>Ga0213876_10001528_pt1 | contig 14327 bp, 14 predicted proteins | sample BarmaccomBMRX_R9_FD_160113 | JGI IMG/M metagenome (GOLD analysis project Ga0213876, IMG submission 160113) | Root-associated microbial communities from Barbacenia macrantha in rupestrian grasslands, the National Park of Serra do Cipo, Brazil - RX_R9 | ecosystem: Host-associated > Plants > Roots...
TTGATGAAATTCTGCCGGCTGGGCGAATAGTTATTCGGGTTCAGGCGCATGCCGGCAATACGCAGTTCCGGCTGCCCGAGCTCTTCAACGGTAGGATAGGAGTTGCGCTCTGCCAGCAGCATCCATTCGCCTTTGCTGTCGATATTAACGCCCGGCGTTGGCTTGGCAAGCAGCAGGTCGGCCATTTCTTTTGGTGGAAGCTGGTAACTGACGGCATCCTGTGCAAACGTGGAGACCACGCCACCCAGTAGAAAAACAATGAGCAACAGTTTTTTCATAGCTATAGTTTGATTGAGTTATTGATATACCCTTACATAATCCACTTCCATTTTTTGCGGGAAGATGGATTCATCCACACCTTTCTGTCCGCCCCAGCCGCCGCCCACCGCAATATTCAGCAGCAGGTGAAATGGTTTATTGAAAGGCCAGGCTTCCGCGCCGCTGTGTTCATTGTTGAATGTGAAATAGGCTTTGTTATCCACCAGCACCGTGATCTTTTCGGCATCCCACTCGAGCGAGTATACATGAAAGTTCTCACTGCAGTCCGGCACCATTGTCGTGGCCGTTTTCTGCGTACCGATGGAATGATAGTATTTTTTGCAGTGTACCGAGCCATGGATCTTTCCCTGGTCATACCCAACATGCTCCATGATATCAATCTCGCCGTCATCGGGCCATTTGAGCGGAGTAGTGGAACCGAGCATCCAGATAGCGGGCCAGGTACCCACGCCTTTGGGCAGTTTTGCGCGAACATCGATGCGGCCATAAGTCCAGTCGCCCTTGCCTTTGGTGACCAGCCTGGCCGACGTGTATGCATTCTTACCAACCGATTCCTTTCGGGCCTCGATAATGAGATGGCCGTTCTCTACCCGGGCATTCTCCGGTTTTGCGGCAGTATAGTACTGCAGCTCCTGGTTGCCCCAGCCATGTCCGCCCACATCGTAGCTCCATCTGGAAGCATCGGGCAGGCCTGCATGGTCGAATTCGTCGTGCCAAACGAGTTTTTTTCCCGCAAGTCCCTGACGGGAGGAGGCACATCCCGCCAGGATGATGCCGCTTAGTAAAGCAGCCCAGTATGTACGCATCGGCAGATTTTGGGAATCCAAGATACTTATAAAAACCCCGTTCGGACGGAGCAGTTGGCACCAATACATAAAAAAATTTGCCCGGAACTGCCGATGCCTTTACTTTTGTGCCTCAATGAGAACATTCGCACATACTCACCACCATCATTACTTACCCCAGGGGTAGGCTACGGTGTTTTGTGCTGGTCACATAAAAAACATTAAAGGGCTTACCGGAAGGTAGGCCCTTATTTTTTTAAAACTGTCCGGCTGGCCCGGACCCATATTATGAAGCAGGTAAAACAGGAAGAAAGCCCGAAACTCAAACTCGCCATCCAGAAAAGCGGCAGGCTGCATGAAGACTCCATCCGCTTACTGAAGGAATGCGGGATCGATATCAGCAATGGCGTCAATAAGCTGAAAGCCGAAGCCAGTAATTTTCCGATCGAGGTTTATTTTCTGCGCGACGATGATATCCCCCAATACGTGGAAGATGCAGTAGCCGATATCGGCTTTGTAGGGGAGAATGTAGTGTACGAAAAGAACAAGAAAGTGAATGTGGTTGAAAAGCTGGGTTTCGGAAAATGCAGGCTGAGCATGGCGGTGCGAAGGAATGAGAGTTACCAGGACGCATCTTTTCTATCGGGCAAGCGCATTGCTACCAGCTATCCGGTGATCGTTGAAAAATTCCTGAAAGAAAATGGGGTCAGCGCCGAGATCCATGAGATCAGCGGCAGTGTGGAGATCGCCCCCGGTATCGGCCTGGCCGACGCGATCTGCGATCTTGTGAGCAGCGGATCCACCCTGTTCATGAATGGCCTGAAAGAAGCTGAAACCATCCTCCAGTCGCAGGCTGTGCTTGTGAAGAATGAAAACCTGGATGCGGCGAGGCAACAATTGCTGCAGCGGCTGTTGTTCAGGATCCAGTCGGTCAAAAAAGCGAAGAACAACAAATACATCCTGCTCAATGCGCCTAACGATAAACTTAAGGAGATCATTTCTTTACTGCCGGGCATGAAAAGCCCCACCGTACTGCCGCTGGCCGAACCCGGCTGGAGCAGTGTGCACAGCGTATTGAACGAAAATGATTTCTGGGAGATCATCGAACAACTGAAAGCGGCAGGCGCGCAGGGAATCCTCGTCGTGCCTATTGAAAAAATGATCGTATAAACCGGTCTGCAAACGAATCGTAAATGAAACTGGTCAAATATCCACCGCAGAAAGAATGGCAGGCATTACTGCAGCGCCCTGCGCTGAATACCCAGGCTTTGACGGAGAAAGTGAAAGCCGTGATGGACTCGGTACGGCAGGAGGGCGACGATGCAGTAACAAAATTCACAGAGCAATTCGATGGTGTGAGACTCGAACATTTTGCAGTGAGTGCATCTGAACTGGCGGAAGCAACGGCACTGGTCGAAGCTTCGCTCCGGAACGCGATCCGGCAGGCCGCTGCCAACATTACGCTGTTTCATGAGAGTCAAACAGACAATGCCGCGCAGATCGAAACCATGCCGGGTGTATTGTGCTGGCGAAAAAATATCGGCATCGAAAAAGTGGGTCTTTATATCCCGGGCGGTACAGCTCCCCTGTTTTCGACGGTACTGATGCTGGGTATCCCGGCAAAACTCGCGGGCTGCAAAGAGATCATTCTCTGCTCGCCGCCTGATAAAGCAGGTAAACTCCATCCCGCTATTTTATTCAGCGCGCAGCTGGCAGGCATCACAAAAATTTTCAAGATCGGCGGCGTGCAAGCTATTGCTGCGATGGCTTACGGTACGGCAACGGTGCCAAAAGTGTATAAGCTGTTCGGTCCGGGCAATCAATACGTAACACTGGCCAAACAACTGGCGCAGCAGGAAGGCATCGCAATAGACATGCCGGCCGGTCCCAGTGAAGTCTGTGTGCTGGCAGATGCGGGTGCCGAGCCTGCATTCGTGGCAGCAGACCTTTTGAGCCAGGCCGAACATGGAGCTGATAGCCAGGTGCTGCTGGTAACAGATAATGCGGACCTGGTAGATCAGGTACAGCAGCAACTTGAGATTCAGCTGGCGCAGCTGCCGCGCAGGGACCTGGCCACAAGAGCGCTGGAGAACAGTACGGCGATACTGGTAAAGAATATGGATGAGGCTACGGATCTTGTCAACGCCTATGCCGCCGAACACCTGATCATCGCCTGCGAACAGGCAGATGCGATCGCTGAACGGATCGTCAATGCGGGCTCGGTATTCCTCGGCAACTATTCGCCGGAAAGTGTGGGCGATTATGCCAGCGGTACCAACCATACCCTGCCTACAAATGGTTTTGCCAGGGCTTACAGCGGGGTTAGCGTAGACAGCTTTGTGAAAAAGATCAGCTACCAGAAGCTGAGCAAAACAGGATTGCAGACGATCGGCGACACTGTAATGCAGATGGCAGCAGCCGAAGGACTGGATGCACACCGGAGAGCAGTGCAGATAAGACTCGATAAAAAAACTGACCGATGATATCGTTCCGGCTCATACCCAAACACCAGCTTGAATGCATTATTCCGTTCCTGCAGTTACTGAACGACAAGATCGGCATCGATATGCTACGTGAGCGGCTGAAAGAAATGCAGCAACAGACCTATGAATGCGTGGGCGTTTACGAAGGGGAAAAACTGATCGGTGTATCCGGACTATGGATTATGACAAAATATTATGTGGGCAAACATATCGAGCCCGACAATGTGATCATTCATCCCGATTACCGCGGGCAGGGTATTGGCGAGCAGCTGATGGAATGGATCTATGCATACGGCAGATCGCAGGGCTGTATCGCTTCAGAACTGAATTGCTATGTCAATAATTCGGCCGGGCAAAAATTCTGGGCCAATCAGAACTATAAGATCGTAGGATTTCACTATCAACGCAAACTATAAGATGGCATTCGATCTCGATAAACTCACCAGGGACAACATCCGCAAGCTGGTACCTTATTCCTCCGCGCGCGATGAATTCAGCGGCGAGGCAAAAGTATTCCTCGATGCGAACGAGAACAGCCTCGGTTCGCCGCTGACGAAATGGTATAACCGTTATCCCGATCCTCACCAGCGGGCGATCAGGGAAAAATTGTCGGCAATCAAAGGCATTGGGCCCGAACATATTTTCCTGGGTAATGGCAGCGACGAATGCATCGACCTGCTGTTCCGCTGTTTCTGCGAGCCGGGCAAAGACAATACCATTATTTGTCCCCCTACTTACGGCATGTACGAAGTAAGCGCCAACATCAATGATGTGGCCGTTAAAAAAGCCTTATTGCTGGAAGATTTTCAGCTGGACCTGGTACACCTGGAGAACCTGGCAGATGCAAACACGAAGATCATCTGGCTTTGTTCGCCCAATAATCCCACGGGCAATTCGCTGCGGAGAGAGGATGTAGAAATGGTGCTGAATAATTTTGACGGTATCGTAGTTATCGATGAAGCCTATATCAATTTTGCGCGGCAAAAATCATTTATCCAGGACCTGGCCGATTATCCCAACCTGGTGGTGATGCAGACCTTCAGCAAGGCCTGGGGCCTTGCCGGCTTGCGGGTAGGTATGGCTTTCGCTTCCGAAGCGATCATTGAATTGCTGGGCCGGGTAAAACCGCCTTATAATATCAGTCAGGCCAGCCAGGAACTGGCATTGCGGGCACTGGAGGAAGTTGGACAGGTGAACGATATGATCCGGTTACTGGTTGATATGCGTGAGGCCCTGAGCGAGGTATTTCGATCGATGCCGGGCGTTGAAAAAGTATACCCTTCTGACGCCAATTTTATACTGGTAAAGATCAGGGACGCCCGCCAGGTGTACGGATTTCTGCTGGAAAAGGGCATTGTGGTGCGCGACCGGAGCAATGTTAAACTGTGTGAGGATTGTCTCCGCATCACGGTTGGTACCGAGCAGGAGAATACCATGCTTGTAAATGCGATGCACGACTGGTATACCCGATAAATTGAGGGGATTTGTGATTTCGGTCGTAATTTCAACACTCAAATAATAATAGCCCGATATGAAAAAGTTCCTTCACCTGGCCTTCGCGGCACTGGTAGTCGTTAACCTCACCTGGCTGCAGGCCTGCGCTTCGGATGGCGATAAGAATAAAAAGCCTGCCACAACAGTTGCAGACGATGCCGGCCTGAAACTTCCTGCCGGTTTTTCTGCGGTCATAGTAGCGGACAATCTTGGAAAAGCGCGTCATATAGTAGTAACGCAGCAGGGTGATGTATATGCCAAGATCAATGCACGGGGTGCAGGTAAGGGTATTGTTAAGCTGCGCGATACCAATGGAGATGGCAAGGCCGACCAGACAAGCAGTTTCGGAAATTATGGAGGTACCGGTATTGCTATCAAGAACGGTTACCTGTATGCTTCTTCCGATGAGGAGGTATTCCGTTATAAACTGGACGATAAAGGCAATGTGATCAATCCCGATCAGCCCGAAAAGATCATCACCGGCCTCATCAACCGTCGCCAGCACGAATCGAAGTCCATTGCATTGGACAATGCCGGCAATATCTATGTGAATATCGGCGCCTATTCCAATTCCTGCCAGGAAAGGGACCGCGCACCGGGCTCGATGGGAAGAATGCCCTGTCCTATTCTGGATTCGGCCGGAGGTATCTGGCAATTCAAAGCCGATAAGCTGAATCAGACCTATGGCGATGGGGTACGCTATGCCACGGGATTGCGCAATGTGGTGGGCCTCGACTGGAATACGCAAGTCAACCAGCTATTCGTAATGCAGCATGGTCGTGATGACCTCCATAATATTTTTCCTGCACTCTTCACCGATCAGGACAATGCCGAAAAGCCGGCGGAAGTTTTGTTCGCACTGAAAAAAGGCGATAATGGCGGCTGGCCTTATATCTATCATGATCCGTCCACCAACAAAAAAATGCTGGCGCCTGAATATGGCGGCGATGGCAAAAAAGAAGGGGGCAAAGATGCGATAGATCCGGTGATGATGTTCCCTGCGCACCTTGCGCCGAATGCACTGTTGTTTTACACAGGTAATATGTTCCCAGCACGTTACAAGAACGGAGCTTTTATCGCTTTCCACGGTTCCTGGAACCGCGCGCCGTTGCCGCAGGAAGGCTACTATGTGGTATTCGTGCCTTTTGAGAATGGCAAGCCTTCAGGTAAATGGGAAATATTCGCCAATGGTTTTGCCGCGGTTGAAAATATCACGCCGCGTTCGGCAGTACATCGTCCCTGCGGACTGGCACAGGGCCCCGATGGTTCTTTGTATGTGAGCGATGACCAGAAAGGAACTATTTACAAGATCTCTTATAATAAGTAAGCACTAATGAAGAAATTGTCAGCCGGGTTGATATTGTTGGTCATACTTGCGAGTTTCCAGACAGCGCCCTCTAAAAAGCCTGCCGTGCATAAAGCTGCTGCGCCTGTTGTAAAAAAAGCTGCGGCGCCCGCGGGCACAGCGATGGACCGGGGTAAATTGATCTACACGAAGCGCTGCCTGGTATGTCACCAGGTAGACGGCGGCGGAGTGCCGCATCTGAATGCGCCGCTAGACGGGGCCAGCGCTGTTAAAGGAAAGGACAAGGCAAAACTGATCGGTTATGTGTTGAAGGGTTTCAATGACCGGGTAGAGATCGACGGTGAATATTACAGCAACAATATGGCGCCCCTGCCCGATCTCAGCGACCAGGAGATCGCAGATGTTCTCACCTTCGTTCGGAATAGCTGGACGAATAAAGCCTCCGCGGTAACTGCTGCCGAGGTAAAATCCGTGAGGGCCAAAACAAAAAAATGATGAAACGGATCTTGTTACTGGACAGGGACGGGGTAGTATTGGTAGAACCGCCGGGCGATAACCAGATCGACCAACTGGATGAAGTGATATTCCTGCCGGGCTGTATTTCAACACTGGCCCGGATTGCGGCCGAAATGGATTTTTACCATGTAATGATCACCAACCAGGACGGACTGGGTACAGAATCATATCCTGATCATACTTTTTATCCGTACCAGGACCTGATGATCCGTACACTTGCCGGCGAAGGTTTCGTGTTCGATGAAGTGCATATCGATAAAACTTTTCCCAAAGACAACCAGGACACCCGCAAGCCGGGTATCGGGCTGCTGAAACACCTGGTGAACAATCCTGAATTCGATCTCGCCAATTCGTATATGGTGGGAGATCGCTGGAGCGATATCCAGCTGGCGAAGAACCTGGGCTGCAAGGCCATTTACATTAAATCGCCGCTGCACGATCTGACCGAGGATGAAGAGATATTGCTCCGTCCCACGATCGCTTTACAGACCGACAACTGGCAGGATATTTACAGTTTCCTCAAGCTGGGGTCGCGTACAACAGTGCATGACCGGAACACCAACGAAACGAAAATCCATGTAGAGCTGAACCTCGATGGAAGCGGCGTATCGAAGATCGATACCGGTCTGGGATTTTTCGATCACATGCTCGACCAGGTGGCGCGTCATGGAAAAATGGACCTGACGATCAGCGCCAGCGGCGACCTGCATATAGACGAACACCATACGATCGAGGATACCGGCATTGCGCTGGGTGAAGCGTTCGCGAAAGTGCTGACCGATAAGCGGGGGATGGAGCGCTATGGTTTTGCACTGCCGATGGATGAAGCCGAAGCCAAAGTGCTGATAGATTTCGGCGGCCGCAACTGGCTGGTATGGAACGCCGAATTCAAAAGAGAAAGGATCGGGGAGATGCCTACGGAAATGTTCTTCCATTTCTTTAAATCATTCAGCGATGCCGCCAGATGCAATCTCAACATCGAATGCAGGGGCGAGAATGAGCATCATAAGATCGAAGCCATCTTTAAGGCCTTCGCCAAAGCCATCAAAATGGCGGTAAAAAGAGATCCTTTCTCCAACTATCTGCCTTCAACAAAAGGTGTATTGTAATTTTCTCCGTGACCCTCTGGGTATTCTGTGCCTCTGTGGTGAAATAAGGCCGATGTTTCAGGAGCTATCAGAGACGCGGATACTTTACCACAGAGGCACAGAATACACAGAGTTACACGGAGGATTATCGGACCTTAGTCCAGGTTTCGGTGCGGCCGATCCAGGAGATGCCGATATAACCGCGGACGTTCAGGGTCCGGGGATCCTTTAGTTTCAGGTAGCATTTATAATCTTTCCCATTCTGCGGATCGTAGATCCGGCCGCTGTTCCATTCACCGTTGTCGTACACAAAACCGCGGAGCACGATAGCGCCCAGTAAGGGTTTGCTCCGCAGATTTGGATCGGAATTGTTCTTGTCGGTCTTGGGCAAGCCCTTTGCGTCATTAGGCTCAGCGAGCCAGATGATCTTGCCGAAATATTTATTGCCCTCCCTGTAGATCTGGACCTGGCCCTTTGCCGTTGCATTCATCCAAACCCCGAGAATATCATCAGCTGATGACGCCAGATGGGTGCTATTAAATAAAAAGCTCAATAAAATGATCAGCGGTTTCATATCGACGAGTTTCTCTGCGCAATCCCTGCCTCCCATGTTCTCTGCGGTTAAGCGAGGTGCTTTTTACCGCAGAGAACATGAGAGGCGGAGTTAACGCTGAGCATTATTTAAATACACGACTCCGTCTTTCATGACAAACACAGTTTGGCGGATCGTAGAAATAGCTGTGGTGGGATTACCAGTTACCGCAACCAGATCGGCATACAATCCTTTCCTGATCCTGCCGATCTTATCCCCGTATCCAAACACATCTGCATTCACCGATGTGGCGCTTCGCAGTACATCTATCGGTTTCATGCCATATTCGACCATCAGTTCCATCTCCCAGGCATTATTGCCGTGACTGAACACACCCACATCGCCTCCGAAGCAGATCGTTACGCCTTTCTGTAAAGCGAGTGCGAAACTCTTCTTTTTGGTGGCGATCCTTTTCGTATCAGGGTCGATCCCCTTCCGCCAGCCGTCGTAAGAAGCGGTTGCTTCTGCGGCGGCCAGGGTGGGACAATAAGCCGTTTTGTTTTTTAGCATCAGGTCAAAGACTTCCTCGGTGCCATTATCGCCATGCTCTATTGTGGAGATACCGGCCAGGGTAGCCCTTCTCATGCCCTCGGTTGTGCTGGCATGCGCCACCACTTTTCGCCCTGTACTGCTGGCAACAGCTACCACAGTCCTCAATTCGTCGAGCGTAAAAGTGGGTTGGGAAATATTTTTGTCCGGCCCCCAGCGGTAATCTGCATATACTTTAACGAGATCGGCTCCATTGCCGATCTGCGTACGCACCTCTTTGATCAATCCGTCCACCCCGTCGGCTTCTGCAGCGCCCCGGTTCATGATATTGCTCAGGTTCTTTGTTTTGGGGCCATAACTTCCGGTAGCTACAATGGCGCGCGTGGCGATGATCATCCGCGGGCCGGGGATCACACCTTTTTCGATCGCCGATTTCAAACCAACGTCGTCATAGCCGGCGCCTTCCGTGCCCAGATCACGTACCGTTGTAAAACCCGCCAGCAAGGTTTTCTGCGCATGAACAACAGCTCTTGCCACGCGTTCCGCGCTGGATTCATTCATCACCTGCTCGTCCCATTTGGTCTCGCTATAAGGATGTAGTAATAAATGCGAATGGCCCTCGATCAGGCCCGGCAATAAAGTGGCGCCGGACAGCCGTATCGTCCTGGCCGGTGCAATGGCAGGAGGCGTAACGGTTTCGCCTGCGGCGAGTATATGATGCCCCTGTACCAGCACCTGCCAGCCGGTATGCATATTTTCTCCATCAAATACCCGGTCGGGCTGAAGAATGTATACCGTATCCGTTTGCTGGCTGAAACAGGGCAGTACAGCCCAGATGGCAAGCAGTATCGATAACAGGCTTTTTTTCATAACAGGCTTGTTGCAGTGAAATTAGCACAGCGGCACTGGCTTTAAAAAAAATTTGTTTGAGAACGGATTCTCCCTCATTTTTGTGCTACATGAAACAGGTAAACAATCAGAATTGGTGGTGGCATACAGACTCCGTTCGGGGATTGTAATGGCATGGCCAGTACTTTTTGAATAATATTCAGAGCCCCGACAAAACCTGTCGGGGCTTTTGTTTTCACCCGTTTCAACCAACGACTATGAAGAAGATAACTGTACAAACCCAATGTAAAAAGCTGCTCGCGGATATATTTACTCCGGTAGGTATTTATCTGCGCCTGCGCGACAGGTTCCGTGACACGGTGCTGCTGGAAAGTACGGACCATAATGCCGCCGAGAACAGCTATTCATTTATCTGCATCAATGCCATTGCGGGGATAGAGATCAGTACTGCCAAAAGCATTGAATTCAAATTGCCCGGCAGGCAGCCCGAAAAAACAGCGATCAGCGATCCTGCAGAAGTGCCGGAACAGCTGTGGGGCTTTATGCAGAAATTCGATGTGCAGGCGCCCGAAGTGAAAGAAGGCCGGTTTGCGCAAGGCCTTTTCGGTTACACCAGTTTCGATGCGGTACAGTTCTTCGATACCATTACGTTGGACACTGCGGCGAAAGACAGAACGGCCATTCCCTTGATGCGTTACCGGATGTATCAGTATGTGATCGCTTTCAACCATTTCAAGGACGAACTTTTTATCTGTGAGAATACCATCGCCGGTATGGAGAGCGAACTCCCGATAGTTGAGTCGCTGATAAAAAGCAGGGATGTGCCCGTGTTCCCTTTCCGGGCTGCGGGCGCGGAGTCGTCCAATATGACCGATGAAGAATACCGTTCAATGGTTACAAAAGGTATCGGGCGCTGCCATAGGGGAGATGTATTCCAGATCGTGCTCAGCAGACGCTTCGAGCAAAGTTTTACGGGTGATGAATTCAATGTATACCGCGCCCTGCGCAGTGTTAACCCATCGCCCTACCTGTTCTTCTTCGATTATGGTGATTATAAACTGATGGGCTCCTCGCCCGAAGCGCAATTGCTGATCCAGAACGGGAAAGCAGTGGTGCACCCGATAGCAGGCACTTTCAAAAGAACAGGCGATGAGGAAACCGATCAGCAACTGACCGAAAAATTACTTGCCGATGCCAAGGAAAACGCGGAACATGTGATGCTGGTAGACCTGGCCCGCAACGATCTCAGCAGGGCCTGCGATGAAGTGGTGGTGAGCCAGTACCGGCAGGTGCATTATTACAGTCATGTGATCCATCTTGTGAGCGAGGTAACCGGTAAAACGCGGAAAGACTACAATCCCTTTGCACTGCTGGCCAAAACTTTCCCGGCCGGAACATTGAGCGGCGCGCCCAAGTTCATGGCGATGGAAATTATCGACGATTATGAACCCACTGCCCGGAGTTACTACGGCGGCGCGATCGGATTTATGGGATTTGACGGCAGCTGCATTCACGCCATCATGATCCGCACATTCCTCAGCAGGAACAACACCCTGATCTACCAGGCCGGCGCCGGCATAGTAGCCGCCAGCGTGCCCGAAAACGAACTGCAGGAAGTGAACAATAAACTGAATGCGTTGAAGAAAGCGATACAGATAGCGCAGGAGATTTAAGGTGCATTTCCTAGTCCATAGTCCATGGTTTGAACCGCTGCTATGGACTATGGACCATGGACCAAAAAACAACAACAGACAACAGACCACAGACTTATTCAATGAAAATTCTAGTATTCGATAACTACGACTCCTTCACCTACAACCTGGTTCACCTGGTGGAGAAGATCACGCATGAGAAAGTGGAGGTCTTCCGCAATGACGAGTTGCCGATGGAAGCGGTGAAAGCATACGATAAGATCATCCTGTCGCCCGGCCCGGGAATTCCGTCCGAAGCGGGGATGCTGCTGCCGCTGATCAGGGAATATGCGCCGAGCAAATCGATACTGGGCGTCTGTCTCGGCCATCAGGCGATCGGCGAGAGCTTCGGGGGCAAACTGGTGAATTTATCCTCGGTGTATCATGGCGTGGCAACACCTATTACGATCAAAAGCGAAATATCAGGAAACAAAAGCAGGCTGTTCGAAGGATTGCCGGAGACGCTTGAAGTGGGGCGTTATCATAGCTGGGTGGTCGATGCGGAAGGATTTCCCGGGGAGCTCGAGATCACGGCACGGGATGAGAATGGCTACGTGATGGGATTACAGCATAGCAGATACGATATCCAGGGCGTGCAGTTTCATCCTGAAAGTGTGCTCACACCCGACGGTGAAGCGATCATGAAGAACTGGTTGAAAAAATAGCGGTAACAAGCATCATACCGTACGCGGTAAAAGAAATTATCATGAAAAAGATTCTACAGTTTCTGTTCGAGCACAAAACATTGCGGCGTGAGCAGGCCAGGGAAGTGCTGATCAATATTTCTCGCGGTCAGTATAACGACAGCGAGATCTCCGCTTTTATTACCGTCTTCCTGATGCGCAGCATCACCATCGAAGAGCTGCAGGGTTTCCGCGATGCGCTGCTGGAACTGAGTGTAAAGGTGGACCTGGGTAAAGCGCCTGTTATGGATATCGTTGGCACCGGCGGCGATGGAAAAAATACTTTCAATATCTCAACGCTATCCTGCTTTATAGTGGCGGGCGCCGGGCAAAAGGTGGCCAAGCATGGCAATTACGGCGCTTCATCTATCAGCGGCTCATCTAACGTGATGGAGCAACTGGGTTATAAATTCAAAAGCAGTGATGAATCGCTGCGAAAGGAACTTGACACGGCCAATATCTGTTTTCTGCACGCACCGGTTTTTCACCCTGCATTGAAAATTGTGGGACCTATCCGCAAAAACCTGGGCGTACGTACATTTTTCAATATGCTGGGACCGATGGTGAATCCGGCGGCGCCTGCTTATCAACTTGTAGGTGTTTACAACCTCGAGATGGCACGGATCTATAATTACCTGTTGCAGCAGGGCGGCAACGCATTCACCATCATTCATGGATTGGATGGCTACGACGAGATATCCCTCACCAACGATACCAAGGTGATCACCAACAAAGGTGAAAAAGTAATGACGCCCGAACAGCTTGGCAAACGCACGGTAACCGCACAGGATATCCACGGGGGCAACAGCGTAGAGGAGGCGGCGAAGATATTTACGAAGATCATCAAAGGCGAAGGAAGCTGGGCGCAGAATGCCGTGGTGCTGGCCAATGCAGCAATGGCTTTGCAGTGCACCGGAAATTACGGCAGCTACGAAACCTGTTACGAAGCAGCGGTAGATAGCCTGGAGAACGGTAAAGCTTACCAGTCATTACAAAAACTGATCGGCCTGCAATGAATATCCTCGACACGATCATAGCCGCTAAACGTTCGGAAGTTGCATCCCGGAAAGTGCAGACCACTGTTGCGGAGCTTGAAAAACGGCCATTCTTCGGACGGGCAACATTGTCAGTGAAGGAATTTTTGATCGATCCTGACAGAACGGGTATCATCGCCGAATTCAAACGCAGGTCGCCCAGTAAAGGTTTGATCAATGGCACAGCCCCGGTTGAAAAAGTGACTGCGGCGTATGCTGCCCATGGAGCTTCCGCAATATCGGTATTGACGGATACGGAATTTTTCGGCGGCTCGCTGAATGACCTGGTGCAGGCCCGCATCAACAGCGTTCCCCTGCTTCGCAAGGATTTTATGATCGATGAATACCAGCTGCTGGAAGCGAAAGCTTCTGGCGCAGACCTGATCCTTTTGATCGCTGCCTGTTTGTCGCGGGCTGAAACCAGGCAGTTGGCCGCTGCGGCAAAAAAACTGGGCCTCGAAGTACTGCTGGAGATCCACAATGAAGAAGAACTGGGCCATGTCTGCGAAGAGGTAGACCTGGTAGGCGTCAATAACCGGAACCTGAAAACATTCAGCGTCGATATCAATACATCGCTGCAGCTGATCAATCAGATCCCTCCCGAAAAGCCGGCGATCGCAGAAAGCGGTATCAGTGAGGTGGATAGTATCGTAACTTTGAGGCAGGCAGGTTTCAAAGGGTTCCTGATCGGCGAGAATTTCATGAAACAACCCGATCCTTCGATTGCTTTTGCTGATTTTGTAAATCAACTAAAAGCAAAACAGAATGCGTAGTAAAGTCTGCGGCATGACCAGCGTTGACCAGGTAATGCAACTCGACGATGCAGGAGTAGAGTTCGCAGGGTTCATTTTTTACCCCAAATCGCCGCGTTATGCTTTCCGCTTCATGCCCCGGCCGGAGATCAAAAAGATCAGGGGTAAAGGCATCAACAAGGTTGGGGTTTTTGTAAATGCGGATGTAGACGAATTGCTTCAGACGGTAGACGACTGCGGGCTATACCTGGTTCAGTTGCATGGCGATGAAACGCCGCGGTATTGT
>Ga0213876_10001529_pt1 | contig 14309 bp, 9 predicted proteins | sample BarmaccomBMRX_R9_FD_160113 | JGI IMG/M metagenome (GOLD analysis project Ga0213876, IMG submission 160113) | Root-associated microbial communities from Barbacenia macrantha in rupestrian grasslands, the National Park of Serra do Cipo, Brazil - RX_R9 | ecosystem: Host-associated > Plants > Roots...
TGCCGCCTCCATCGCGTCATGCTGATGGTGCGGGACGAGACCGCGCGCATCCTCGACGGGCTCAGCCTCGCCGACCCGGTGCCGGCCGAGACTCTGGCTCCCTAGATCAGGATCCGGAAGAGCGCGCCGCCTTGCTCGGCCGCGTCCAGCGCGATCGAGCCCTGGTGGGCGAGGACGATCTGGCGGGCGAGGCTGAGCCCGACGCCGGTTCCCTTCGCCTTGGTGGTGAAGAAGGGCAGGAAGACGTCCTGCCGCAGGCTCTCCGGCACGCCGGGGCCGTTGTCCGCCACCTCGATCCGCACCCTTCCGCCCGGCGCGGCGCCGAAGGCGAGGGTCACGGCGGGCATCTCGGCATGAGCGCGCGCCGCTTCGGCCGCATTGCGGAGCAGATTGATCAAGACCTGGCAGAGCAGGTCGGGGTCCGCGTCGAGGGTGAGATGGTCGGGGGTCACCGAGACGTCGAGCGCGACGCCCGCCACCGCGTCGCTCGCACGCACCAGCGCCTCGATCTCCCGCGCCCAGGGCTCGACGTCCACCAGCTTGCGGCGGACCTCGGGCGTACGGCTGATCTGGCGGTAGCTCTCGACGAAATGCATCACGCCGTCGGCCCGCCTCGCGAGCGTTTCGACCGCCGCCCGGGCGTCGGCGACGTCCCTGTTCGACCCGTCGTCGGCTTCCGCCATCAGCGCGGCGGCGGTCTGGGCCAGCGACGTGACGGGCGTCATCGAGTTCATGATCTCGTGGGTCAGCACGCGCACCAGGTCGCTCTGGGCGGCGATCTCGACGGCGTTGAGCTCGCCCTGGATCGGCTGGACGGAGAACACCCGGACGAGCCCGCCCAGCCGGTGCACCACCGCCGCGCTGATCATCGCGCTTTGCGGGATCGCATCGATGGTCAGCGGGACGAGTCGCGGACGGCCCGCGCTGCGGCTCGCCAGGGCGGTGGCGAAGGCGTCGCCGTAGACGGCGAAATCCTCGAGCCGCACGCCCTGGTGGCGGGTGAACAGGCGCCGCGCCGCCTTGTTGGCGAGCTCCACCCGTCCTTCCGTGTCGACGGTGAGGAGCGCCGTCGGCGCGTCGTCGAGCACGGCTTCGGAGAAGCGCCCGGCCTCGACGAGCCGGTGGCGCTCGGCGCGGATGGCGCGGATGCCGGCCTCGAGCGCGTCGCCGATCTCCGTGAGGCCGCTGCCGTCGGCGCGATGCGAGAAGCTTTGCGACAGGTCGCCGAGCCGGATCGCTTCGAGGAAGCGGGCGATCTCCAGGTTGGAGCGCTGGATGTGCCGCCACAGCGCCCACAGGGTCCAGGCGAAGAAGGCGCCGGCGAGGATTCGCGCGGCGGCGAGGCCCGGTGCGTTGAACGCCAGCACCAGCAGGATGAGGCCTGCGAGCAGCAGCGCAGTCCGCGCGAGCAGCCCGGCCGCGAAGCGGCTCCTAAAGCGCATGGCCTTCGGCGACCGGACGTTCACAGCCCATGCTTGTCCATCCGGCGGTAGAGGGAGGCCCGGGTGAGGCCGAGCTCGGCGGCGGCGAGCGAGATGTTGTAGGCGTGCTTCTTCAGCGCGGTCTCGACGATCTGCTTCTCGGCGCGCTCGAGGTTGAGGTCGTCGCGGGCCGCGGGCGGCGGCGCGGCGACGGTGCGCGGCGCGGCGGCGCGCGACAGGGAGAAGTCGTCGACGCTGAACGCGTCGTCGGCGGCGAGGATGACGGCGCGCTCCGCGGCGTGGCGCAGCGCGCGCACGTTGCCGGGCCAGTCATAGGCCTGCAGCGCGTCCATGACGCTCGCCGGCACCTCGCGCACCGGCTTGCCGTACTTCTTCGCGTAGAGGGCGACATAATGGTCGACGAGCACGGGGATGTCCTCGCGCCGGGCGCGCAGCGGCGGCAGCTCGATCTCGACGGTGTTCAGGCGGAACAGCAGATCCTGCCGGAACAGGCCCTCGTCGGCGAGCCGCTCCGGCGCCAGGTTGGTGGCGGCGATGACGCGGACGTCGATCGCCACCGGCCGGTTGGCGCCGACCGGGACGACCTGCCGCTGCTCGAGCGCGGTCAGCAGCTTGGGCTGGAGGTGGAGGGGGAGGTTGCCGACCTCGTCGAGGAAGAGCGTGCCCCCGTCCGCGGCCTGGAGCCGCCCGATACGGTCGCCGCGGGCGTCGGTGAAGGCCCCCTTCACATGGCCGAACAATTCGCTCTCGAACAGGTTCTCCGCGACCGCGCCCAGGTCCACCGAGACCATCACCCCGTCGGCGCGGCGCGAGCGGCGGTGGATCTCGCGGGCGACGAGCTCCTTGCCGGTGCCGTTCTCGCCGAGGATGAGCACGTTCGCTTCCGTGGGCGCCGCGCGCTCGATCAGCGAATAGACCTGGCGCATCGCCGGCGAGGTCCCGAGCAACGGCGTCTCGCCGCCGGCGGCGGGGGCCGAGATGGCGGCGGCGCGCTTGCGCTCCGTCGCCGCCGCCTGGCGGGATGAGCGGAGCGCCGCGGCGGTGCGGACGGTGGCGAGCAGCCGTTCGTTGGACCAGGGCTTGGAGACGAAGTCGGTCGCGCCGCGCTTCATCGCCTCGACGGCGATGTTCACCCCGCCGTGGGCGGTGATCATCACCACCACCGCCTGCGGATCGCGGTTCAGTATCTCCGCGAGCCACTGGAAGCCTTCGGCGGCATTGGTCGCGCCGCGGCCGAAATTGGCGTCGAGCAGCACCACGTCCGGCGCCTCGCGCGCCATCGACGCCACCGCCTGTCCGGGGTCTTCGAATGTGGCGACATCGTCGAACATGTCGCGCAGCAGCAGCCGCGCCGACAGCAGGATGTCGGGGTCGTCGTCGACGACGATCGCCCGCGCGAACCTGTTCCCCTCCCGCACCACGCCTGCCCTCCTATCCGGCTGTCGGGAGGCGACAAACAATATTCGTGCCACGACCGTCCGCCTGCGGACAGTGCTGCGTACGGAAGCGGACAAGGCGCACGCGTCGGCCCGCCGTAAGAATGGCGGAATTCCGCCCCTTCTGCCCGTTGGCACGGCTGATGCTCGTTCCGGAGGCGGGTTCAACTGCGCATCGGGAGGATATCATGCGCAAGTCAGACACGTTCGTCGGCGCCGCCCTTTTCGTCGCCATCGCCCTCGCCATGCCGCTCGCCGCGCTCGAGCCGGTGGCCGCCGATGCCGGCAAGGGGGACCTGGTGCGCCTCGCGGCCGGCGCCTGCGGCTCGAAGCTCGCTGCGGTCTGCGACCGCGGCGCCTGACATTGTCCGCCTCCGCACATTCCCCTGTCCGATTCCGGACACAGGCCGCCGCATCGGCCGCCCCGCATCTCCTGCGGCGCGGTGGCATGGGCCTTGCTGATCGACCGGCATGGACAGGGACATGAGCGTCGTCAGCATGAAATCGGTGGACGCTGGCCGGGGGGCGCAGAGCGGCAGCGGCATGGATCGCGTGGTCGAGCGGCGGGGGCTGCCGAAATGGGTCAGATACGCCGCGGGCGGCATCGCCCTGCTGCTGGCGCTGCTGCTCTTCTGGTGGTTCGCACCGGCCAAGAACAGCCAGACGATTGCCGCCGACCGGCTGACCATATCGACCGTGCAGAAAGGCCGCTTCGACGACTTCGTCCCGCTGCGCGGCCGGGTGACGCCGCTCGTCACCGTCTATCTCGACGCGGTCGAAGGCGGCCGGGTCGAGAAGCTGTTCGTCGAGGACGGCGCGATGGTGAAGAAGGGCCAGCTGCTGGCCGAGCTCTCCAACTCCGACCTCCAGAACAACCTCCTCGCCCGCCAGGCCGACGTGTCGCGCGAGATGAACTCGATGCGCAACATGGAGCTGGCGCTGGCCCAGACGCGGGTCAACGATCGGCGCAACCTGATCGAGGCGGAGCTGACCGTCGACAAGGCGCGCCGCCAGTACGAGATGCAGCGCCCGCTCGCCGCCAAGGGCTTCGTCGCCAGCCGCACCGTCAACGACAGCCGCGCCGACTATGAAGCCAGCCGCCGCCGGCTCGAGGTGCTGAAGTCCGGCCAGAGCACCGACGAGCGGCTCCAGACCAGCCAGCTCGCCCAGCTGCGCGCCTCCAACGCGTCGTTGTCGCAGAGCCTCTCCATCGCCCGCTCCACCCTCGACGCGCTGAACCTGCGCGCGCCGGTCGACGGCCAGCTCACGTCCTTTTCGATCCAGGTCGGCCAGTCGCTGCAGCGCGGCGAGCGGCTCGGCCAGGTCGACAGCGCCGGCCACAACAAATTGATGGCCGACGTCGACGAATTCTATCTCGGCCGCGTCCAGCCGGGCCAGACCGCCACCGTGGAGAGCGGCGGCAAGACCTATAAGGCCAAGGTCGCGAAAATCTATCCGCAGGTCCGCAACGGCACCTTCCAGGTCGACCTCTGGTTCACCGACGGCGAGCCCACCGACATCCAGCGCGGCCAGACCCTGCAGGTGAAGCTGACGCTCGGCGATCCCACCCCTGCCAGGCTCATCCCCAACGGCGCCTTCTACACCGAGACGGGCGGATCGTGGGTGTTCGTCGTGTCGCCGGACGGCCGCACCGCGGTGAAGCGCCAGGTCCGCTTGGGCCGCCGCAACGCCGACATGATCGAAGTGCTCGACGGGCTGGAGCTCGGCGAGAAGGTGATCACCTCCCCCTACACAGGTTTCGCCGACAAGGACCGGCTGGACCTCGGACGCTGACGAAAAGGAGCTTTGACTATGCTGAGCATGCGCGAGCTGTCGCGGGTCTACCGCACCGAGGCCGTGGAAACGACGGCGCTCGACTCGATCGACCTCGACATCGCCGACGGCGAGTTCGTCGCGATCATGGGGCCGTCGGGCTGCGGCAAGTCGACCCTCCTGAACGTCGTCGGCATGCTCGATAGCCCGACCAGCGGCTCCTACGTGTTCGACGGCCAGGAAGTAGCGGGGCTGCCGGAGGGCAAGCTCGCCGACGTCAGGAAGCGCAACATCGGCTTCATCTTCCAGAGCTTCAACCTGGTCGACGAGCTGTCGGTCAGGGAGAATGTCGAGCTTGCCCTGCTCTACCACGACGTGCCGGCCGCCGAACGCCGCCGCCGCGTCGACGAGGTGATGGACAAGGTCGGCATCGCGCACCGCGCCAAGCACCGCCCGAGCCAGCTGTCGGGCGGCCAGCAGCAGCGTGTCGCGGTCGCCCGCGCCCTCGTCGGCAGCCCCAAGCTGATCCTCGCCGACGAGCCCACCGGCAACCTCGACACCCAGCATGGCGAGGAGGTCATGAAGATGCTCCAGCAGCTCAATCGCGAGGGCTCGACCATCGTCATGGTCACCCACTCGCCGGCGCACGCCGATTATGCGGGCCGCGTCGTCAACATGCTCGACGGCAAGATCCTGATCGAACGCCGCCGGGCGGCCTGAACCGGCGGCGCCGAGGCCGGCGCGACGATCGCAGCAACGGGATGGACGAGGAGGCGAGGCCATGTTTCGGAACTACCTGACCGTCGGCCTGAGGGCGCTGGCCAAGAACCGCACCTACGCGTTCATCAACATCCTCGGCCTCGCCATCGGCATGGCGGCGTGCCTGATGATCCTGCTCTTCGTGCGGTACGAGCTGAGCTACGACACCTGGCTGCCGAACCATGCCAACACCTACCAGCTCCAGAGCTGGTACAAGAGCCACGAGACCGGCGAGGAAGCCAAGCTCCAGATGACGCCCTATGCGGCCGGCGTCGCCTTCAAGAAGGACTTCCCGCAGGTCGAGGCGGCGGTCTACGCCTGGGACAACACGCCGGTCTTCTTCGCCGACGGCCAGGCGACGACGACCGAGCATTACCTCTATTCCGCCGGCAATCTGCTCGACGCGCTCAGCCTGCCGCTGGTGCGCGGCAACGCCCGCGACCTCTCCCAGACCAACGCCGCGGTGATGAGCGAGAGCGAGGCGCAGAAGCGCTTCGGCACCGACAACGTCCTCGGCCGGACCTTCACCGTCGTCACCAAGGGCCAAAAGCGCGACTTCAAGATCGTCGGCATATTGAAGGACCTGCCGAAGAATTCGCACCTCCGCATCAATGCGATCGTCAACATCGACATCGTCGGCTTCATGTCGAAAGAGCCGCAGGCGCTGACCTGCTGGGGCTGCCAGAACGGCTGGGTCTACGCGAAGCTCAGGCCCGGCACCGACCCCAAGGCGCTCGAGGCGCAATTCCCCGCCTGGGAGAAGCGCAACATCCCCGACCAGAATAGCGGCGAGGCGCATTTCAACGCCGGCGACGACGAGGACTGGCACCTCGTCAACGTCGCCGACGTCCACCTCGGCCCGGCGCAGAGCGGCGTCATGTCTCCCGGCAACGACAAGACGACGATCGTCACCTTCGCGGTCATCGCCCTCCTCATCCTCGCCATGGCGGTGGTGAACTTCACCAATCTCGCCACCGCCCGCGCGTCGCAGCGGGCGCGCGAGGTGGCGCTGAGGAAGGTGCTCGGCGCCAGCCGCAAGCAGCTCATCTGGCAGTTCGTCGGCGAGTCGGTGATCGTCGCCGTCATCGCGATGGTGATTGCGCTCTGCCTGGTCGAGCTGCTGATCCGGCCCTTCGCCGCCTTCCTCGACGCCGACATGCGCCTCACCTATTTCGGCGCCGACGGGATCGCCCTGCCGGTGCTGCTGCTGGTCGTCGTCGTCGGCGTGCTCGGCGGCCTCTACCCCGCCTTCTTCCTGTCGCGCTTCCAGCCGGCGCAGGTCCTCAAGGCCAACAAGTCCGCGGCGGAGACCCCGGGCTCGGGGCGCCTGAGGAGCATCCTCGTCGTCGGCCAGTTCGCCGTCTCGATCGGCCTCATCATCTGCACCGCCGTGATCTACTTCCAGACCGTCTACGCGCGCACCGTCGACCCCGGCTACAAGCGCGAGCACATCCTCCAGCTCGAGGAATTGAGCCGCTACCAGCTGATCGACAAGGGCGAGGCGATCGCCGAACGCATCCGCAAGGTCCCGGGCGTCGAGGCGGCTTCGCTGACCGGCATCGGCGTCGCCACCGACAACAACAACAATACCGGCATCCTCGTGCCGGGGAACGCCAATCCCTTCACCATCGGCAATTACGGCGTCGACGAGGATTTCAAGGACGCGATGGGGCTGACGCTCGTCGCCGGGCGGTGGTTCGACAAGGCGCGGCCGCTCGACGACATGACCCTGCCGTTTCCGCTCACCCCGGCCGACGAGCGGGCGCTCGCCGCGCGCGGCGGCAACGTCGTGATGAACGAGCTGGCGACCAGGCGCCTCGGCTTCCGCCATCCGGCGGACGCGGTCGGCAAGACGCTCAAGGCCGCCCTGGTCGAGAACGAGTACGGCCTCGTCCCGATCACCATCGTCGGCGTCGTCAAGGATTCGCGCTTCCGCTCGATCAAGCAGCCGCTCGATCCGATCATGTTCTACGGCGCCAAGAGCGGCAGCCCCTACATGGTGATCCGCTTCCACGGCGATCCCGCGCAGATGCGCTCCGCCGTCGAGCAGGTCTGGAAGAGCTTCACCAACGAGGTGCCCTTCTCCGCCAAGTTCAGCGAGGACATCATCGAGAAGCTGTACAAGGTCGAGGACGCGCGGGCGAAGACCTTTGCCGCCTTCGCGCTGCTGTCGGTGATCGTCGGCTGCCTCGGCCTGTTCGGCCTCGCCGCCTTCACCGCCGACCGCCGCACCAAGGAGATCGGCATCCGCAAGGTGCTCGGCGCCCGGGTCCGCGACATCGTTCGCCTGCTCGTGTGGCAATTCTCCAAGCCCGTCATCATCGCCAACCTGATCGCCTGGCCGGTCGCCTGGTGGGTGATGCGCGGCTGGCTGAACGGGTTCGACGCCCGCATCGCGCTCGGCCCGACGCCTTTCCTGCTCGCGGGCGGCCTCGCCCTCGCCATCGCCGTCGGCACCGTCGCCGGCCACGCCTGGCGCGTCGCCCGCGCCAACCCGATCAACGCCCTGCGCTACGAATAGGAAGACCAGAAGATGTGGCGAAATTACCTGACCGTCGGCGTCCGCGCCCTGGCCAAGAATCGCACCTATGCGTTCATCAACATCGTCGGCCTCGCCATCGGCATGGCCGCGTGCCTGATGATCCTCCTCTTCGTGCGCTACGAGATGAGCTACGACCGCTGGATCCCCGGCCATGAGAATGTCTACCAGGTGCAGAGCTGGTACCACGACCGCCAGACCGGGCGGGAGGACAAGCTGCAGATGACGCCCTATGCGGCGGAAGGCGCGCTCAGGAAGGATTTCCCGCAGATCGGGGCGCTCGTTTACGGCTCGCCGACCGAGCCCGTCTTCATGAAGAACGGCGAGGCGACGACGATCCAGGACTTCATGTTCGTCGACGGCGACTTCCTCAAGGTGATGCCGCTGCCGCTGCTCGCCGGCGGCAAGGACGCGCTCGCCACACCGAATTCGGTGCTGCTCACCAGGGCCGAGGCGATCCGCCTCTACGGCACCACCGACGTCGTCGGCCGCCCCTATTCGGTGATCAGCCGCGGCGCCGAGCGCAACTTCCGCATCACCGGCATCCTCCAGGACCTGCCGAAGAATTCGCACATCAAGGCCTCGACCATCGCCCGCGTCGACTTTCCGCAGCTCGCCGCCAAGGCGCCGCGCGCCCTCACCTGCTGGGGCTGCCAGAGCGGCTGGGTGTGGGCGAAGCTGAAGCCGCGAACCGACCCGAAGGCGCTGGAGGCCCAATTCCCGGCCTGGGAGAAGCGCAACATTCCCGACGACACGGTCGGCAACACACGCACCAATGCCGGCGACGACCAGGACTGGCACCTCGTCAACATCCGCGACATCCATTTGGGGCCGGCGCAGAACGGGGCGATGCGGCCGGGCAACGACCGCACCACGATCGTCACCTTCGGCATCATCGCGCTCCTCATCCTCGGCATGGCGGTGGTGAACTTCACCAACCTCGCCACCGCCCGCGCGAGCCAGCGGGCGCGCGAGGTCGCGCTGAGGAAGGTGCTCGGTGCCAACCGCAAGCAGCTGATCGTCCAGTTCATCGGCGAATCGGTGCTGATCTCGATGGTCGCGATGGTGATCGCGCTGGCGCTGGTCGAGCTGCTGATGCCGAGCTTCGCCGGCTTCCTCGATGCCGACCTCAAGGTCCGTTATTTCGGCGGGGAGGGGATCCTGCTCCCGGTGCTCGCGCTGGTGCTGGTCGTCGGCGTGCTGGGCGGCCTCTACCCCGCCTTCTTCCTGTCGCGCTTCCAGCCGGCGACGGTCCTCAAGGCCAACAAGTCGTCGGCCGAGGCGGCGGGGACGGGGCGGCTGAGGAGCGTGCTCGTGGTCGGCCAGTTCGCCGTTTCGATCGGCCTCATCATCTGCACGGCGATCGTCTACGGCCAGACCGTCTACGCCCGTACCAGCGACCCCGGCTACAAGCGCGACCACATCCTGCAGGTGACCGAGCTCGGCCGCGCGCAGCTGTTCGAACGCGGCGACGCGATCGAGCAGGCGGCGCGGCGGGTGCCGGGCGTCGACGCGGTCGGCCGCACCGGGATCGGCATCGCCACCCGCAACCAGAACAATACCGGCGTCAAGGTTCCCGGCGTCGCCGAACCGGTGACGACCGGCCAATATACGGTCGACGAGGGTTTCAAGGACGCGATGGGCCTCACCCTCGTCGCCGGCCGCTGGTTCGACGAGAACCGCCCGCTCGACGACACGACCCTGCCCTACCCGCCGGACATCGAGCGCGAGAAAGCGCTCGCCGCGCGCGGCGCCAACATCGTCGTCAACGAGCTGGCGACGAGGCGCCTCGGCTTCCAGCGGCCGGCCGACGCACTCGGCAAGACGTTCGACGCCGGGCTGGTCTCCAACGAGGCCGGCTGGGTGCCGGCGACGATCGTCGGCGTCGTCAAGGATGCCCGCTTCCGGTCGGTCCGCGAGCCGATCGAGCCGATCCTGTTCCAGAGCGCGCATAACGGCCACACCGAAATGGTGGTGCGTTTCCACGGCGATCCCGCCGCGGTCCGCGCCGGCGTCGAACAGGCCTGGAAGCGGGTCGCCTCGGACGTGCCGTTCAACGCCAAGTTCAGCGAGGACATCATGGTCGAGCTGTACAAGGCCGAGGACGCGCGCGCGAAGACCTTCGCCGCGTTCGCGGTGCTCGCCGTGATCGTCGCCTGCCTCGGCCTGTTCGGCCTCGCTTCCTTCACGGCCGAGCGGCGGACCAAGGAGATCGGCATCCGCAAGGTGCTCGGCGCGCGCACGCGTGACATCGTGCGGCTGCTGGTGTGGCAATTCTCCAAGCCGGTGATTATCGCCAACCTCATCGCCTGGCCGATCGCCTGGTGGGTGATGCGCGGGTGGCTGAACTCGTTCGACACGCGCATCGGCCTGGGCCCGAGCCCGTTCCTCCTCGCCGGCGGGGTCGCGCTGGCGATCGCCATCGGCACCGTCGCCGGCCACGCTATCCGCATCGCCCGCGCGAACCCGATCCACGCCCTGCGCTACGAATGATGGGCTTTCGGCGCGTCCGCGGTTAGAAGACCGCGGACGCGACCGGAGGTAAGGGCTTGCGGGACGAGGACAGGCTGAAGCTCGGGACGAAGCTGCTGATCGGCGGCATCGCCGGCTTTGCGGCTACGCTGGCGATGACGGCGGCGATGCGGCGCCTGCACAAGCGCCTGCCGGCCGAAGAACGTTACCCGCTGACGCCGCGCGAGATCGTCGATTCCGGCACAGAGCAGGTCGGTGTCCCGCTTCCCGACCGGCCGGCGCGCGACGTCACCCTCGCCGCCCATTTTGCCTACGGCGCGATGATGGGGGCCGTCATCGCCGCGCTCAATCCGGATCCGAAGAAGAAGACCGGCGCCGCCGCCGGCCTCGCGGTGTGGGTGGCGAGCTACATGGGCTGGATCCCCGCCGTCGGGAACCTCGAGGCGGCGACGAAGCACCCGCCGCGCCGCAACGCGCTGATGATCGCCGCCCATCTCGTCTGGGGCACCGCCACCGCCGCCGCGATTCGCGAGCTCCGCCTGGCGCGCGGAAGCATCTTCGCCAAAGGCCCCGACAAGGACGCCCCGCGCTGACCGCCGCGGGGCTGTGTGGACCCGCGCTTTCGGCTAGTCTCCGGTCCGCGTCGACAGGGGGAGGAGTGCATGGCGCCGCGCCGCATCGTCTTCTACGACTGGCCTTATTCGCCCTTCTGCATGAAGGTGCGGGCGATCCTCGACCATAAGAAGCTCGCCTATGAGCGGGTGAACCCGCTCGGCGCGGCGGTGCTGCGGATCCGGCGGGAGGGCAAGGTGGGAAAGGTGCCGGCGCTGGAGCTCGACGGCCGGCTGATCGCCGATTCGACCGACATCGCCTATGCGCTGGAGGAAGGGTTCCCCGACCCGCCGATCCTGCCGGGCCGACCCGCGCCAACGGGCGCTCTGCCACGCGCTCGAGGACTGGGCGGACGAGTCGCTCTATTTCCTCGGCCTCTATTACCGCTGGTACGAGGCGGCGGGGCGAAGGCCGATCCCGCAGGCTTTCGGCCGCTCGCTGAAGGGCCGGCTCGCTTACCGCTTCTACCTCCGCCGCGTGCTCGGCCAGCTCAGGGGGCAGGGGACGTTGCGCAAGCCGCCGGACCATGTCGCCCGCGACCTCGACCGCCAGTTGGGCGCGATCGAGGCGCTGCTGACGCCGGGGCGCTGGCTGCTCGGCGACACGCCCTGGCTGTGCGACTTCGCCCTGTGGGGGCAGCTCAACTACCTCGCGCGGACGCCGGTCGGGAAGCAGGCGCTCGCCGCCCGCCCGCGCACCAGCGCCTTCGTCGAACGGGGACAGTCTATCTGAGTCCAGGCCGGAGACGGCCTATCGACTGTCCCCGTTGCGGCCTCTGAACGGGGACAGCCAGGCAGGCTGTCCCCGTCCACTTCGGCCTCAGGCGAGGAAGTCGCCGCCGACGATCGCGTGGTTGTTCTGCGTCGTCACCAGCAGGGTGAAGTCGGCATTGCCGTCGCCGTCGACGTCGCCCTGGATGGTCCAGACGTTGCCTTGCTGGTCGAACGTCGCCCGGAGTTCGCCGGCATGGTGGCCGAAGGCGTTGGCGCCGATGAACGAGAAGCCCTGGTCGCCGGCCTGGGTCGTGTCGGCGTCGATCTGCGAGAGATCGATGAGGTCGCCCGCGGCGAAGTCCAGGATGTGGTCGACCGAGCTCCCGGCGGACTGGGCGACGGCGGTGTAGAGGAAGGTGTCGTTGCCGCCGCCGCCGGTCAGCGTGTCGGCGCCGAGGTTGCCGTAGAGCGTGTCGTTCCCCGCACCGCCGGTCAGCGTGTCGTTGCCGGTGCCGGACAGGATGCGGAAGGCGCCGTCATGCTCGGCCGAGCCGTCGAAGACGAGGTCGCTCGCCACCGGCGTGCCGTAGATGGTCAGCGTCTTGCCCGCGTCGACGGCCGCCTCGTTGGTGACGATGTGGTAGACGTTGGGATAAGGCGCGTTCGGATCGCCCGCCCTCCCGGCGTAGAGGACGATGGTCTGGATGTTGGTGAAGTTGCCGCCGAACGTCCCCAGCGCCGAGCCGGCCTCGAAATCGTAGCTGCCGTCGAGGCCGAGCTGGTTCTGGCTGCCGCCCCCGCCGTCGATATGGTCGTTATGGTCGAACTTGCCGGGCCCGAAATAGAAGCCGTCGCTGCCTGAGCCGCCCTTGAGGCTGTCATTGCCGAGGCCGCCGTAGATGACGAAATAGCCGTGCGCCTCGGCGGAGCCGTCGAAGCTCAGATTCTCGCCCGCGGCGAGGTTACCGGCATAGATCGTCATCTTCTGCCCGGCGGCGAGATTGCCGTCGGACCAGCTGATGTCGTAGCCGACCGGGGCGCCGGTCGAGGTCATGATGCTCAGCGTCTCGACGCTGACCAGCTGCCCCGCCGCGATGGTGAGCTTACCGGCGCCGGTATAGTCGCCGCGGATGCCCACCGTGTCGTTGCCGTCGCCGCCGTCCGCGACGTCGCCCGCCCCGAACGTCGCCCCGAAATAGACCGCGTCGTTGCCGGCGCCGGCATGCGCCACGTCGGCGCCGCCCTGCGACAAGTCGAGATAGTCGTTGCCGCCGGCGCTGGTGACGAGGTCGTTGCCGGCATTGCCGTTGCCGGTGAAGTTGCCGGTACCGGTATAGACGAGGGTCTCGACATTTTCCGGCAGGGTGTAGCTCGCGAGCGCGGTCTGGATCGTGTCGGTGCCCTCGCCGGCATTCTCGACGATCACGTCGCCGGCGTCGTCGACGAGGTAGACGTCGTTGCCGGTGCCGCCTTCCATATGGTCGGCGCCGGTGCCGCCGTCGAGGATGTCGTCGCCGCCATTGCCGTAGAGCGTGTCGGTGCCGGCGCCGGCGCTGAGATGGTTGGCAACGTCGTTGCCGGTAAGCGTGTCGTTGCCGGCATCGCTGGTCGCGTTCTCGATGGTGACGCCGTTGGCGATCGTGTAGCCGCCGTAGATGCCGTAGGCGAAGCTGACCCAGCCGCCGCCGCCCCACTCATATTTGAGGGTCGCGGGCCGAAGGTCGATGGTCGTGTCGCGCGCGCCGACATATTTGATCTCGTCGGTGCCGCCGGCGTCCCAGATCGACGTGTAATAGGTCCCGGGCGCATTGACGTCCTTGATGATGTAGACGTCGTTGCCGGTCGCCGTGTCCTCGTTGACCCCATATTTGTCCTGGATGGCGGCGATGTCGAAGGCCATCAGGCCGCCGAGATAGCCGTAGCCGCCGCTGGTCGGCGCATTGCCGTAGGGCGAATCCTGCCAGCCGTCCTCGTACGACATCATCGTGAAGACGCTCTGGTTCAGGTGGTAATCGCCGGTCGTGTAGTCGGCGACGCCGGCGCCCTCCGGCTGGACGCCATGCATGATCCCCGAATGGCCGCCATTGTCGTGCGGGTGGGCGAGGCCGTGGCCGTGGCCGATCTCGTGGATCAGGGTGACGAACGAGAAACCGCCCTGCTGGAGGTCGGTGGCGTTCCAGCGATAGTCGCCGGAGTTGAACAGGGCGAGGCCTTCGTTCGGCTCGTCCGGCGGCTCCATCGAGCCGAGCAGCGAGATGCCGGGCCCCGGCGTCCCCTTGTAGCTCGCATATTCGAAGTCGGCCTGGCTCTTGTCCTGGACCTCGAGGTAGATGACGTCGGCGACCTTCTCGAACTGGTGCAAGGCGGTCATCACCGCGTCATGCTCGAACTGCGAGACGTCCGACGTCTCGACCGCCACCGGCGGCAGGCCCGGGCTGGTCGGATTCTCGACCGAGGTAATCACCTCGCCGGCATGGGCGAAATAGATGGTGATGACGTTCTTGCCGACGATGTCGGCCGCGGTCTTGCCGTTGGCGGCGAGGATCGCGTTCATGTCGAGCGC
>Ga0213876_10001530_pt1 | contig 14305 bp, 13 predicted proteins | sample BarmaccomBMRX_R9_FD_160113 | JGI IMG/M metagenome (GOLD analysis project Ga0213876, IMG submission 160113) | Root-associated microbial communities from Barbacenia macrantha in rupestrian grasslands, the National Park of Serra do Cipo, Brazil - RX_R9 | ecosystem: Host-associated > Plants > Roots...
CTTGCCGGTACGCATTCGGAATACACCCCAACATCGCGGCGACGCACCGTCGGTGCAGATCACGGTGTCGACCTAGGCGGTTGAACGCTGCTGCTCGGCGATCCTGGCGAGTTGGATGCGCGAGTCGATATCGAGCTTCCGGAATATCTGCCGCAGGTGGTAGTCGACGGTGTGTGGGGAGATGAACAGCTCCGCCGCGGTTTCGCGATTGGTCAGGCCCGCGGCGACGTGCTCGGCGACGCCACGCTCGGCGGCGGTCAGACGTGCCCAGTCCGTGTACTCGCCGGCCGCCAAGCCCGGGGTGGTTGTCGCGAAGCGAATGACCGCACCGATGAGCTCCGCGCCGTCGTAGATGGCGTCGCACGCCGCGGCGATCGCGCCGCATGGCAGTTGAATCGGCGGGGGTGGGCGGTCCGCGTTGCGGCAGCACTGCTGCGCCCAGGTCCACAGCGTGTCGCGATCGCTTGAGCCGACGAACTGGCTGCCGGCCGCATTCACGTAGAACGCCTTCGCGTCAACGGCTGCGATCGCTCCCTTGCCGCGCCGTCGGGTGCACAGAAATCTGTCGTAGAGCGCGAGGGATTTCGACCCAGTCTCGTTGATGAGCCGTTGTTGTGTCTCGTGGACGACCCGCCCGACCAGTGCGTTCATGAGCTCCCATGGCGCGGGGTCGGCGATGGTCATGTTGACGACGCCGAGAAGGTGGCCGGTGGACGGGTCCGAGACGGACCGTGAGGCACACGAGACGTGGGTGAAGGCGTCAGCGTTGTGTTCGAATCCTCGGACGAGCGCCGACCCTCGGGTTCGCGCAGCCATCCCGATCGAGTTCGTGCCGATGATCGACTCGTCGCAAAAGAAGCCCGGTGCCGCGCCGACAGTGTCCATCTGCAGCGCTGTCCGAGCGGTGCCGGTCCAGCGTTCGATCACATGCACGCGTGAATCGGTAAGCAGCAGCGCGCTGCGAATGTCTGGCAGGTCCGCGCTGACGGCGGTCATTGCTGGTGCGGCCGCCCAGCGCAGCTTGCTGTCATCGTCGACGTCCGCGTCGTAGGGCGGATGAATGAGGTCCGGTTGCAAGCCGGCGGCGGCGGACTGGGCCCAGGAGGCTCGAACGTCGTCGCCAATCGGGTCGTCAGCGTGGGAGCTGTTCGCCACTCGAGCGAGGACATGGTTGAGCGCACGCCGACCGTCGCCATTGAGTTCGTCCACGCCGGGCCCGCCCCTCCAGCCGGAGAGTCGCACGGCTGCCGCGGAGCTGGCAAGCAGCGCTGGTTCGTGGTCCGAAGGAACTACGTGATCACGTGGGGTGCGCTCCGGCCCGGTCGCCTAACTTTCTCAGCGTCGAGCGAAGGCGAAGGGAGACCTCGAACGGACCTTCATCTCACGGGGAAGGTTGCCATCGTCACCGGCGCCAGCAAGGGAATCGGCCTTGCGATCGCCCGTGCACTGGCCGAGGAGGGCGCGTTCGTCGTGGCCGCGTCTCAACACGGGAGCCCCGAGCTGGACCTCATCGCCGAGCGCTGGCACGCCCGATCGATCGCCGTCGACCTCAGCACGGCGAGCGGACCAGGCTCGATGGTTGCGGAGACGATCGAGCACTTCGAGCACCTGGACATCGTCGTCAACAACGTCGGCGCGGTTCGCCCGCGACCACAGGGATACCTGTCAGTGAGCGATGAGGACTGGGCAGGCACCTTCGCCATCAACTTCCTCGCCGCCGTCCGCACGATGCGGGCGGCGCTGCCATACCTGCTGCAGCGGACGAGGTCATCCATCGTCACCATCAGCTCGGTCAATGCAGCCCTGCCCGACCCCCTTGTCCTCGACTACAGCGCCGCCAAAGGCGCCCTCGCCAATCTGTGCAAAGCGCTGTCGAAGGAGTTCGGTGACCGAGGGGTGCGTGTCAACACGGTCAGTCCCGGTCCAGTCGAGACCGACCTGTGGCTTGGTGACGACGGCATCGCCGCGACCATGGCCAAGGAGCAGGGAGTGCATCCGGACGACGTGCAAGCCGGCGCCGCGGCACAGAGCGTGACCGGCAGGTTCACTCGGCCGCAGGAAGTCGCCGATCTCGTCCTGCTCCTGGCGAGCGATCGCAGTTCCAACATCACCGGCGCCGACTTCGTCATCGACGGCGGCCTCATCTCCACCATCTGACCAAGGGAGACACCATGCCACGACCAGTCATGTTCATCCACGGACTCTGGCTCCACGCGAGCAGCTGGGAGCCATGGGTCGAGCTGTTCGCCGCCTCCGGATACCGCCCGAGTGCGCCGGGGTGGCCCCACGAGCCAGCCACGGTCGAAGCCGCTCGTGCAAACCCGGACGCGGTCGCGAACCTCAGCATCGATGACGTCGCCGGCCACTACGCCGAGCTGATCGACGCCATGGATGAGCCTCCTATCCTCATCGGCCACTCCTTCGGCGGTCTGTTCGCCGAGAAGCTCCTCGGTGAGGGACACGGCGCGGCGGCTGTCGCCATCGATCCGGCACAGATCAAAGGGGTGCTCCCGCTCCCCCTCGCACAGCTTCGTTCCGGGTTGCCGGCGCTTGGGAACCCCGCGAACCTTCATCGAGCAGTATCACTGACCGAAAAAGAGTTCCGGTTCAGCTTCGGCAACGCCGTCAGCGAAGAAGAATCGGCGGACCTGTACAACCGCTGGACCATCCCCTCACCCGCCCGACCCCTGTTCCAAGCGGCCGCGGCAAACTTCGTCCTGCACTCACAGGCGAAGGTCAACACCGACAACAGCGATCGCGGCCCACTGCTGCTGATCTCGGGTACGGCCGATCACACCGTCCCTGACGTCGTGACGAGGTCCACCCTGAAGCAGTATCGCGACTCCACAGCGGTCACCGAGCTCAAGCAGTTCGAAGGCCGCGGGCACTCCCTGACGATCGACAGCGGCTGGCGCGATGTCGCCGAGTCGGTTCTCGGCTGGCTGAAGGACAACGGCCTCGGCTGATCACCAAGAGCGCGGGTCCTCTGTCACGTCTTTCGCATCACCGAGTCGGTCGACAGCGGCGGGTGGCCCGCGGTGGTTCCGCCGTCGACCGGCAGCACCACTCCGGTCACTTGGGCTGCCCGGTCGCTCGCCAGGTAGACAGCGGCGTTCGCAAGGTCCTTTGGCGAGCCGAGCCGCTGGAGTGGCTGGATCTGTGCGACGACCGACTCCGTGTTGAAGATCGCGTTGATCTGAGTCGCGATGTTGCCGGGCGCGATCACGTTGACCCGCAGGCCGAGCTCGGCCAGCTCGATCGCGGCACACCGACTGAAGTGGATGACACCCGCCTTCGCAGCCCGGTACGACGAGAAGCCGACACCTGGCTGGATGCCAGCGATCGATGTCGTGTTGATGATTGATCCGCCTGGTGCCATCTTGCGCGCGGCAATCTGCGTTCCGAGCATCACCCCGAGCAGGTCGACCGCGATGACCTTGTGGAAGTCGCGCAGGTCGTCCATCATCAGCCGGCGGAACGAGCCTGAGATCCCCGCGTTGTTCACGACGGTGTCAAGCTTGCCGAAATGCTCGACTGCCTTCTCGACAAGGTTGGTCACGCTCTCGGCCTCAGAAACGTCGGTGTGAACGAAGATCGCCGCGTCGCCAAGGCTCGCTGCGACCTGTCCGCCGGCCGCATCGTCGACGTCCGCGATCACGACCTTCGCACCCTCGGCGACGAACATCTCGGCTGTCGCCTTACCGATGCCGTTCGCCGCACCGGTGACGATCGCTACCTTCCCGGCCAGCTCTTCACTCATCGTCGGTCTCCAAACGAATGCCGGCTGTCAGGCCGAATCGAAGTCGAGGTGCACCGCGACCAGGCCGCGGAGCATGTACGTCGGGACGTACCGGAACTTGCGTCCACCCTCCGGCCCATGCTTCTCGTCCGAGATCCGCAGGTTGCGGGTGCGATGCAGGATCCGCTCGAGCGCGACCCGACCCTCGGTGCGGGCGAGCGGCGCACCCGGGCAGAAGTGGGTGCCGTGTCCGAACGCCAGGTGGTCCCGCGCGTTCGGCCGCTGCGGGTCGAGGGTCGCCGGATCGTCGAACTTGCGCGAATCGCGGTTCGCAGCACCGTTGAGCAGCATCACCGTGGCGCCGGCCGGGATCGGTACGCCGCCGACCGTCGTCGCGACCCGGGCAATGCGGAAGTCGCCCTTGATCGGGCTCTCGATGCGTAGCACCTCGTCGACGAAGTTCGGCACGGCCTCGGGGTCGGCGCGCAGCGAGTCCTGGATCTCCGGGTTCTCGGCGAGGATCTTCAACGCCGACGCGAGCAGCCGCACCGTCGTCTCCTGGCCCGCCGCGAAGAGATTTGCCGCGACCCGCACGACGTCAATCACTTCTGGCGTCGAGCCGTCCGGGAAGGTGGCCTTGGCCATCTTGGTCATGATGTCGTCTCGCGGCGCGCCTCGGCGGTCCTCGATGTAGGCGCTGAACTTCTCGTACAGGAACTCCAGCGGCGTGTGCGCCATCTGCTTGGACTCGCCGCCGCCGAACCCGGTCGTTCGCGCCAGCCGGTCGCGAAACTCCTCGAGGTCCTCGCCCGGTACGCCGAGCAGGTCCGCGATCACCAGCATCGCGAACGGCGAGGCGAAGTCCGAGACGAACTCGCAGCTCCCCCGCTCGATGAATTCGTCGATCAGCCGGTCGGCGATCGCCCAGATCGCGGCTTCATTCTCCTTCAGCCGGTTCGGCGTCAGCATTCGCATGGTCAGGCCGCGATGCGCCGTGTGCTTCGGCGGGTCGAACGTCGGCAACTGGTCGCTGAACGGAAGCTCGTCGCGGTGCTTCTCGATCAGCTCGGTGACGTCATCACCCTCGAGCGGCACCGGGAACCCGGGGAATGGACCCGTCACCGAGTTCGCCGCAGAGAACGTTGCCGTGTCGCGATAGACCTCGAGCGCCTCGTCGTACCCGGTGATCATGATGACGCCCTCGTGCGGCTCGCGGTGCACCGGACACTTGGCACGCAGTGCTTCGTAGTACGGGTACGGGTCGCCCAGGATCGACCCGCTGCGAAAGAAGTCGATCTCTTTGACATTACTCGAGTCGATGGTCACAAGCGGGGCTCCCGGATCCGGTCCAGTCGCGCCGATCCGGTGTCGATCGGCAGCGGCTGGTTCCACACCTCGATCGGGTACGACACCAGCGCGAACGAGAACAGCAGGTGCAACAGGTTCTTGGCGTCGTCGGGCAGGTCGTCGAGGTCGAACTTGTCGCAGTAGGCGATCGCCTCCTCGGCCCGCGGGAAGCACACGTCGTAGAACGCCTTCATCTCTTCCATGGTGCTGTCGAGCCGTTTCGCCCACCTGTCGGGCTCTGCCGCGAGGCACCAGTCGGCGGCGTACGGCTCGAGGTCGGCGAACTCCGCCGGCAGCAGCGCACTCATCGGGAAGCCCCAGCCGCCGTGCCTTCGTGAGCGGCAACCCAGTCGCCGACCGACTTGTGGAAGTGCCGCACCAGGATCTCCTGGTCGTTCAGCGGGTACTCGTCGAACGCCTCGGACTCCAGGCCCAACTGCGTGCCGTCGAGGGTGCCGGCGTCCTGCAGCGCATACTCCTTCACGGTGATCGCGGCGTACTCCCGTGCCAGTCGCTCGCGGGCGGTCCTCGCGGGCGTGAACCACAGGTCCGCCTCGAAGACGTGTGTGTTGTGTGAGGTCGGCCAGAACCGGTAGCTGAGATACCAGTTGCGCTCGTAGATCAGGACCTCGAGGTTCGGGAAGATCTGGAAGTTGTCGATCCCCCAGCGCTTCACGCCGCCGGGGTTGATGCCCGGCAGCTCGGAGTCGAACTCCGTCGCGTCCCACGGCCCCATGTTGCCGCTGCGGAGGAGGACCTCGGTCGGATACATCGTCTCGACCGGCCATTTGTGCTTCTGCGAGCCGCTTGTCGTCACGACGCGGTGGGGTCCATCGAGCTGGTAGTGCGCGCCCTCGAACTCGGCGTTGGGGTCACGGTTGTTCGGCCCGAGTTGATACGTGTGCAGCGGCGGCACGTGGTAGTACTCCTGGAAGGCGTCGATGAACACCTTCCAGTTGCTGTTGTTCTCGGCGCGGAACGAGTAACGCTCCGTCATCAGCTCGAACGGATAGCCCTCCAAGGCACCAACCATCGGCCCGAGGAAGTCGCGCAGTGTTTGCTGCGGCTGCCGCGCGAGACAGACAAAGATGAAGCCGGCGAACACCTCGCACTGCACCTCGGCGAGCCCGAGCTTGTCCTTGTCGACGTCGAAGAACTCGTTCTCCTGATGGACGTACGTGCAGGAACCGTCCAGGCCGTAACGCCAGCCGTGGTACTTGCAGACGAACTGCCTCGCGAACCCCTGTGCCTCCTGCGTCGGCTTCGTGTCCCAGACCAACTTGTTGCCGCGGTGCCGACACACGTTGTGGAACGCTTTGACGCTGTCGTCGGGACCGCGAGTGACGATCACCGATGTCCGCGCCGCGACGATGTCCTTCGTGAACCAGCTGCCCTTCTTCGGCAGGTCCTCGATCCGGCCGACGTTCAGCCAGGCCTGCCGGAAGATCGCGTCCTGCTCGCGGCGGTAGAACTCCGGCGAGATCGAGTCCTGGAAAGAAATCGGCGCGGTGCCGAGCTCTGAGTAGTGCTCGGTCCACGTCCCCTCTGCTGGCCGCGGGAAGCTGGTCATGGTCGTCTCCTCGTCACGTCTCGTACACCACCCGCACCACGGGTGACACGCACCTTGCCTGACAGGTCAGCACCCAGCCCGCATCGACCTCATCGTCGGTGAGGACGTCATTCACACTCATCGAGACCTCGCCCTCGATGACCTGCGCCATGCACGTGGCGCAGTGGCCCGTCTCGCACGACGACGGGGCCGGGATCCCGTTCCATCGCGCGGACTCGAGAATCGTCAATGTCTCGCGTTGCTTCACGGTCTTGGTCTCGGAGCCAAGCGTGATCGTGAGGCATGGCGCGGCCTCGTCGATATCGTCCGCCGCCGAGGCGGGCGGCGGCGTCGCCACCTGGAGTGGAGCGGCCGCGAAGCGCTCGAGATGAATCCGGGCCGGACCGACGCCCGTGCGCTCGAGCCCCGCTTTGACGACGTCCATGAAGCCACTCGGGCCGCAGATGTAGAAGTGCCCCTCGTGATCTGAAGCCAAGAATGTCGCAAGCGTGACATCGTCGACGAAGCCGCTCTCATCGTCTCGGTGGTGTTGCACGGTGAGCCGGTCGGGAAACTGAGCGACGAGCTGGTCGAGAACGGCCGCGAAGATCACCGAGTCGCGGTCCTGGTTGGCGTAGAGCAGTCGCACCGACCGCTGAGTCTCATGCAACGTCGACTTCACAATCGACAGGATCGGCGTGATGCCGCTGCCCGCCGCGAACGCGACAACGTCGTGCCCCTCGGCAGCGAGGAACGCACCCGCAGGCACGCTGACCTCTAGCTGATCGCCGGGGCGAAGCCGATCATTCAGCCAGGATGAGACCGGGCCGTCCGCGACTCGCTTCACCGTCACTTGCAGCTCGGCATCAACGCCAGGTGCGGACGACATCGAGTAGCTGCGCAGGTGGGGTACGCCGTCGACGACGACGCGCAACGTGACGAACTGACCGGAGCGGTAGGCGTACCGATCCGCGAGATCGCCCGGGATGTCGAAGACAATGGAGACCGCGTCGGCGGTCTCCGGCACGATCCGACTGACCGTCAGGGCATGGAAGCGTCCGCCGTGCGTCATGCCGGCTCCCCCGGTCCAGCGGTCGGCAACGACATCTAGCTCAAGGGCGAGGCTCAACGGTGACATCAATCGAGGCGGGGCCGCTGTCCGGAACGGTCGGCTGTCGCCAGCACTCGATCGGGAACGAGACCGTGATCAACGAGGAGAACAGCCAGAGCAGATTGCGGTCCTCGTCGGAGATCCCGTCGATCGGCGCGCCCTGCAGGTATTCGGTGCTGCTGTCGAGCAGCGGGAACGCCGCGTCGTAGAACTCCTGCAACTCGTCCATCGTGCTGGTGATCCGCTTGCCGTACCGGTCGGCCTCACTTGGCAGCGCCCAGTCGGCGTACGGCTCGAGGGCGGCGAACTGAGTCGGGAACGCAGCCACGATCAGACTCCCTTGGCCGCGACGGCGCCGGCGTTGCTCAGGTGCTTCTCGACGTAGTCGCGACACACGGTGTGCAGGTGACGGAGCATGACCTCCTGGTCACACAGCGGGAACTCGGTGACCGCACCCGACTCGAGCATCGTCTGGGTCGCTTCCAGTGTGTTCGCGTCCTGCAGGCCGTACTCCTTGAACGTCACGACCGCGAGTTCCTGTTGCAGTCGCTCGAAGGCGTTCTTCGGCGGCGCGAAGTACAGCGTCGTCTCGAAGATGTGCGTGTGGTACGACGTCGGCCAGTAGTGATACGTCAGGTACCAGTTCGGCTTCCAGAGCAGAAGCATGAAGTTCGGGAAGAACAGGAACGAGTCGATGCCCCAGGCCGGGCTCTTCGCGGGGTTCACGCCGGGCGGCAGCTCGCCGATGTCCGGGCCCTCCCATGGACCGAACAGGCCGCTGTGCAGCGTCCGCTCGATCGGCTTGACCATGTTGAGGTCGGCCGGCGGGGACATGCCGCCCCACGACGAGACCATCGCGTGCGGCCCGTCGATGTCGTATGAAAGTGCTTCGTAGCCGTACTTCGCAAGCTTGCGCGACTCCTCCGAAACGGACTGCCGGTTGTGCAGAACTGGTGCGTGGTAGAACTCCATGAAGGCATCGATGAACAGCTTCCAGTTGCTGCCGATCTCCGCGCGATACGTGTGCTTCTGCGTCATCAGCTCGAACGGGTAGCCCTCGACGCCCGCACCCATCCGGCCCATGTACTCCCGCAGCGGCTGCGGGTCGGGATTGAACGTGACGAAGATGAAGCCTTCCCAGACGTCGATCGAGATCGGCGCCAGGCCGAACTGCTCCTTGTCGAGGTCGAAGAACTCGCCCTCCTGCTGGACGAAGGTCAGCTTGCCATCGAGGTCGTATCGCCAACCGTGGTACTTGCAGGTGAACTGCCGGCAGGTCCCGTCGACCTCCGCCTTCGGGAAGTCGTTCCACACCAGCTTGTTGCCACGGTGACGGCACATGTTGTGAAACGCCCGTAGCTCTCCGTCTCGGTTCTTCACGATCAGAACGGATGTCTTCGCCGCGTCGAGCTCCTTGGTGAAGAAGCTTCCGGCCTTCGGCAGCTGCTCGACGCGGCCGACATTCAGCCACGTCTTCTTGAAGATCGCTTCCTGTTCGAGCGCGTAGAACTCAGGCGAGATCGAGTCGGCGTAGTTCGCGGGCTCGGTCGACAGCCCGAAGTGCTCGGTCCACGAACCCTCTGCCGGCTTGCTGAAGTGCGCCATGCTCAGACTCCTGCCGTCTTGGTGCGCGAGACGATATCAAGGATTCCAGTCTTGAGAACACCGTTTCCGTTAATGAAAGGCACGCTACTGTAATCGGGGGCGAACCGCCAGACCTCAGCACAGCGGACGGATCGTCGCCGGCCCGCCTGCCAAGTCATCGAAGCGTGCCGCGACGACACCGAGTGATGGGAGAGAAACAGTGCCTGACCCGACCGTGACCGTCCTGCGCGCCAAAGGCGTCCTCGATGTTGATAGCGGCGTGGTTCTCGAGGGCGCGAGCGTCGTCATCGAGGGCAATCGCATCACCGCGGTGCACGATGACCCGACGGTCGCCAGCGGCGCTGATGAGGTGATTGACCTTCCTGACCTCACCCTCGTACCGGGGTTGATGGACATGGAGGTCGACCTCGTCCTCGGCGGACCCAAAGCGAGCTTGAACGACCCGGTCCGGATGGACCCGGTGAAGATGGGGCTCCGCGCCGTGTTCAACGGTCAGCGAACCCTGAACGCGGGCTTCACGACAGTGCGCAACCTGGGGCTGTTCATCAAGACGGGCGGTTACCTGGTCGACGTCGACTTGGCGCATGCGATCGACGCCGGGTGGGTGCAAGGCCCTCGCGTGATCCCGGCCGGCCACGCCATCTGCCCGACCGGCGGGCATCTCGACCCCAGTGCGCAAGGCGGATACGCCCCGGGAATTATGCGGATGAGCGTCGAGGAGGGCATCGCGGATGGGGTCGACGAGGTGCGCAAGGCGGTCCGCTACCAGATCACCAATGGCGCCAAGCTGATCAAGTGTTGCGCCTCAGGCGGGGTGATGACGCCGACCGGTCCGCCAGGTGCACAGCAGTATTCGACCGAGGAGCTCACCGCGATCGCTGACGAGGCGCACCGTCGGGGACTTCGCGTCGCAACGCACGCTCATGGCGACACCGCGGTCAACGCGGCGATCGACGCCGGCATCGACTGCATCGAGCACGGAATGATGATCGGCGACGACACCATTCAGCGGCTCGTCGACACCGACACATTCCTCGTCTCCACCTGCGCGTTGACGGAGAACTGGGACATCAGCGAGCAGCCGAAGTCGCTGCAGGCCAAGGCCGCCGACGTCTTCCCGAAAGCGAAGGCGTCACTGACCAAGGCGATCGAGGCAGGAGTCAAGGTCGCTTTGGGCACCGACGCGCCAGCGATCTGGCACGGGCGCAACGCAGAGGAGCTCGAGGTACTGGTCCGGCGGGGCATGACGCCGATCCAGGCCATCCGGTCGGCCACGACCGTCGCCGCCGACCTCATCGACATGGACTCGCTGGGGCGGATCGCGCCGGACAAGCTCGCGGACATCATCGGGGTCGCGGGCGATCCGCTGAGCGAAATCGCGACGTTCCGGTCGGTCCCGTTCGTGATGAAAGATGGTGCAGTGATCAAGAACCGTGGACCGCGGGCAGCCAGCGCCCGTTCCTAACGGGCGGGCACGTCCGCAACGGCAGCCAGCAGCAGGGCCATCTCGGTATCCGCGAGAAGGCCCTCCCGGTGCAACCTCTCGAGCAGGAAGACCGGACTGCCCCCTCGCGAGGCGTGACCGTTGCGGTCGGCGCCATAGGGCGCGGTGAGGTCGACAACACCATTGACCAGGCTGCGCAACTCGAGGGCGGCCGCGATGTAGAGCGCGCCGGTGATGATCGCCCAGAAACCGAGCACAGTGATGGCCAGCCCCAGGCTGAATGCTGGCCGGCGCATCGCCCACATTCCGAGCAGCACCTCGATGATCCCGATCGCGAGCACTAGTCCCCAATGCCGGATCTCCCGCCGTGCGGAGATGGCCCCGACGGCGTTGAACACTCCCGACACAGTCAGCCACGCCCCGATGAAGACCCCAAGCACCAGCAAGGAGGGCCCTGGCCACGCAAGGAGCCAGACGCCTGCGAGCACGCCCGCGACGCCGGCCAGGACGCCGAGCCAGTGCGGCGCTCGCCCCTCGACTGCGTTGATGGCAGTCGTCACACCGCGGAATATGAAGATGAACGCCGCGAACACGGCCAGCTGCGCCACGGTCCACCGCGTCGCCAGCACGGCCAGTCCGGCCGCTACCGACAAGATCCCGACGATCAGCGGGACGAGCCAGCTACGACGCATGGGACGCCGCGATCCGCTCAGCCCAGCACCCTGCATCGCGCGATTCATTCTCACGGTGACCACCCAGTTCCGACGGCACGGCGCCCGGACGGCGCCGTCTGCAATTCGCCATCGTGCGTCGGTCGGCACCGTCGCGCATCCCTCGTGTTGGTGGTATCGCCACACATGTAGACCACGAGATCCATCGCAGCTGCGGTGCACGAGGGGCGGGCCGCTACCCGTCCTGGGGATGTGCTGGGCGGCGATCAAATCGTCCAATAGCCCAAGGCAGGTCCGCACGGCGCGTCAGACACTTCGAGTTGCGAGACCGACGGAGAAGGGAGCGGACCATGCGAGTGGCCCTGATCGCTCCACCGTGGGTTCCCGTCCCGCCGCCGGCGTACGGCGGCACTGAAGCCGTCATCGACCGGATCGCGCGCGGTCTCCTCCGTTGCGGTCATGAGGTGGTGCTCGCCGCCGCCGCCAACAGCACGACACCGGCGCCGCAGGTGAAGGGGACCGAACATGCTCCCGACACCGCGAGCCTCGTCACCGACGTCGCCACTGAGCTGCGCCACGTCCTCACGGGTTACGCGGCGCTCGACGGTGAGGTCGACCTCGTTCACGACCACACGCTCGCCGGGCCGTTGCTCGGGCGCCAGCCGGTCGGCGCGGCGATGGTCACCACCAACCACGGCCCGTTCGACAGAGCACTGAAGCCTCTCTATGCCGCCATGGTCGGCACGGCCATCACGGCGATTTCTCACCACCAGGCCTCAACGGCCGGTGAGGTGGCGATCCGCGCTGTCATCCACCATGGGATCGACGTCGACGACGTTGCACAAGGCACCGGCACCGGTGGATATGCGAGCTTTCTCGGACGGATGACGCCGGACAAGGGTCCGCGGCAGGCGGCACTGGTGGCGAGGGCCGCAGGTGTTCCGCTGCGGATGGCCGCAAAGATTCGTGAACCGGCTGAGCGCGACTATTTCGACTTAGCCGTCCGGCCGCTGCTGTGTTCCGACGTGGAGTACGTCGGGGAACTCGGGCTGCATGACAAGTTGGGTCTGCTCCGCGAATCCTTCGCGCTGCTCAATCCGCTGCAGTGGCCGGAGCCCTTTGGGTTGGTGATGATCGAAGCACTGGCATGCGGCACGCCGGTCATCGCGACACCTTGCGGATCGGCGCCCGAGATCGTCGACGACGGCGTGACGGGGTACCTCCGCACTCAGCGTGAAGACCTGGCAGGCGCATTACTCGATGCTGTCAACCTCGACCGGGTCGCATGCCGTTCGGTGGCGGTCAATCGCTTCAGCTCCGACCGCATGGTGGCCGACTACGTCCAGCTCTACGAAGAACTGCTGGAGGTCGACGCCGAATCCCAGCGGCCGGCACGAATCACGTGACGTCGTAGCTTGTGCGGCCGGTCGCCTAATGCTCATCAGGCGGGCGGGTCTCCATCCGCAGTTCGACCTGGGGTGGAAGGCCGTCGACGGTCACCCGGGCGGCTGACACGTCGAGAGCGACGCGCGACTCGGCAAATGCCAAGCCTTCGATGCGCAACGGCAGCAGCGCGGATGGCATGGCGGGGGCAATCCACAGCCGCCCCTCAGCGAGCTCCGGCTCCATGCGCAGCAGCGTCCGCAGCAGCTGGACGGGGGTTGACGCGGCCCACGCCTGCGGCGAGCACGACGTCGGATACGGCACCGGGTCGGGGTAGCGATCGCGGTCGAAGCCGCAGAACAGCTCGGGCAACCGATCACCGAACCGCTGCGCTCCGTCGAGGATTGCCTCAGCAAGACGCTGGGCCTGCTTCACGAATCCGTACCGCATCAACCCCGCCGCAATGAGTGCGTTGTCGTGCGGCCACACGGATCCGTTGTGATAGCTGACGGGGTCGTAGGCCCCCATCGCGGTGCTCAGCGTCCGCACTCCCCATCCGCTGAACATGGATGGCGACATCAGCTGTTCGGCGACGAGGGGTGCTTTGTCCGCATCGACGATGCCGGTCCAGAGGCAGTGACCCATGTTCGACGCACATGCATCAACCTGCTTCTTGTCACGGTCGAGCGCGACCGCGAACCATCCGCGGTCGGGAATCCAGAACTGCTCGTTGAACGCTTGCTTCAGTTGCGCAGCGCGGTCCGACCAATGCCGGGCCGACGGCTCGTCGCCGAGCCGACGAGCAAGCCTCGAGCGCGCGCGGTAAGCGGCATAGACGTAGCCCTGCACCTCGCAGAGCGCGATCGGGGCCTCTGCGATCCGGCCGTCCGCGAAGTTGATGCCGTCCCACGAGTCCTTCCAGCCCTGGTTCTGCAGACCCCTGTCGGTCGCCCGTTGGTACTCGACGAACCCGTCCCCGTCCCGGTCACCAAAGGCATCGACCCACTCAAGCGCACGATCGGCGTGCGTCAGCAGGTCGACGATGTCGTCGCGGCTCGCCCCCCACTGCGCCAGTTCGCCCAGCACCACGACGAACAGTGGCGTCGCGTCAACCGTGCCGTAGTAAGCGCCGCCACCGCCCAATGAGAGGCCGGACGGTACACCGAGCCGTACCTCGTGAAGAATCCGGCCAGGCTGCTCCTCCGTCAACGGGTCGATGTTCGTGCCTTGATGACGAGCAAGGGTCCGCAGCGTTCCCACGGCCAGGCTTCGATCGACCGGCAAGGTCATGTAGCTCGTGAGGAGCGAGTCACGACCGAACAGCGCCATGAACCATGGAGCCCCCGCGGCGACCGCCGCCACCGAGGGCTCGGCGGGGTCGAAGATGCGCAACGCCCCCAGGTCCTGCTGGCTGCGACGCAAGACCCGGCGCAGTCCTTCGTGACCGACCGTGGTA
>Ga0213876_10001531_pt1 | contig 14304 bp, 13 predicted proteins | sample BarmaccomBMRX_R9_FD_160113 | JGI IMG/M metagenome (GOLD analysis project Ga0213876, IMG submission 160113) | Root-associated microbial communities from Barbacenia macrantha in rupestrian grasslands, the National Park of Serra do Cipo, Brazil - RX_R9 | ecosystem: Host-associated > Plants > Roots...
ACTGCTACAGCCGGTGCTGCAAGCGCCGACATCAACCTCGTGAACAACAGCGCAACCGCCGCCACGATCGTCGGTGCATCGGCCGATCTGCAGTTGACCCTGCACGCCGCGGCTGTCCAGGCCGAGATCGGAGTGCCGGTCGCGTTCACCGCCAGCAGCGAGAACCACGGTCCGAGCGATGCGCAGGACGTGCAGATCACCATCACTCTCGACGCGAGCCTCGGCTACTCCAGCCATACCGCGAGCGGCGCGTCGTGCACCACGCCTGCGAGCGGCGCCGGCGGCGCGATCGTCTGCACGTGGAGTGGCGCCACGCCCATCGGCATGACGCGCACCCTGCAGGTGCTCGCGTCCGCGAACGCCGCGGGCACGCGCACGGTCGCCGCGAGCAGCAGCGCGACGACTCCCGATCCAAGCCCGAACGGCGACGCGGTGACGTTCGAGGCGCTCGCAGCGACCGCGCCGTCGATCGCCAAAGCATTCCAGCCGCCCACGATCCTGCCGTTCGGCACGTCGACGCTCACCATCACGCTGACGAATCCGAACTCGTTCGCGATCACGGGCGCGACTTTCACCGACACTTACCCGGCCGGTCTCACGAACGCCACTCCCGCGAATCCGTCGACGACATGCGGGGGCACGGTCGTGGCCACCAACGGCGGAGGCTCGCTCGCGCTCACCGGCGGGACGATTCCCGCGAACGGTTCGTGCGTGGTGAACGTGCTCGTGACCGCGACTCCCGGCAACTACGCGAACGTGATCCCGAACGGCGGCCTCACCTCGGCGAACGCGCCACCTTCGACCGGCGGCGCGACGACCGCAGCACTGACCGTCGGCGGCGAGATTCCGACGCTCTCCGCGGGCATGCTCGCACTGCTGTCGGTCCTTCTCGGGACGCTCGCGCTGATCGCGATTCGCAGAGTCTGACGTCGCATCACAAAACGCATGCTGGCTGTCGTGTACCTTTGCAGTCATGAAGACGACTGCCATCCGCCTCTTCGTGTCGCTCTCCCTCGCGCTCGGGGCGCAGGCGCAGTTCCCTTCGGTGCCCTCCACGGTCTTCTCGATCTCGGGCGATCAGAACGGCCACACGACTCCGACCGCGCAGTACCGCGCGTACCAGAGCTCCGGCGACACGTTTCGCATTGTCTGTCCCGAGCCGTGCCCGGTCGACGCAAACACGATCTATGCGTTCTACTCGGGGTTCAAGCAGGCGAAGAGTCAGCTCATTCAATTGATGGGCGTCGACTCGCTGCCCGCGCTCCAGCCGTTCGACATCCACGTCGCCAACGACACGTGGTGCGGCAACTACGCGTCCGGACTCACCGGCGACGCGGGCCAATATCCGGCCTATAGCGGGAGAACCGGCTCGTTCGGTTGCTTCTGGTACGCGAACCGGACGAACTTCTTCGAGCCGTTCGAGGCGCAGTACGTCAGTACGGTTCCGTATCAGCTGCTGACGGTTCACGAATACACGCACACGCTTTTCTACGGCCGCCATTTCTTCTCGTACGAAGACTTCGCGAAAGTCGCGTCGTTCTACGTCAGCGGAATCGGCGGCGCGCCGCCGATCACCGATGCGTGCGCCATGAGTCTCGACCGCGTCAACCAGGGCAAGCTTCCGTGGGCGTTGTGTCAGCTCAATGGCTTCACCTACGCGAAGCTGCCGGCGGCGATGCAGGGACTGGCGTCGGCCTCGCTGGCCGGACAGAACGTCGTCTTCTCGAACACCACCTCGGTCTACGGCTTTCGCAAGGTCCTCAACAACGTCCTCGGCAGCGACACGTCGGACGCGTTCCTCGCGGCGAAGATCGATCCCAACGAAGTCGCGGATGACGGAACGCTGACTCCTGGGGGCGGACGCGTCTCGCTGATGAGCGGCTGGATGTCGTTGAAGCTGCCGGCCGGCGCGGTCGCGGGCAACGTCAATTTCCACGTCGAGGAGGCGTACAGCTCGCCCGCTTTCCCGACGCTCGACTTCAACACCATCTATTCGTTCACTCCGGGGCCGATCGCGCTGCTGCAGCCGGTGCAGCTGACGGTGAAGTACGACCCGTCGCGAATCCGTTCGGACATCTTCGAGAACACGCTCACCCTCTACCAGTTCTCGGGCGGCACATGGCTTCCCGTGTCTGGAAGCCGCCTCGACGTGACGAACCAAACCGTGACCGCGACGGTCACCAGCCTCGGCACGTTCGGCATCTTCGGCTCGACCACGAATCCTTCGACCGATCCGGCCCGCGTCATCGTCGTCGCGGGATCGGCTCGCGGTGCATCTGGCTCGAACTTCCGCACCGCGCTGCAGCTGCACAACCGCACCACGACCGCAACCTCCGGCAAGATCGTCTTTCATCCGGCAGGCGTGTCGGCCTCCCCATCCGATCCGTCGATCAACTACGCGCTCAGCTCGTGGGCTTCGAAATCGTACGCGGACCTCCTGCCGGCGTTCGGCATCGGCGATGGCCTGGGCAGCATCGACGTCGTTCCTGCGTCCGGTCCGGTGCCGGAACTGACGACGCGCGTGTTCAACGATGGCGGCGCGGCGGGCACGTCCGGGTTCACCGAGGAGGCGCTGAAGCCGATGGCGGCGCTGGCGAATGGCGATCACGGAGTGCTCCTCACGCCGCCGAGCTTCGTCACGCAGCGGCTCAACATCGGCGTGCGCACGTTCTCGCAGGGAGCGACGGTGAAGGTGACGGTTCGCAACAGCGCCGGAACGCAAACCGGAACGTTCACGAAGACCTATCCTCCGAACTTTTTCGAGCAGCAAGGCTCGGCAGACTTTCTTCAGGGGACGCCGTTGGCCGGCAACGACAGCATCGATCTCGCCGTGACGACCGGATCGCTCCTGGCATACGCGTCGTGCACGGACAACGTCACGAACGATCCCAGCGTGCAGACAGCTCGGAGCCTTGCCCTCACGGGCGGAGCCGCGGGCGACACGCTGTATGTCCCGGTCGTCGGATCGGCGGCGGGTGGCCAGGGATCGTTCTTCAAGACGGCGGTGCAGATTCACAACCCCGGCGCCGCTGCGATCAACGGCAAGTTCGTTTTTCATCGCGCCGGTGCATCGGGAAACGCGGCCGATCCTTCTCTCGCCTATTCGCTCCAGCCAGGAGAGACGAAGTCATACGCGGACCTTCCGACGACGATGGGGCTGAGCGGACTTGGAAGCCTGGATGTCGTGGCCAGCAGCGGTCCGCCTCCGCTCGTGATCTCGCGCGTGTTCAACGATGCCGGCGCGAAGGGAACGTCGGGGCTGACCGAAGAGACGGTCGGCTTCGCCGGATCGCTGCAGGCGGGAGACACCGCGGTCCTCATCGTTCCGCCCGATCTGGCGCAGCAACGGATGAACATCGGCATCCGCACGCTCGGCCGCGGCGCCGTGCTGTCGGTCGTCGTCATCAGCCCCGCGGGCTTCTACACGAAGACGGAGTTCCTCAAGCGCTATCCGCCGACGTGGTTCGAGCAGGTCAGCGCCGCAAGCTTCCTCGAGAACCTCGCCCTGACCGGCGGCGAGACGATCCGGATCTTCGTCGAGTCGGGCGATGCAATCCTTTACGGCGCGGCGACCGACAACATCACGAACGATCCGAGCTTCCAGCTGGCCAGACGGCTGCCGTACTTCTGAGCGGGCGCTGCCCGCTGCGTTTGCTGGCCAAGCCTTCACCGAGTTTGCGTTCTCGCCGGCCTCCGCGACGAAGCCGCCGATGTCCATGGAAGCGAGTCGAAACCTTCCGCCCGGCTTTCGTATACGCTGTATACATGGTCGGCACCTCCGAGAAGATCTTCCGCGCCGCGCGGCGTGTTCTCGATGAAGAAGGCGCGCGCGCCATCAGCATTCGCGGGGTCGCAGAGGCCGTGGGGATCACGCCGATGGCGGTCTATCGTCACTATCACGATCGCGCGGCGCTCCTGAACGCGCTCGCAGACGCGGGCTTTGCGGAGCTCGCGGGGACCTTGGCGAAGAAGGACGCGCGCGGCACGCCAGAGGAGCGGCTGTTGCGCGCGTTGGAGATCTATCTCGACTTCTCGCTACGCAATCCGCGGCTCTTCGAGTTGATGTTTCTCGAGAAGCGCGAAGGCGCGCGGCAGTTCCCAGCCGACTTCGGCGAGGGGAAGTCGCCGACGGCGAACCTCGTCGCGGAGATCGTGGCGGATGGCATCCGCACCGGCCACTTTCGCGAGGACGACGTCTGGGAGATCACCTTCAGCCTCGGCGCCCACGCCCACGGCCTCACGTTGCTCTACCTCGGCGGGCGCATCGAAGCATCGCCCACCCGCTTCCGCGCGCTCTACCGCCGTTCGTTCCGGAGGATCCTCGATGGCCTTCGCGCCTGACACCCGCCGCGCACTCATCGCCCTCGCCGCCACCCTCGCCACGGCGGCCGCGGCTTTCTACGGCACCGGGATGCATCCCGCGTGGCCGATGCTGTGGTTCGCGCCGTTGCCGATGCTCGTCCTCGCGCCACGCGTCTCGGGCCGCACCTCGTTCGCGCTTTCGGCCATCGCCTGGTTCCTCGGCGGCATGAGCATGTGGACCTACTTCATGAGCATGCTCGGCAGGAATCCGGTGCCGTTGACGCTCGTCATCCTCGGCGTCCCTTCGCTGGTCTTCGCGCTCGGCGTCGTGTTCTTCCGCTGGCTCCTCCTGCGCGGCCATTCGATCGCCGCGGCGCTCGCGTTTCCCACGGTGTGGACGAGCTATCAGTACCTCAGCGAGATCACGTCTCTGCACAGCACGTTCGGCAATCTCGCGTACACGCAGATGAACTTCCTGCCGATCCTGCAGATCGCCGCGATCACCGGTATCTGGGGGATCACGTTCGCGCTCTTCGCGTTCTCCGCAGCGATCGCGACACTGCTCGCTCGGCCGACCCGCGCGCTCGCGATCGGCGCCGCAGCCTTCTTCGTCGCGGTGTTCGGCTACGGAGCGTGGCGCCTCAACACGATGCCCAACGCGAACACGGTGACGGTCGGCCTCATCGCCTCCGATCTGAAGGAGAACGTCGATCCGCAGGAGCCGCCCGATCGCCTGCTCCGCGACTACGCAACGCACGCGACGAAGCTCGCCGGAAACGGCGCGCAGGTGATCGTGATGCCGGAGAAGCTCGCGGTCGTCGTCGATCCCGAGACGCGCGTGCAGGACGCGGCGCTGCAGGAGGTCGCCGACCGGAGCAAGACCGATCTCGTCGTCGGCGTGATTCGCGTGGCGAAGCCGGTGAAGTACAACGAGGCGCGCGTCTACACGTCCGGAAGGACCGACGTGCTCGCGTACGACAAGCAGCACATGCTGCCGCCGTGGGAATCGAAGCTCACGCCGGGAACGACGACGGCCGTGATGCAGAAGCCGTCCGGCACGTGGGGCGTCGCCATCTGCAAAGACCTCGACTTTCCGGACCTCGGACGCAAGTACGGCAAGCAAGGCGTCGGCTTAATGCTCGTCCCGGCCTGGGACTTCGAGATCGACGGCTGGCATCACGGGCGGATGTCCGTGCTGCGCGGCATCGAGAGCGGCTACTCGATCGCCCGCGCGCCGAAGAACGGATTGCTCACCGTCAGCGACAGCCGAGGACGCATCTTGGCCGAGGCGAGCAGCGGCGCGAGTGGTTTCACGACGCTGCTCGCCAAGGTTCCGATCCATCACGAGTCCACGCTCTACCTCCGTTTCGGCGATTGGTTCGCATGGCTCGTGCTGGCGTTGCTCGTCACACTGCTACTCGTTCCGTTCCTGCGGCGCGCGGAGCGATGACCTCGATCGCGAACCGGTCCATCTCCTCCGCCTGCGGACTGAATTGCAGGAGCGTGAGATCGATGCCGATGCGTTCGAGCTCGTCGAGGCGCGTCGCGATCTGCTCCGGCGTCCCGACGAGTCCCGTGCGGAGGCCGCGATTCGAGACCGAGTAGTCCTCGAGCGTGACGCGTTGCTCGAGCTGCGTGCCGGCGAGCCATTGCTCGTAATTCGCGAAGCCTCGCGCGGACGCCTTCACGTTCGTGATGCGCTCCACCTCGCGCCGCGCTTCCTCCTCCGAACGGCGGCACACGACGAAGCCGGCCACGCCGAACGAAAGCGGCGGCTTCTCCGGCGCGAGGCGCTCGCGGCGGCGGCGCATGTCGTCGATCTTCGGCTGCAGGCGCTCCGGCGGATCGCCATGCATGACGTACGCGTCCGCGCGGAGCGCGATCAGATCCTTCGCTTTCTCCGACTCGCCGCCCGCGTACACGACCGGTTTGCGCACCGGCTTCGGCTCGAGGATCGCGTTGCGGATCGTGTAGTGCGCACCGCTGTGGCTGAACCGCGGCGTCGACCACAAGCCGTCGATCACCGCCAGCCACTCGGCTGTCCTCTCGTAGCGTTTGTCGTGCTCGTCGAACGCGACGCCGTACTGCTCCACCTCGTCGCGCCACCACGCCGACACGACGTTCAGCGCCACCCGTCCGCGACTGATTTGGTCGATGTTCGCCGCGTGCTTCGCGAGCAGCGCCGGATGATGAAACGTCGGCCGCACGGCGACCATCAATTCGAGTCGATCGGTCACCGCTGCAAGCGCAGCGGCCGTCGTCCATGCGTCGAGACTCGGCTCGTCGACGCCTTTGATGTCGTTCAAATTGAGCTCGGCGAGGAGTGTGAGGTCGAAGCCGATCTGTTCGCTGCGGATGGCGAGGTTGCGCACGTAACGCCACGTCGCCTCCATCCGTTCGTCCTCGACGTTGCGCAGCCAGCCGCCGAACATCGGAAGCCAGTATCCGTAGCGAAGGCTCATGACGCCCTCCGCAGCAGCGCATCGACGAGCCGCGCGGTCGGATCGAAGCCGATCACCGCTTCCGGCTGCGCGACGAAATTCGAGAGCGCGTTGATGTCGTAGAAGTACAGGTTCCCGTCGCGTTCACTCTCCAGATACTCGACCCCGCCCACATCAATCCGAGCCTCGGCCGCAATGCGCTCGACGGCGGCGATGACGTCCGCCGGCGGCTCGTAAGCCTCGACGCTCAGTCCTCGTTTGACGGCATCGACCGGGCACGCGGCGGACGTCAGCTCGCGGCCGTCGGTCGTCTTGCACACGTCGGCGGGGCAGAGATCGAAGCCGTCCTCGTCGCCGAGGTGGACGCGGATTCCGTAGAGGTAGCGGTATTCGAGCGTCTCGACGCGCACGATGCTGCGGTTGCGCGGCGCGTGGTACTCCTGCAGGAGCAGCGTGCCGTCGATGCTGCCGCCGAGCCGCGGATCCTCGGAGGCGACGACGAGCTCGCGGAAATGATCGAAGCGCGTGATGCCCGCGCCGCTACCGCCGATGTTCGGCTTCACGATCAACGGAAACGCCAAGCCTTCCGACGCGGCGGGCAACATCGATGGATGATTCACGACGCGCGTTCTCGGCGCGGGCAATCCGAGGCGGGAGAGGAGTGCGAGCTGGAGGGCTTTGCTGGTCTCGAAACGGTAGGCATCGGAGCCGTTGAAGACCGAGACGCCTTCCCGTTCGATGTGCGCGAGGTAGTCGTGCGTGTAGAAAATCGCTGCTCCTCGCCCGCGTTTCCACGCGGACGGTGACATGCGGTTGAAGAAGAGTGCCGGACGCGAGCCATTGCGCGGCGGCGAGGCAGGATCGAAGCCGTGCTGGCCGGCGTCGATGCGCACGTACGGCGTCTCCCGCCGGTCGAGCTCGTGGAAAAGAGGGCGGAACCACTGGGGATGTTCGTAGTAGACGGCGATCGGTCTGGTCATCACTCCACTCCTTTTCGATGACCCGAACGGCGTGGAGCGCAGAAACAAAAAGACCCGCGACGGCACGCCGTGCGGGTCTGGTTTCTGACGGTCTTGTGCTGCTTCAGCTCTCGACGAAACCCTGCCCGCTCGTGATCCGCATGGGACACGCGCAGGTCATCGGCACCATCGAAAGCCCTTCGAACATTGGTCGCGTTTTATACAACTCGGCGATTGCGAAAGCAAGTCACTCCAGCTCGGCGATCAGCTCGATCTCCACGCTGGCACCGAACGGCAACTGCGCGACGCCGAACGCGCTCCGCGCATGTTCCCCCTTCGCGCCGAGAACGTTCTTGAACAGCTCCGAGGCGCCGTTCGCGACGAGATGCTGCTCGGTGAAGTCGGTCGCACTGTTCACGAGGACGAGCAGTTTGACGATGCGCTTCACGCGCTCGAGATCTTGCGTGGCGGATCGAAGCGTGCTGAGGAGATCGATGGCGATGAGGCGCGCCGCTTCGTTGGCTTCGTCGCGGGTGACGTCCGCGCCGACTTTGCCTCGCAGCTTCGAGATCGTGCCCGAGAGATAGAGAAGGTTTCCGGTTTGAACGAACGGCACGAACGCGGCGAGCGGTTTGACCGGATCGGTGAGCGTGATGCCGAGTTGCTGGAGTTTTTCGTTGATGGACATTGCTGGTCCTCCTCACTGGAAAAATGTAGGGGCGGGCTTCAGCCCGACCCGGGCCGGTTGAAGCCGGCCCCCTACATAGAAAACTGCACGACATCCGTATTTGCGCCGCAGATCAACACCCCGACGCGTTCGCCTTCGCGCGGTTTGTAGGCGCCGCTGAGCAACGCGGAGAACGCCGCCGCGCCGCCCGGCTCGGCGACGACGCGCAGGGTGTTCCACAGCCTGCGTTGCGACTCGCGGATCGCGTCGTCGGTCACGAGCACGACTTCGGCGACGTGTTGCTGCGCGAGCGGGAACATCAGCTCGCCGACCCGTTGCGGCGAGAGCGAATCCGCCGCGACGCTTCCCGTCGGCGCATCGACCGGCTTCCCGGCTTCGAGCGCGTTGTGCAGAGTCGGAGCGCCGAACGGCTCGACGCCGACGATGCGAATCCGTCCGCCGAGCCAAGCTGCGAGGCCGCCGATCAATCCGCCGCCGCCGACCGCGACGAGCAGCGTGTCGAGGTCGGGCATCTGCCGTTCGATCTCGACACCGAGCGTGGCCTGGCCGAGGAGCGTTTCGGTCTGGTCGTAGGCATGGATGCGCATGGCGCCCGACTCGGCCGCGAACTTCTCACTCTCCGCGAGCGCCTGCGGGTAGACGTCGCCGGTGACGACGAGGCGAGCGCCGTAGTCGCGGATGCGTTGGATCTTCGCCGGCGACGAAACGGTCGGGACGTAGATCGACGCGGGAATGCCGAGCGCTCGCGATGCGTAGGCGACCGCGGCGCCGTGATTGCCGCCGGATGCCGCGACGACGCCGACAGACGGGACGTCGCGCAGCAGGAGGCTGGCGAACGCGCCGCGCGCCTTGAACGAGCCGGAGTGCTGGAGGTACTCGAGCTTGAAGCGGAGGTCGAAGTCGGGCAGGCCGAAGTCGGCGCCGCGCGAGGCGAGCACCGGCGTCTCCCGAACGTAGGGGCGGACGAGCTCCGCGGCGGCCAGGATGCCGTCGCGGTCGAGGGTGACGGGCATTGACAAGGAGTTAGCCATTTGGCAAATTAGCTTAGATGCTATCCGTCAACGTCGTCAAGGCCCTCGCCAACGAGAAACGGCTCCAGGTTCTCTTCTGGCTGAAAGACCCCACCGCGCACTTCCCGCCCCAGGTCGACGGCGACCTCGTGAAAGACGGCGTGTGCGGCGTCTTCATCGCGGACAAGCTCGGCGTGAGCGCGCCGACGGCCAGCGAGCATCTGCGCGTGCTCGTCCAGGCAGGACTCGTGCGAGCGAAGCGCATCAAGCAGTGGACGTTCTACAAGCGGGACGAGAAAGCGATCGCCGAGGCGAAGAAGGCTTTCCGTTCGGCGTGGTGAGGAGGAGGTTCTGATGAAAGCGATCGTCGTGAGCCGCACCGGCGGCCCGGAAGTGCTCGAATACGTGGAGATCGACAAGCCCGCGCCGAAGGCCGGCGAGGCGCTGGTGAAGATCGAGGCGATCGGCCTCAACTTCATCGACGTCTATCACCGCACCGGCCTCTATCCGATGCCGTTGCCGTTCACGCCCGGCTCCGAGGCGGCGGGCATCGTCGAAGAAGTGGGCGAGGGCGTGACGGACGTGAAGGTCGGCGATCGCGTCGCGTACGCGGGCACGCGCGGCTCGTACGGCGAATACGCGATCGTGCCGGCGGACAAGCTCGTACCGCTGCCCGACGCCGTCGACGCGCGCTCGGCGGCCGCGGCGATGCTGCAAGGGATGACGGCGCACTACCTCGTGACGAGCACGTTCGAGGTGAAGGCCGGCCACACGGTGCTCGTCCACGCCGCGGCGGGCGGGGCGGGTGGGATTCTCGTGCAGATGGTGAAGGCGCGCGGCGCGCGCGTGTTCGGCACGGCGTCGACGAAGAAGCTCGAGATCGTCCGCGAGCTCGGCGCCGACGAGGCGATCGACTACACGACGCAGGACTTCCAGGCCGAAGTGCTGCGGCTGACCGATGGCCGCGGCGTCGACGTCGTCTACGACTCGGTCGGCAAGACCACGTTCGACAAGAGCCTGGAGTCGCTCGCCACGCGTGGCATGCTGGCGCTCTTCGGCCAGTCGAGCGGCGTCGTTCCGGCGGTCGAGCCTTCGCGCCTGGCGAAGAAGGCGCTCTTCCTCACCCGGCCCGCGCTCCAGCACTACACGCTCACCCGCGAGGAGCTGCTGTGGCGGGCCAGCGACCTCTTCGCCGACCTCGCCAGCGGCCGCGTCCGCCTGCGCATCGATCGCGAGCTGCCGCTGAAGGACGCCGGCGAAGCGCATCGCCTCCTCGAAAGTCGCCAGACCGCAGGGAAGGTTCTGCTGATCCCCTGAGGTTGCCGGTGCGCTGGCTGGCCAAGCCTTCACGACGACCTGGCGTCCCCACCCCTTTTCGGGAATCACGGGCATATGGTGGCGTGACGGCGAAGTTGTACAATGCGCCGCCGCGGCCCGCTGGGATGAGCCCGGGTCCTGTGCAGCAGGAGCACCGAACCTCGTCAGATCCGGAAGGAAGCAGCGATAAGGTGCCTACCCTGCGTGACGCAGAACGGCCTGGGCTCTTCCGAGCGGGCGCGCGCGCTTCGCGCGAATTGAGAATTGAAAATTGAGAATTGAGAAAGAAAGGCGGCCGACGCGGCGTCTTTCGTCTTAAATTCTCAATTCTCAATTCTCAATTCTCAATTCTCAATTCACGTATGTCCTACCAGGCACTCGCCCGCAAATATCGGCCGCAGCGGTTTGCCGACATGATCGGCCAGGACACGGTCGTGCGGACGTTGCAGAACGCGATCGAGTCGGGGCGGATCCATCACGCCTATCTCTTTGCCGGCGTTCGCGGCATCGGCAAGACGACCGCGGCGCGCATTCTGGCGAAGGCGCTCAACTGCGCGCACGGGCCGGCGAAGGAGCCGGACAACGCCTGCTCGATCTGCACGGAGATCACGGAAGGCATCGACCTCGACGTGCGGGAGATCGACGCGGCCACGTACACGGGCGTCGACAACATCCGCGAATTGCGTGAGGTCACGCAGTTCCAGCCCGCGCGCGACCGGTACCGCGTCTTCATCATCGACGAGGCGCACATGCTCTCCGCCGGCGCCTGGAACGCACTCCTCAAGATCCTCGAGGAGCCGCCGCCCCACGTCATCTTTATGTTCGCGACCACAGAGATCGCGAAAGTCCCGGCCACGATCATCTCCCGCGTGCAGCGCCATCAGCTGCGCAAGGTCTCGCTCGAGGAGCTGCTCGCGCGGCTCCAGCAGATCTGCGAGGCGGAAGGCATCGAGGCCACGCGCGATGCGCTGGAGATCGTCGCCCGCCGCGGCGAAGGCTCCGTCCGCGACTCGCTCTCGCTGCTCGACCAGATCATCGCGTTCTCCGGACGCAACATCACAGCGGACGACGTCGCCACGATTCTCGGTCTCGCCGACACGAACTTCTTCGCCCGCCTCGTCGGCTCCATCGGCGACGGCGATCACGGAACGATCCTCGAAGCCCTCGGTGAGGCGGCAGACAGCGGTCGCGACTTCAAGATGCTCTTCCGCGACCTGCTGAACTTCGTGCGCAACCTCCTGCTCGTCGCGGGCGGCGCACCGCCGGCGATGATCGCCGGCACGCCGGAAGACGTCGCCACCATCCGTTCCCTGTCAGAGCGTTTCTCGTACTCGGATCTGCTGCGCATCGCAAACCTGCTGATCCGCGACGACGAGACGGTGAATCGCGCCGAGCATCAGCGCCTCGCGGTCGAGATCGCGTTGCTCAAGGCGGCCACGTTCCCGCGGTTGAAGGCGGTGGAAGAGGCGCTGGGCGGAGGAACGACCCCGGCACCAAGCACTCCTTCTCGCCGGTCCTCGGGGCCGGCTGGAGAGCCGGCCCTACGTTCGGCACCGCAGCAGAAGGCGAGCGGCGATCTCTCCGCGCTCACCGCGCGGTTGCAGAAGGCGCGGCCGATGATCGCCAGCTACGTCGATCAGGCGAAGTCAGCCACCAAAGAAGGCAATCGCATCATTTACACGTTCGCCGACGCGGCCTACGTCGATCTTCTCCTCGACGCGAAAGCCACCATCGAGCAGATCGCCACGGAAGTCTTCGGCGAGAAGATCAGCATCGACGCGCGCGCCGACGCGCCGGAGCCGCGGGCGGAAGGGCGGCGGGCGGAGGAGAAACCCTCCGCGTTGCGCGACGACCCCATCTTCAAGTCCTTCCAGAAACACCTCGGAGCGGAGATCAAGGAGTCACGATGAACATCAACAAGATGATGAAGCAGGCTCAGCAGATGCAGGAGCAGATGCAGAGCCAGATGGCGAACATCCGCGTCGAAGGCACGGCCGGCGGCGGGATGGTGAAGGCGACGATGTCCGGCGCGAAGGAGCTGCTCGGGATCGCCATCGACAAGGAAGCCGTCGATCCGAACGACATCGAGATGCTCCAGGATCTCATCCTCGCCGCGGTGAACGAAGCCGGCCGCAAAGTCGACGAGCAGCTGCAGTCGACGATGAGCGCGATGACCGGCGGCATGAAGATCCCCGGCCTGTTCTAGAGCGATGACCGCGCCGCCGCTGGCCAATTTGATCAACGAGCTGACGAAGCTCCCCGGCGTCGGCGGCAAGTCGGCCTCGCGGCTGGCGTATCACATCCTGAAGCGCCCGACCGCGGAGGCCGAGGCGCTGGCGGAGGCGATTCTCGACGTGAAGTCGAAGATCTTCCGCTGCTCGGTCTGCAACAACATGACAGACGTCGAGCCGTGCGCGATCTGTTCGGATCCGCGCCGCGATCCGTCCGTGATCTGCGTGGTCGAAGAGGCGTTCAACATCCAGACGATCGAGCAGACGCGCGATTTCAAAGGCGTCTTCCACGTCCTCCTCGGCGCGCTTTCTCCCCTGAAAGGCATCGGCCCGCAGGACATCGACGTCGCCGGCCTCCTGAACCGCGTTCGGAACGGAAGCGTGCGAGAGGTGATCATCGCCACGAACCCGAACGTCGAGGGCGAGGCGACGGCGCTCTACATTGCCCAGCAGCTCCGCCCGTTGGAGGTCAAGACCACCCGGCTGGCGTTCGGGCTCCCCGTCGGAGGGGATCTGGAGTACGCCGACCAGGTCACGATGGCGAAGGCGCTCGAGGGAAGGCGCGAGATTTGACTTGCTCGCAACGTAGGGCCGGCTCTCAGCCGGCCCAGGCGGGAATGATGCGGCGGCCTCGCCGCCGCGACCATGCTTCATCGGGCCGGCTGGAGAGCCGGCCCTACGTTTTGGCCCACGGGGTTTCCGGTGCCGGGCGATCCTTCCGTCTTCACGCCTCACGAGAGCGGGGATGTGTGTTATACATTTCCGGCCCGTCCAACCACGCTTCAAACACGGGGAATGAATGGCCACTCCTGATCTCGTCATGTACGAGGAGGAGTACCAGCAGATCAAGGACATCCTTCATCGTCTGCAGGTAGACTCCAACTCGAAGATCGTCTTTCTGGTCGACAAGAACGGCCAGCAAATCGCCGTGCATGGAGACATGCGCGGTGTCGATGCCACGTCGCTGGCGTCGCTCACCGCGGGCAACGTCGCCGCGACCGACGGCCTCGCCAAGCTCATCGGCGAGAAGGAGTTCTCGATCCTCTTCCACGAGGGGGAGCGGGACAACATCCACATCTCGCTCGTCGCTCAGCGGGTCATCCTGGTGGTCATCTTCGACGAGAAGTCGTCGCTCGGGCTGGTTCGGCTGCGCGTGAAGAAGGCGTCTCAGGAGCTGGAGCGGACGTTCGAGCAGCTGCTCAAAAAAGCCGAGGCCGAGCGCGGCAACAATGCGAACCGCTTCGACTCGCCCTTCGCTGAGATCACCGACGAGGACATCGACAGCCTCTTCAGCGAATAAAACCACATGACGTTCATCAACTACGCCGCGCGGGAGATCAACTGCAAGATCGTCTA
>Ga0213876_10001532_pt1 | contig 14281 bp, 12 predicted proteins | sample BarmaccomBMRX_R9_FD_160113 | JGI IMG/M metagenome (GOLD analysis project Ga0213876, IMG submission 160113) | Root-associated microbial communities from Barbacenia macrantha in rupestrian grasslands, the National Park of Serra do Cipo, Brazil - RX_R9 | ecosystem: Host-associated > Plants > Roots...
GCGCGTAAAGCCGCTAAGCGTGCCCGTTACGCCGCCGAGCTGTGCCGGCCGTTTGACAAGCGGATGAAGCGAACGGCCAAGCACTACAAGGAGATACAGAGCGTGCTCGGCGACCATCAGGACACGATGGTCGCCATCGAAACGCTTCGCCGGATGGCGGTGGCGGCCGGAACCACCGACGGCGAGAACGGTTTCACCTTCGGCATCCTGTACGCGCGTGAACAGCAGATCGCCCGCCAAAGCCGCGCTGCGGCAAGAAACATTTGAAACATCGACATCAGCCGACATCAGCCGCCGCGAGGTTCACTCGCGGCGGCTGAGTCGGTCTGCCTAGCGGGCGGCCTCCGGGCTGGTCGCCGGCTCACCGGACTCCTGGCTCCACGCGGTGTCCGTCGACAGCTGCTCGGTATCAGTGCTCTCGCGCTGCTGATTCCTGGTTTTCGGATCGATGCTGTCGGCACGATGCCACTGCTCGTCAAGCTGCTCACGCGACGTTGCCGCTTCGCTCTGGTGATTGGCCGCTCGCTCCTGCAATCGAGCGGCCTCGGCGGCCTTGGCCTCGGCTTCGGCCTGCGCGGCACGGGCTTTGGCGGCCGTCTCCTGAGCGAGGGCTTCACGCCGTTCCACCCTGGCGGTCTCTAATCTGGCCTGCTCCCGGATCTCCTCGGCCTGCCGCTGGCGGCGCCGCTTCGTCGCTCTAGCGGCCAAGATGACCAACCCGGCAATCAGCAGGATCGCTACTACTGCGGCGGCGACAATCCAGACGATAGTGCTGGTACTCATCATGAGCTCCAATTGGTGTATCCGTATTCCGTGGTTAGGTCCGAATCCCCGTATTTGACGGAAATAAAACAAGCTCGGAGGCGGCGCCGAGAAACGCGGGGCCAGAATGGCCCTATGTCAGTTGATCTCGCCGGATATTTCGATCGCGTCAACTACCGCGGCGGCACCGAGCCAACCCTGGAGGTGCTGCAGGGTCTGATGACCGCTCACACCGGGACCATTCCGTTCGAGAACCTGGATCCGCTGCTGGGCACACCTGTCTTCGACCTCAGCCCGGAAGCTCTGACCGACAAGCTGGTACGCCGGCGCCGCGGCGGCTACTGCTACGAACAGAACGGGTTGATGGGCTCCGTGCTGGCGGAACTCGGATTCGGGGTGCGGCGCCTGGCCGGCCGGGTGGTCTGGATGCGCGAGCCGGTTGCCCCGCCACCGGAACAGACCCACACCATGCTGGCGGTGACGTTTCCGGGCTCCGGCGGCGCCTACCTCGTCGACGTCGGGTTCGGGGGCCAGACCCTGACCTCACCCATTCGCCTCGAAACCGGCAGCGTCCAGCCGACGACGCACGAACCGTACCGCCTCGAAGACCGCGGTGACGGGCTGGTGCTGCAGGCGCTGGTCCGCGAGCACTGGCAGGACCTCTACGTGTTCACCACGCAGACCCAACCGCAGATCGACCTGCAAGTGGGATGTTGGTATGTCTCGACCCACCCGTCGTCGTTCTTTGTCACCAGCTTGATGACCGCGTTGATCACCGAGGACGCCCGGATCAACCTGGCCGGCCGCGACCTGGCAATCCATCGCCGGGACGGAACGGAGAAGATCGTTCTCGCCGACGCGGCCGCGGTCGTCGGCGCGCTGCGCGAGCGGTTCGGAATCAACATCGACGATGTCGGCCAGCGTGCTCTGGAGCTGCGGATCGGACAGATCCTCGGCGGCTAACAGCCGCCCAACGGGTGATCCATGTTCTACCGGCGCTGCAGCCAGGGGCCGATTCGGCGCAGGGCTTCTTCGATATCGCTGGTCGGTCCGGCGAACGACAGCCGGACGTACGAGTTACCGTGCGAGGTATCGAAATCGATGCCCGGCGTAATGGCTACACCCGTGTCCGCCAACAACTTTGAGCAGAACGCCATTGAGTCGGAGGTGAAGTCGGAGATGTCGGCATAAACGTAGAATGCACCGTCGGTGGGCGCCAGCCGGTCGATCCCGATATGTCGCAGGCCGTCGAGCAGAAGAGAGCGGTTGATCGTGTAGTGCCGCAGGTTGGTGTCGGCCTCGGCGACCGCTTCGGCGGTAAACGCCGACACCGCGGCAAACTGGGAGAGCACCGGTGGGCAGATGGTGAAGTTACCCGTCAAACAGTCCACCGCGCGCTGCAACTCGGTCGGCACCAGCAGCCAGCCCAGTCGCCAGCCCGTCATCGCATAGTACTTGGAAAAGCTGTTGACCACCACGGTGTTTCGTGAGGTCTGCCAGGCGCAGCTGGTAGGCGGCGCCGCGTCGTACACCAGGCCGTGGTACACCTCGTCACTGATCAGCCGCACCCCGGCGGCATCACACCACGACGCGATCGCGCCCAATTCCGCAGGGGGGATCACGGTTCCGGTGGGGTTGGCCGGGCTGGCGACGATCATGCCTTGTACCGGCGGATCGAGTTCGGCAAGCATTTTGGTGGTGGGTTGGAACCGGGTTGACGGTCCGCACTGCAGCTCCACGACTTCACACCCCAACGCGGACAGTATGTTTCGGTAACACGGGTAGCCGGGGCTGGCCATCGCTACCCGATCGCCCACGTCGAAGCACGCCAGAAAGGCGAGCAGGAAGCCACCGGAAGAACCCGTGGTGATTACCACCGCGTTGCGGTCGACGTCGATGCCGTGCTTGCGCCGATAGTCCATGGCGATCGCGTCCCGCAGCTCCGGAATGCCCAGTGCCACGGTGTAACCCAGCTGATTGAGATGAAGGGCGGACGCTGCAGCGGCGCGTACCGGCTCCGGCGCACCCGCGCTGGGCTGGCCCGCCGAGAGGTTCACCAGGTCACCGTGGCTGCGTTGACGCTCGGCGGCCGCCAACCACACGTCCATCACATGGAACGGCGGGATTCCGGCGCGCAGCGCCACACGGTCGTTCACGGGGCGGGCGCCACCGGGCAGACCTTTGCTTCCAGGCGGCGCAGCAGTTCTCGCGGCGTGTCGAGCAGTTGTGTACTGCCATGCGCGCGTTTGAAATACAGGTGCATGTCGTGCTCCCAGGTGATGGCGATGCCGCCGTGCAGCTGGATGCCCTCCGCGGCGACGGCGTTGAGCGCCTCGCAGGCGGCCAGCCGCGCCGTGGCGGCGTCGGTTGCGGAGGGCTGGATGCACGCATCGTTGACGACGGCGCGGGCGGCCGAGACCTTGACGTACAGATCGGCCATCCGGTGCTTGAGCGCCTGGAAGCTGCCGATCGGCCGGCCGAATTGCACCCGGCTCTTGGCGTATTCGACGGTGAGATCCAGGCAGCGTTCGGCGGCGCCGATCTGTTCGGCGGCCAGGAGTATGGCGGCGATGTCGGCCAGGCCCGGGTCGGTACCGATTGGCTTCGTCTGATCGGGTTGCACGCGGGCCAGCCTGCGGGTGGGGTCCATGGTGGCGACCGGCTCCGATTTGAAGCGGATCCAGCGGGTGAGCTCCCCCTCGGAGGCGGCGACGACAACGTCGGCGATATCCCCATTGACCACGTAATCGGGGTCGAGCACCAGCGCCCCGATTGAGCTGCCTGAGGCCAGTGCTTCCAGGCTCTCGGCGTCGGGTTCGGGTGCGGCCAGCAGAGCCAGCTCCGCCAGAGTGGTACCCAACAGCGGCGAAGGCACCAGAGCACGACCCAGCTCCAGCAAAACCGTTGCGGCGTCGGCTAGTTCGCCACCGGCGCCGCCCAGCTCCTCGGGAATCACCAGCGCGGCCGCGCCGACCTGCTCGCACAGCAGTTGCCATAGCGATTCGTCGTAGCCACGATCGGAGTCCATCGCCGCCCGCACTGCCACCGGGTTGGCGTGCTTGGTCACCAGGGCGGCGACGGTTTCGGCCAGCAACTGGCGTTCTGCACTCATTCCGGTCATAGTGCCTCCAGCACCCGCCGCCGATGCACCTCCGGCGTACCCCACGACGACCGTAATGCTTGCACGCGCAGCAGCAACAGGGACAGGTCGTGCTCCTGGGTGAACCCGATGGCGCCGTGGGTCTGCAGCGACGCCCGCGCGGCCAGCATTGCTGCCTCGGATGCGGCCGCCTTGGCGGCACTGATGTCCCGAGTGGGCGCGCTCGGGTAATCAGCCATAGCCACGGCCGCGCCGTAGACCAGGGGGCGGGCCAACTCGACCGCGATATGCACGTCGGCCAGCTTGTGCTTGATCGCCTGATACGAGCCGATCACCCGGCCGAACTGCGATCGCTGCTTGGCGTACTCGACCGCCCCGTCCAGCAGCGCCTGCGCCCCGCCGATGAGTTGCGCTGCGGTGGCCAATGCACCAAACGCGTAGGCGCGCTGAGTATCTGCCTGCCACGAGTCACCGGTCGCCGTTACGTCGTAGAGGCGGCGACTAGGGTCGACGGAGTTGTGGCACTCACCCACCGTAGCTTCGGTGACGATGCCGTCACCCACCAGCAGCACCAGCCCCGCGCTGTCCGCGTCGACCGCCCGCGGCACCTCCGGCGGCAGCGCGACGGTCGCGACAAGTTCACCGGAAGCCAGTCCCGCGCTGCGAGCTGCTTGATCGTCACTTGCGAGCAAAACCGGTGCCACGGCGATGGATTCGGTGACCGGACCCGGCACGCACCAGCGTCCCAGGCGTTCGAGCGCGACAACCAGATCGATCGGCTGTGCCGCTATGCCGTCGAATTTCTCCGGCACGGCCAGGGCGGTGACGCCGAGGTTGGCCAACTGCTCCCACACCTTGCGGCCCGGTGCGGTGTCGCCTTGCGACCACGCTCGGACCGCGCCGGGCAGGTCGGCCGCGGCCAGCGCGGCGTCGATGCTGGCCGCGAAGTCTCGCTGCTGTTCGTCGAGGGCAAATTCCATTAGCGCTTCTCCCGGGGCAGTCCCAGCAGACGTTCGGAGATGATGTTGCGCTGGATTTCGTTGGTGCCGGCATAGATTGGGCCGCCGAGGGCGAACAGCAGGCCCTCGGTCCACGGCCCGGCCAGTTCGCCGTCGGCGCCTCGGATGTCCAGTGCGGTCTGGTGCAACTCCACGTCCAGGTCGGACCAGAACACCTTGGTCACCGACGATTCCGCGCCCAGCTCGCCACCGGCGGCCAGCCGGGTCACAGTGCCGAACGTCTGCAACCGGTAGGCCTGTGCTTTGATCCAGCCGTCGGCGACCCGATCGGCGAACTCCGGGGGAGAGCCACTGTCCTGCCACAGCCGCACCAGCCGTTCGGCCGCCGCCAGGAACCGTGCCGGGCTGCGCAGTGACATGCCGCGCTCATTGCTCGACGTACTCATCGCGGCGCGCCAGCCGTCGTCCGGGCTGCCGATGACGTCCTCGTCGGGAACGAATACGTCGTCGAGAAATATCTCACCGAAACCGGTGTCGCCGCCGAGTTGGACGATCGGCCGAACTGTGACGCCTTGGGCCTTCAGGTCGAACATGAAATACGTCAGCCCATTGTGTCGCTCGGCCGACGGGTCGGAGCGGAATAGCCCGAATCCCATGTCGGCGAACGGTGCCCGTGAGCTCCAGATCTTCTGTCCGTTGAGCAGCCAGCCGCCGTTCGTCTTGGTTGCGGTGGATCGCAGTGACGCCAAGTCGCTGCCGGATTCGGGCTCCGACCAAGCCTGCGCCCAGATCTGTTCGCCGCTGGCCATTTTCGGCAGGATGCGGTTCAGTTGTTCCTCGGTGCCGTGCGCGAAGAGTGTTGGAGCCAGCATCGAGGTGCCGTTGGCGCTGGCCCGGCCGGGCGCTCCCGCGCGAAAGTACTCCTCCTCGTACACCACCCAGTGCAGCAGCGGGGCATCGCGCCCACCGTACTTCTTCGGCCAGTTGATCACCGAGAGTCCCGCGTCGAACAGCACGCGGTCCCAAAGGCGGTGCTGGGCAAAGCCGTCCGCGTTGTCGTACGACTTTGTGGGTATCGACTCCTGGTTGGCGGCGAGGAACTCGCGCACCTCGGCCTGAAAGGCCAGGGTCTCGTCGTCGAATGCTAGGTCCATCTCTAGGCAAGCTCCCGCAGTTGAGGTTTGAGCACTTTGCCGCCGGCGTTGCGCGGTAGCTTCTCGACGAACCGGACCGATCGTGGCGTCTTGAAGTTCGCCAAATGCTCACGGGTGTAAGCGATCACCTTTTGCTCATCGAGGCCGGCGCCGGCGCGCGCCACCACGAAGGCCCGTCCCACCTCGCCCAGGCGCTCGTCGGGAACCCCGATCACCGCGGCGTCGGCCACGCCGTCCAGCCGGGCCAGCACCTGTTCGATTTCGGCGGGGTAGACGTTGAACCCTCCGCAGATGTACATGTCCTTGAGCCGGTCGGTGATGCGCAGGTTGCCGGTGTCGTCGACGGTGCCGATGTCGCCGGTGTGCAGCCAGCCGTCGGCGTCGATCGCGGCGGCGGTGGCCTCCGGGTCGTCGAGGTAACCCAGCATGACATTCGGCCCGCGCAGCAGGACTTCACCTGTGTCGGAACGACTTTCAGCGTCGATGCGCAACTCGAAGTCGGCGAAGGGGCGCCCGCAGGTGGTCGCGACGGTCACCGCGTCGTCCTCGGGACGGCACATGGTTCCCATGCCGTTGGCCTCGGTCAGGCCGTAGGCGGTCAACACGATGTCGATGTCGAGTTCGGATTGCATGCGTTCCACCAGCACCACGGGGACGGTGGCCGCCCCGGTCACCGCGAACCGTAGCGAGCTCAGGTCGTAGTCGGCGCGCGCGGGGTGGTCGAGCAGCACCTGATAGATCGTCGGAGGTCCGGGCAGCACGGTGATCCGGTGCTGTTCGATGGCCTGCAGCGTGCGCAGCGGGTCGAACGTGAGATGCGGGATCAGGGTCGCGCCGGTTTGAATGCAGGCGAGGATGCCGGCCTTGTAGCCGAAGTTATGGAAGAACGGATTGATGCACAGGTAGCGGTCGTCGCTGGTGATTTTTCCGTTGGCCGCCCACGACGCGGAGCCGCCCAGCGATTGCCGATGCGCGCACAGTACGCCTTTGCTGCGACCGGTGGTGCCTGAGGTGAACAGGATGTCGCTGACGTCGTCGGGCGTGACGGCCGAGGCGCGGTGTTGGACCTCGGCGATGTCTTGCGGGTCGGAGCCGCCCGCGATGAAGTCGTCCCAGGTTCCGTCGTCCGCCTCGATCGGGATGCGCACGATGTGCCGCAACGCGGGCAGGGCAGCACGATCCAGGCTGGCGGTGCGGTCGGCACCCAGGAATTGACCCGCCGTGAACAGCACCGGCGCGGCGGTGCGAGCCAGGATGTCGCTGGCTTCGGCCGCGGTGTAACGGGTGTTCAGCGGGACCATCGCGGCGCCGGCGTGGTGGATCGCCAGGCAGGCCACCACCCAGTGCCAGGTGTTCGGCGACCAGATCGCCACCCGGTCTCCGGGCGCGACGCCCAGCCCGATCAGCGCCGAGGCGGCCCGATGTACCTCGTCACGCAGGGTGGCCGCGGTGAATGAGCGGTCCTCGGTGATCAGCGCGTCATGGTCGGGGAGCTGACGCGCGAAACGATCCAGCGCCGCGGGAATGGTGCGGGGATCGCTGGCCATCGAGCCTCCTCTCCGCCGCCGCATCGTCGCCAGGGTACCAAACAAGTGCTTGGTAGGTTAGCGTCTAGGGCATGCAGGACGTCGAGGAGTTCCGGGCGGAGGTCCGCGACTGGCTCGCCGACAATCTGGTCGGCGAATTCGCTGCGCTCAAGGGTCTTGGCGGGCCGGGGCGCGAGCATGAGGCATTCGAAGAGCGTCGGGCATGGAACCAGCATCTGGCCGCCGCGGGTCTGACCTGCCTGGGCTGGCCGGCCGAGCATGGCGGCCGCGGGCTGTCGACCGCGCACCGGGTGGCCTTCTACGAGGAATACGCGCGAGCCGACGCGCCGGACAAGATCAACCACTTCGGCGAAGAGTTGCTGGGTCCGACACTGATCGCATTTGGAACGCCCGAGCAGCAACAGCGGTTCCTGCCACGGATCCTCGACGTGACCGAGTTGTGGTGCCAGGGGTATTCGGAGCCCGGCGCCGGAAGCGACCTGGCCAACGTCTCGACCACCGCCGAGCTCGACGGCGACCAATGGGTGATCAACGGTCAGAAGGTGTGGACATCGCTGGCGCATCTGTCGCAGTGGTGCTTTGTCGTCGCCCGCACCGAGAAGGGCTCCAAGCGTCATGCCGGCTTGTCGTACCTACTGGTGCCGCTTGACCAACCCGGTGTGGAAGTCCGCCCGATCGTGCAGATCACCGGCACTGCGGAGTTCAACGAGGTGTTCTTCGACGACGCTCGCACCGATGCTTCGTTGGTCGTCGGCCAGCCGGGTGACGGATGGCGGGTCGCGATGGGAACGCTGACGTTCGAACGCGGCGTCTCGACGCTGGGGCAGCAGATCGTCTATGCCCGTGAGCTTTCCAACCTGGCCGACGTCGCTGCGCGCAACGGTGCGGCTGACGACCCGGTTATTCGCGCGCGGCTGACCCGGGCGTGGACCGGGTTGCGGGCGATGCGCAGCTACGCCCTGGCGACCATGGACGTGGAGCAGCCCGGCCAGGACAACGTGTCAAAGTTGTTGTGGGCCAACTGGCATCGCGATCTGGGCGAGCTGGCGATGGACGTGATCGGGCGGCCGGGTGTGGTGTTGTCGGACGGTGAGTTTAACGAATGGCAGCGGCTGTTTCTGTTCAGCCGCGCCGACACCATCTACGGCGGTTCCAACGAGATCCAGCGCAATATCATCGCCGAGCGGGTGCTCGGATTACCCCGAGAGGCTAAGGGATGAGTCTGTCCGAGGTGCCGAAAGAGATTGCCGGACACGGACTTCTGGAAGGCAAGGTGGTGGTCGTGACGGCCGCCGCGGGCACCGGAATCGGCTCGGCGACCGCGCGGCGGGCGCTGGCCGAGGGCGCCGACGTCGTCGTCTCAGACCACCACGAACGGCGGCTGAGGGAGACCGCCGACGAACTGGCGGGGCTGGGCCTTGGACGGATCGAGAGCGTGGTGTGTGACGTGACGTCCACCGCACAGGTGGACGCGTTGATCTCGTCGGCCACCGCCCGGCTGGGCCGCATCGACGTGCTGGTCAACAACGCAGGGCTGGGCGGGCAGACCCCGGTGGCCGACATGACCGACGAGGAGTGGGATCGCGTCCTGGACGTAACACTGACGTCGGTGTTCCGGGCCACGCGGGCGGTGCTGCGGTACTTCCGTGAGGCGCGCCACGGTGGGGTGATCGTCAACAACGCCAGCGTGCTGGGCTGGCGGGCGCAGCACTCGCAGTCCCACTATGCGGCCGCCAAGGCCGGCGTGATGGCGCTAACCCGTTGCAGCGCAATCGAAGCCGCAGAGTATGGCGTGCGCATCAACGCGGTGTCGCCGAGCATCGCGCGGCACAAGTTCCTGGAGAAGACGTCGTCGTCCGAGCTGCTCGACCGGCTGTCGGCCGGTGAGGCATTCGGGCGCGCCGCCGAGCCCTGGGAGGTGGCGGCCACCATCGCGTTCCTGGCGAGCGACTACTCGAGTTACCTGACCGGAGAGGTGATTTCGGTTTCCAGCCAGCACCCGTGATGCGTGTGTTACAGGTGAGCGAGGCCGAAGAGGCCCGAGATAAAGGTGCCGGTATTGAACAAGCCCGAGTTGGCACCGATTTGGCCAGGAATGGTAATGAGAGGGTTCAGGGACCCGGTGTTGAAGAAGCCTGAGTTGCCGCCATTCAACAACGAGGTGTTGCTGCTGATGTTTACGGTGTTGCCAATGCCTGAGGTGTAGCCGTCCAGTGCCCTGGCCTGTGACCCGTTGGAGTTTTCATTCGTGCCTCCAGTACCGCCCGGCCGGCTTTTAGCCGTTTCGCAAACGCGATAGCACGGGTTCGAAAAGGGTGTTCGCTCACAGTGCGCCGAGGCTGAAGATGCCCGATAAATCGCTGCCCATGTTGAACAAGCCTGAGGTCGAGCCGCTGAAGGTGTCACCAGGAAGGCCGACGCTCGCGAGGCTGGTCGCGAGGCCGGTGTTTCCGAAGCCGGAGCCGTAGCCGTTTATGTAGTTGCCAGCGGTGAACGTGTTGAAGAAGCCAGACACTTCGATGTTGAGCCCGTAGCCGCCGGCCGCCCTGTTTCCAAGGCCCGAGATGCCAGCGTTGACCTCGCCGCCGCTGGCCGTGTTCCCGAAGCCCGAGACCTCGGTGCCGGTGTTGTCGTAGCCCGAGTTGGTCGCGCCGCTGTTGGTGGTGTTGCCGACGCCTGTGTTGACGTTGCCTGAGTTCCAGAAGCCCGTGTTGGCGAGGCCCGAGTTGCCGTTGCCCGTATTGGCGTCACTGGAGTTCCAGAAGCCGGTGTTGGCGCTGCCTGCGTTGAAGAGGCCGGTGTTGTCGTCGCCCGCATCCCCAAATCCGGTGTTACCGCTCCCGCCATTCCCGAAGCCGGTGTTTCCACCGGCCGCGTTCCCGATGCCCGTGTTTCCAACACCCGAGTTACCCAGCCCAAAGTTGTTGAGGCCGCCCTGGCCAGTGGTATTGGCACCGGAGTTGAAGATGCCGACGTTGTGATCGCCGGAGTTGAAGAAGCCGACATTGTTGGAGCCGGAGTTGCCGAAGCCGATGTTACCGGTGCCCGAATTCAGGCCGTTGGATACGAACTGGCCGGTGGCCGTGTTGTAATACGCATTCCCAAGGCCCACCAGATTATTACCGGTTAGCCCAAACCCGATGTTGTTGTTCCCGTTGTTGCCTGCACCCCAGTTTCCGTTGCCGGTGTTACCCAGGCCGGTGCCGTAGTTGCCGCTGTTGCCAAGGCCTACGTTATGGCCCGGCGCCGAGCTGGTGCTGACATCAGCGGAGTTACCCAAGCCGACGTTCCCGATTCCGAAGTTTCCGAAGCCGATGTTTGCGTTGCCATGGTTTCCGCCGCCGAAGTTGCTTCCGCTGCCATAGGTAGGCGAGGCGCCGTTCCCGAGGCCGAAGTCCCCGTTGCCGTAGTTACCGATCCCGATGTTGCCGATGCCGTTGTTTCCGTTGCCCAGATTTCCGTTGCCCTGATTGCCGACGCCGATGTTGGGCAGGTTGGTCAGCGCATCTTGCAGCGCGCTCTGTGCGGGTGCCAGTTGCGCAGCCGCCGCAGATGCTCCGGAGTAGTAGCCCGACATCGCGGCCACGTCTTGGGCCCACATCTCTTCGTATACGCCTTCGGCCGCTGCGATAGCGGGCGCGTTCTGCCCAAAGACGTTCGAGATCACCAACTGCACGAGCGTGCTGCGGTTGGCGGCCACCGCCAGCGGATGCACCGTTGCTTGCTGGGCGGCCTCAAAGATGCTGGCCACCACGGTGGCCTGGCTGGCCGCGCTCGACGCCTGAGCGGCCGCCGTGCTCAGTAGTCCCGAGTAGGGGTTGGCCGCCGCCGTCATCGCCGATGCGGCAGCGCCTTGCCACGACTGGCCCACCAACCCGGAGGTCACCGAGGAAAAGGCCGACGCCGCCGAACCCAACTCCGACGCTAAGCCTTCCCAGGCCGCCGCGGCTTCCAACATCGGCGCCGACCCCGCACCCGCGTACATCAACGCTGAATTGATTTCCGGCGCCAACACCGCGAAATTCACCACGATTGGTCCTCCCCGAACTTTTGCACCGCTCGCTCCCGACGCGGCCGGCGACCGATGCAAGGATGCTACGACGACGGCAGTTTCAGCGATCGGGTTTCCGCTGGATATCGATGGATTGTGCCGCAATGTTCAACTGGCTCTCGGCTGGAGGCAGGGTTGGCCCGGCCGAGCGGTAACCGTGTGCGGATCAGGTTTGACCGCGCGCCGAGTCTGCGTCTGTGGCGGCGAGCCTGCGCGCAGGGCGCGTTTCCGACGGATTTTTGCACCCTGGACGCAGTCTCGACGAAACATTTAGCGCGCAGCACGGAGCCTCGTTTACATCATCGTCAGGTTTAGGATCGGGATGGAAAAGCATGTGCCGATTGAACTTTGACTGCGCGACCGCGTCTGCGTTAATGGCGTCGAACCTGCGCGGAGGGCCCCAACTTGGCGCAATTGGTGCTCCCCCGGAGGTGAAGTGGTTGGGCCGCTGGCTCACCATGCGCCGGGACAAGGGAATTGAATTATGTTGCACACCAGATTGATTCATCAACGGTAGTTTGCGCCGAAACGGGAAGGCCCTCGGGCGCATCTCACGAACACGCTGGAGTGCGTCGTGACGCAAACGCACAGATGACTTGGCTCACCTTCGGATTGTGGCGTGGCAGCGGTCGTTTGACCTGTGGTTTCGGGGGTTTGAACACTAAGGCGGTGTTATAGGCTTGTTGATGGATGTCCGAGCATGACCTACAGGCCGGCCCTTTCAATCACCATCTGTGCGAGTCGATTGACGCACACTTGAACATCATGGACGCCGTGATGGCCCTCAATCACGACGCCGAGACCCAAACCGGTTGGAACGTGAATAGGTTCGTGCGTGCCGCTCGCCGCTACCGCACCAACGCTATTAAACGCTGGCATGCAACTGCTCATCGCTGCTGTCCCACTAGCCGCCGATTACGCGACGCGTTCACCCAGATCGGCGTCCCACATGAATACTTGGCTGAGCCAACTTGGCGCTGCCTATGCCCTTGGAGTGGGGCGGCAGAGGACCTGGAACCGGAGATCGCCGAAAACAGTCGATAGTGGGTCAGCAGACCAGCCCCGGGACAACTCTGCGCATCTTCCGTCTTCCGCCAAACTTGTCGTACGCTTCTTGCGCCGTCGCTCGACCAGCGTCCAGACCGTGAAGTCTCAGCTAGGAAGGCAGAAAACGTGAATTTTTCGGTGTTGCCACCCGAGATCAATTCGGCACAGATATTTTCTGGCGCGGGTTCGGGCCCGATGTTAGAGGCTGCGGCGGCTTGGGATGGGTTGGCCTCAGAGCTGGAATCGGCGGCGAACTCGTTTTCGTCGGTGACCTCAGGGCTGGTCGCCGCGGCGTGGCAGGGTCCAGCGTCGCAAGCGATGGCAGCTGCCGCTGCCCCGTATACGGGCTGGTTAAGTGCGGCGGCAGCCCAGGCGGCAGGGGCTGCTGCGCAGGCCCAATCCGTGGCTGGGGCGTTTGAATCGGCGCTGGCGGCCACGGTGCACCCTGCGGCGGTGGAGGCCAATCGCAATGCGTTGGTGCAGTTGGTGAACTCGAACCTGTTCGGACTCAACGCCCCGGCGATTGCGGCAACCGAGAGCCAGTACGAGGAGATGTGGGCTCAGGACGTGGCCGCGATGGTGGGGTACCACGGTGGAGCGTCGGCGGCGGCTGCACAGTTGGTGTCGCCAGCGCAGGCGTTGCAGAACCTGCCGGGGTTGGCTGCGAATCCGGCCCAGGGGATCAGCGACCTCAACCTCGGCTTCGACAACTTCGGCATCGGCAACACCGGCAGCGGCAACGTCGGCTTTTTCAACAACGGCCAGCACAACGTCGGCGTGTTCAACAATGGTGACAACAACGTCGGCTTCAGCAACACAACCCCCAGCCAAAACTTCTTTTTCAAGGACGGCAGAAACTTTAACGGCACGTCAACCTTTAATGGCAACTTCGGCATCGGCAATTACGGCCACGGCAACATCGGCGCAATGAACACGGGCATCGGTAACTCCGGCTATAACAACTTCGGCAACGGCAACCAAGGCTTGATCTTTGGGCCCGCTGGCTTCGGTGGGGGCAACATCGGCGACAACAATACGGGTTTTGGCAACATGGGTAACAACAACGCAGGCGGTGCCAACGCGGGCAATATGAACTTCGGCTTCGGCAACACGGGCGACGGGAACACTGGCATCCAAAACCGGGGCACCGGCAACATCGGCATCGGGGTAACCGGCACTGACATGATGGGTATTGGCATCCCAGGCCTGGGCCAGTTCGCCGTGCCCCGCTGAGTTTCCTCACCTAGGTGCGCGACCATCCGCGGCCACATCCTGGGCTCACATTCTCCGCATAGATGCCTTCGGCCGCCGCGATGGCGGAGAAGAAATTCGGCGTTTCATAAATTGTGTCAGTCAGGTCTGCACCCGCAAGCGGTCGCAGAGACGGCTGAATAACACTCGTCGGTTACTACGACAGCGACGCCAGCGTCTTCACGATACTGAACAGGCCGGATGTCGCGGTGCCGGTATTGAAAAAGCCGGAGCTAATGCCGCTGTAGGTCAAGGGGAAGCCGAAGAAGGAGGACGGGAACCCGGGGGGAACGCCCACCACCCCAGTGTTACCGATCCCCGACATTTCGCCGTTGATTGCGCTGGCCCCGCCCGCCGTGTTGAAGAACCCGGACACGTAGCCATTACTGATAATGCCACCGCCTCCGACG
>Ga0213876_10001533_pt1 | contig 14271 bp, 10 predicted proteins | sample BarmaccomBMRX_R9_FD_160113 | JGI IMG/M metagenome (GOLD analysis project Ga0213876, IMG submission 160113) | Root-associated microbial communities from Barbacenia macrantha in rupestrian grasslands, the National Park of Serra do Cipo, Brazil - RX_R9 | ecosystem: Host-associated > Plants > Roots...
GCTCGAGATCGATCTGCACGCCGCGCGCCTTGCCTTCCTGCGGGAGGAATTCCGAATAAGGAAATCCCGAACCGACCATGAGCAAGGTGTCGCAATTGATCATCAGCTCCCATGAAGGTTTCGTGCCGAGAAGGCCGATCGATCCTGTGACCCAGGAAATGTCATCGGGAAGGACCGCCTTTCCAAGGAGCGCCTTGGCAACGCCCGCGCCGAGCCGGTCGGCGACGGCGACGAGCTCGTCGGTCGCGCCGAGGGCGCCAGCGCCCACGAGCATTGCGACCTTCGAGCCCTGATTGAGGACCTCGGCGGCACGATCCAAATCGGCCTCGAAGGGGATTGTCCGCGGGCGCGCGTAACCGACGCCCGAATGCACCGTCCCATGTTTGCGCGCCGGTTCGGCGTAATCGAGCTCCTGCAGGTCATTTGGAAGCACGATCGCGGTGACGGTCCGGCGTCCCAACGCGATCCGCACCGCACGGTCGACAAGGTGTCGCACCTGCGCCGGGGATGATGCCTGCTGCACGAAGGCACCCGCCACGTCCTTGAACATGGAGATGAGATCGAGCTCCTGCTGGTAATGACCGCCGAGCGCGTTGCGCGCCTGCTGGCCGACGATGGCGAGCACAGGCATGTGGTCGAGCCGCGCGTCGTACAGGCCGGTGATGAGGTGGGAAGCGCCGGGTCCGGAAGTGGCGATGCACACGCCAAGCTCACCTGTGAACTTGGCGTGGGCCGAGGCCATGAACGCCGCCATTTCCTCGTGGCGCGCCTGCACGAACTCGATGGCCCCGTCGGCGCGATTGAGCGCGCCGAATACGCCGTTGATGCCATCCCCGGGATAGCCGAAAATCCGGCGCACGCCCCAGGCGTGCAAGCGCGACACAATGAAGTCGCCGACCGTTTGCGCCATGGCCGCACCTTTCGCCGAAAGCTCGAGCCCGAAAGTGGTAGAGATCGGGAAAACATTCGATGTGCCGACGGGTTCCTTTCTCGCGAGAGAACAACAGGTTCTTTCTCGCGAGAGAAGAGGCCACGCGGCTCGAAGGCGCGCGCGAACGAGCGGCTTACGGCCCGAGAAGGTCGATCAGCGCGGGGATGAGCGGTGCGTCGGCGGGGGGCATCGGGTAGTCGCGCAGTTTTCCAGGGCGAACCCACGCCAACGTCTGACCCTCGTGCGGCATGACGATCCCCGCCCATTTGCGGCAGATGTAAAGCGGCATGAGAAGGTGGAAATTTTCGTAGGCATGACTCGCGAATGTGAGCGGGGCGACGCAGGGGATTTCGACCGCGATCCCGAGCTCTTCCTTGAGCTCACGCACGAGCGACACCTCCGGTCCTTCGTCAGGCTCGAGCTTCCCGCCCGGAAACTCCCATAAGCCGGCGAGCGTCTTGCCCACCGGACGTTGGGCGATCAGCACGCGCCCATCCGCGTCGACGAGTGCACAGGCCACGACAAGCAAAATTGGCGGCTTTGCCGCACCGGGATCAGCCATGGACGACGGCACGCAGTCTCATTCGGCGGCCTGAGCTTCCGCGGAAAGCGGCCGCCGCAAGCTTTCCCCCTCCTCGGCCTCGGCGCGTTCGAGCGCCTCTCGTGCCGCATCCATCTCGCGCTGACGGTTCCACAAGGCCGCGTAAATTCCGTCGCGCGCGAGAAGCTCCGCGTGCGGGCCGCGCTCCACCACAACCCCGTTGTCGAGCACAATGATCTCGTCGGCGTTGACCACGGTCGACAACCTGTGAGCGATGACGATCGTCGTGCGCCCTTGCGAAACCCGGTCAAGCGCGGCCTGGATCTCCTGCTCGGTGAACGAGTCCAGCGCCGATGTGGCCTCGTCGAGAACCAGGATGGGCGGACCCTTCAGGATGGTGCGGGCGATGGCGACGCGCTGTTTTTCACCGCCGGAGAGTTTCAGCCCACGCTCGCCGACCGGCGTCGCATAGGCTTCCGGCAGGCTTCTGATGAATTGCCCGATCTGCGCAAGCTCGGCCGCCTGTTCGATCTCGGGCTCCGATGCGTCCCAACGGCCATAACGGATGTTGTAGCCGATCGTATCGTTGAACAGCACCGTGTCCTGCGGGACCATGCCGAGCGCCCGCCGAAGTGAATCCTGGGTGACGAGCGCAATATCCTGCCCATCGATGAGGACACGCCCGCTCTGCGGCTCGTAGAAGCGAAAGAGGAGCCGAGAGATGGTTGATTTGCCCGCGCCTGAGGGTCCCACGATGGCGACCGTCTTGCCCGCCGGCACATCGAAGGTGATGCCCTTGAGAATCGGGCGGTTCTGCTCATAGGCAAAGCGAACGTTGTCGAAGCGCACGGCCCCTTCCTTCACCACGAGAGGGCCCGCGCCCGGGCGATCCGCGATCTCGGGATTTTGACTTAGGATCGAGAACATCTCCTCGATGTCGATCGTCGCCTGTTTGATCTCACGATAGACCATGCCCATGAAGTTCAAGGGGATGTAGAGTTGCACCATCATGGCGTTGATCATGACGAAATCACCGACCGTCTCGGTCCCCGCGATGACGCCAAGCGAGCAAAGCGCCATCGCCAGGGTCAATCCCACGGTAAAAATCACAGCCTGGCCCGTGTTGAGCACGGCGAGCGACGTATACGAGCGCACGCTCGACCTCTCGTAGCGCTCCATGGAAAAATCGTAGCGCTCAGCCTCGCGCTGCTCCGCTCCGAAATATTTGACGGTCTCGTAGTTGAGGAGGCTGTCGACGGCCTTGGTAGTCGCCTCGGTATCGGAATTGTTCATGACACGCCGAATGCCGATCCGCCAATTCGTCGCCATCACCGTGTAAGAAAGATAGATCACGATCATGACGGTCACGAGCACGACGTAGCGCCAATCGAAATGCAGCCAGAGCACTGAGATCACGAGCGCAAATTCGATGATGGTCGGGATGACCGTCATCATCGTGAGGCGCGACAATTCCTCGATTCCATTTCTGCCTCGCTCGAGCACGCGCGTGAGGCCCCCGGTCTTGCGTTCCAGATGGAACCGCAGCGACAAGCGGTGCATGTGTTCGAAGGTTCGGCGCGCCAGGCGGCGCACCGCGTGCAAGGCAACGCGCGCGAAGAGGCCTTCGCGAAGCTGCGTCAAGACCACCATCAAGATGCGAACGAAACCGTATAGGAAAGCCAGGGCGAGTGGCCCAGCTATCACGATGCCGAGAATGCTGTGCGTGACGCTCACGCCCTTTGCCGCACCTGCGAGCGCGTCAGTCGCCCATTTGAAGGTGAAAGGGACCGCGACGGTGACGAGCTTGGAGATGACCGTCAACGCGAGCGAGGCAGCGACCCGCAATTTGAGGTCAAATCGATCGGATGGCCAAAGATAAGGCCAGAGCCGCACCATGGTCGCCAAGAGGCTCGCCTCGCCCTTGGGCGCGCCTTCATCTTGCGGCGGTTTCGCGGGCCCCGATGACGTCGGAGCTTTGGTTTGCGAGGCGAGGCGCGGGACGGACGACATTCCAGACTTTCAGCTATGAGCCGGGGGAGAAAATCACCCCCCTGAATCAACCTCAAAGTAACGCTTTACCAAAGGCTTAGGGTCAGTGGGATCGGGTCCGGGCAGAGGAATCGGCTCCCACGCACCTAGCCTCTTCATATAAGTGTTCGCCCGATCTGTCGCGCAACGTGGGGCGAAGGCGAAAATTTCGAGCTTTTATGCCCCTTCGCCGTTGACGCGCCTCTCTTTCCTGTGTGGTCTTGGTCCATGCGCGAGATTCGTTCCATCTGTGTCTATTGCGGCTCCGGGCAAGGAACCGACCCCGTTTTCAGCGTCGCCGCGCGCGTGCTCGGCCAGATGATGGCCAAAGCCGGCATTCGCCTTGTGTATGGCGGGGGTCGCATCGGGCTGATGGGAGAGGTTGCGCGTTCCGTGCTCGAGACGGGTGGCCGCGTCACCGGAATCATCCCCGAGTTCCTGAAGGCCAGAGAGGTCATGCTCGCCGACGCGCAAGAGCTCCATGTCGTGGCGGACATGCACGCGCGCAAGAAGCTCATGTTCGACAAGGCCGACGCCTTCATCGCGCTCCCAGGTGGCGTCGGCACGCTCGAAGAGCTGGTCGAGCAGCTCACCTGGGCGCAGCTCGGCCGCCACGACAAGCCGATTTTGATCGCCAACATCAACGGATTCTGGCGCCCGCTCCTTTCCCTTCTCGCGCACATGCGTGAAAGCGGCTTCGTTCGGCCTGGGCTGGAGGTGAAATACCTCGTCGCCGACCGTATCGAGGATGCACTCGACATGATTCTTGCCGCGGCGCCAGTGGAAGCCCCTCAGGACGAAGAAGCTCGCGACATCATCCGTCGCATGTGAGACATGCGGTTCTCGCCCGCGCGCCGGCTTCGAGTTTCCGCGGTCACGCCCTGAGTTTCGCGCTCGCAACCACTTCCGCAAGTGGGGTCACTTCATCCATGTGGCCTCCGAGCGCATCATAAGCCTCGCGTGGCATGGTGAACTCGATCGGCGCGACCAGGGCTGGCGTGGGCACCGAGCCGAAGGCATTGCGCGGCAATCTCGTCACATCGACCATGACGGTAATTCCTCCGCCCGGCCACAAGTAAACCGGCGCGCCGCCCATCGTCACCCGAACCCCGAGGTCATGGATCGAGCGCGTGAGAAGAACAGGGTTTTCCGTCACGCCCGCCCTTAACGAGCCGCCTGCCCCAGCCATGAACAGAACCGAGGCGAGCGCCGGTTCGCAATTCTCTCCGATCCGGTCGACCACCTTGGCGACGGCCGCCGGCATGCTCGCCGGCACGGGACGCAGCGCCTCGTCGAGCACGCAAAAAAGCGCGTCCTCCCCGGTGGTGGATGTAAAAAGAAGGCGAAGGCCCGGCCAGGCCAGCTTGGGGTCGATGGACTGGATGAGCGAAAGCGGGTCGGTGATGCTCGTGCCGCCCCAACCCGTGCCCGGCTCGGCGACCTGGAAAATGCGCCCCGGCGTCGATTTGCGGCCGCGCACGCGCACCCCGCTCGGACGCATGCCCAGGAATTTGCCGGCCTGATGCTCGGAAAGCACGCCGGTGATGTGATCGTCGACAACTATCACCTCGTCGACTTCGCCATGCCATTGGCGCGCGAAGATGCCGATCGTCGCCGAGCCGCAGCCGACGCGCATTCGCTCTTCCTTCGCGCCGTTGACGATTGGGGCGGCGCCGGCCTGAAGGACAAGGCTCGCGCCATGGTCGATCGTCATCTCCACGGCTTCGCAATTGCAAAGCGCGAGGAGGGCCTCGCAAGTGACGTTGCCTTCTGCCTTGCTGGCGCCGGTGAGGTGGCGCACGCCACCGAGCGCGAGCATTTGAGAGCCATATTCGGCAGTCGTGACATGACCGACCTGTTCGCCGCGAACGCGCACGGGCGCGGCTTCCGGTCCGAGATGGCGGTCCGTGTCGATCTTCGCCTTGACCCCGCAATAACTGAAGATCCCTTCCGTCACGACGGTGACGGTGTCGACGCCGTCATATTCGCCGGAAACGATGAAGGGCGCAGGCTTGTAGTCGGGATAGGTGGTGCCCGCTCCGATGCCGGTGATGAAGGCGTCCTCCTGGGGCAAGAGGCCACCATCCCAATCGGCAGCCGCCTCGAGGAAGGGTCGCACGCTTCCGCCTTCGGCCGCCACACGGCGCGTCAGCACGATCGGATCGGTTCGCACGAGGCGGCCTTCTTCATTCGCGTAGCGCGAGCATGCACCGGCTCTCCCCGGCCGGATGCGGCAAAGGACCGGGCAGGCGTGACAACGCACGATGCCTTCATCGCCTTCCTCGCGCGCTCCGAATTTCTCCGTCTGGTCGCGAAAGGCGCTCATCTCTCAGATCTCCGTCGCGACGCCGGCGGCTTCGAGCGCGGCGCGAACACGATGGGGGAGCGCGGGAATGTCCCGGATGGAAACGCCCGTGGCATGACGGATGCCGCTGAGGATCGCGGGAGCCGCAGGGACGAGCGCCGGCTCTCCAACGCCTTTGGCGCCGAAGGGGCCAAGCGGCTCGGGAGCCTCGATGAGGATGATCTCGATCGCGGGGACATCGCCAAAGCTCGGGATGAGGTAATCGTGCAGGTTTTCCGTTCGGCCGGGCACATATTCCTCCATGAGCGCAAGCCCGATCCCTTGCGCGATCCCGCCATGGATTTGCCCCTCGACCAACGTCGGGTTGATGGCGCGGCCGACGTCATGGGCCGCGACGAAGCGCTCGAGCCGCACCGTCCCCAGGCTCATGTCGACGTCGAGCGCGACGATCTGCGCCGCAAAGCCGTAAGTGGCGTATGGTACGCCCTGACCCTTCACGTCGAGGGGCTCAGTGGGAGGGTCGAAATCTCCCACCCCTTCGAAGACGATGCCGTCGGCCCCGCTCGGCGAGGAAGAAAGATCGATGACCGAGCTTTCGCTCTTCCCCTCGACCGTAAGGGCGGAACCCTGAAGTGAAAACCGCGCGCCCGGCCCCGCATTGGTGTGCCGCAATATCTCCGCTCGCAAGGCAAGAGCCGCATTCTCGGCGGCCTTGCCTGAGACGAAGGTTTGGCGCGAGGCGGAAGACTTGCCCGCATCCGCCGTCTTGTCGGTATCTCCCGCGACGATCGTAAAGGCCGAAACGGGTAAGCCGAGCGCATCGGCGGCAATCTGCGTCAGCACGGTGGTCGAGCCTTGCCCGATATCGACGGCGCCGTTGAAGAACAGAAGCTTTCCCTCGCGGGTAAGCGCAATGCGCATGCGTGAAGGGTTCGAGAGCGCCGTGTTGCCGATCCCGTACCACATGCAAGCGATGCCGGCGCCGCGGCGCGTCACTGCGCTTTTTTCATTGAGCGTCCGCGCCTCGTCGAGCATGCGCTTCCAATGCGGGCGAAGCGCCTCGAGGCAGCGATCGAGCCCGGCGCTCGCTTGCAGTACCTGTCCGGTCGCGGTCTCATCGGCGATGCGCAAGGCGTTGAGGAGCCTGAACTCGAGCCGGTCGAGCCCACATTTCTCGGCGAGCTCATCGTAGAGCGCTTCGTGCGCAATCGCGGCCTGCGGCACGCCGAAACCGCGAAAGGCTCCCGCGATCGGGCCGTTGCTGTAGATGGCGCGCGCCCGATTGAGCACATTGGGCACGCGATAGGGGCCTGCGCCATGCACGGGCACCCGGCCCGCGACAGTCGGTCCCCAGGACGCATATGCCCCGGTGTCGAAATCCCCCTCCATGGCATAAGCGGTGATCCGGCCTTGCGCATCGCAAGCAGCGGAAGCCGAGATGGCCGAGGGGTGGCGCTTCGTCGTCGACGCCATCGATTCGGGGCGCGTATAGACGGACCGCACCGGTACACCCATCTGCCACGCCGCAATAGCGAGCATGGGTTGCAAGGACACGTCGAGCTTGCCGCCGAACCCTCCCCCGCAAGCCGAGGGAATGATCCGAACGTCGCCAGGCTCGAGACCGAGAACACGTGCCACCTCGTCCCGGCTCATATACGGGGCTTGCGTCGAGGCGAAGACCTCAACCCGATCGCCAACGCGCCGCGCGAAGCCGGCCTCAGGCTCGATATAGGCGTGCTCCACGAAGCGCGTCGAGAACACGCCCTCCGCCATATGGGCACAGTCACGAAAAGCGGTGTCGATGTCCCCCTTCTCAACCCATCCTCGCACGAGCACGTTGTCTGGGCGCGACACGTGCACCTTGTGAGCGTTGGGTGAGAGCGCGGCCTCGATCCCGAGGACGGGCTCGAGCGGCTCCCAACGGATCGGGAAGCGGCGCACATCGAAAGCGTCGATCGCGGCACGCTCGCCGATGATGGCCGCGACAGCCTCGCCGCGGTAACGCGTCTCGCCTTCGGCGAATACGGGCTGATCCTTCGTGTCGGGGAAAATGCCGAAGGAGTTCTCGCCAGGCACGTCCACCGCCGTGAGCACCCGGAATATGCCCGGCTCATTCGAGACAAACGCACCAAGATCGCCAATTACGAAACCGGCGCGCCAATGAGGCGATCGGATGGCCCGAAGCCAAAGCGCGCCTTCCGGCGCTTGATCGGCCCCGTAGATTTCGCTCCCGTCGAGCTTGGAAAGGCCATCGAGACGGGCGACCCTCGCCCCGACCGCGCTCGCCATTTCCGCCGCAAGGTCTTGGGACAGCGCTGTCGATTTGAACCCGGAGGGACCGCCATCTCCTATATGTGAGACGTCCTCCCCCGCAAGGCCGTCATCGGGTTCGAGGAAGTTTTGAGCATCGAGAACCGCATCGCAAATCTTGAGATAACCGGTGCAACGGCAAAGGACGCCGCCGAGCGCCGTTTCGACCATGGGCCGATCGACCTTCTCGACACGGCGCAAAAGTTCCAGGGACGCCATCAACATGCCGGGAGTGCAGATGCCGCATTGGGCCGCTCCATGATGATGAAAGGAGCGTTGCAGCGCGGGCCCGATCGGATCCTCCGCAAGACCCTCGATCGTCTGCACGCGCCTGCCCTCGAGCTGTGCGGCAGAAACCAGGCACGCGCAGGCCTGCTCTTCGTCGATGAGCACCGTGCAGGCGCCGCAGTCGCCGGCGTCGCACCCGACCTTGGTGCCGGTGAGGCCGAGCTCTTCGCGCAGCAAACGCGACAAGCGCATATCGGGACGCGCCCCGACCTCGACCTTCCTGCCATTGACGGTAAGCGCGACTGCGCCGGTAAACTCCTCGGTGATCATGCCGCGACCTCTTCGACTTGCGGCTCCATGAAGTTCGCGAGAGCGCGGCGCACCAGAATGCGCGCGGCGGCGCGGCGATAATGCGAACTCGCGCGCACGTCATCCAGCGGGGTCAAAACGGAGAACAGTCCAGGCGTGACGCGCTCGATAAGCGACGCATCGAGCCTCTCTCCACGCAGTTCCGCTTCAAGCGCGGCAAGACGCGTCGGCACCGCCGAAGCGGCGCCGACCGTGATGCGGATGTCGGCAATAGTCCCGTCTGCCCCCTGGTCGAGGAGCATCGCAACCGACACGATCGAGATCACGAGATGGGAGCGCGCGCCGAGCTTCAGGAACAGCGAGCGCGAGCTCGCACGATGGCCCGGCAGGCGGATCGCGACCACGAGCTCGTCGCGCGCAAGTCCGGTTTGTCGATTTCCGCGGATGAAGCTCGCAAGCGGCACGCTGCGTTCGCCTCGCACGGACGCGATATCCACCTCGGCATCGAGCGCGAGCAAGGGCGGTACGCCATCCGCCGCCGGTGAGGCGTTCACGATGTTGCCACCAAGCGTGCCGCGATTTTGGATCTGCAAGCCGCCGATTTGCAGCGCCGCCTGCTTGAGCGCATCGAAGGCGGGTGGCAGACGCGCCGCGACGATATCGGTCCAGGTCGTCGCGGCGCCGATCAGAATGGCACGGCCGTCGCGCCGAATGCCCCTGAGCTGCGGGATCTGCGTGATATCGAGAAAATCGCGCGGGAAGCTCTCGAGCCAAGCCTGCTTGCCGGCACGCGTCGGATAAATGTCTGTGCCGCCTGCGAGAACCGTGAGCGGATGGGCCGAGCGGCCCTTGCCCGAAGCCTGCGCGAGCGTCGAGAGCGCTGCCTTCAACGAGGCCGGACGCAGGTAGATCGCCATCGCCTCAGCTCCCGTCTTAGCCCCTTCTATTTTCTTCGAACCGAACGCCGCGCGGCGCGAGAAATATTGCAAGAGAATGCCACGAGACCGATCGGGAAAATTCGCACCCTGCGACCATTGGGTTCACGCGACCTTGAGCTTTTTCTGCAGGCTCGTCGAAGAGGTGGTGTATTGAAAAAGGAGCTTCTTCTCCGGGTAGACGTAGCGATGCACCTTCTGAGCCGCGAGCGCCGCCTCGTGGAAGCCGGATAGGATGAGCTTCAGCTTCCCGGGATAGTGATTGATATCGCCGATCGCGAAAATTCCGGGCGTCGAAGTCTCGAACTTCTCCGTGTCGACCGGCACGAGATTCTCATTGAGATTGAGCCCCCAATCCGCGATCGGTCCAAGCTTCATCGTGAGACCGAAGAAGGGAAGCATCGCGTCGCTCTCGACTTCGAAAGTCGAGTTGTCATCGCGGCGCACGACCGCCGCCTCGAGCTTGGGCGCCTTGCCTTTGAGCGCGACCACTTGCCCGAGATGAAGGTCCATCTTTCCGTCCGCGACGAGCGCGCGCATCTGCTCGACCGAATGGGGAGCCGCGCGAAAGGCATCGCGCCGGTGCAGGAGCGTGACGCGCTCGGCGACCTTGTGAAGGTTCAGCGTCCAATCGAGCGCCGAATCCCCGCCTCCCACGATCAGGACCTTGCGTCCGCGAAAATTCTCCATCCGGCGCACGGCGTAGGAGACGCTTTCGCCCTCGAATTCCTCGATCCCCGGGATCGGCGGCCGCTTGGGTTGAAAGGACCCTCCGCCCGCCGCCACCACGATGCATTTACAAACGAAGCTGGTGCCGGCATCGGTCACCAGCCGGAAGCGTGGCGCTTCGGGAGTGCCGAGTGTCTCGAGGCTCACGACCATTTCGGAGAGATGAAACTTCGCCTCGAAAGGCGCGATCTGCTTGAGCAAATTATCCGTAAGGCCTTGGCCCGTGACGATCGGCATTCCAGGAATGTCGTAGATCGGCTTTTCCGGATAGAGCTCCGCGCATTGCCCGCCGACCTTGTCGAGAATGTCGATCACATGGCACTTGATGTCCAGAAGACCGAGCTCGAAGACCGCGAAAAGCCCGCACGGCCCGGCACCGATGATGACCACATCGGTCTCATGCGCAGCGCCGAGACCGGCTTCATCCACGGAGGGCTTCACCATCAGCATCCGGCAATCTCCATCTGGGCGAAACTCATTCGTATACGAATGAATAGCAAATCTCGCGACCACCTGCAACGGACCGTAGATAAGGCTTGTGAGCGAGGGAGGGAAGGTTGGAGGAGGCCACCTTTGCCAATGCAAATTTCGGCGGCTGGCGAGGCCGCAAGCGCCGGCCGTGAACATGGTTGGAGCAATCGTCCGCCCTTCGAGCAGTCCAACATTTGGCGCGCGGAGGCCGAACCCTCCCCGGGCCCTCGTGCCAGAGATGACTCAGATGATTCTTTCCAACAGCGAGACGAGCCGGTGCTGCTCGCTTGATGAAAGCGGCGCGAGCGTTGCCGCAGTCGCGGCTCGCGCCCTTTCGATGAGGCGAGCCACGAGTGCACTCCCCTCCCCGCTCAACCGAAGCTTGACGCGTCGCTGATCGGTCGGGTCTTGGGCTCGCTCGATGAAGCCTCGCTCGATAAGGCGCGTCACTACGCCTTTCGTGGTCGCGGGATCCATTCCGGTGAGCCTGCCGAGATGGTTTTGCGAGAGCTCCTCGGATTCCCCGAGCTTGACGAGGGCGGCAAATTGGGTGGGCGTCGGCCCATCCGCGCCTATCTCCGCAATGAATATCGCGACATGGCGCTGATGCGCGCGGCGCAGCAAATGGCCGATTTGCGCCTCGAGACGGTAGGGTTCGGGACGAGAGGGCACCGTCCTACATCCGGCTCGGCAAATAAGTGGCGATCAGGGGGAACGCGATTAGGATCACGAGGCGGACCATGTCGGCAGCGATGAACGGAATGACACCTTTGAAGATCGTGGCGAATTTCACGTCCTTCACGACGCTCTTGATGACGAAAACATTCATGCCGACGGGAGGATGGATGAGGCCGAGTTCCACGGTCATCACGATGATCACCCCGAACCAGATGGGATCGAAGCCGAGTGCCGTCACCACCGGAAAGATGATGGGCACGGTGAGGATGATCATCGCCATCGCATCCATCAAGCAACCGAGCACGAGATACATGAGCATGATCAGCGCAAGCACGCCATAAGGTCCAAGACCGAGCCCGGTCATGAATTCGGTGACCTTTTGGGGCACCTGCGTGACGGTGAGAAAATAGCCGAAGAGGAGCGCGCCGATCAGGACGGTGAATACGGCCGCGGCCGTGCGCGTCGCTTGCAGCAGTGAGGCTCGGATATCGGCGCGCGAAAGCCGCCCGCGCGCGACGCCGAGAAGAAAGGCGCCGCCCGCGCCCACCCCGCCCGCTTCGGTCGGCGTGAAAATTCCCCCGTAAAGGCCGCCGACGACGAAGACGAACAGGAGGAGCGGCGCCCAGACATCGCGCAAGCCTTGAACGCGCTCTTGCCATCGGCTCTTGGGGCCGGCGGGGAGAAATCCAGGGCGCACCGCTCCGATGACGCCGATCGTCAGCATGTGCATCGAGATCGCGAGAAGCCCCGGGAGAATGCCCGCGACGAAGAGCTTGCCGATATCCTGTTGGGTGATGATTCCGTAAACGGCGAGGACGGTCGAGGGCGGCAGCATGGCGCCGAGCGTGCCGCCCGCGGCGATCACACCCGTGGCGAAGGATTGCGGATAGCCGTAGCGGCGCATTTCCGGGTAGGCGACCGAGGAGAAGGTCGCGGCGGTGGCGACGGACGAGCCGGAAATCGCGGCAAATCCTGCGCAAGCCGCAATCGTCGCAACTCCGAGCCCGCCTTTCCGATGGCCGACGAAAGTGTTCGCCGCGCGAAACAACTCGCTGCTGATGCCAGAGGCGGACACGAAAGCGCCCATGAGAAGGAACATCGGGATCACACCGAAGGTGTAATCGGTAACGGTGCGCATCGAGGTCTGCCCGATGAGCTTCAAGGCGGGCCCCGAGCCCACGAGATACCCGAAGCCCGTGACGCCCACGAGCCCCATCGCCATGCCGACGGGCACGCGAAGCAGCATGAGCGCGAAAAGAACGATAAAGCCGATGACGGCGACGCTGTCGGAGCTCATGGACGAGGCGCTCGCGGGGGAGCATCTGCGGGCTTCACGGCGAAGCGCAAGAGCGTGAGGCGTGTCATTCGACTGGCTTCAAAGGCATGCGGCTGAAGCTGCCGGGCTGGAAGATCAATCGCCAGGTCCTGATCGCGATCAGGAGCACGGCCGAAACGTCTCCAACCCAGGCGATCGCGAAAAACGGCCAAGTCGGAAAGTGCAAATCATAGGTGAGCACATTGTCGGCGCGCGTCTGCGCAACCTTGTCGAACAACATCAGCGTCTGCATCGTCACGACGAAGAGAAGGACGAGGGTCGCGAAGATATCGATGATGCGCTGATATCTCGGAGATGCCGCCGACCAGACGAGGTCGACCGTGATATGCGTGCCGCGATAGCTTGTCGCCGCGATCCCCCAGAAGATCAGGATGCCGAGAAGCATTCGGCCGAAATCATAGCTGTCGGGGATGGAGGTCGAGAAGAATTTCCGCAACAGCACCGAGATGAAGGTGTCGGCTGCCACGAGGCCCACGAAGACAGCCGCGAGAAGCTCGATGCCATCGATGATGCGATCCATGAAACTGCGAGGTGGCGCGCTTGCTGGCGCGCTCGCACCCGCCGCCCCGATGGACTTCTCGCCCAATTGGGGCGCCGGTCCCACCATGGCTCGGACAGCCGATGAAAAGTCGCGCTTGAACGAGGTCTAATAGCCGGCCTTGTATTTCTCGAGCGTCGTTGTGAAGTCGGCGAAAGCCTTTTCCGGGTCAGCGCCTGTTTTCTTTACGCCTTCGGCCCATTTCGCCTTCAGCGGCTCGGCCGCCTTGCGCCACTGGGCAACCTCTTCGTTGGTGAGCTGATAGACGTCATGACCCGTTTCAGCCTTCACCTTGTCTCGTCCCGCATGCTCGAAATCCGCCCAGGGGCTCGCAAAACGTTGCGCCCATTCGGTCGTGCAGTGATCGTCGATCACCTTCTTTTGCGAAGGCGACATGTCGTCGTAGGTCTTCTTGTTCATCACCCAAACAAAATCGGAAACGTAGAGCGGCGCATCCATGTGGTATTTCACCACCTTGTCGATGCCGAAGAGCACGAGCGAGCCCCAGGGGAAGGTGATTGCGTCGGCGACGCCGCGCTCCAGCGCATCGCGTGATTCCGGCGCGGAGGCCTGCACATTGGTGCCGCCGAGGGACACGACGAAGGCCCCGATCGTGGCGTTGGCAGGCCTCACCTTCATGCCGCTGATATCCGAAGGAAGCAGTATTTTCTTGCGCGCGTGAATGCCGCTCGGGTCATGCACGAAGGCGAAGCAATAATGGACGTCTTTCATCTCCTGGGCCGCATAGGGACGGTACCAGGCGTCGAGCGCGGCCGAGCCTGTATGCGCGTCGGAAATCATGAAGGGCAACTCGCCCGCGGCGATCACCGGAAAGCGGCCAGGTTGATAGCCGGGGTTCACATAAGCGAGGTCGGCAATGCCGTCGCGCGCCATGTCATAGTGGTCGAAGGCCTTCCCCAATTGCTCGGAGG
>Ga0213876_10001535_pt1 | contig 14265 bp, 9 predicted proteins | sample BarmaccomBMRX_R9_FD_160113 | JGI IMG/M metagenome (GOLD analysis project Ga0213876, IMG submission 160113) | Root-associated microbial communities from Barbacenia macrantha in rupestrian grasslands, the National Park of Serra do Cipo, Brazil - RX_R9 | ecosystem: Host-associated > Plants > Roots...
CTGACGCGCCGGGGCCGATCGAGCTTTCACGCCCGATGCGCACCGAGGGGCCGATGACGGCATTCGCACCGATCAACGTTCCCGAGCCGATCTCGGCATCGGGGCCGATCACGGCTCCCGGATCGATCGTGACGCCCCCTTCGAGCCTTGCCGTCGCATCCACATGCGAGCCCGGCGACACCCCCTGCGTGCCGCAGGTCGAGGACAGGCGAAGCGCCGCCGGAAACATATGACCTGCGACCCGCGCGAAGGAGCGGTATGGGTCCTTCACGACGAGCGCAATCATGCCGCCGGGAACGCGCGCGGCGTTCTTCTCGGCGACGAGGCAAGCAAGCGCGCGCGAGCGCGTCAACGCCTCGAGGTAGTGGGGATTTTCAAGGAAGGTGAGCTCGTCGGCCTTGGCCCGGTCCACGGCCGCAACGCCACGCACGGGCTTGCGCCCGATTTCGGCCGAAAGCGGCGCGGCGCTCACGAGGGCGGCGACCTCCGCGAGGTTCAGATGGGCAGCCGGCTCGAAGAAAACGGGATCAGGCACGGTGCTCTCGCCAAACCCTCGAAGCCCATCGTGCCTCGAGCAAGGTCGCAGGTTTGTTCAGAATGCGCCGCCGCCGGAGAAGCGGAAGACCTGCAAGCGGTCGAACTTATCCTTCGTCAAGGCATAGGCGAGATCGAAGCGGATGGGTCCGAGCGGCGAGTTCCAGATGAGCGAGCTGCCGATCGAGGAACGAATGATGTGTGAATCATGCACGTTCACGCACTCGCTGACCTGGAAGTTATTGGTCGCCGCGAAAGATACCGGAGGATTACAGTTGACCGGGTTGGCGATCGTTCCGCCATAAAAGCCGGGGAAGAAGCGCTGCCCCTTGTAGCCGAACAACGTGCCCGCATCCGCGAATACGGCTCCCTTGATTCCGAGCTCGCGAGGGACGCCCCAGATCGGGAACTGGAATTCGAGCGAGGCTCCGTAATAGGTCGTGCCGCCGAGCGGATTGTCCTTGACGTCGCCGTTCGTGTCGCGCGGGCCGATGCCCTGCGGCGCAAAGCCACGCACGAGCTCAGGGCCGAGATTGAAGTTGTCGTTGATCTTCAGCTTCTCGCCACCATAGCCCCAGAGATAGCCGCCCTGAAGCTTCAGGAGACCGACGACGTCCTCGTAGACCTCATAATAGTATTTGGCGACGCCGGTGGTGCGCACCCACTTCGAATCCCCGCCCGCACCCGCGAAATCCTGTTTCACTTCGGCGAGAAGGCCCGAATGCGGGTCCTTGACGTTGTCGACCGTGTTGTAATCGAGCGTATACCCCGGAGCCGAGGTCACCGTCGTTCCCTTCGATTCCTTCAGGGCGATCGAGGCCTCGCCATTGGCGGAACAACCGACCAGGTTCACCGTGCCGTCGGGATTGAGCGGCGTGACGCCGGCAATCGGAACCGAGCAATCGTTGAAAGGCTGCGACGGCTTGTTGGGGATGACGATGTCCGTTGCATAGAGCGCGTAGCGGGTGATGAAGGTCCATTCTTCCGTGAGCGGGAATCCAACGCGAACCTGGCCGCCAGTCGTACGCGAGGTGTAAAGCGCGTAGCGCGTATTGTCCTGGAACTTGGTGAAGAGATCGAAGCCCGCCGCCAATCTCTGGCCGAGGAAATACGGATCCGTGAAGGACAGCTCAATGCCATTCGAGCGCTGGCCGAGCGAGCCACCGAGTTTCACGTAATAGCCACGTCCGAGAAAGTTCGTCTCGGTTACCGACACCTCGCCGATAATCCCGTCCGTCGTGGAGTAACCGCCGGAGATCGAGAACGAACCGGTTGGCTGATCCTCCACGTCGACGATCACGACGATGCGGTCAGGCGTGGAGCCGGGTTCGGTCGTGACTTTCACAGTCTTGAAGTAGCCGAGATTGTTGAGCCGCCGCTCGGCGCCATCCATCAAGACCTTATTGTAGGCATCGCCCTCGGCGAGGTCGATCTCGCGACGCACCACATCGTCATGGGTGCGCGTATTGCCCTTGATATCGATGCGCTCGATAAAGACGCGCGGACCTTCCTCGACGATGTAGCCGAGCGCGACCGTGTGGGTCGCCGGGTCACGCGTGCCGACAGGGCGCGCTTGGCCGAACGCAAATCCGCGCGCGCCGACAAGACCGGTAATCCCTTGAACGGTCTTCTCCACGAGCTCGGCGTTGTAGACGCTCCCGGTCGACGTGCGCACGGCGGAGCGGAGCTGATCGGCATCGATGCCTGGGATGTGCGATTCGACATCGACGGACCCGACCCTGTATTGCGCGCCCTCGTCGAGAACGACGGTCAGCACATATCCCCCCCGTGCCTCGTCGAAAACGGCGTCCGACGAGACCACGCGAAAATCGGCGTAGCCATTCTTGAGGTAATAACGGCGGATTTGCTCGAGATCGGCCGCCACGCGATCGGGATCGTAGATATCCGAGGTCTTGAAGAAGCTGAGCCAGTTCGACTCGGTCGTCGTCATGATGTTCTTCAAGCGCCAGTTCGAGACGGCGTTGTTGCCGATGAACTTGATCTCCTTGACACCTGTCTTCTCGTTTTCCTTGATCGTGAAGACCACGTCGACCCTGCCGTTCGGCAGATCGACCACCCGCATGGACACGTCCGCATGGCCACGGCCCTGCTGGCGATAGAGGTCCTTCACGCGCTGCACGTCGGCTTGCGCCACGGCCTCGCTGAACGGCCCGCGCGACTTCGACAGCACGGTGGTTTCGAGCGTATCGGTCTTGAGCTTGTTGTTGCCCTCGAACACCACGCGCGAAATCTGGGTCTTGGCATTGATGGTGACGACCAAGTTCGAGCCCTGGCGCGTAACGGTCGACCCGGGGAAGAAACCGGCCTTGTCGAGCTCTGCCTTGGCGGCGGCAGGATCGAGCAGATTGCCATCACGGGTGACATAGCCCTTGACCTGCTCGGGATCGACATTGCCGTTGCCGCGAACGATCACCCGCTGAGCGAAGGCTGGCAAAAGCCCAAACACCACGACCATCGCAACCGCGGCCACCCGAAACGCCGGAAGCCGAAGGGAAGTCCAATCAAACATCGTCCGCCACCGCTCTAGCCAAAGAAGCACGCCCGCTCCCCGGGGGAATCTCTTTTCCCTGCCCTTCTATCGGGTTTCCAAGCCAGCGCAATCGCTCCACAGCGTTAAGGGATATTTATCGCCGGGGCGTGACCGCAAGGCCACGCCCTGGAGACGCTTGGATCACCGCCCATCAGGCCGGGAGTGGCCCATCGCTCGATCGGAATGGCGAAAATTGGCGGGAAAATGTCGATTCGCCAAAGGGTCTCGCTTGTTACCCCTCGTTTGTACTTGGATTTGCGCCCTCGTCCGGGCGCACGAATAGAGCGCATTGCCCAGGCCATCACACCGGCGATGGGCTCAGGAGGTGATCCGCCAGATGTCGTTGACCGTGACGAAGAGCATCAGGGCGACAACGAACGCAAGTCCCATGCGAAACCCCATCTCCTGCGTCCTTTCGCTCAGCGGGCGCCCGCGGGAGCCCTCGATAGCGAAGAACAAGAGATGGCCTCCGTCGAGAAGCGGAATGGGGAACAAATTTATGAGACCGACCGACACCGACATCCAGGCGATGAAATTGAAGAACGGCACGAGGCCCCAACTTGCCACGACGCCGACCGCCTGGCCTATCCCGAGCGGTCCTGAGAGCTGGGACGCGGACTCGCGGCCCATGAGAATGCCGGCAACATAGCCGAGCGTCTTCTCGATGAAGCCATATGTGTCGGAAATTCCGCTCCCAATGGCTCCGAGCGGCGTGGGGTAGGTGTAGTGAATGTCGCTGGGGTCGGTCGAGGGCGCCACGCCGACGCGCCCGATGTTCTGGCGGCCGAAGGGCGTCTTCACGTCGCTGAGGACCGGTGTGGCCGTGAGCGTGACTTGCCGACCCTGCCGCTCGACCACGAAGGTCAAGGTTGTGCCCGGATGGGTGCTCACGATCTGTTGGATGTCGGAGAAGCCGGCGATCGGCTGGCCATCGATCTGCAGCACGAGGTCGCCTGGAAGAAAGCCGGCAGCTGCCGCGGGGCTCGCGGGCTCGACCTGCTCGATCCGCGGGGTCAGCGTCTGTCTGCCGTAAAAATACGCTGTCGCCGAGAAGATCGCGATCGCGAGAATGAAATTTGCCACCGGGCCCGCCGCGACGATGAGCGCGCGCGCCCAGACAGGCTGAGCCGGGAGGCTCTGGCGACGCATTTCGGGCGACATCTTCGCAAGCGCGGCATCGTCGGGCATGCCGGCCGCATTCTGGTCGCCGTAGAATTTGACGTAGCCACCGAGCGGCATGGCCGCGACACGCCAGCGTGTCCCTTTTCGATCGTTGAAGCCGAAAAGCTCGGGGCCAAATCCCATGGAAAAGGTCGAAACTCCCACTCCACACAGGCGGCCTACGATGAAATGGCCAAGTTCATGCACGAAAACCACGATTCCGAGCACGAGCAACATAGGTAGGACGTTACCGACCAGAATGTGCATCAATAGGGTCCCAAGTGAGAGAAGGATCATCTTACGTCCTTGCTGTCGCTCGAATGTGGCAAGATCACGCCCAAACGCTGCCGGATCGTTTGAGGGCGTGCAAGGGCTCAGGCTCGCGTTAATGTCTCGTTGAGGATGATCCCAACCTTGTATGTGCTGCAAGTTGGCCAAAAGGCTTGGTTTACAACATGGTGAACGGCGAGAACGGTTTAAAACTCATCCTTTAGGCCGACACGCCGAGCCCGGCGACGAGAACGAGCGAGGCGAACGCAAATCCATCCAGCCTGTCCATGAAGCCTCCATGTCCGGGAATGAGGCGGCTTGAATCCTTCACGCCATAGTGCCGCTTGAGCGCGGATTCGAAGAGATCGCCAGCCTGAACCGCAAAGCTCGCGACAAGGGCGAGCCCCAGCACGGAAGCGGGCGAATGCGGCGGGATGGCGCCTGCTGCATTGATGAGCATGGCGACGCCGACGCCCGCCAATGTTCCGCCGACAAAGCCGGACCAAGTCTTCTTGGGGCTTACGCTTGGCCAAAGCTTCGGCCCGCCAAGGCCGCGACCCGCGAAATAAGCGCCGATATCCGTCGTCCAGACGAGGGCGTAAAGCCAAAGCGTCCAAGCAAGACCATGCTCGGGTAATGAGCGCAAGACGACGACAGGTAGCGCGACGCAAGCCGCATAGGCGAGGCCGGCGGCGCCCATGAGCCCCGTGCTCCTCTTTTCGGCTCGCAGCGCGATGACGAGCGCGGCGATGAGGAGCGCGGCAAGTCCCAACCCGAGTGAGGAGCGCACCGCACCGATGGCGGCAGCCGTGAGCCCGATGGCACCGAGCGCCGTGGCCGTTATCAAGCGACCATAGCCGATCATGGCCAGGAACTCGGCGAGGAAGAAAGCCGCGGCCGCGACCCAGAAAAGGATGAAGGCCACGCCATCGATCAGCGTCGCGCCGATCGCCAACGCGCCAAGGCCGACCGCCGAGCCCACGCGCGAAGCCAGTTCATTTTGTGCAAGCCGCGCGAGGAGGGATCCGCTCTCGTCCTTCAAGCGCGTTCCTTCAGCGAGGGAGCTCGCGAAGCGAGTCCGCCGAAGCGTCGATCCCGGCTCCTGAACTCGTTGATCGCGGACGCGAGAGCGGCGCCATCGAAATCCGGCCACAGCACCGGCATGAAAACGAGTTCGGCGTAAGCCGACTGCCACAACAGGAAATTCGACAGCCGCTGCTCGCCGGAAGTGCGTATGAGGAGGTCGGGATCGGGAATGCCGGCGGTATCGAGAAAGGCGGCAAATCCTTGTTCATCGAGCAAACCAGGTTCCAGATCGCCGCGCCGCGCCGCCTGCGCGATGGCCCGCGCGGCGGCAAGAATTTCCTGGCGCGCCCCATAATTGAACGCGACCACGAGGGTGAGGCCCTCGTTCGCGCAGGTCAAATTCTCCGCTTCGCCGAGAAGGTCCGCGATGTCCGCGGGTAGTCCCTGGCGCGATCCGATGAAGCGAACCTTCACGGCGCGCGCATGCAGATCGGCAAGATCGCGTCGGACGAATATCCGCAGCAAGCCGAAGAGATCGCCGATTTCCGCCGCCGGCCGGCGCCAATTCTCCGAGGAGAAGCTGTAGATCGTCAGATAGCGGATTTCGAGCTCGATAGCGGCGCGCACCGTGCGCCGCAGGGCTTCGACGCCGCGCCGATGACCCTCGAGACGAGGAAGGCCACGTTTCGCGGCCCAGCGTCCATTGCCATCCATGATGATCGCAACGTGGCGAGGCGCGTCCGAACATTCCTCGTGCGCGCCGGCCTCTTGCATGGCAGTTCGATCCCTCTTCACTGCAAAACCTTCAACGACGATGGTGCACGTGGAGTTTGCGCTACCGGTCCGGCCGGACAAATGGTTCCCGTTTTAGGGGAAAGGCGTGACCCCATTCCTGCAAAAATCGATGCTCGAATTCTCCAACGGATGGGTCGGCCCGTTTGGATTCGATCCGCGGCGCAATCGCAAAACTCGCAACCGCGCATGCTGAACTCCCGCGTGAAGCTTCGACATCGACGGTTGGACCCGCGAACAAGGTGGTCGGCGATCGACAACTCAAACCTGCATGATTTCCTTTTCCTTCGCGGCGAGAACAGCATCGATCTCGGCGACCACCTGGTCCGTCGCCTTCTGCACCTGATCGCGCTGGCGCGCCACATCGTCCTCGGCGATCGCCTTTTCCTTCTCGAGCTTCTTGATCTGATCCATTCCCTCATGACGCACATGGCGCACGGCGACGCGCGCCTCCTCGGCGTATTTGTGGGCGATCTTCACCATCTCCTTGCGCCTCTGTTCGTTGAGCTCGGGGATACGGATGCGCAGAACCTGGCCCTCGACGGTGGGGCTCAATCCGAGATTGGCGCTGCGGATCGCCTTGTCGACCGCCGCGACCATCGACTTGTCCCAGACCTGAACCGAGAGCATGCGCGGCTCGGGCACGCTGATCGTCGCCACCTGATTGATCGGCATATGGGAGCCGTAAGCTTCCACGCTCACCGGCTCGATCAGGCTCGCCGAGGCGCGTCCGGTGCGCAGCCCGCCGAGTTCATGGCGGAAGGATTGCGTCGCGCCCTGCATGCGCCGTTTCAGTTCGGCAATGTCGAGAGGTGGGGTCGGCATGGCGTCCTGTCCTTTCAGCGCTTGCGTCGGCCGAGTTCAGCGCTGTCTCGGCGGCGGTCCTTGCTCTTCACGGCGTCACCCGCGTCGAGGGGCGCCGCCCGCGCAGCGCGTCGGCGATGGCGTGCTCGCCCGAAAGCGCGGCCACGATTATCGACAACCGCGCCTCGCGAGCAAGGGCGAAAGCGGCCGTGTCCATGATCTTGAGGTCTCGCGAGATCGCCTCCGCATGACTGAGTTCCTCGAAACGAGTCGCTTTCGGATCGGTCCTCGGATCTGCCGAATACACTCCGTCGACCTGTGTCGCCTTGACCACGAGGTCACAGGAGAGTTCGGCGGCGCGCAGCACCGCCGCCGTGTCCGTGGTGAAATAAGGGTTGCCCGTGCCGCCGCCGAGCACGACGATGCGCCCCCGAGCGAGGTGGTCGCTCGCCTGTTGGCGCGAATAAGATTCGCAGATCGAAGGCGCGGGTACCGCCGATTGGGTTCTCGCGGGGAAGCCAAAGGATTCGAGCGCGCCTTCGAGCGCAAGCGCATTCATGAGGGTGGCCAGCATTCCGATGGAATCGCCGCGGGCCCGATCGATCCCCTGCTCGAGCCCTTTGACACCTCGAAAGAAGTTGCCCCCGCCGACGACCACCGCCACTTGGTGGCCTTCAGCATGCACGGCGCCAAGATCGCGCGCGATGCGTGCGACCGTCGGTGGATCGAGGCCGAACAACCCCTCCCCCGCCAAGGCCTCCCCGGACAGCTTGATCAGGATGCGCGATTTCTTCGAAGACGAGCGCGGCTCTTCCTTCCCGATTTGCATGTCGCGCCATCCTCGATGTTTCGAGGCCGGCTTGTGCCAAAGACGAGATGCGCTGGCAAGGCATGGAGCTTGGCGCCGAAGAATGCCCGGAAAAGCTCATCGCGCGAGCTTCTGGCCTTGAGCGCGGCTCGCGCGCGGTTTAGGCCGCCATGGATCGGGGCTGGACGACGGAAGTCCGAGGACCAGGGTACGGTCGCAGACGAGAGGAAATTCCACATGCATCACGAGGGCGCAAAGAGCCCCGATTCGACAAATCCCGAGCTTGATGGCGATGAGGGGAAGGTCCTGCTCCACGGCCCTTCTCGCCGTATCGAGATGTTGCTCGCGATCATGGCGGCGCTGCGCGACAGGCAAAGCGGCTGTCCGTGGGATGTCGCGCAGAGCTTCGCCTCGATCGCACCCTATACGATCGAGGAAGCTTACGAGGTTGCCGACGCCATTACGCGTGGCGACATGCGGGAATTGCGCGAGGAGCTCGGCGATCTCCTGCTTCAAGTCGTATTCCATGCGCAAATGGGCGAAGAGGCGGGGTTGTTCGACTTCGGTGACGTCGTGCACGCGATCACGGAAAAGCTCATCCGCCGCCACCCTCACGTGTTCGGGACGACGCGGGGCGCCGATCTCGAAGAGGTCAATGCCGCCTGGGAACGCATCAAGCGAGAAGAGAAGGCGGCGAAGCAGGAAAACCCTCCCGAGAGCATCCTCGACGGCGTGCCCCTCGCCATGCCCGCCCTCACCCGCGCCGAAAAGCTGCAATCGCGCGCCGCGCGTGTGGGTTTCGATTGGAAGACTCCGCAGCCGATCCTTGCAAAGCTGCGCGAAGAGATCGCCGAATGCGAGGCGGCGCTCGAGGCTGAGAGCGAGGCTGCCGTCAAGGACGAGGTGGGCGATCTCCTGTTCACGCTCGCCAATCTCGCCCGCCGTGTTGGCGTGGACCCAGAGGCGGCGGCTCGCGGCGCGAATGCCAAATTCGAGCGCAGGTTTCGCGCCATGGAAGCCGATGCCGCCGCTCTTCAGCGCGACATGAAGATGATGAGCCTCGATGAACTCGAGGCCCTTTGGGTCGCGGCCAAAGAACGTCTCGGGTAGACGCATTGATGGGTGAGCCGGCATGCCCTAACCTCTCTTCGCAACGACAAGAAAGGCCAGGGAGGGCCGGGGCAATGACGCATATCGTGAGCGGTGCGGTGATCAAGCCCGCATCGGAGTCGATCGACTACGCGGACATGCGGCGCCGAGTGAAGGCGATTTTCATCGGCTCGATCGGCAATCTCGTCGAATGGTACGATTTCTACGTTTACGCCGCCTTCCAGCTCTATTTCGCTCCGGCCTTCTTTCCCGGCTCCGACCCGGTGATCCAGCAACGCGATGCGGCCTTCTTCTTTTGGGCGGGCTTCGTCGTGCGCCCGCTCGGTGGCTGGCTGTTCGGCTTCCTCGCCGATCGCCATGGGAGACGAGGCGCACTCATGGCATCGGTGCTTCTCATGTGCTTGGGCTCTCTGATGATCGCTGTGTTGCCGACCTATGCCTCGATCGGCGCCGCCGCGCCGCTGCTTCTCGGGTTCGCGCGCATCGTCCAGGGCCTGAGCCTCGGGGGCGAATACGGTACGAGCGCCACTTATCTCAGCGAGGTCGCCGACCCCAAGCGGCGCGGCTTCTATTCAAGCTTCCAATATGTGACGCTCATCGGCGGGCAGCTCGCGGCGATTCTCGTGCTTCTCGTTTTGCAGAAGCTTTTCCTCACCGAAGCCGAGATCAAGGATTGGGGCTGGCGCATCCCCTTCGTCATCGGCGCGCTTCTCGCGGTCGTCGCGGCGATCATGCGATCCGAGCTTCAGGAGACGGATGCTTTCGAGGAGGCCAGGAAAAGGACGCCTGCGACGAATTCCTTGAAGGCGCTCTTCGCGCATCCGCGCGAGGTGCTCCTCGTCATCGGACTCACGCTCGGCGGCACCTGCGCCTTCTATACCTTCACGGTCTACATGCAGACCTTCCTCAAGCTTTCCGTTGGGCTCGACGCGGACACGACGACAATCGTCGTCGCCGGCTCGCTCATCTTCGCGATGCTTCTCCAGCCGATCTACGGCTTCGTCTCCGACCATATCGGGCGGCGCCCGGTGCTCACTTGGTTCGGCGTTTGCGGTGTCATCTTCACCTATGCCTTGCTCTCCGGCATACAGGCGACGAAGAGTGCGGCCGCGGCCTGGTGCCTCATCTCTTTTGCCTGGATCATCGTTGCGGGCTACACCTCGATCAACGCCATCGTGAAGGCCGAGCTCTTCCCGACGCGCATTCGCGCCACGGGCGTCGGCCTACCCTATTCGCTCACGGTCTCGATCTTCGGCGGAACGGCCCCGGTGATCGCGCTCCAGTTCAAGACCATGGGCCACGAGACCTGGTTTTACTGGTATCTCACAGCGTGCATCCTCTTTTCGCTCGTGATCTACACCACCATGCGCGATACGAAGCTCGACTCGGCGATGGAGCGCCATGAGTGAGACGATGGGCCTCGAGGCTTGAAGAGCGCGCGGTCTTGGTCCCGGATTGATTCTCCTCCAGCGACGAAAGAGCGGAAGCTGTGAGCATCCTCAAACCGAAGCTCGAGGCGAAATCTCCCGCTCTTGCCGAGAACGCCGCCGAATGGACGAAGCTCGTAGCCGAGCTTCGGGCACGGCGCTCCGCAGCTGCGGAAGGCGGCCCTGCGCGCGCGCGCGAGCGGCACAAATCGCGTGGCAAGCTGCTGCCGCGCCAGCGCGTGATGCAGCTTCTCGATCCGGGCTCCCCCTTTCTCGAGATTGGTCTTCTCGCGGCGAACGGGATGTACGGCGACGACATCCACGCTGCCGGGATCATTTGCGGCATCGGGCGAGTCGAGCGTCGCGAGGTGATGGTCGTCTGCAACGATTCGACGATCAAGGGCGGCACGTATTTTCCGCTCACGGTCAAGAAGCATCTGCGAGCCCAGGAGATCGCGCGCGAGAACCGCCTCCCTTGCGTCTACCTTGTGGATTCAGGGGGTGCGAACCTGCCGCATCAGACGGAGGTCTTCCCGGATCGCGAGCATTTCGGGCGCATCTTCTTCAACCAGGCCAACTTGTCGGCGCTCGGCATTCCGCAAATCGCGGTGGTGATGGGCTCTTGCACTGCGGGCGGCGCCTATGTGCCGGCGATGTCCGACGAAACCATCATCGTGCGCAAGCAAGGCACGATCTTCCTCGCGGGCCCCCCTCTGGTGAAGGCAGCGACCGGCGAGGTGGTGACGGCCGAAGAACTCGGCGGCGCCGATGTGCACGCCCGCCGATCCGGTGTCGCCGACCACTACGCCGTCGATGATGCCCATGCGCTCGCGATCTGCCGGCGCAGCGTCGCCAATCTCAACACGCAAAAGAAGGTCGACTTGGCCCTCACGGAGCCGCGCGAGCCCTTGCACCCGCCGACCGAGCTCGAGGCGATCGTACCCACCGACCTCAAGAAGCAATATGACCCGCGCGAGATCATCGCGCGCCTCGTGGACGGGTCGGAGTTCGACGAGTTCAAGGCGCTCTATGGACAAACCCTGGTGACTGGCTTCGCCAGGCTCAACGGCATGCCGGTCGGCATCCTCGCCAATGCCGGCATCCTTTTTTCCGAAAGCGCGCTGAAGGGCGCGCATTTCATCGAGCTTTGTTGCCAAAGACGCATTCCCCTCCTCTTCCTCCAGAACATCTCAGGCTTCATGGTGGGACGCGAATATGAGGCTGGCGGCATCGCGAAGGATGGCGCGAAGCTCGTCACCGCCGTCGCCACGGCGCGTGTGCCGAAGCTCACCTTGATCGTCGGGGGTTCTTATGGTGCCGGAAACTACGGCATGTGTGGGCGCGCCTATCAGCCGCGCTTCCTCTTCATGTGGCCGAACGCGCGCATCTCGGTGATGGGCGGTGAGCAGGCAGCGAGCGTGCTCGCGACGGTGCGCCGCGACAATATCGAAGCAGAAGGTAAGAAATGGAGCGTCGAGGAAGAGACCGAGTTCAAGGTTCCGATCCGTGCCCGCTACGAAGAGGAAGGCTCGCCCTACTACGCCACCGCGCGCCTCTGGGACGACGGCATCATCCTGCCTTCCGAGACGCGCACCGTGCTTTCCCTTGCGCTCTCCGCCTGCCTCAACGCGCCCATTGAAGAGACAAAGTTCGGAGTCTTCAGGATGTGAGCGCGGGTTGCCTTCGCGCACCTGGCGAGGCTGCCTTCATGGGGGAGGAACGCTCCTCATTTTCGCCCGCTCTCTGCCTGCGGCCGCCCCGGCTCGCCCCTTGAGCTTCATCTTCCCTGCGCGGTAGCTTTGGCGCACGCGCATGCCCGAAGGATAAGCCCATGTTCTCTTCCGTCCTCATCGCCAATCGAGGCGAGATCGCCTGCCGCGTGATCCGCACGGCGAAGCGAATCGGGCTTCGAACCATCGCGGTCTATTCGGCGGCGGATGCCGGAGCGCCTCATGTCCATCTTGCGGACGAGGCCCATCTCATCGGACCGCCGGCGGCAGTCGAGAGCTATCTGCGCGCCGACAAGATCATCGAGGTAGCGCTTGCCTCTCAAGCCGCCGCCATTCATCCCGGCTACGGCTTCCTTTCCGAGAACGCCGAATTCGCCGAGGCCTGTGCGCAGGCCGGGATCATCTTCATCGGTCCGCCGGCGTCGGCGATCCGCGCCATGGGGCTCAAGGACGCGGCCAAGGCGCTCGTCGAAAAAGCAGGCGTGCCTGTCGTTCCTGGATATCACGGCGCCCGCCAGGAGCCGGACTTCCTGCGCCAGAAGGCTTATGAGACGGGCTATCCGGTCTTGATCAAGGCCATCGCCGGCGGGGGCGGCAAGGGGATGCGCCGCGTCGACCGCCAACAGGATTTCGACGCCGCGCTCGCCTCGGCGCAGCGCGAGGCGACGAGCGCCTTCGGTGATCCGCGCGTGCTGATCGAGAAATACATCTCTTCCCCTCGACACATCGAGATGCAGGTCTTCGCCGATGCCCACGGTCATGCGCTGCACCTATTCGAGCGCGACTGCTCGCTCCAGCGCCGTCATCAGAAGGTGATCGAGGAGGCGCCCGCGCCCGGCATGACGCCCGAGGTTCGACGCGCCATGGGCGACGCCGCCGTCGAGGCGGCGCGCGCCGCGGGGTACGTGGGCGCCGGCACTGTCGAGTTCATCGCCGACGGCCGGGGCGCACTGCGCCCGGACGGCTTCTACTTCATGGAGATGAACACGCGTTTGCAGGTGGAGCACCCCGTGACCGAGGCGATCACGGGCCTCGATTTGGTCGAGTGGCAGCTGCGGGTCGCGGGCGGCGAGGCGCTGGCCTTGGACCAGGAGGATCTCCTCGTCGACGGCCACGCCGTCGAGGCGCGACTTTACGCCGAAGACCCGGAGAGGAGTTTCCTTCCCTCGACCGGCAGGCTCGTGGCGCTCAAGCTGCCGAGCGGAGAAGGCGTGCGGGTCGACTCAGGTGTGGCGGAAGGTGGCGAGGTCACCCCCTTCTACGACCCGATGATCGCGAAGATCATCGCGCATGGCGGCTCGCGCGATCAGGCGCTCGAGCGGCTCTCCGCCGCGCTCGCCTCGACCATCGTCGCCGGACCGAAATGCAACGTCGCCTTTCTCAAGGCGCTCGTGGACGCGGAGGAGTTTCGCGAAGGCGCGGTCGACACCGGCTTCATCGAACGCAACCTCGAAACTCTCGGCGCCACGCCCCAGCCCGCCGATCCGCAGGCGATCGCCGCGGGCGCGGCGCAGCTCTTGCGCATGGATTACGAGAAAGCCAATCCGTCGCTTCTCGTGCGCGGACGGCTCGGCTCTCACGAATGGCTCTACGACCCTTGGGGCTCGCGAAAGGGTTTCGAGCTCGCCGGACGCCGGCACACCGTGGTGCCTGTCGAGACCGAGACCGGCAAGACGAACATCGATCTATTCTTCGACGATGACGGCCCGCATCTTCTCGCACCGGGGCAGAGAGAGGAGACTTGGCCCGACGCCGAATGGAACGCCTCGCTGCGCCTTGCCGAGCTCGGCGACGGCTCGGGCGTTGTGGTTCGCGGTTCGGGCAAAGTCTTCGTCATTTGCAAGGGGCGCCAGACGAGCGTCGCCCTCGTCGATCCGCTCGATGTCGACCTCGAGCATCTCGATGGCGATGCGGGCGGGCAGGTGAAATCCCCCATGCACGGAAAGCTCGTGGCGCTTCTCGTTGGCAAGGGCGACGAGGTGGCGAAAGGTCAGCTTCTCGCCGTGGTCGAGGCCATGAAGATGGAGCACGCGCTCACCGCGCCGATGGCCA
>Ga0213876_10001536_pt1 | contig 14255 bp, 10 predicted proteins | sample BarmaccomBMRX_R9_FD_160113 | JGI IMG/M metagenome (GOLD analysis project Ga0213876, IMG submission 160113) | Root-associated microbial communities from Barbacenia macrantha in rupestrian grasslands, the National Park of Serra do Cipo, Brazil - RX_R9 | ecosystem: Host-associated > Plants > Roots...
GAAGTCGAAGAACGGATTTTCCGTCCAGGCCGGATCCTTGAAGCGCCGATCCGTCGGATCTTGTGGTTGCGCGGGCGGCAGGTCCTCGCCCTTGAAACGCCGCAGAGCATCGGTCCAGAGCCCGATCAAGCCGTTCGTGAGCCGCGTCTGGGCCTCGAGCGCTCGTTCAGGCTCACCCATCCAGCGTTCCGCGACTTCACCGAGCGTGCGGGCCATCTCTCCGGCTTCCGCATTCGCGAGCGACGAGGCGTCGCCCGCGAGCTGCGGCCGCAGATAAGCTTGCGTGGCGCGAGATGCCTCCTCGGCAAGCCTGGCGAAATTCGCGGCAAGCACCTCGAAATCCAAATGTGCGGCCGAAGCTTCCTCCGGCGCGGTCGCGTTTTCCTCGACAGGTCGCTTCGGTCGCTCGCCCTTTCGGGCATGCATGTCCTTGGCAGTACGCGGCTCGGGGGCGGATTTTCGGCGGGTCGGAGCCGCGCGGCGCGGCGCGGGGTCGATCGCCGCTTCGACGTTCGCATCGAGATCGGGGGGCAATTTTTTCTGTCGTGCCGGCTTTCCGCGGCGCGCCGTCGGCTCGACCGCCGCAAGGGCCGGTTGTCCGCTCAGCGGTTCGCGGCGAATGTCGCCGAGCCCTGCTGATTTGGACTTTCCCAGGCGGCGGGCCGGACGCGAAGAGCTTCGACGGGATCCGCCTCGCCCTTTTGCCGCCTTGCCGCCGAGCTTGCGCTTCCTGCCTGCCATGATGCCCTCGGCATCCTAATGGTCCGGTACCGGCAAATGGTTCCATTTGTCGGAAGAGACCTGACCACACCCTATTCTGTCGGGGATCGGATTTCCGACGGGTGAGGCACCCTTCGGGTTCGATCCATGAGACCGGGCCGGTGGCGCGGCCCTCTTTGGGTCACATTAGCCCCTCATGCACGATAACGAAACCGTTACATGCATACCCTCCGAGAAGCTTTGATGAAACTCGTCGCCGCAAAAGGCTGCCGACGCGCGGGTGAAGCGATTTTGTCCACCGACGACACTTGGCCGCGCCCTCCAAGGTGCGCCAGGAGCAAGCCTCGGAGCTCGGCTCTATGATTGGGATCGCGGGGCGGTGCGCGTTCATCGCTCTTTGCGCCTTCCTGCTCGGCGGCTGTGCGGACCTCCCGCTCTTTCACGAGCCGGCGAGCTTCGTAGGTTTTGCGACCACACCCAAGGAATCCGCCGATTTCGTCAAGGAGACCCGCCCCGACAAGACCGAATATACGTCGGTCGGCATCGAACCCGGCCACCCTCCGGACAAGCCGAGGGACAAGGAGGGCGTGAAACAGCTTCAGGCCGAGCTCGAGGCGCAGCGCGACACCGGCCATGCGATCCTACAGAAACTGTCCCCCGGAGCCGCAAGCGCCCAGGCGGCAAACGCCGACGAGAAGACGAAGACCAAGGAGGAGGCGAAGAAAAAGGCCAAGGGGGCAGCTGCCGCGAAGAATAACGCTTCGGGGACATCGGACGCCACGCACGGCACGCCCTCTGAAGCCCCCGCGCCCCAATAACCGGCAGGCGCGAGAGGAAACGAAACGTTGATGGTCGGGCGCACCTTGTCACTTGCCATCGCGCTGCTTGCGGCGTTCGCTGCCTCGCAGCTTCCCGAGTTCACGCAGCAATACTCCCAAAGGCTCGGCGGGGCGATCGACGAGCTGACGCGCGTCGTGCAGCGTTTCGACAAGGATTCGGTCGCCGTCGGCGAGCAGCGTCGAGGTGCGCTCGAGCGTCTCGCAACCTCGCCGGACGAGCTTACCCGCCGCCAAAGCGCCGCCATGGCAGAAAATATCGCGCGGCTCGACAGGCTGGAGGCCCAGCAGGCCGAGATGGCGGTCGCCGGTCCGCTGCGGCGGATGCAAGCTTTCCTTTCCGACCCCGATCCGCAAATCGCGAAGGCCACATGGGATTCATTCGAGCCTGGCATTCCGGCAACCGGAGAAGGTGTTGCGACGGGTGGTGCCGGCTTTCTTGTCGGCGGAGGATTATCCTCCGTCCTAGGCCGCATGTTCCGCCGGCGTCCCCGGCTCTCGTCGGCGCGCTGAATTCGAGCTTTGCCCACCCCACTTGCGAAGCACGCCAAAGTGCAGACCGCGAAGGAAAGTTCTACCTTTCGTGGCAATCGACCACATCTTGAAGTTCGCCTTCGTGCAGACCTGGTCTTTTTCAAGAGCTCGCGATCAGGAGCAAAACTCTGAGGCATCTGCCGACGGTGCAGATATCACTGCGGTGACGGGTAGGTCGAAATGCTCCGCTTTCTGCGCGCGATCGATGCGGATGAAAATTTACTTCGGCGATTGCAGCACGATGCCGTAGCGCGCGTAAATCCGCTCGACGGTGCCGTCGGCGCGCAGATGGTCGAGCGCGTCGTTGATGGCGTTGCGTAGGTTGTCATCGGGGCGGACCATGCCGACCGCGACGTTCCAGTTGAGGTTCGCTTCATTCTCGTCGAGGCTCGAGACGCGCACGGGGTTTTGCGGATGCGTCAGGTTGAAATAGCCGGCCATCGTCGGCGTCACCGCCGCCGCGTCGATCTCGTGATTGGCCAGCGCTTCGAGGCTGTCGATCTCGAACCCGAAGGTCGACAGCGGCACGTGGCGCTGTCCGAGCGTCATCGCTGCCATGGAGCCGACCTGCACGCCGACCTTCGTGCGATCGTTCAGGTCCTTGAAAGAGGTGGCGGCGCTGCCCGAGGCCGTCGCGAGCGCGACGCCCGTGCGGTAATAGGGCTTGGAAAGCTTGAGATTGGTCTCGCCTTGCGCTTCGGGATCCGCGATCGTGTCCATGAGAATGTCGCAATCGGCGCTGCGCATCTGGAACTGCGTGATGATCCAATCGAGCTTCAGCGATACGCCGAGCTCCTTGGCGAGCGCCCGGCCCATCTCGATCTGAAAGCCGGGCGGGTCCTCGGTCTTGCTGGCGAAGGGCAGCGAGTTCGGGTGAGCGCAAAGTCCGATCGAGCCGATCGAACGGATGGTGTCGAGGGAACGCGCCTCGGCCGATCCCGCCAGCATGACTGCGAGGACGAGCGAGAGCGGGAAACCAGGCTTCATTGCGGCTACCTTTTGCGTGCGCCGCCGCCTCAGCCCTGATCGGGTTTGAGCGAGCGGATATATTTGACGATGGTGTCGATCTGCGAATCGTCGAAGGTCCCGCCAAAGGCCGGCATCGCACCTTCCTTGCCGTTCTTGATGCGGTTCTTCATGAAGTCATCGGTACGGGCGGAATTCATGAGCTGGGGCCCTTTCCCGGCAGCCCTCCCGCCGTCGGAGTGACACCAGCCGCAAGTCGTCGTGAACAATGCCTTCACGTCGAGCTCCGCGCCTTCCGGCGCCGGTGCCTGCTGGGCGGCGGCCTCGCGCCCGCTCGACACACAAAGCACGAGCCCAATCAGTATCGATGAGGCTGTCGGGAAGGCCAGAATTCGGGGATTTCGTCTCATGAGGATACGCGCGCACATCACTTCGGATCTTGGAGGGGACGCGGGGAGCGGCGTCGTGTCCGCTCCCCGACATCGATCTTGCTCTATTTGAGGCTGTAGACGATGAGCGCGCCGTCATCACGCGGCATGCTCTTGTAGACGCCTCCGAAGGTCGGGGCGTAATCGTCCGACGCCATGCCGCCGAAGCCTGCCGTCACGGCGATGTATTGCTTGCCGTTCACCGCATAGCTCACGATGCCGCCTTGGTGACCGGTCCCGTCGGAATGGTTCCAGAGCTCGGCGCCCGTCTCGGCATTGTAAGCATGGATGGTGCCGCGCGAATCGGGAACGAAGACAAGATTGCCGCCTGTCGACAGCACGCTCGCGAGCGGCGGCTCGGGAAAGCGCACTTCCCATTTCTTCGCTCCGGTCACCGGATCACGCGCATCGAGGTGCCCGTAGATCTCGCCGCTCGGAGGCGGCGCGATCTTGAAGTCGGCGCCGATATTCAGCTGCACTTGCGGCGCCGTGATCGGCGTCGTCTTCGCCACCGTGAGCGTCATGCACCATTCCTGGCCGAGCTTGTAGTAAAGCCCGGTCTTGGGGTCGTAGGAACCGGCATTCCAGCTCACGCCACCGGAGATGTGCGGGCACAGCGGCTCGGCCACCTTGCCGGCCGAGAAGTCGCGCCGGCCGATCAGCTCGCCGGTCTTCGGATCGATGTCCTTGACGAAGTTGCTGTTCTCGGTGATTCGCCAGACATTCTTCAGCCCGGCACTGCGGTCATAGACGAAGATGTAGCCGCTCTTGTTGGGGTGCACGACGAGCTTTTGTCCGTCACGGTCGAGCATGACGAATTCACCGACCGCGCTGTCGAAGTCCCAAGTGTCGTGCGGCAGCTCCTGATGATAGAATTTGAGCTTGCCCGTATCGACGTCGAGGCCGATCACCGAGGAGGTGTAGAGGTTGTCGCCCGGGCGCGCGCCTTGCGTCTTGTAATCGGCGCCCGACCAGTCATAGAGCGGCGCCGGGTTGGCCGTGCCCCACCAGATCGTGTTGGTGTCGACATCGTAAGTGCCCGGCATCCAGCCGCCGCCGCCGCCTGTCCGCCAGGAGTCGTTGCCCCAGGTCTTCATGGCGTCGTCGGTGCCCGCAACCGTGTCGAATTCCCATTTCTTGGCGCCGGTCGCGGCGTCGACGCCGAAGATCGGACCGCGCCCCGGCCATTCGCCCCCTTGCGCGCCGATCACCACGATGCCTTTCGCGAAAAGCGGAGCGCCCGTGAAGCCGACCGTGAGCTTTTGCGAATCGATGAGCTTGGTGTCCCAAGCCGGCTTGCCGGTCTTCATGTCGAGCGCGATCAGGCGCCCATCCATCGTTCCGACATAGACCTTGCCGTCGCCGATCGCGACGCCGCGATTATAAGGGGAATGCGTCTGGCGGCTGATCAGGGCCTCATCGAGCTCGGGGATGTAGGACCAGATCACTTCGCCGGTCGCCCCGTTGAGCGCGAAGGTACGGCTATACGAGCCGGTGTAATAGAGGACGCCGTCGGCGACCACCGGCGTCGATTGCAGGCCGCGCGTCGAACGCCCGGGAATATGGATCCAGGCGACGTTCAGATTGGACACGTTGTTGGTGTTGATCTGATCGAGCGGACTGTAATGATACGATCTGTAGGAGCCGTGATAGGTGAGCCAGTCATTGGCGTCGCCCGCTTGGATGCGGGCGGTATCCACCGGTTGCGCGAACGCTTGGGATGCGGCGAGCGTAGCACCAATGGCCAGCGCAACGCTTCGAGCAATATTTCGAGGCACTCTCTTCATTACACTTCCTCCTTGTTTTCCTCGTCAGGCACGGCCATCGCCCGTTCTCAATCGCTTATTCATGCGAATTATCATCTGAACGGCTCGTGGGGTTTGAACGCTAACCGGACTCGTCGCCGGTTGAGAATGCACAGAACGGTATGCGTCCTCTGCGTCAATTCCCGAGCGATGCAAATGCGATCATGCCTCTTGGCGCGGGAGATGCAAGAGCAAGGCGAGGCACATCTTGAGAGAATCGTGTTCTCCATCGGGATTTTGGAAGACACAAAGCCGTGCAATCCGTCGCGGGCAAACACATTTTCGCGATCGAAGCGGATAACGAGGCAAGCGGCAGCGTGCGCGTCCGCATCGTGCTCGGTGAGGATTGGTCCGCGAATGAAGCCTTCGGAATATCACCGTTGCCGATCCCATCGCCGCGGCACTTGGGACTGGATCTGGGGGCTAGGTCTTGGGAGATTAAGCGCGACCGGGGAAGGTGATCCAGCTTTCCGGCCATGCCGGCACATTCCGCGCGACAGCGTGTGGGCTATTGCGTGCGAGCGAGGACCGCCGCGAAACCTGCAACGTCGCGTCCTGCATCTTGTCGCGTCACGGCCGATTTGAGGTGCACGACATCAAGAGCTTGCGAGGTCGCGGCCTCGCGGAGATAGGCTTGCGAATGCGCGAAGCGATTGTCTAGACCGAGTGCAAATCCGTCGCGGGTCGCGTCGTCGCCGCAGGATTGCACTGTGAAGGCCAAGAGGCCGCCGGCGCAAAGCGCCGTTGCGGCCGCGGCGAAAAACGGACGAAGATCCGCGATGTAGACGAGGACGTCAGCGGCGAGGATGAGATCCGCTCCGGAGCGGGGCGCGGCGCGCAGGAATTCGACGATGTCCGTTCGGATCAGATGGTCGTAGACCAGCTTGGCGCGCGCTTTGGTCAACATGCCCGGGGACAGATCGACGCCAGTGAGTGAAGTGGCGAAAGGGCGTATTATTTCGCCCATGAGGCCGGTACCGCAGCCAAGGTCGATCGCGTGCTCGAAACGAAGCGCGCGCTCTTCGACGGCGCAAGTCTCGCGCAGGGCGTCCAGCATCACGCGAGGTGCGCGATATCCCAGACGTTCCACGAGATGAGCATCGAAGCGGTCGCTGTAATCGTCGAAGAGCGCCGCGACGTAGCCGGGTTGCATCGCGTCGTGCGGCTTCACCGCGCCGAGACGCGCCAGCTCGAGCTTTGCCCCCAGGTGACCCAGAGGATCGAGCTCGACGACGCGTTCGTAAGCGCCGCGTGCCTCGTTCCCCTTGTCGCTCGCCGCGAGCGCGTCGCCGAGTAGTTTCCAGGCGGGAGCCCAGGAGGGAGCCTCAGCCAGGGTCTGGAGCAAGATCTCGCAGGCCTCGTCGCTCTCGCCGGCATCGAGGGAGGCCTTGGCCCAGCGGTAGCGTCGGTCAAGCGCCACATCGTTGGATGATGAGAAGCCGGGGGGAAGGTGAGCCATTCACGATCACCCTCACCGCGTCGGCCGCACATAAGTCGAGGGCCCCCGGCGGTTCTCGTCGATCTCGAGCCGCTGATTGAGCGAGGGCATGGCGCGATCGGAGCAATCGTCACGAGGGCATGTCCGGCAGGATATGCCGATCGGCGTGATGATTTGCGGGTCGTCGAGGTTGAGGCCATCCGAATAGACGAGTTCGCGCGCATATTGCACGGGACAGCCGAGCCCGATCGACAATTGGCCGATCCGGTGCGGCAAGCCTCCGCGGCGCGACAGGCGGCCCGTCGGCTCGACGGTGCGCGCCAGGCAGAAGAAGGCCTGCCCTTCCGGCATCTTGGAGATTTGCACGCGCAACATGCCGGGCGTGGCGAAGGCATCATAGACGTTCCAGCGAGGGCATGCCGCGCCGAAGCGGGCGATGTGGATGCCCGAGGCGGAGAAGCGCTTGGAGATGTTGCCGGCGATATCGACGCGAATGAGATGGAAGGGCACCCCTTCGTCGCCGGGCCGTCGCAGCGTCGTCATGCGGTGGCAGGCCTGCTCGAAGGACACGCCGAACCGATGCTGCAGCACGTCGATGTCGTAGCGGGTCGCGCGCGCCGCGGCGAGGAAGCGCCCATAAGGCATGAGCAAGGCGCCCGCGAAATAATTCGCGAGAGCCGAGCGGGCGAGCGCATCCGCTTCGGGCGTCAGGAATTTGCCGGCCGAGACAATGGCCTCGATCTCGTTGCGTAGCGCGAGAAACGCCAATTGATGCGCGAGCTGAAAGGTGCGGCTCGGCAAGGCGAGCATTTCCGAAAGCTCGAGGCGCCGATTGAGCGGGTTGTAGCGGCGAAGCTCGCCATGCATGCGCTCGGAGGCGGCGATTTCGACATCGACGGCAAAGCGCTGCGAGAGCAGCCTGATCAGGTCCTGGTGCAGCGTATGGAGCGCGAGACCGTGGTCGACCCAGAACGCTTCCGCAGCCTCTTCGAGTTGCGGGAAATGGTTCAAGCGGCGCTGCAGGAATTCCGTAATCTCTTCGGAAGGGAGGCCGGTCGAGCCGCTTTCGCTCGCATCCTCACCCGCCGCGTGAGAGCCGAGCACCGAAACGCGGCGCCGATAAGCCTCATAGAGATCGACGACCGCATGCGCCACGGCCGGTAGTCCCGAGACGAGGTCCCGCACATCGCTCGTCTTCACATCGGCGCCGTCGAAGAGGGGATCGGAGAACACCTCGAAAAGATTGCTCGACAAGCGCTCGTCGTCTTCCAGGGCGAGCGTGGAGAGCTCGACCTGAAAACGCTCGGCAAGCTTGAGCAGCACCCGAACCGTCACCGGCCGCTGGTTGCTTTCGATGAGATTGAGGTAGCTCGGCGAAAGCCCAAGCTCGGCCGCCATCTGGGTTTGTGTCAAATGACGCTCCTGGCGCATTCGCCTGAGCTTGCCCCCGATGCGAACCGATTTCACGGTCCCTCCTGGATTTACAAACTGTTACATACCACAACAATAACTGAGTCACAAACGAGGAATTTTCACTCCTTCAGGCCTACCAAGCCTGTTTTATTGACTTGGGGGCGCGAGGGCGCGATTTCTTGACAATATTTTTCAAGAGGAATTCGCGATGGCGCTCTCAGAACATCCCACACGCTTCGATGGAATCAAGCGCGACTACGCGCAAAGCGATGTCGAGCGTCTCTCCGGCAGCCTGCGCATCGAGTACACCTTGGCGCGCGTCGGCGCCGAGCGCTTATGGAAGCTCCTGCACGAACGCCCCTTCGTGCGCACGCTCGGTGCGCTCACCGGCAATCAAGCCCTGCAGCAAGTGAAGGCGGGGCTCGAAGCGATCTATCTCTCCGGCTGGCAAGTGGCCGCTGATGCCAACAACGCCGGGCAGATGTATCCGGACCAATCGCTCTACCCGGCTTCCTCGGTGCCGGAAGTCGTGAAACGCATCAACAACACTTTACGCCGCGCCGACGAGATCGCGAAAACCGAGGGCGACGACACAACATATTGGTATGCACCGATCGTGGCGGATGCCGAAGCCGGCTTCGGCGGCCCGCTCAATGCCTTCGAGCTGATGAAGGCCATGATTGAGGCGGGCGCTGCCGGCGTGCATTTCGAAGACCAGTTGGCGTCCGAGAAGAAATGCGGTCATCTCGGCGGCAAGGTACTCGTTCCGACCCAGGCTTTCATCCGCACGCTCAATGCGGCGCGCCTCGCGGCCGATATTTGCGGCGTACCGACGCTCCTCCTGGCCCGCACCGACGCGCACTCGGCAACGCTCATCACGAGCGACATCGATCCGCGCGATCACCAGTGGATCGATCGCGCCGACCGCACTCCGGAAGGCTTTTTCCGATTGAAACAGGGCAATCGCCATTCGGTCGAGCACGCCATCGCGCGTGGCTCGAGCTACGCGCCTTATGCCGATCTCCTTTGGTGGGAGACCTCGGAGCCCGATCTCGGCGAGGCGCGCGAATTCGCCGCCGAAATCCACCGGGCTCATCCGGGCAAGCTCCTCGCCTATAATTGCTCGCCCTCATTCAACTGGCGCGCCAAGCTCGAAACGCGCGCCATCGCGCGTTTCCAGGAAGAGCTCGCCGAGATGGGCTATCGGTTTCAATTCGTCACGCTCGCCGGCTTCCATTCCCTCAACCTGTCGATGTTCGAGCTCGCTCATGACTATTCGCAGCGCGGCATGGCGGCCTATTCCCAGATGCAGGAACGTGAATTCGAGGCGCAGTCGGCGGGCTTCACGGCGGTGCGCCACCAGCGTGAGGTCGGAACCGGGTATTTCGATGCCGTGGCCATGGCGGTTTCCGGAGGAAAATCCTCGACCACCGCGATGTCCGATTCAACGGAGGCCGCGCAATTCGAGGCTGGAAAGAAGCGCCTCGCGGTCGCGGCGGAATGAGAAGGGCAGACCGAGGTCGAAGGCAGGAGAATCGGATGCAAAGGCAGTTCTGGGTGATCGGCGGCGAGTACCACGACCTCGAATTTCAGGACATGGACCTTTCCACCTCCACGGTGCACGGCCCCTTCAACGACTATGAAGAGGCCAATCTCGTGTGGCGAGAGCGCTCGAACGAGACGCGGGCGCAAGCTGCGATGCGCTTTGCGATCGTGGTCTCGGCGCAAAATCCCGGGGCGGCGCAGCGCTGAACGGCAATCCCGCCGCGCGGCCGAGTTACTCCGCCGCCAGCGGTTGCGGCACCATGCCCTCCGGCTCGTGCGCCTCGGTCTGTGCCTCGGGCACGGTCCCGGTGAGCCAATTCGAGAGCCTGTCAAGATAAAGATAGATCACCGGCGTCGTGAACAAGGTGAGCGCCTGGCTTACCGCAAGCCCGCCCACCATCGCGAAGCCCAAGGGCTGCCGGATCTCCGCGCCGGTGCCCTGGCCGAGCATCAAAGGCACGCCGCCGAGCATTGCGGCCATCGTGGTCATCATGATCGGGCGGAAACGCAAGGTGGCGGCGCGTCGAATCGCCTCGACGGTCGATAAATGCTCGTCGCGCTCGGCCACGATGGCAAAATCCACCATCATGATTCCGTTCTTCTTCACGATGCCGATGAGCAGGATCATGCCGATGAGCGCGATGAGGCTGAACTCGAAATGGAAGGCCATCAGCATCGCGAGCGCGCCCACGCCCGCTGAAGGCAGCGTGGATAGAATGGTGATCGGATGGATATAGCTTTCGTAGAGGATGCCGAGAATGAGGTAGACGACGACGAGCGCCGCCAGGATCAGGAGCGGCACGGTTGAGAGCGAATCCTGGAAGGCCTGCGCGTTCCCTTGGAAGGTCGTGACGATGGTGCCCGGCATTTTCAGCTCGGCCTTGGCGCGGTCGATGGCCTCGGTCGCCTGGCCGAGCGCGGTTCCTTGCGCCAGGTTGAAGCTGATCGTAATCGCCGGGAATTGCCCCTGATGGCTGATCGACAAGGGCTGGATCGGCGTCGTGGTCCATTTGGCGAAGGCCGATAGCGGCACCTCGCCGTTGGTCGTCGGCGAACGCAGGAAGATCTTGTCGAGCGTCTGCGGGTCGCCTTGCAGCTCGGGCAACACCTCCATGATCACGTAATAGCTCGAGAGCTGCGTGAAATACTGACTGATCTCACGCTGGCCGAAGGCATCGTAAAGCGTGTCGTCGATGAGCTGCGGGGTGAAGCCGTAGCGGGACGCCTGATCGCGATCGATGGTGAGCGTGAGCGTCGTGCCCGCCGTCTGCTGATCGGTCGCAACATCGCGCAGCTGCGGCAAGCTCTTGAACTTCTCGAGTATCTTGGGCGCCCATTCGTTGAGCTGGGCGACGTCAGGGCCTTGCAGCGTGTATTGGTATTGTGTGCGCGAGGCGCGCCCGCCGACGCGCACGTCTTGCGCGGCCTGGAGGAAGAGCTTGGCGCCCTCGATCTTCTCAAGCGGCTTCCTCAGCCTTGCGATGATCTGGTCGGCATTCGCCTTGCGCTCGTCGCGCGGCTTCAGGGTGATGAAAAGCCGCCCGTTGTTGGTCGGGTTTCCGGAGCCGCCGACGAACATCGCCAGATGCTCCACATCGGGATCCTTGAGCACCACAGCGGCGAGTTCCTCGAGGTGGCGCTGCATGTCCTTTGGCGAAATGTCTTGCGCGCCTTCGGCGATGCCGGTGATCAGGCCGATGTCCTGCTGCGGGAAGAAGCCCTTCGGAATCACCATGAAGAGATAGACCGATAGGCCGAGCGTCGCGAAGAAGACGCAAAGCGTGATGAAGCGGTGCCTGAGCACGACATCGAGCCCGCGCTCATAACCTCTGAGCAGGCCTTCGAAAGCGCGCTCGCTCCATTCGTAGAGCCGCCCGTGATGGGCGTCTTTGGGCGGCTTGAGGAAACGCGACGCCATCATCGGGGTCAGCGTCAGGGAGACGAGGGCCGAGACGACGATGGTCATCGACAAGGTGACCGAGAATTCACGGAAAAGGCGGCCCATGATGCCGCCCATCAGCAAGAGCGGAATCAGGACCGCGATGAGCGAGACGCTGATCGAGATGATGGTGAAGGCGATCTCGCGCGATCCTTTGAGCGCCGCCGCGAACGGCTCTTCGCCCTCCTCCACGTAACGTGTGATGTTCTCCAGCATCACGATGGCGTCGTCGACCACGAAGCCGACCGCGATGGTCAGCGCCATCAGCGACAAGTTGTCGAGGCTGTAGCCCGCCGCCCACATCAGCGCGCATGCCCCGAGAAGCGCGAGCGGCACCGTGATGCTCGGGATGATGGTTGCCCAGAGGGTGCGCAGGAAAATGAAGATGACCATCACCACGAGCGCGACGGTGAGGAGCAGCGTGAATTGCACGTCCTTGACGGCCGCACGGATGGTTTGCGTGCGATCGCTCAAGGTGAAGATCTTGATGGCCGGCGGCATGGTGGCGCGCAGCCTCGGGATTTGCGCCATGATATGATCCACCGTGTCGATCACGTTGGCGCCCGGCTGCTTGAAGATGACGAGCACCATGCCGCGCTTGCCGTCAGCCCAGCCGGCTTGCGTCGTGTCCTGGGGGCCGGTGACGGCCTGACCGATGTCGCGCACCCTGAGCGGCGCACCGTTGCGATACGCGACAATGACGTCATTCCAGTCCTTCGACTGAGTGAGCTGATCATTGGTGTAGATGGTGAACGATCGCTTCGGGCCCATGATGGTGCCCTTCGGGTTGTCGACCGTGGTGATCGACAACGGCCCGCGCACGTCTTCGAGCGACAGACCCTTGGCGACGAGCTTGGCGGGGTCGAGCTGAATGCGGATCGCGGGCTTCTGCTGGCCGCCGATCAGCACCTGCGCGACGCCGGAGATCTGGCTCACCTGTTGCGCGAGCTTGGTCTCGATATTGTCGTCGACTTCGGTGAGAGGCAGCGTGTCGGACCTGACGCCGAGGAGCAGGATCGGGGAGTCCGCCGGGTTCACCTTGCGATAGGTGGGCGGGCTCGGCAGGTTCTTCGGCAACTGGCCACCCGCCGCGTTGATCGCCGCCTGCACGTCGTTGGCGGCCGCATCGATGTTGCGATCGAGATCGAACTGGATGGTGATCGAGGTGGATCCGAGCACGCTCGTCGAAGTCATCTGCGCAACGCCCGGAATTTGCGCGAATTGCGTTTCGAGCGGCTGCGCCACCGAGGACGCCATCGTGTCCGGGCTGGCGCCGGGCAAGGTCGCGGAGACCTGGATGGTCGGAAAATCCACTTGGGGCAGAGGGGCTACGGGCAGGCGCGGATAAGCGACGAGCCCCACGAAGAGGACCCCGATCATCAAGAGCGAGGTCGCGATCGGATGCCGAATGAACGGCGCGGAAATGCCGCCACCCATGCTCAGGGTGCCTTTTCGGGGTTGTTTTGCGCCTCTTTGGCAGGCGAGGTCGGCGTCGTGGCGTCATGCGGATCGACCACCGATCCTTCTTGCAGCCGATATTGGCCGCCCACGACGACCTCTTGTCCGGGAGAGAGGCCCTGCGTCACGACCGACTGGTCCGCCCCTTCCTGGCTCACCTTGATGTCGCGCATCTCGACCTTGTTCGCGTCGTTGATCACGAAGGCGTAAAGCCCGTTCGGCCCTCTTTCGACGGCATCATTCGATACGACCATGGCCTGTTTCAACGTGTCGGCGAGGAGCCGCGTCGAGACCGAAAGCCCCGGCCACAGCACATTGTCCTTGTTCTCGAAGGTCGCCTTCAGGCGGATCGTGCCGGTTGCTTGATCGACCGTGTTGTCCATGAGCTCGAGCTTGCCCTCCGAAAGCGTCCGCGAGCCGTCGCTGCTCAGCGCGCTCACCGGGACCTGACCGGCCGCCAACGCCTTATTGATCTGAGGCACATCCTCCTCGGGAGCCGTGAAGACCACGGATATCGGCTGGAGCTGGACGATCGAGAGCATCCCATTCGTGTCCGAGGCGTGGACGATGTTGCCTTGGTCCACGAGGCGGAAACCGATCCGCCCACTGATCGGCGCATTGATCGTCGCATAGCTGAGCTGGGTCTTCGCGTTGTCGATCGCGGCCTGATCGCCCTTGATCTGCGCCGTAAATTGATCGACCTGCGCCTGCTGCGTGTCGACTTGCTGGCGGGAGGCGAAGTCCTGGCGCGCCAGGTCCGTGAAGCGCTTGAGATCGAGCTGCGCATTTTTCAGGCTCGCTTCGTCCTGGGCTTTCTTCGCGACCGCCTGATCGAGCGCCGCCTGGAAGGGTCGGGGATCGATCTGCACGAGGAGGTCGCCTTCCTTGACGATTTGACCTTCCTTGAAGGCGATCTTGGTGATTTCGCCATCGACCCTGCTGCGCACCACCACGGTGTTGTAAGCCTGCACCGTGCCGAGACCATTAAGGTAAACGGGAAAATCAGCGAGCTGAACTCGCGAAAATGTGACCGGAATCGGCGGCGGTCCGGATTGGCCGGCGCTCTTCGGGTCCACTGCCGCGTCAGCGGAACGGGTCGAAACGTAGCGCCAGCCGAGGAACCCGCAAACGGCAAGCAACGCCAGGACGGTAATGACGCCCCAAGGCCCGCGC
>Ga0213876_10001537_pt1 | contig 14255 bp, 12 predicted proteins | sample BarmaccomBMRX_R9_FD_160113 | JGI IMG/M metagenome (GOLD analysis project Ga0213876, IMG submission 160113) | Root-associated microbial communities from Barbacenia macrantha in rupestrian grasslands, the National Park of Serra do Cipo, Brazil - RX_R9 | ecosystem: Host-associated > Plants > Roots...
CTGCAGGGGCCTTCGGGCTTTGTCGGCGGAATAAGCTGGCTGGGGAACCTGGATTCGAACCAAGACAAACAGAGTCAGAGTCTGTTGTGCTACCGTTACACCATTCCCCAAGGAACGAAGCGATTTGCTAGACAATTCAGCGCCTTAACTGGGCATCTTGCAGCAGCGCGGCCGCGGCGCAAATCGCTTATGTGCGTCCTTCTACCCGCATCCCCGGCATCTTGGCAAGCACCGACAGCACGGCTGTCCCGGGAGCGTCGGCTGCAGTGGCGGTGAGGCGAGCGCCATCGGAGCACGCGCCGGTTGCGGGGCTGACGCTTTGTTCGGCGCGATGCCCAAGGCGTGCAACTTGCCGCCCCGGGGCCGCCATGTAATGCTGGTTCCAATAAAGAGAAGAACGGCTGCTCCGTTTGCACGAAGGCAGCCCGGCGAGCCGGCTCAAAAATCCGCCGTTCGGGAGAGGAAGGGATGAGATTGAAAAACGTTTTGGGTCTGGTGTCGGCGGCCGCCCTGACACTGGCCTTTACAGCCGGCGCATCGGCCGAGGACAAGGTCGTCAAGATCGGCGCGATCCTTCCGATGAGCGGCAATGCGGCCTCGGCCGGCATTCATGCCAAGGCCGCTCTTGAGGTCGCTCTCGACATCATCAACAACGCGCATCCCGAGCTCGGCAATTTTCCGCTGGCGAAAAATGCCGGCCTTGCGGGCCTCGGCGGGGCCAAGGTCGAGGTCGTGTTCGCCGACAACCAGGGCAGCCCGGCGACCGGTCAGAACCAGGCGCTGCGGCTGATCACCGAGGAGAAGGTCGCCGCGCTGATCGGCGCCTATCAGTCCGGCATCACGCTGACGACGAGCGCGATCGCCGAGAAATACGGCATTCCCTTCCTGACGCCGGAGTCGGTCGCCGCCAATCTCACCGAGCGCGGTTTTAAATGGTTTTTCCGCACCACGCCGATCGCGACCGATTTTGCAAAGGTCTACACGGATTTTCTGGCCGACATGAAGGCCGCCGGCGCCAGCACCGAGAGCATCGCGCTGGTGCATGACAACACCGAATACGGCACGTCGGTCGCGGGGACGCTGACCACGGCGTTCAAGGAAAAGGGCCAAAACATCCTCGACATCTCCTACGCCTCCAACGCCACCGACGTGCAGAGCCAGGTGCTGCAGCTCAAGGAAAAGAAGCCCGACGTCGTGCTGATGATCAGCTACACCTCCGACGCCATCCTGTTCGCCAAGACCATGCAGGCGCAGGACTACAAGCCCGCCATCCTGCTTGCCGACGACGCCGGCTATTCCGATCCGTCCTTCATCAAGGCCGTCGGCAAGATCTCGCAAGGCGCATTCAACCGCTCGTCCTGGAGCGTCGGACCTCAGGGCTCGGCAACCGCCGTCATCGCCGACCTGTACAAGAAAAAGAGCGGCGACGACATGGACGATACCGCGGGCCGCGAGATGCAGGGCTTTTTCGTGCTGGTGGATGCGATCGACCGCGCCGGCTCGACGGAGCCGGCCAAAATCCAGGCGGCGCTGCGCGCAACCGACTTGAAGCCCGAGCAACTGATGATGGGCTACAAGGGCGTCAAGTTCGACGACAAGGGCCAGAACATCCTGGCCTCCGGCGTCATCATCCAGCTGCAGGATGGCGAGAACTACGTCGCGGTCTGGCCGAAGGCCAATGCCGAAAAACCGCCGGCGCTGCCGTACAAGGGGTGGTGATGGGCTCGTGCATCATGCAATCGGGCTGAGACGTGGCGCGGATTGATCGAACTTTGCTCTCGCCACGCACTCGCTGCAACCTCTCCCCGCAAGCGGGGGAGAGGGGGCGCACCTTTCTCGCGGCGCCCCTTCTCCTCGCTCGCACCTAGCGAACCCACGCAACGGCGCGCGGCATGTCATTCGTTCTCGTCCAGGTGATCGTCGGGGGACTGCTGCTCGGGGCTGTCTACGCGCTGTTCTCGTCCGGTCTGACGCTGGTCTGGGGCATGATGAACATCGTCAACTTCGCCCATGGCGATTTTGTTATGCTCGGCATGTATGTCGCCTATGTCGTGTACACGCTTTTGGGCGCAGGGCCGCTGATCGGCGCGCCGCTCGCGACGCTGTTCTTGGCGACACTCGGCGTGATCGTCTATTTCGCGCTGATCCGCGACATCATGAAAGGGCCGATGCTGGCCCAGATCCTCGGCACCTTCGGGCTCGCGCTGCTGCTCCGTTATTCGGTGTTCTGGTGGTTCGGGGCGAATTTTCTGTCGCTGCCCCAAAACATCGTCGGCGGCACCATCGCCGCGTTCGGCCTGCGCATCGAGGCCGCCCGCCTGCTTGCCGGCGCGGTCGCATTGCTCGTGACACTCGCTTTGCATCTGCTGCTGACGCGCACGGCGCTCGGATCAAAAATGCTCGCCGTAGCCGAGGATGCGACAGCGGCGCAACTGATGGGCATTCGCCCCGACACCATGCAGGCGATCGCCTGGGCGATCGCGGCCGGCGCCACCGGTCTTGCCGGCGCCCTGATCGCCACCTTCTTCTACATCGTGCCGACCGTCGGGGAGACACTGGCCATCGTCGCCTTCGTCACGGTGTCGCTCGGCGGTTTCGGCAGCGTGCCGGGCGCGCTGGTCGCGGGCCTTCTGATTGGGGTCATCGAATCCCTGTCGGGCTATCTGATCGGCGCCGTCTACAAGGACATCGTGGTCTACGCGCTGTTCGTTTCGTTCCTCTGGTTCCGGCCGCAAGGCCTGATGGGGAAATCCTGATGGGCCAAACCTGATGCGCCGCTTCATATGGCCCGCGGTGCTGCTCGCACTGGTCATCGTCTATCCGCTGGTGCTGTCGACGCCGTTCCAGCAGCGGCTCGGCGCGCTGGTGCTGCTCTACGCGATCGCGGCGTCGGCCTGGAATATCGTCGGGGGATATGCCGGGCAGGTCTCTGTCGGCCATGTCGTGTTCTTCGGCTGCGGCGCCTATGCCGCCATGGGCGCGTACGCGCATTTCGGCTTGCCGCCGCTGGTCGGGGTTCCCGCCGGCATGGTGCTGGCGGTCGTGATTGCCGCCGTCATCGGTGTGCCGACCCTGCGTCTGTCGGGACATTATTTCAGCATGGCGACGATCGCGGTTGCCGAACTCGTGCGGCTCGTCGTTACCAACACCGACTATCTCGGCGCGGCGGTGGGTCTTTCCGGTCCGACCGTGCCGCGCAACGTGTTCGATCTCTCCTTCGTCTCGTCATTGCCCTTTTACTATCTTTTCCTGGTCGTGCTCGGCCTGACGCTCCTGATCACCTGGTGGGTCGCGGAGAGCCGGATGGGATTCTATCTGCGGGCGATCAAGGATTCCGAGCGCGCGGCGCGCTCGCTCGGCGCGCCAGCAAGTCGCATCAAGCTGCAGGCCTATATGCTGAGCGCCGGGCTCACCAGCGTGGCAGGCGCGTTTTATGCCATGATGGTCGGTTTCGTCGATCCGGAATCCGGCCTCGGCATTCTGATCTCGGTAAAAATGTTGATCATGGCCGCGCTCGGCGGCGCAGGGCTCTTGTTCGGCCCTCTGGTGGGCGCCGCGATCCTCGTGCCGCTGGAAGAACTCTCCAACAGCTGGCTCGGCGGCAAGGGCGCCGGGCTGACCTTCGTCGTCTATGGCGCCATCATCGTCCTGATCGCGCGCTTTCAGCCCAGCGGCATTCTCACCTTGATCACGCGCCGTATCGCGTTGATCACGCGATACATCGAGCGGCGCACGAAGGCCCGGGAATTGCGCAAGCAGCGCCCCGCAGCGGGAGCGGACCATGCTGCTTGAGGCACGCGAGATCACCAAGACGTTCGGCAGCTTCAAGGCGGTCGACGCTGCAAGTGTGGCGCTGGAGCAGGGCGACATCCTCGGCCTGATCGGGCCGAACGGCGCCGGAAAATCCACCTTCTTCAACTGCCTGACCGGCGATCTCAGCGTCACCTCGGGTCAGGTGCTGTTCGAGGGCCGCGACATGACAGGGCTGCCGCCGGAGGCGCGCGCTGCGCTGGGCCTGGCGCGCACCTTCCAGGTGCCGCAGACGTTCGAGGGCATGACGGTGCTCGAGAATGTGATGATCGGTGCGTTCCTGCGCAGCTCGCACCGTACCGCGGCCGAGGCAAAGGCGCGCGCCGTGCTGGAGCGGGTCGGCATGGCCGCGCTTGCCGACGCGCCGGCGCGTTCGCTCGGCACGCCCGGCCGCAAGCGGCTCGAGATCGCGCGGGCGCTGGCGACCGAGCCAAAGCTGCTGCTGCTCGACGAGGCCATGGCAGGGCTGACGCAGCAGGAGGTGAAGCGCGCCATCGCGCTGGTACGGGACATCCACGCCAGCGGCATCACGCTCGTGATCGTCGAGCACATCATGGAAGTGATCATGTCGCTGGCAAGCCGGGTGATGGTGTTTCATCAGGGCAGGGAGATTGCGCGCGGCAGCCCGCGCGAGGTGACAAGCAACCAGGCCGTCATCGCGGCCTATCTCGGCACCCGGGCTGCCAAGGCCGCTGCCGGTCACACACCGGTAGAACTGATGGGCGGGCCGCCCCCATGACAGCTCCCTTGCTCAGGGTTGAGCACCTGGAAGTGCATTATGGCGACCTGATCGGCGTCTCCGACGTTTCCTTCGATGTGCCGGAAGGCAGCGTGGTCGCGCTGCTGGGCTCCAATGGCGGCGGCAAGACCACGACGCTCAACGCCATAGCTGGCTTGATTCCGGTGTACGCGGGCCGCATCGAATTTCAAGGGCTGGAGATCACTGGCGAGAGCGCGTTTGCGATCGTGCGCAGGGGGCTCGCGCTCTCGCCAGAAGGCTGGCGGCTGTTCGTGCAGCAGAGCGTGGAGAACAATCTGCTGCTGGGCGCGACGCCGCTCCGCGACCGCAAACGCGTCGCCGCACTGCTGGAGCGCGTCTACGCGATCTTCCCGCGACTGAAGGAACGGCGCAACCAGCGGGCCGGCACGATGTCGGGCGGCGAGCGGCAGATGCTGGCGGTCGGCCGCGCGCTGATGAGCGATCCGAAACTCTTGATGCTGGACGAGCCCTCGTTGGGGCTGGCGCCAGCGGTCGTGGAGTCGATGTACGAGACCTTTGGGCGCTTGCACCGGGAGGGGCTGACGATCCTGCTTGCCGAACAGTCGATCGAGCTCGCACTTGAAGTGTCGGATCGCGCGACCGTGCTGCAGGTCGGCCGGAGCGTGCTATCGGGCACATCGGCGGCGCTCGCCGTCGATCCGCAGGTGCAGCACGCCTATCTCGGCACCGGATGATGGCCATGTCGGCCTGACGAGCCGCGGATCCGGAGCCGTCACGACGAGATTGATGACGGACTTTCTATTTGATCTTGTCGTAAGCCGCGGCGAAATCGGCGAGCGACATCGGGACCTTGATGGTCTCCTTGGCGAGCGTCTGGAACGATACGTTCAGCTGCTTGCCACCTTTCAGGGCCGCGAGCATGTCGGGCGCGACCGGCGCGCTGGCGTAGCAGCCTCTGCTCTCGCAGGTCTGGATCTGCAGGTCGGTCGCCTTGCCGTCATCGACCTGTAGTTTTGCACCGGCCGGCAGGTTCATTCCGAGCGGCAGCTGCACCAGCGCGACCGGCGCGTGGGTGTCGCTGGGCACGCGGATGTTGACGAGCACGACGAGCTGCCCGGTCCGGGTCAGCACGGCCTGCTGCTCGATCGCGCATTCCAGCGGCGCATCGCGGCTCGCACTGCTGCAGCGGGCAAGCCAGCCGGGAGGCGGCGCATTGGTCGGTGCGGCGGACTCGACCGGTGGCGCCGCGGGTGCCTGCGCGCTTTGTGCGGTCGTTGCCGGACCCTTGGACTTCGGCGCGGTTTGCGCGGCGCCCGGCTCGAGCCCGGCGATCACGACGGTCGCGATGACGATGAATGACGTTGATATAGCTTTCACGGGAGACCAGCGCTGGACAAACTCGATCGACGCGCCAGGGCGGCGCGCCAGACAATCACTCGGCCGCTTCCTTGACCGAGCCATGCTCCGCATCTGCTTCGTCGCCGGTGGCCTTGTTTGAACGGCCCCAGCGCGAGAATGCGTTGGAGAGCTTGTCTAGATACAGGTATATCACTGGAGTTGTAAACAGGGTCAGCGCCTGGCTCACGATCAAGCCGCCGACCATCGAATAGCCGAGCGGTTGGCGGATTTCCGAACCGGTTCCGGTGCCGAGCATCAGCGGCACGCCGCCGAGCAGCGCCGCCATGGTCGTCATCATGATCGGACGGAAACGCAGGATCGCGGCCTGCCGGATCGATTGCTCCGGCGTCATGTGCTGGTCGCGTTCGGCCGCGATCGCGAAGTCGACCATCATGATGCCGTTCTTCTTCACGATGCCGATCAGAAGAATGATGCCGATCAGCGCGATCAGGCTGAAATCGTAGCCGAACGCCATCAGGATCGCGAGCGCGCCGACACCCGCAGAGGGGAGGGTGGACAGAATGGTGATGGGGTGGATGTAGCTCTCGTAGAGAATGCCGAGGATCAGATACACCACGACCAGCGCAGCCATGATCAACAGCGGCACGGTGCCGAGGGATTGCTGGAACGCCTGCGCAGTGCCCTGGAAACTCGAATTCAGTGTCGCCGGCGCGCCGAGCTCGGTCATCGCCGCCTGCACCGCGTCGGTGGCTTGGCCGAGCGCAACGCCCTGGGCGAGGTTGAAGCTGATGGTGATCGCCGGGAACTGGCCCTGGTGGCTGATCGAGAGCGGGCGCACCGGCACGCTGGTCCACGTCGCGAAGGTCGCGAGCGGGACCTGATCGCCTGTGGTCGGCGACTTGACATAGATCTTGTTCAGCGTGTCGAGGCTGCCCTGCAGCTCGGGCAGGATCTCCAGGATCACGTGGTAGCTGTTGAGCTGCGTGAAGTACTGCGTGACCTGGCGCTGGCCGAAGGCGTCATAGAGCGTATCGTCGATCAGCTGCGGGTAGATGCCGTAGCGCGAGGCGGTGTCGCGGTTGATCTTGAGCTCGAGCGTCGTGCCGTTGGTCTGCTGGTCGGTTGCGACGTCGCGCAATTGCGGCAGCGTCTGCATCTTCGCCAGGATTTTTGGCGCCCATTCATTGAGCTCGTCGAGATTGGCGTCCTGTAGGGTGAACTCGAACTGGGTCCGCGTCGGCCGGCCGCCGAGCCGCACGTCCTGTGCCGCCTGCATGTAGAGCCGCGCGCCCTCGACCTTCTCGAGCCTCGGGCGCAAGCGACCGATGATCTGCTGGGCGGTTGCCGTTCGCTCGTCGCGCGGCTTCAGCGTGATGAACATGTTGCCGTTATTGCCGGCCCGGCCACTGCCGCCAACCGCCATCGCCGCGGTCGCAACATCGGGATCCGACAGGACGATCCTGACGAGTTCCTCCTGCTTGTTCTTCATGGCTTCGAAGGAGATGTCCTGCGAGGCTTCCGACGTCGCAGTGATCAGGCCGTTGTCCTGCTGTGGGAAAAATCCCTTCGGGATCGTTACGAACAGATAGACCGACAGTCCGAGCGTCGCGAAGAAAATCAGCAGGGTCGTGAACTTCCAGCGCAGCGCGAGATCGAGACCACGCTCATAGCCGCGCAGCATGGCATCGAAGCCGCGCTCGCTGAGCTGGTAGAGCTTGCCGTGCCTCGTTTCGCCGTGCGCGCGCAGGAAGCGCGACGCCATCATCGGGGTCAGGGTCAGCGCCACTACCATCGACACGAAGATGGTCATTGCCAGCGTCACCGCGAATTCGCGGAACAGGCGGCCGATGATGCCGCCCATCAGCAGCAGCGGGATCAGCACCGCCACCAGCGAAACGCTGATCGATACGATGGTGAAACCGATTTCGCTGGCCCCCTTGAAGGCCGCGGCCATCGGCTTCTCACCCTCCTCGATATGCCTCGAGATGTTCTCGAGCATCACAATGGCATCGTCGACCACGAAGCCGACCGCAATCGTCAGTGCCATCAGCGACAAATTGTCGAGCGTATAGCCGAACACCCACATCAGTGAGCAGGCGCCGAGTAGCGCCAGCGGTACGGTGACAGTCGGAATGACGGTTGCCCAGAAGCTGCGCAGGAACACGAAGATGACCATCACCACCAGGAAAATGGTCAGGAGCAGTGTGAACTGGACGTCCTGCACCGCGGCGCGGATGGTCTGGGTGCGGTCGCTGATGAGTTCTATCTTGATCGACGGCGGGATTGCGGCCACCAGGCGCGGCAGCATCGCCTTGATCTTGTCGACGGTCTCGATGACATTGGCGCCGGGCTGCTTGAACACCACCAGGAACACGCCGCGCTTGCCGTTGGCCCAGGCCGCCTGCTTGGCGTCTTCCGGGCCGGTCACCGCCTGGCCGATGTCCTTGATCCGCAAAGGACCACCGTTGCGATAGGCGATGATGACGTCGTTCCAGTCCTTCGCATTCAGCATCTGGTCGTTGGCGTAGATCGTGTACGCGCGCTTGGGTCCATCGATATTGCCCTTGGGGGCATCGACGGTCGTGATCGCGATCTGGCTGCGGACGTCCTCCAGCGACAGGCCCTTGGCGACGAGTTTGGCCGGATCGACCTGGACGCGGACCGAGGGCTTTTGCTGGCCGCCGATGATGACCTGGGCGACGCCGGAAATCTGGCTGATCTGCTGGGCAAGCTGGGCGTCGACCGCGTCGCTGACCGTGGTCAGCGGCAACGTCTCGGAGGTGGCCGACAGCAAAAGGATCGGCGAATCCGCCGGGTTGACCTTGCGATAGGTCGGCGGCGAGGGCAGGTTTTTCGGCAATTGACCGCTGGCCGCATTGATCGCGCCCTGGACGTCGTTGGCGGCGCCGTCGATGTTGCGGTTGAGGTCGAACTGGATGGTGACCGCTGCCGTGCCCAGATAGCTCGTCGAGGTCATCTGGGCGACGCCGGGGATCTGCGCGAATTGCCGCTCCAGCGGCTGTGCCACCGACGTCGCCATGGTTTCGGGGCTGGCGCCGGGCAGGTTCGCGGTGATCTGGATGGTCGGAAAGTCGACCTGGGGCAGCGGAGCGACCGGCAGCAGCGGATAAGCAACCAGTCCGACGAAGAGGATCCCCGCCATCAGGAGCGAGGTGCCGATCGGGTAGCGGATAAAAGGTGCTGAAATGCCCCCGTTCATTCCTGCCGGACCCCGCCTTGTGGTGACGGGGCCGAACTGGCGACCGCCGTGGTGACCAGGCTTCCGGGCTGCACCTTGAACTGTCCGCCCGTGATGACCTGTTCTCCCGGCTTCAACCCGTCGTCGACCACCGAACGGCCGTCGTTGGACTGGGATACCTTCACCTTGCGCAGTTCGGCCTTGTTGTCACTGGTGACCGCGTAGGCATAGAGGCCGTTGGTCGAATGCTGGATCGCATCATCCGGGACCACCGTCGCATCCTTCAGCGTCTTGACCAGGAGCCGCGTCGAGACCGACTGGCCCGGCCAAAGGGCATGGTTCTTGTTGTCGAACACCGCCTTCAGCCGAATAGTCCCGCTGGTGGTATCAACCTGATTGTTGATAACGGCGAGCGCCCCCTCGGCAAGCGGCCTCTTCCCGTCAGTGGTGATCGCGATGACCTTGAGCGGGGAGGAGGCCTGGGCTTCGCTGATGTCGGGGAGCTGGTCTTCCGGGGCGGTGAATATGACGGCGATCGGCTCGACCTGGGCGACGGTCACGATCCCGGTCTGGCTCGATGCATTGACGATGTTGCCGACATCGACCTGGCGCAGGCCGACGATACCGGTAATCGGCGACTTGATTTGCGTGTAGTCGAGCTGGGTCTGGGCATTGGCGATGGCCGCATCGTCAGCGGCGATCTGAGCAGTCAATTGCGCGACGGTGGAACGTTGGGTATCGAGCTGCTGCCGGGTCGCGAATTCGCCGAGCTTGGTGTAGCGCTGCAAATCGAGGTTGGCGTTGGCGAGGTTGGCTTCATCCTGCACCTTCTTCGCCTTAGACTGATCGAGCGCCGCCTGGAACGGACGCGGATCGATCTCGGCAAGAAGATCGCCCTCCTTGACCAGCTGGCCCTCCTGGAAGGCGATCTTGTCGATCTGGCCGTCGACACGGGTGCGGACCTGGACCGTGTTGAAGCCCTGAACGGTGCCGAGCCCGGTCAGGTAGACCGGAAAGGCAGCTTTCTCGACGGGCGCGATCGAAACGCGGATGGCGGCCGGACGATTGGCGGCCTTTTGTGCGCTTGCAGTCTTCGCGGCCGCATCAGCACCGTAATATCGCTGCCAGCCGTAATAGCCGGCGCCCGCGGCCACTCCGATCAGCAAGACCCATGCGATCCACCGAGTTTTCATAGGGCTCATTCGCCGGAAGACAGGGGAGCGTTTCGTACGCTCCCGAAGGCCGAGGACAGGCTGGTATAATATGCGCCTCGCTCGCGTGTAAACACACTATGGCTTGAGAATCCTAAACAATTCGCAAGCTTTGCCTATCCGCAAGGCCTTCGCTCAAATTGCAAGCCGTCGAGTGCGGTCGATCTCGCCACACAGCGCACCGCAACACATGCTCTCTGTCACCGAAGTGATCGTCGCCGCGAGCTGCACGCGACTGCAACAGATGCAGTTTCCGCAGTCAGCTGATGTCGTTCACTCAACGTAGCCTGCATGCGCAAAACATGCATCGTCCGACGATCGAATGTCGTATTCGCGCTTCTGCACGGATCATGCGCTGCCGGCACAAATCCGCATCATCGCTTGCGAAGACGTCGACGGCGCGCGTCAATTCGCGCAGGTGATTCTCGACGCGCTGTCGCGCGCGATCAAGCCAATTTCTCCGAGCAGATCTCTCTCCGAGAATTGCGGAGACCATTGCGCCACAGCTAATTCTCGCGCTCCGCTCAGAATGCCTGCAAGCAGCGCTTTAGAATCGCTTTGATCTCGAGGCATTTCGGTCGGCGGGCGCTGAGCGGAATCTGCCGTCGACAGCAAGCAGGTCATTGCGCGAGAGAGAAAGTCCGGCGGTTCACGGTGTGAGACAGAAAGTTCGCGCGATCGACCTCGCCTGCCAAGTGGCGCATGATCGGGGGTCCTCATTCGGCTGCGTCACAAGAGCGCCTCGTGGTGGGGAGGTGCGTGCATCCGAGCAGGCCGAACGTTCTTCGAGCCTGAGCGTGCAGAGCAGCTTGCCGGATGCGCCTGGTGGGTTTCACAGCCTGCCGGGGTGTTCGAACGATCGAAAGCTGTGACCCGGTTCCAGGCCCGCGCGTTACCGCCAAAAATACCGGATCCCGACATAGACGACGATCAGGCAGGCGAAGATCAGGGCGACCGGCAGCTGCTGTTTGCCGCCCGCCGATGCCCCGGGAAAGGTGGTCGGTCGTGCCAGGCGGGCGGCCGGGCGGCGGAAGGCGGTGACGTTATCCGTCTTGGGCTCCAGCTTGGGTTCGCTGGGGACGGATCGGACTTCCGGCGGCTTCCCGACGCCGCCCATTTCCGCATAGTAGGTCTTGTACATCAAGCGGATGGTGGCTTCGGTCGCCTCATCCTCCGAGGTGTCCTCGAGCAGGGTCTTGTAGCTCGCCAGGAAATTTTGGGCCTCGGCGGACAGGGAGGATGCGCCGTTGAGCTTGGCAATCATCTTCCAGGTGGCAAAATCGGCACGCGCCCGCGTATCGGCACGTCGCGCGATCATCATGTCGGCAGCTTTGACCAAGGTAAACGGCCTCGGAGTGGTTTCTCGCCGATCCCAAAACGCGCAGATCAGGCGTTACCGGTTAAAGTAAGGAGTAGCGTCGTGATGAAATCGGTCGCTGTTCGAAGCAAGGCCGATATCACATCAAGATTGAGACCGAACTGCGAACCTGCAAGCGGCAGGACGATCAAAATTCCGATCAGGATGAGCATTCCGAACGGCTCCAGCCGGGCCAGGTGGATAGCCAAGGGCCGCGGCAGCAGGCCGACGGCGACCCGGCCGCCATCCAGGGGCGGGATCGGCATCATGTTGAAGACGGCCAGCGCCACATTGATCACGATCGCGTTTTCCAGGTTGTGGGCCACCCAGAGCGCCCAATTGCCGGGAACGAAGGGCAGGAGATGAAAACCAAGCCCGGCGGCCAACGCGAGCAGGATGTTGGTGGCGGGGCCGGCCAGGGCGACCAGGACCATGTCGAAGCGCGGGTTGTTCAGGCGGCGGAAATTGACCGGCACCGGCTTGGCATAGCCGAACAGGAACGGCGAGTGCGACAGCAGCAGCATGGCCGGCAGGAACACCGTCCCGACCGGGTCGATATGCATCAGCGGGTTGAAGGTGACGCGTCCGAGCTGCCAGGCGGTGTCGTCGCCGCGCCGATACGCGACGAAGGCATGGGCGGCCTCGTGGAAGGTGATCGCGATGAGGAGGGGCATCACCCAGACCGACAGGGTATAGGGAGTGATGTTCAAGGTTCGTTTCCTGTGCCGGGATGCCGCTTCGCCAAAAAACTTCAGTATGTCGCACGGCCGCCGGAAATGTCGAACACGGCACCGGTCGAAAACGAGCAGTCCTCGGACGAAAGCCACGCCACCATAGCTGCCAGTTCCTGCACTAGCACGAACCGCGCCTTCGGGATTTTTGACAGCATGAAGTCGATGTGCTGCTGCGTCAGCTGGTCGAAGATCGCGGTTCTCGCGGCGGCCGGCGTCACCGCATTGACCGCAATGTCATGCGCGGCAAGTTCCTTGCCGAGCGACTTCGTCAGCGCGATCAGGCCGGCCTTGGACGCCGAATAATGCGCGGCGTTGGGATTGCCTTCTTTGCCGGCGATCGAGGCGATGTTGACGATGCGCCCATATTTCTGCGCGATCATGTGCGGCACGATCACCCTGCAGCAGATGAACGGACCATCGAGATTGATGCGCAGCACCTTGCGCCATTCCTCGAGGTCGGTCTCCCACACCGTTTTGTTGACGCCGGCGACGCCGGCATTATTCACAAAAATATCGACCTTGCCGAGCGCCTCGATCGTCGCATCGCGGGCTTTTTCGACGTCGGCAAGATCCGACACGTCGACCTTGAACGCGGTTACGGCGCTGCCAATTTCCTTCGCCGTCTTTTCGGCGAGCGGCTGATCAAAATCCCAGATCGCGACCTTGGCGCCGGAGGCGGCAAAGCGTTCGGCGATCGCGCGACCAAAGCCCTGCGCGCCGCCGGTGACGACGGCGCAGCGGCCGTTGAGATCGATCTTGTTCATGCGAAGGTTCCTCGTCATGTTGACTGCCGTCATTTCGGGATGGTCCGACGGACCAGGCCGGGAATCTCGAGATTTCGGGTTCGCGCTTTGCGCGCCCCGGAATGACGGAGTGGTCTTCTACAGCGTCCAACCGCCGTCGATCACATGGGCGACGCCGGTCGTGAACGCGCTTTCGTCGCTGGCGAGATAGAGTGCAAGCGCTGCGATCTCGTCCGCCGTGCCGAGCCGGCCCATCGGCTGGCGCGAGACGAACATCTCGCGTCCGCCGGGACCCGCGGCGGCGGCGCGCTCCAACATCGACGGCGTCTCGATGGTGCCGGGACAGATGCAGTTGCAGCGGATGCCCTTGCCGACGAAATCGGCCGCGACCGAGCGCGTCAGCGCCGCAACCGCGGCCTTGGTCGCGGCATAGACGTAGCGATTGGGCGCGGCCTTCACCACACCGGCCGCCGAAGCGATATTGACGATGGCGCCGCGGCCGGCCGCAAGCATGCCGGGCAGGAAGGCGCGGATCGTGCGGTGCATCGACTTGGCGTTGAGGTCGAAGGAAAAATCCCAGTCCTCGTCCGAACAGCCGAGAATCGTGCCGTTGTGCACGAATCCCGCGGCATTGAGCAGGATATCGACATTGCCGACCCGGCTGGCGGCTGCGTTGACCGCCGCGGTGTCGCGGACATCGAGCCTTGCCACGTCGGCAATGCCCTCCTGCGCGAGCGAAGCCAGTCCCTTTTCGTCAACGTCGGTGGCGAACACCGTCGCTCGCTCGCGCGCAAAGGCGATCGCGCAGGCGCGGCCAATTCCCGCCGCAGCTGCAGTCACGAAGGCGCGCTTGCCCTTCAGGCGGTCTGACATTTGTCCTCCCCCGTTTCTTCCGTCATTGCGAGGAGCGAAGCGACGAAGCAATCCAGACTGCCCGTATGGCCCTGGATTGCTTCGCGGAGCTTGTCATCCGGCCGCGCTTCGCGCGGACCGGATGGCTCGCAATGACGACTAGTGATTATCCCTGGCAACGCCGAACTGCGCAGCGATGTTCTGGTAGCGCGTGGCGAGCTCCATGCACGCGCCGGTCTCCTGCTGGCCGACGGTGTTGCGATAGAGCT
>Ga0213876_10001538_pt1 | contig 14255 bp, 8 predicted proteins | sample BarmaccomBMRX_R9_FD_160113 | JGI IMG/M metagenome (GOLD analysis project Ga0213876, IMG submission 160113) | Root-associated microbial communities from Barbacenia macrantha in rupestrian grasslands, the National Park of Serra do Cipo, Brazil - RX_R9 | ecosystem: Host-associated > Plants > Roots...
AGGCTGATTTCCGCCCGAGCAGCTAGGCGTTATGAGAGAAAAAATTACGAGAAAGTCATTGACGGGCGAGCGCAACGGTAAAACGGATTGGGCACGCGTCGATGCCCTCACCGAATGCGAACTTGAACGGTCAATCGCGGCCGATCCCGATGCCGACGTGGCTGTGGATTGGACCAAGGCGCGCCTTGTCATGCCGAGACGGAAAGAGTCCGTTCATTTAAGGATCGATCCTGATGTTCTGACCTGGCCCGGAAGCAGGGGCAAGGGCATTTGACCCGAATGAATGCCGTGCTGCGCACCTATGTGGATGCGCCGCGGCGACAGTGAAGTCGTTTTCGTGATCGTAGGCTCAAGGACCCGCTTTCCTCGATCAACTCCCTTATTGTCAAGTCTCCGAGTGTAACGCCCTTTCGCAATTCGCCGATGCGCTCCCGCGCTCTTGCGCACGTTCCTTATCGAAAGCCCGACGGCGTCGTGACAGGAACCATCAACTGCCTCTTCGAGGAGGCTTGCGTCATACGATTCGATTGCGCGACGGTGAACTGCAGCGTTGCGGGCAAGCTCAGCCTGCACTTCGGGTCTGATGTCGACACTGAGGGTCACGTCAGGCCTCCAGTTTCACTTTATGGCCGCGGCCGTTTTGGCACTCGTAGCAAGAGCCGTTGCGGTCATGGTGCTGCCGCATTCGGAGATGGCGGCAGCGCTCACGTAGCTAGCCTCGGCTACTCACAAACGATTCGCCGGACGTGAAGTGCGGAAGCGTGCGCTCGTGCAATCTAGCAGCGGAGAGCCAAGCTCTGCTGGGAGCTTTGGGTCAGGGCCCGTCGTCGGCGGGAGTATATGTTGTCGGCGCGAACAAAGCGGCTGGTCACGATTTGGATTTTCGATACGTCAACCGGCGCCCATCAGGACCGTACAAGAGTGGGCCTGGTTTCATACGCAAGTGCAGCAGCTTACGCAGCACTAATTTCAGAAGGAGGTCGATGAGTTTTCTCCCGATGGACGTCACTACGTAACGGAAAGCTGGAGTTGCGTAGGCGGCGAGCGCTGAGGAGAGGAAGAGGAGCCACCCGGGAAGATGTCCCAGCTGAATCGACAGATCGGAGTGCGGCGCGATCAACATCATCAGACATCCTCCCCGCAGCTGGCCTTAACTCTACCGGCCCGATCTACGAGCACCCGCTCGTTCCCCCGCAGTTTGCGCACTTGTAGCAGGAGCCGTTGCGGGTCATGATGCTGCCGCATTCGGAGCAGAGCGGGGCGTCGCCGGTGCTTGCGTCGAAGGGCAGGGCTTGTTGCGGTTCGGGTGCGGTGGGGCGAAGTTTGGGGGTCTCGCCGGCTTCGTTCAGTTCCGTGATGCCTAGGAAGCGGGCGCCTAGCCAGCGGAAGATGTAGTCGATGATCGATTTCGCGTACGGCACCTGCTGGTTGCCGGTCCAGCCGCTGGGCTCGAAGCGTACGTGGCTGAACTTATCGACGAAAAACTTCAGCGGCACGCCGTACTGCAGGCCGTAGCTGATGGACGTCGCGAGCGTGTCCATCAGGCCCGAGATCGTCGAACCTTCCTTCGCCATCGAGATGAAGACTTCGCCGGGAGTTCCGTCATCGTAGAGACCGACCGTGATGTAGCCTTCGTGGCCGCCGATCGAAAACTTGTGCGTTACCGAGGCGCGCTCGTCGGGCAGTTTGCGGCGAACGGGACGATAGACAATTTTCTCGATGGTCTGGGGCTGAGCGGGTGCCGGTGCCACCGTCGCCTTCTTTTCGGCTTTGCCGGTGCCGGAACTCAGCGGCTGGACGCGCTTGGAGCCGTCGCGGTAAATAGCCACCGCTTTGAGGCCGAGCTTCCAGCTTTCGGTGTAGGCCTCCATGACGTCTTCAACAGTGGATTCTTCAGGCATGTTGATGGTTTTTGAAATTGCGCCGGAGATGAAGGGCTGTACAGCGGCCATCATGCGGATGTGTCCGAAGTGGTGGATGAAACGATTGCCGTTCTGCGGACGGAAGCTGCAATCGAAGACCGCCAGATGTTCGGGCTTGAGACTTGGCGCGCCTTCGATGGTGCCGGTGGAATCGATGTGGGCGACGATGCGCTCGGTCTGCTCGGGCGTATAGCCGAGTTTGATCAACGCCTGGGGCACGGTGTTGTTGACGATTTTGATCACGCCGCCGCCGACTAGTTTTTTGTACTTCACGAGTGCGAGATCGGGCTCGATGCCGGTGGTATCGCAATCCATCATGAAGCCAATGGTGCCGGTGGGCGCGAGCACCGTGACTTGCGCGTTGCGGTAGCCGGTCTGCGTGCCGAGCTCATATGCGAAACGCCAGCACTCTTCGGCGGCCTTGAACATTGCGGGCGGAACGCGCTTGCTATCTATGCGATTGACGGCGTTCCAGTGCATGCGAATGACGTCGAGAAACGATTCTTCGTTTTCTGGATAGCCGGGGCAGGGGCCGACCGCTTCGGCGATGCGCGCGCTGGTGAGATACGCCTGACCGCACATGATGGCGGTAATGGCGGCTGCGAAGTCACGACCGTCTGCGCTGTCATAGGGCAGGCCAAGTGACATCAAGAGCGCGCCGAGATTCGCGTAACCGAGGCCGAGCGGGCGGTAATCGTGCGAATTCTTCGCGATCTTCTCGGTGGGCGCCGTAGCATTAAAAAAAAAAATCTCCTGCGCGAGGATCATGGTGTCGACGGCGTGGCGGAAGGCCTCGACATCGAAGGCGCCATCGGGGCCGACGAACTTCATCAGATTCAGCGAGGAGAGATTGCAGGCCGAATCGTCGAGGAACATGTACTCGGAGCAAGGGTTGGAAGCGTTGATGCGCGCGGTTGCTTTCGAGGTGTGCCAGGTATTGATGGTGGTGTCGAATTGCATGCCGGGGTCGCCGCACTGGTGCGTGGCTTCGGCGATCTGGCGCATCAGTTCACGGGCTTTGTAGCGATCGCGCTTCTCCTGAGTGGGAACGCTTCTGGTCCACCATTCGGTGTCGTCGACAACGGCTTGCATGAAGTCGTCAGTGGCGCGAACGGAATTGTTGGCGTTCTGGAAAAAGATGGACGAGTAGGCTTCGCCGTCGAGCGAAGAATCGTAACCGGCATCGATGAGCGTGTGCGCCTTCTTCTCTTCTTTGGCTTTGCACCAGACGAACTTTTCGATGTCGGGGTGATCGGAATTCAGGATCACCATTTTGGCGGCGCGGCGCGTCTTGCCGCCGGATTTAATGACGCCGGCGAACGCGTCAAAACCTTTCATGAAGCTGAGCGGGCCGGAGGCGCGGCCGCCGCCCCACAGATGCGCGTCTTCTTCGCGAATGGCCGAGAGATTGGTGCCCGTGCCCGATCCCCATTTGAAGAGCATGCCTTCGGTTTTGGCCAGATCAAGAATGGACTCGAGCGAATCGCTGACGGAGTTGATGAAGCAGGCCGAGCATTGCGGGCGGGTGTCGCCGGGCAACAATTTTTTGGTGACCTGTTCGGCTTCGTCGTAGTAGAAGCCGTAGCCGCGCGCTTCGGTGACGCCGACGTTGAACCAGACCGGGGAATTGAAGCACGCCTTCTGCGTGAGCATCAGGTGCGCGAGTTCGGAGCGGAAGTTCTCGCCGTCGGCCGCGCTTTGAAAATAGTTGCCGGCGAGGCCCCAATCGGCGATCGTGTCGACAACACGATGGACCAGTTGGCGCACGCCGGTCTCGCGCTCGGGCGAGCCCATGCGGCCGTGAAAATATTTGCTGGCGACGATGTTGGTGGCGGTCTGTGACCAATCGGCCGGGACCTCAATATCGCGCTGCTCAAAGATAACCGAGCCTTTGTCGTTGCCGATGGTGGCGGTACGCAGCTCCCACTGAACCTGGTCGTAGGGTGTGATTCCTGATTCGAGCTTGGCAGTGAAGAAGCGGGGGAATGACACCCCGGTCCGATCTTCGGTTTTGAGAGAGTGCTGCAACTCTTTGATTTTAAGCGCCAAATTTACGGTGAGTTGTCCCATGGGGCGACTGTTCAGGCCTTTCTTTTAGGGGAATGTGAAGATTGCGATTCAAAGCCAATCGCATCCTCAACCATTGCTATTAAAAACCTGTTTCAGGAGGGCGTCAATACAGATTTTAGCTCACATGCCCTAGATATTGTGGATTTGTTGTCGAAAAGTACTACATGAAGTGGGTACGTGTCAGTCTAAGTCAATGGTTGTGTTGCCGCGAGGCTCTTTTTCACTAGCATTAGCTGGCCTAGGTGGTAAGAATTGTGGCAGACGAGGAGCAGTGCCTCGCGGAGTAGGGTTTGACCGTCGCCGTGCGCGAAGGGTTCAAAGAGGTTGCTCTGCGGATCCTCGATCAATTTCTTGAAGGCCTGCGCGTCGCGGCGGAATGCGGTGACGGTTTCGTCCCAGGCTTGGCGGTTTGGCGGCGCTTCAGTCTTAGGCCAGTAGCCTTCGGGCCAATCGGGTGATTCGTGATTGGGATCGCGCGAGAACTCGAGGATGTCATGCTGCGCGATGCGCATGTGTTCCAAAAGCTGCCAGGCGGTGTGGGGCGAGTTGGGTGGTTTGGAGCCGCGTGCTTCGACAGGGAAATCTTCGACGGCTGAATCGAAATCGATGTGGGCCTGATGCCCACGGAGAGCATCGACTAGCAATATTCGCAAAGCTGCAGATTCGCTTGAGTGCATTCTGTCCCCTCAAGCGCATCGTACAAGAGTTAGTGAGAATCGGTCGGGAGGGCAGACCCGTTCGAGCCGCTCGATCGTGCACCTTTTTGCACCATGGCTTTCATTTGCGGCAATTGGCTGACGTCCCAGCCGCCGCCGAGCGCCATAATGAGCGATACGCTGGCGGTCATCTTTTTGAGCTGTGTCTGCACTTGGGTTTCGCGACTGTTGAGAACGGCGTTTTGAGCGGTGATGACGCTGAGATAACTATCTACACCAGCCTTGTAGCGAGTGAGAGACAACTCGAGATAACGCGAGGCGGAGCGGATGGCGGTCTCGTACTGCCCGACTTCCTGGGCATAGATGCGCAGCGCGGAGAGCTGGTCTTCGACAGTTTGAAAATTCGTGAGGACGGTTTCGCGGTAATTGGCGACAGCGGCATCATACTGCGCTTGTGCCTGTTCGTTGGCGCCGCGGCGCGCGCCGAAATCGAGCAAGGTCTGCGATAGCGTTGGGCCCAGAGACCAGAAGCGGCTGGGCCACGTGAACCAATCGACGATGTGCGAGGTCTGGAAGCCGCCCGTGGCGCTGAGCGTCAGATTGGGATAGTAGGCTGCGCGGGCAACACCAATTTGTGCATTGGCGGCGGCGACCTGGCGTTCCGCGGCTGCGATGTCGGGACGGCGTTCGAGAAGCTCTGAGGGCACTGCGACGGGAACGGTTGGCGGACTGGCAATAAAGGGCGCGACGGGCAACGAGAACTCGGCTGCCGGTTTGCCGACGAGCGTCGCGATGGCGTGCTCGTACTGTGCGCGTGCGACGCCGACATCGCTGGCTTGGGCGAGCGCGGTGTCCAATTGGGTCTGCGCCTGCGCGACGTCTTCTTCCGAATCGATGCCGGTGTTGAAGAGAATTTGCGTGAGTTTCAAAGACTCGCGATAATTTTTCAGCGTGTCCTGGAGGACTCCTTCCTGCGCATCGAGCGCGCGCACTTCGAAGTAGTCCTGGGCCAGAGCTGACTGCGTACTCAGCAGAGCAGTAGCGATGTCGGCGGCGCTGGCTTGCGCATTATAGACGTTGGCCGCGACCTCATTGCGGATTTTGTGCCAGAAATCGACTGTGTAGGTGACCTCGAAGGGCAGAGAGAAGGTGTTGATAAGTCCTGGTCCGCTGCCGCCTCCGCCGCCGGTTCCCGAGGTGGTGGAGGTTGAGGATGTGGTGCTTCCGGTGGATGTTCCGGTTGATGTGGTGCCGGTTGTGGTTGTGCCGGTGCCGGTGGTAGTTGAAGTGGTGCCAGCGGTAGTTCCCGTTGTCGTCGTAGTGCCCGACAGAATAGTGGTTCGCGCGGTGGACGAATAGCGCGAATTGGTGTAGGACGGGGAGGAGCTGATGACTGGAAATAGAGACGAGCGAGCCGAGACAACCAGTGAGCGCGCGGCGCGATAATTCGCCTCCGCCTGTATCACGCTTTGGTTCGAGATCTGTACCTGTTCTTCGAGCGAGTTGAGAAGGGGATCGTTGTACATCTCCCACCATTTGCCGCGAATTTTGTCGTCGCCCGGTTGAGCTACTTTCCAACCCGTCCCTTCTTTGAACTGGTCGGGCGCGGTTTCCTTGAACGCTTGCGGCGAGTTCACAGGCGGCTTCGCGTATTTAGGCGCCGGGTTGCAGGAGCTGAGAATCAGCGCGGCTATGGTTAGAAAAAAAATTTGTCTGGGATTAATGCTTTTCGACTTCATCGCTCACCTGTCGAATCCAATGACGTAAATAAGTCGGACAATTGACAAGCCTCACGTCTTGCTCGGCTTGCTCGGAAAAAAATTGGACTGCTTTGCGGTCCACCAAGGTAACTTCACTCAAATCGAGGTAAATCGTTTTCTTCGTCTGGCGAGCAGTGGAGACGGAGTGGCGCAGGGCGGGCAGTGCGTCTTCGCTGAACTTGCCGTCGAGCAGAAGGGTGACGGAGTGATTCGCCGGATGCTGCTCGGCTGTGATTTTGTATGCGGCTGGATGCTGCACTTTATGCCACCGGCCCCACTGCTTCGGCGGGTGCATGCGGTTCGGATCCGCGCCGCAGGCCTTGCAGCCAAAGGCTGAATCGATCCATATAGAGGTAAATGACGGGCGTCGTGAAGAGAGTCAAAGCCTGGCTGACGATCAGGCCGCCTACGATCGTGATGCCGAGGGGCCGGCGCAATTCAGAACCGGTGCCGGTGCCCAAGGCGAGTGGAAGGCCGCCGAGCAGCGCCGCCATGGTGGTCATCATGATGGGGCGGAAGCGCAAGAGGCAGGCCTCGAAGACGGCTTCTTTCGGCGTTTTTTGATCGCGGCGCTCTACTTCAAGAGCGAAATCGATCATCATGATGGCGTTCTTCTTCACGATGCCGATTAGCAGAATGATTCCAATCAACGCGATGACGCTGAGCTCCGTGTGGGTAATCAACAGGGCGAGGATGGCGCCCACGCCCGCGGAGGGAAGCGTCGACAAAATCGTGATGGGGTGAATGTAGCTTTCGTAGAGAATTCCGAGGACGATGTAGACGGCGGCGAGGGCGGCGGCGATGAGGACGGGCTCGTTGGCAAGTGAAGACTGGAAAGCCTGCGCAGTGCCGGTGAAGTTTGTGTTGATGGTGGTGGGCATGCCGGCCTTCTGTTCGACGCCTTCGATGGCTGTGACCGCTTGCCCGAGCGAGACGTTCGGAGCCAGATTGAACGACAAGGTCACGGAAGGGAAAACGCCGGAGTGAGTTACCGCGAGCGCAGCCGTCGTCTCCTGAAAATGAGTAAACGCGGAGAGCGGAATCGGCTGGCCGGTGGCGGAGCGCGCGTAGATCATGTTCAGGCCGTTCGGATTTTGCCAGAACTCGGGCGCCACCTCCATTACGACGAAGTACTGGTTGAGCGGCGTGAAAGTCTTCGCTATTTCGCGCTCGCCGAATGCATCGTAGAGAATGTTGTCGAGCGTGGCAGGCGTGAGTCCCAGGCGTGAAGCCGTGGAGCGATCAATCACCAGGTTCGCTTCCAGACCGTTGTTTTGCTGATCGCTGGTGACGTCGGTCAATTGCGGCATCTTCTTCATCAGGTTCAAAAGAAGAGGGGCCCAGTGCAGCAGTTCCTGCAGGTTGTCGCTTTGCAGCGTGTACTGATATTGTGCGGCGCTCTGGCGGCCGCCCACCCGAATATCTTGCGAGGCTTGCAGCACCAGTGTCACGCCGGGGATAGCGGCCAGTTTTGGACGCAATCTATTAATGATCTGGTCAGCCGAAACCTTGCGCACGTTTAGCGGCTTTAACGCCATAAAACCGCGGCCTGTATTGGTTGTCGTGCCGCCTCCGCCGCCGCTGAAGACCTGCACAGTTTCGATCGCCGGGTCTTTCTGCACGATGGCGGCGAGCTGGGTGATTTTCTTCTGCATCAACTGGAAGGAGGTGTCCTGGTCGCCGATGAAGTTGCCGTTCAAGCGGCCCGTGTCCTGTTGCGGGAAGAAGCCCTTGGGGACGATGACGTACAGATAGACGTTGAGCGCGAGCGTAGCGATGGTGAGCAAAATCATCAGAAAAGAATTGCGCAGCACCCAAGCGAGGGCGTGCTCATAGCCCTTCAGAATGAATTCGAAAACCTTTTCGGTGGCGTTGTAGAGGCGGCCGTGTCTTCGCTCATCGGCCAGGAGGCGCGCGCACATGGTTGGCGTGGTGGTCAAAGAAACGAGCAAAGAAACGACGATGGTGACGGATAACGTGACTGCGAATTCGCGGAACAGACGCCCGACGATGCCGCCCATCATCAGAATGGGAATAAAGACTGCCACGAGCGAGATGCTGATAGACAAGACAGTGGAACCGATTTCGGCGGCTCCGCGCAAAGCGGCTTCCATCGAGTTCATTCCCTGTTCGCGGTAGCGCGTGATGTTCTCGAGAACCACGATGGCGTCATCGACGACGAACCCAGTGGAGATGGTCAGGGCCATCAGAGAAAGATTGTCGATGCTGAAGCCGAGCAGATACATGACACCGCAGGTGCCGATGATCGACACGGGAACAGCGACGCTCGGGATCAGTGTGGCGCGCACATCGCGCAGAAAAAGGAACACCACCAGCACGACCAGGACAACGGAGATGATCAGAGTTCGCTCCACATCACGCACAGAAGCGCGAATGGTAATGGTCTGATCGAGCGTAATGGTCATATTGATGCGCTGATCGATCGAAGCATGTAGCTGCGGCATGGCCGCCTTGATTCCGTCGACGGTGTCGATGATGTTTGCGCCGGGTTGACGAAAAATGATCAGCAATGCGGCTCGCTGGCCATTGGCGAGACCGAGTGAACGAACGGTTTGGACGGAATCGGTTACGCTTGCTACCTGCTCAAGGCGAATGGGAGCGCCGTTGTACTTCACGAGCAGCGGACGATAGTCGACAGCGTGCATGAGCTGATCGTTCGCTTCAATGGACCAGGTTTTGTGAGCGTCTGAGAAGCTCCCTTTCGCCTCGTTAGCGGTTTCGCCGACGACTGCGGTGCGGATGTTATCGAGGCTCAGACCGAAATGCTCGATCAGGGTGGGATTGATATCGACGCGTACCGCGGGCGCGGAACTGCCGCCGACGGTTACCTGCCCAACGCCGCGAATTTGCGAGATGCGCTGCATGAGGATGGTTGAGGCAGCGTCGTAGAGAGAGGGCGGCGGCAGGTGCGATGAGGTGAGCGCGATGATCATGATCGGCGAGTCCGCCGGGTTCACTTTGCGATAGGTGGGATTGCCGGGAAGATCGCTTGGCAGATAACCGCGAGCGGCATTGATGGCGGCTTCCACATCGCGCGCGGCGGCATCGATGTTGCGGTTGAGATCGAATTGCAAAGTGATGCTCGTCTGGCCCAAGGAGCTGGACGAAGTCATTTCAGTGACACCGGCGACACGGCCGAACTGGCGCTCGAGCGGCGTGGCTACGGCGGACGCCATAATCTCCGGACTGGCGCCGGGAAGCGATGATGAGACGCTAATGGTGGGGAAGTCAACCTGGGGAAGCGGTGAGACCGGCAGCATGCGGAAGGCAACCGCACCCGCCAAACCGACTCCCACAGTTAACAGCGCGGTTGCGACGGGCCGCTGAATGAAGGGCGACGAAAGGCTCATGGTTAGCGGCCTGCGGCGGGGAGCGGCGGTCCGCCTGGAGTGGACGAGGGCGCGCCTCCGGGACCGAGGCCCGCTTGCGCATCATGTTCGCCGCCCGGGCTGCGGTTACGCCATTTGGCGAATCGCGATGCCATGCTGTCGAAAAAGAGATAGATGACAGGCGTGGTGTAGAGGGTGAGCAACTGGCTGAGCAACAGACCGCCGATGATGGTGATTCCAAGCGGGCGCCGGAGCTCGGATCCGGTTCCCGTTCCGAAGGCGAGCGGCACAGCGCCCAGCAGCGCCGCCATAGTGGTCATCATGATGGGGCGGAAGCGCAGCAGCGAAGCCTGATAGATGGACTCGTAGGGAGTCTTTCCTTCTTTGCGTTCCGCTTCGAGTGCGAAATCGATCATCATGATGGCGTTCTTTTTCACGATGCCGATGAGGAGCACGATGCCGATGATGGCAACTACTGTCAATTCCTGACGGCAGATCATCAATGCGAGCAAAGCGCCGACGCCGGCGGAGGGGAGAGTGGACAGAATCGTGATCGGGTGGATATAGCTTTCGTACAGAACGCCGAGCACGATGTAGACGGTCACCAGCGCGGCCAATATCAGGATGGGTTCATTGGTGAGTGACGCAACGAATGCTTCCGCAGTGCCCTGGAAGGAGGCTTGCATCGCAGCGGGAGGAGGCAGTTCCTTTTCGATTTTGCGGATATCGTCCACTGCTGCACCTAGCGCCGCGCGTGGTGCAAGGTTGAAAGAGATCGTGGTGGCTGGAAACTGCCCGATGTGGCTGATCAGAATCGGCATGGAGGCATTGGTCGCATGCGTGAAAGCACTGAGGGGGACCGCGCCGCCCGCGGGTGCCTTAATGTAAATGTCCTGCAGATGCGCGGGATTGGTTTGCAGTTCGGGCAGGACTTCGAGCACTACGTGATACTGATTGAGCTGGGTGAAGAAAGTGGTGATTTCGCGCTGGCCGAATGCGTCGTAGAGCGTGTCGTCGATATTCTGCGTGGTAATGCCGACGCGCGAGGCGGTGGTGCGATCAATGGCGACGGCGGCGTTCAACCCATGAGTCTGCAGATCGCTCGCCACGTCGGCGAGGGCGGGCATTTCCTTCATGCGGTCAACAAACTGGGCTGCGTAACGCGATAGCTCATTCGCATCCGGATCTTCCAGGCTGTATTGGTACTCGGTACGGCTGACTATGTCCTCGACAGTCAGGTCCTGCACGGGTTGCATGTATAGAGTGATGCCGGAGACTTTGGCGATCTGCGGCTGCAAGCGACGGATGACATCCGAGGCGCTGATTTTGCGGGCGTCGAGCGCCTTTAGATTGATTTGAAAACGACCCGCGTTCATGGTGGTGTTCGTGCCGTCCACGCCGATGAAAGAAGAGAGGCTCTCGACGGCAGGATCCTGCAGGATTACCGCCGCCATGCGTTGTTGCAGACGCGACATCTGCTGGAACGAAGTGCTCTGATCGGCTTCGGAAACGCCTTGAATCTCGCCGGTATCCTGCACCGGGAAGAAGCCTTTCGGAATCAGCACATATAAGAGGATGGTGAGCAACAAAGTCCCGGCCGCGACCAGCAGCGTCAGGTTGCGATACCGCAGTACGACTTCTAGAGTTCTGCCGTAGAACGCAATCGTTTTCTCGAAGACGCGTTCCGATGCGCGGTAGAAGCGCCCTTCCGAACCGGGCTTCTTATGACGAAGAAGCTTGGCGCACAGCATGGGCGTTAGCGTTAGCGACACCGCCGCTGAAATGATGATGGTGACGGCGAGGGTTACCGCAAATTCGCGGAAGAGACGGCCGGTGATGTCTCCCATGAAAAGCAGCGGAATTAGCACCGCGATGAGCGATACGGTCAACGACACGATGGTGAAGCCGATCTGCTCGGCGCCTTTGAGCGCTGCTTCGAGCGGCGCGTCGCCTTCTTCGACGTAGCGCATGATGTTTTCGATCATGACGATGGCGTCGTCTACCACGAATCCGGTGGAGATGGTCAGCGCCATGAGCGTGAGATTGTTCAGGCTGTAGCCGAGCATGTACATGGCGGCGAAGGTGCCGACAATCGAGAGCGGCACAGCGACGCTGGGAATGAATGTCGCGGCGAGATTGCGCAGGAACACGAAGATGACCAGGACGACCAGCAGAATGCAGAGCATTAGCTCGAACTCGACGTCGGCTACGGAGGCGCGTACCGTGAGAGTGCGGTCGGTCAGAGTGGCGACGCTAATCGAGGACGGAATGGTGGCGCGCAGGCGTGGAAGCAAGGCTTGAATTCGATCGACGACTTGAATGATGTTGGCGCCGGGTTGCCGTTGGATGTTTACGATAACCGCGGGCGTCTTGTTCATCCAGGCCGCCTGCGTCACATTTTCGATGCCGTCCACAACCTTCGCGACGTCGGTCAGCATCACAGGCGCATTGTTTTTGTAGCTCACAATCACCTGCGAGTAATCCTTCGCGGTAGTTAACTGATCGTTGTCGTTGATCTGGAAACCTTGATGGGGACCGTCAAAGCTGCCTTTGGCGGCGTCGAGCGTGGTACTGGTGATGGCGGTGTGAACGTCCTCGAGATTCAGGCCGTAGGAGGCGAGCTCCATGGGATTCACTTGAATGCGGACGGCCGGTTTCTGACCGCCGCTGATGGTTACGGCGCCGACGCCGGAGAGCTGTGAAATTTTCGCGGCGAGCCGCGTGTCCGCATAATCTTCCACCTGCTGCAGCGGCATGGTACTCGACGACAAAGCAAGCGTGAGGACGGGCGCGTCAGCGGGATTGGTCTTGGTATAGATGGGCGGCATCGGCAGACCGGCGGGCAGATAGGTCTGCGCCGCGTTGATAGCGGCCTGCACCTCCTGCTCGGCGACATCGATGTTGAGACTCAAAACAAATTGCAGGGTGATGACCGATGCGCCTTGCGAACTCGTCGAGAGCATCTGGTTGAGGCCGGGGACTTCGCCGAGTTGCCGTTCGAGCGGGGCGGTGATGGCAGAGGCGGCAACTGAAGGGCTCGCGCCCGGATAGAACGTCACCACCTGCATGGTGGGATAGTCGACTTCGGGCAGCGCCGATACAGGCAGTTCTCTATACGCGACGATGCCGACCAGCAAAATTGCCGCCATCAACAGCGAGGTTGCGATCGGCCGTAAAATGAACGGCCGAGACGGATTCATTTACTGGTTCCCTTGTGGCGCCGGGTGGGTTCGGATGTGTGCGGTTCTTGCGCATTTTCCTCGGCGGTGTTCAGAGTGGTGTTGGCCATGCCCGGCTGAGGCGCGCCTGGCTGTTGGCCTGCGTCCTCGGGACTCCCGGCGGTGTTCGGAACGGAATTGCCGACGCCCGGGCGAGGCTGCCGCACCGATACTTTTGCGCCATCCTGCAGCTTGTCGAAGCCATCGGTGACGAGCGTCTGGCCGGGTGCAACTCCGGTGACGGCGGCGTAATCACCAACGCTGGTGGCGATCTTAATGTTATGCGACGTCACCGTGCCGTTGGCGTTCACAGCGTAAACGAAAGCGATGTCGTTGTTGCGCTGAATCGCGGCCGTAGGAATAATGTTGACGCCCATGAGCGTTTTAAGCAGCAGACGCGCATTGACAAACTCATTCGGGAACAAAACGTTATTGGGATTCGCAAAGGTAGCGCGGACTCGGACCGTACCGGTGGTGGTGTCGATTTGACTGTCGATGGCCAGAACCGTTCCTTGCGCTAATTCCGACTGATCGTCCCGGCTGCGTGCATCGACGCGCAACTTGTTGCCGTGCTGCATCTGCTGGACCACTTCGTCCAGGTAATCTTCGGCCATCGTGAAAATGACCGTGATGGGTTGGAGCTGAGTGATGGTGACGATACCGGTACCGCTGTTCGCTGTAACGATATTTCCAAGATCGATGCCGCGTAGACCTACGCGGCCGTTGATGGGCGAAGTGATGCGCGTGTAATCGATGTTGACCTTGGCGGCATCGAGGTTGCCCTGGTCGACCTTGACTGTGCCCGCATCCTGGGCGACGGCGGCTTGCTGGGTTGCGACCTGCTGTTCGGGCACTGCGTGTTGCTGATAGGCGCTTTGATAGCGGCCGAGGTCGATCTTCGCGTTTTCGAGCATGGCTTGGTCACGCTCCAATTGACCTTGGGCCTGCAAGTAAGTGGCAGCGTAGGGCCGCGGATCGATCACGGCGATTAACTGCCCCTTGTGAACGATCTGTCCTTCCTTGAAATCGATCTCTGTCAGCTCGCCCGTGACGCGGCTGGTGACAGTGACGGTGTACACCGAGGTGACAGTTCCGAGGCTGTTGATGTAGACCGGCATGTTTCCGGTGGTGACTTTGGCGACGGAGACAGGGATTGGTCCGCCTGCTCCCCTGCCCTTTTTGCCACTGCCTTGGGGGCCTGAGGATGTACGTTGCGACAACAAAAATCCGGCGCCAAACAGCAGGCACAACACGGCTGCCCAAATGGCCCAGTGCTTAG
>Ga0213876_10001539_pt1 | contig 14250 bp, 16 predicted proteins | sample BarmaccomBMRX_R9_FD_160113 | JGI IMG/M metagenome (GOLD analysis project Ga0213876, IMG submission 160113) | Root-associated microbial communities from Barbacenia macrantha in rupestrian grasslands, the National Park of Serra do Cipo, Brazil - RX_R9 | ecosystem: Host-associated > Plants > Roots...
CAGAAAGGCACCCATTTTGCGGGAACAGGGCATCCGGCCATGCACGAACGGCAGGGTAAATTGTACATTTAGGACTTATTATGGAGCAACCAGCTAACTACATCTCTTACGAAAGCACGGGCTATTTTTCCAGGATCGTTACAGATTATCTTTCGGATGCCGGAACACTGCGTCCGTTCTATATGCATCGCCCCGGACCGGAAGGGGTGCGTAATGCCATCGCCGCCAGAAAGGAATTTCCTCAGCAGCGCCAGGTATTGGTCAATGCGATCCGGGAGCAATACGAGGGCATTTCCATTTCGCAAAAATTGGAACAGGCTGTTGCAGCGCTGGCAGACGATCATACTTTTACGGTAACTACCGCGCATCAGCCCAATATTTTTACCGGGCCGCTTTATTTTATTTACAAGATACTGCACACTATTAAACTCGCCGATGAGCTGAACAACCAGTTTCCCGGTAAGCGCTTTGTGCCGGTTTACTATATGGGCAGTGAAGATGCAGACCTGGAGGAACTCGGATTTGTGAACGTGGGTGGCCGCAGGCTGAGCTGGTCAACCAAACAGACAGGCGCCGTCGGCCGCATGAAAGTAGACAAGCCTTTGATCGTGCTGATGGATGAGATCCATGGCCAGGCAGGCGTGCTGCCTTTCGGCGCCGAATTACAGGCGATGTTCAGGAAATGCTACACGCCGGGGAAAACCATCCAGCAGGCTACACTGGAACTGGTGAATGAACTTTTTGGAGATTACGGACTGGTGGTGCTGATCCCCGACAATGCGCAACTGAAAAAACTTTTCCAGCCGGTGGTGGAAAAAGAATTGCTGGAAGGCTTCTCGCATCGATATGTCAGCGATACGATCATAAAGCTGGGCGCACACTATAAAGTGCAGGCGGGCGGCCGCGAGATCAACCTGTTCTACCTGCTGGATGATAAACGTGAACGTATTGAATTACAGGAAAAGACCTACAAGGTACCTGCGCTCGGACTTTCTTTTACCCAGGAACAGATTCTCGCCGAGCTCGAACAGCACCCGGAACGTTTCAGCGCTAATGTTATCCTGCGCGGTGCATTCCAGGAAACCATATTGCCGAATATCGCATTTATCGGCGGTGGCGGGGAGCTGGCGTACTGGCTTGAACTGCGGACAGTATTTGCTGCGGTCGGGATCCCTTATCCCGTGTTGCTGTTGCGTAATTCATTCCTGTTGCTGAAAAGATCGCAGGCTCAAAAAATAAAAGCGTTGGGCTTCGGTGCCGAAGACCTGTTCCTCGATGAACTTTCCCTTCTCAACAAGTTCGTAAAACGGAACAGTGGGCATCAGCTTAGCCTGCAACACCAAACCGCTCAATTGCACACGCTCTACGACCAACTGAAGCAGATTGCAGGAAGCATCGATGGCAGTCTGCCCGACCATATTGCTTCACTTCAGACAAATGCGCTCAAAAAGATCCAGGAGCTTGAAAAGAAACTGCTGCGTGCCGAACGTCAGAAATATGAAACGCAGCAAAAGCAGATCGCAAAGCTGAAGCAGGATCTGTTCCCCGGTAACAGCCTGCAGGAACGTGTTGATAATTTTTCACTGTGGTACGCGCAATATGGGAGATCCTGGCTGCGGCATATCTATGATGCGTCGGATCCATTTAATAAAGGATTTGGACTGATCGAATTCAGCTGAGGATGCCTTTCACAAGTTGTTTCCATTGGAACGCCGAAAATCCGGTAAGCGCAACCGCTGCAACGGCCTTATTCCGGAAAGCATCCAGCGGATTGTCTGTGTCTGTATTCGGAAGTTCGTTGCGGCCATGCACTTCTGCAGTCAGTTTTCTGTTTTCGCGCTGCACGATGAAAGTACTGGTTGCCTGTTCAGAAAAGAAATGTGCAGCTTTATCGTCTCCGCCCGAAGGATCAGGCGCAGGCCGTACGGTAATGCTGATCGCTTCCCATTCGGCGCAGCTGTTCAGATGTTTGTCAATTTTTTCAACCTTTACCCAGTCGTAGCCACCACCGGCCTGGCTGCCGGGTCCCGGGATATCGATACGGAAATGATCGCCGGGCTTCAGCGCGCGCTCAACCTGGTTGCCGTTCTCGTCTGTATGAAGAAAAGACGCGCTGCCGATACCGCTCAACCTGCTCCAGTTGTTTACATCGAATAACCTGTCTGTCGCAATTTTAAAAAGGCCTGCCGCTTTTTTATCCGTATCGGCCATCACCGAAAAGCTGGTATCCGTCTGATCGCCGATGTGTTGCTGAGGTATGGAAGTTTGTGCCGGCATGATCTACAATTTATGTTGGATCACGTAAAAAATATGCCAGCGCATTTTCAGCGTTGCACAAAAATCCGGTTGCCGGTTGAGTGGAATTTATTCATCAAAGCTATTGGGCCAGTCGCTTTTAAGTCCTGCGATCTTTGCGCTTACCTCATGCCCAAGTTCCTGTTTGTAATGTGCCACCGATGCGGCTACACCCGCATCCGAAGTGCCGATGATCTGCGCCGCAAGTATGCCTGCATTTTTTGCGGCATTAAGCGCTACGGTAGCTACCGGAACGCCATTCGGCATTTGCAGGATGGATAACACAGAATCCCAGCCATCGATCGAATTGGAGGACTTGATGGGTACGCCGATCACGGGTAAGGTAGTTACGGCAGCAACCATTCCCGGAAGATGAGCGGCGCCGCCTGCGCCTGCGATGATCACTTTCAGCCCGCGGCCTTTTGCGGTAGCCGCATAATCGAACATGCGTTGCGGCGTCCGATGTGCAGACACCACGGTCAGTTCGAATCCGATATGGAACTGCCGCAGCATATCGGCAGCGGCCTGCATTACCGGCAGATCACTGTCGCTGCCCATGATGATACCGACAAGTGGGGTGGGAGTGCTCATAAGCTTTTATATGCTGCAAGATACCGATTTCCTTTATGCCTGTTTGCGGAGAACATATTTCTTCAGAAAGGCTTCGCTGCTAGTACCTCAATCGCCGCAAAATGAAAATCGCAGATATCTTCTGTAACGATACGCCTGCAACCCGCATTTTTTGCGGCATAGTATTCGAGCCCGTCTTCGAGATCGAGGATTGTTTTGTCTGCGGCTACTGCTTTCAGATCGGACTGCCTGTTTTCTGCCAGCCGGATATGTTCAGCCAGTATGCCTATCTTCCGCCTGGCCAGTGTCTGGCCGCTTTTTTTCGCTGCAAAATAGAAAGCGATGGCGAAGCAGATCGGAGAACTGTACAGTTGGAAGCCTTGAACGCCGGCCAGACTCAGTACCCGGCTTGAATGACTGAACAGGGGATACTCTTTATTCAGTACCGATACCAGGATATTGGCATCCAGGAAAACCTTCATTTCCGTTTTTTCGATTTGAAAAATTCCTGTTTTTGCTTCCCGCGAGTAGAGGGTTTGGTGATATACTCCGCCTGGCCTTCCGCCACTTCGCTAACCCAGCTGGCCAATGGTAAAGCTTCCAGCGATGGATAGTGCCTGCTTGTAATGTTGCGGTACAGGTACTCGGTAAGCCGCGACAGGCTGATATTATTCTCCTCGGCAAACGCTTTTGCTTTGCTGATCACTTCCTCGTCGAAACTCAAAGTTATTTTCGCGTCCATGATGCCATTGGTTTCTTCCATCAAAACTAACATTTTTTATACGTACAATAATGAAATTCTATACGTATTAACATCATGTATTTGTACCTAAAAAACAATCCCGGCCAGAATGGTCAGGGTTGTTTACTTAGCTATCAAATCCCATCAATTTACATCTTTTCCTTCCTTGAGCTGGCCGATCATTTTTTCAACAGCGGTCTTGTTGAGTGCGTTGGGCGACAGCGGCAGGGCTTTTTCTGCATAGCCAAGCGCGGTCTTATAATCTCCGTTGGCAGAATACCCGCGTACCAGTCCCATCAGCGTAGTGAACTGGTTTGGGTACTTCTCATAATTTGTTTTAAATACTTCCAGGGCCTCTTTGTTCTGTTTGCCCGTAAGCAGGTTCCGGCCATATTGGTGGATCTGCTGCATGGTACCCAGGGGCACGGCTTCCTTCATTACCGCGGCGGCTTCTGCAGTCCTGCCGAGCTTGGCAAGTACCTGCGCTTTGGTAGAGAGGGAAACAAAATTCCTGTCGCCAAGCGTACTGTTCACCGCTGTATCGGCCCACTGCAATGCTTCTTCGAGATTCGTGTTGTGATCCACGCTCCACTGCGCCGCATTCTGCCAGGGCGTCCAGTAAAAGCCTCTGTCGGTGCGAAGCTCCCGGCGGAAAGATTCGATCTGGGTCTTGATCAGATCCACCTCGATCTTAAAGGGAATAGCCAGTTTTTCCCACATCAGGTTTACTACAGCGCTGTTCTCGGTCTGATTGGTGAATTCATATTTAAGCCACTCGACAGAGCGGTCCAGCGCCACGGGTTTTACTTTCACCCGCAATACGTCTTTGGAAGCATCGTAGTAATAACTGCCCCAGGAGGTATTGTCCCTGTTAAAAATAAGGGTGCATTCATTGGGATCATACGCCACAAAAAAACCGTATTTGCCTGCAGCGATCGGCTGGCCCTCTACTTTGACATCGGTGCTGAATTCGATCGTTGTGCTTTCATTCGAACCCGCACGCCAGGGAGCTTCTTTGGTAGTGCCGAAACCCTGGTCTATAAATCCCACCGGGACAAGCTGCCCCCAGATCTTCCCTTCCCGGCCTTTTACACCAGGGCGGTCATAATGGATCGTTACATCGGTCAGCCCGATCTTTTCGCCCGAGACTGCTTTTTTGTTGCCCCCGCTCGGCGTAATGGTGAGCAGGCGCTGCGATTGTGCAAGCCCGGCGCTAAGCAGGCATGCCGCAAGTAAGAATGATTTCATGTTGTCGGTTTTAAGTACTACAAACTAAGCAGCCTTCCCCATAAACGGCAGGATTATTTGACCAGGCGCATAAGCGAAGGATAAGCGGGCATCGATTGCCGGATTTGCACTAGTTGATAAGATAGGCTGAGATCTTCCGCAGCACAGGCGGGGCTTTGACCTCGACAATAGTGATGCGGATCGATGCGGTCTCCAGTGCATTGAACACCGCTATCTTTTTCCGGCCTATGGTTGTTCCGCGATATACGGTCTGGTAGCCCCGCGGTCCTTCCAGCTCTATGATAAAAGATTTCACCCGCTGACCCGATGCGATCATTTCTTCCAGCACCACCGTATTGATCTTTTGTTTCGAGGGCAGCTGAAACTCCAGCCTCGGATTCGTTTCATCCGCGTACCAATAAGCAGCTGCATCGTTATCCCGCAGATTGGATATGTTATTTGCCTTACCCGCTGCCGGACCCGTCTGTCTGAAAAGAAGATCTTTCGCGAAAGCCTGCTCGCGTAGTTTGCGGAAACCCATCAATGCTGCAGAATCGTTTGCATGTATGCGCCCCGTTCTGTCGGGCGGCACATTCAATAACAGGTTTCCGCCATTGCCCACGGAATGCAGGTAAAGGTTGAAAAGCGTTTCCGGAGATTTTACTTTACTGTCTTCTTCGGAATGATAGAACCAGCCCGGCCTTATCGATACATCTGCCTCTGCAGGTATCCAGTTCTTTCCATTCACATTACCCTGGTTAAGCGTATCGGTAGGCGGCGCTCCGTTGCCGCGTTTAAATCCTGCCGTATCGAGCAGGTTCCAGTTGGTGTTACCGATAAAGCCTTTCTCGTTCCCGCACCAGCGGATATGCGGGCCGATATCACTGAAGATCACCAGTTGCGGCTGCCATTTCAACGCGGAATCCTGGAAACGGTGAAAATCGTAAACCTGTTTCTTGCCGTTCGGGCCCTCACCATTAGCCCCATCCCACCAGAGTTCGAAGAACTTACCATAACCGGTGAGGAGTTCCTTCATGGTTGAAATATAAACATCGTTGTAGGCGGGAGTGCCGTAAGCCGGGTGATTGCGGTCCCAGGGTGAAATATAAACACCCATCTCTATTCCCATTTTTTTACAGGCGGCCGCAAGCGCCTTTACCACATCGCCTTTCCCATCCATCCATTTGCTCTCGCGAACCGTATGGGTACTGAATTTGCTGGGCCATAAACAGAAACCGTCGTGGTGCTTGGCGGTAAGTATGATGCCTTTTGCGCCGGCTTGTTTAGCTATCCTTGCCCATTGCTCGCAATCCAGTGCCGTAGGATTGAAAACCGATGGGTTTTCTTTGCCATCGCCCCATTCTTTATTCGTAAATGTGTTGGGCCCGAAATGAACGAACAGGTAAAATTCTTTTTCATGCCAGGCAAGCTGCTCTTTGGTAGGCAAAGGGTGCAGCGGTTTTGGCTGCGCGCTGGCAGCAGCAGCAAACACAAGCGAGCAGAAAAAGCCGGAGATCTTCATAACGGTGATTATGCCCTAAGATACATCGAATGTTGAATGGACAAGCCCTTATCGAACCGGTGTGTAATAGGTACGGTTTGAATTTAACCGCAAAGGCGCTGGGGCGCAATGATACGCAAGGGCAATGCCACCGCCGGTTTTCTTCGTGTTGCATCGCGTCCCGGCGTCTTCGCGGTTGCCCTGCCCTCAATATTCAAACTGTACCATTACTAACCGGTGAGGCCTTTAGGCCAACTGTCTTTTGTAGAGCTGGATCGTGTTCTCGTAACCGAGATAGATCGCATCGCAGACCAGTGCATGGCCAATGCTTACTTCGTCGAGGAAGGGAACCTGTTGTTTGAAGAACTGAAGATTATGCAGATCCAGATCGTGGCCCGCGTTTATGCCCAGTTTCAGTTCCCGTGCCCTGTTGGCGGCGATGGTATAGGGTTTCACGGCTTCTTCCTTACTGCCGGATTCGAACTGCCGGGCATATCCTTCGGTATACAGTTCGATACGGTCGGTTCCGGTTTCGGCAGCTCCATCTACCATCGCTACTACCGGGTCTACGAATATGGAAACCCTGAGGCCGGCCTTTTTGAATACAGCGATAATGTTTATCAGATAGTCTTTATGCCTGATCGTATCCCAGCCATGATCGCTGGTAAGCTGACCCAGTGCGTCGGGAACAAGCGTAACCTGGTGCGGTTTTGTTTCCAGTACCAGGTCTACGAATTTCTGCTCGGTGGGATTGCCTTCGATATTGAATTCAGTGGTGATGATCTTTCGGATCCGACGCACATCATCATACCGGATGTGCCGCTCATCGGGCCGCGGATGTACGGTAACGCCATCGGCGCCAAAACGCTGTGCATCTTCCGCCGCCTTTACCACATCAGGATTATTCCCGCCCCTGCTGTTCCGAAGTGTTGCAAATTTGTTGATGTTGACGCTTAGTTTAGTCATAGGGCAAAAGTATCGAAAACGAGTCTGGAGTTTGAAGTCTGGAGTCTGGAATTCTTTTCTACTCCAGACTCCTAACTCCAGACTTTTCTTAGCTCAGCAGTTTGATCACTATCGCCGCCAACACCGTCCCTATCACATGGTAGCCGCCGTCGATGGCATAGAGGCCGGCGGGTTTGCGGGTATAGAGATAGGAGATCGCATTGGAAGTGAAACTGAAGCAAACGCTCACCAGCAGACCTAATTTGGCTGCCTGTGCCGGGCCGCCCGAAGGTATCAGGTGCATCAGCAGCGCCAGGCCGGTGCTGGCGATGAACATCAGTACAAAGCTGCCGAGGAACATTATTGCCATTCCTTTTTTGGCATTGGGATCGTCCATTTTCAGTCCTACCATACGCGCCCATGGTTTTGCAAACAATGCAGGGCTGTACCAGAGGGCGCCGAGGATCCAGTAAGCAACAGCGCCGGCCAATATGGCCAGCCAGTGAAGGCCGGAAATCATTTCGCTAAGCATAAACAGTTGGTTTTGGGGTGATCAATAAACAACAAGTTCATAAATAATAATCATTAAATCAATAACCCCGCCCGCACTGTGCTTAATTTTGCGGTTGAATCGGTAGCTTCGGAACTTACGCTCCAATCTAATTACTTCGCCAGCATGGGATATCATTCTCTGGAACAATGCCTGCTCGATCTCGAAAAACAGGGCCAGTTACGCCGGGTAAAGGAGGAAGTGGATCCCTGTCTCGAAATGGCCGCGATCCATCTGCGCGTACATGAGGCCGGAGGCCCGGCACTCCTGTTCGAGCGGGTAAAAGGCAGCCGTTTCAGGGCGGCTTCCAATATTTTCGGCACCCTTGAACGCAGCCGGTTCATTTTCAGGGACACCCTGGAGCGTGTTCAGCAACTGATCGCCCTGAAGAATGATCCGATGCAGGCGCTGAAGCAGCCTTTTAGGCATTTCAGCGCCGCAGTATCGGCGCTCAAGGCATTGCCGCTCAGAGATCCGCGTAACAGGCCTGTGATGCACCAGCAGCTCCGGATTTCCGATCTGCCGCTGATCCGGCATTGGCCCCAGGACGGAGGCGCTTTTGTAACCCTGCCGCAGGTGTACACAGAGGATATCGATCATCCCGGTATCTCCAAAGCCAATCTCGGCATGTACCGGGTTCAGCTCAGCGGCAACAATTATACACTCAATCGCGAGATAGGCCTGCATTACCAGCTGCACCGCGGCATAGGCATACATCAGACCAAGGCCAATGCAAAAGGCCAGCCTCTGAAAGTTTCCTGTTTTGTAGGCGGCCCGCCGGCCCATACGGTGGCGGCAGTGATGCCCCTGCCCGAGGGCATCAGCGAAACAAGCTTTGCCGGCGTGCTCGGCAACCGTCGTTTCCGTTACCTGTATGATGATGGCTACTGTATCAGCGCCGACGCGGATTTCGTGATCACCGGTGAAGTACATCCCGGCGAGAATAAGCCGGAAGGGCCTTTCGGCGACCATCTCGGTTATTACAGCCTGCAGCACGATTTTCCGGTAATGCATGTACACCGGGTCTTTGCACGTAAGGATGCGATCTGGCCATTCACCGTGGTAGGCAGGCCGCCCCAGGAAGACACCAGTTTCGGCCAGCTGATACACGAGATCAGCGGAGCAGCGATACCGCAGGAAATACCGGGCCTGAAAGAAGTGCATGCAGTAGATGCCGCCGGGGTGCATCCCCTGTTGCTGGCCATCGGCAGCGAAAGGTATACCCCGTATATGCCGGTAAAACAACCGGCTGAAATATTAACGATCGCCAATCATATTCTCGGTACGGGGCAACTGAGCCTGGCGAAATTCCTGTTCATCACGGCGGCTGATGATCCGTCCTTATCAACAAAGGATCCTGGAAGGTTCATGCAATATGTACTTGAAAGGATCGATCTTACCCGCGATATCCATTTCCATACCAATACCACCATCGATACACTCGATTACTCAGGCACCGGTTTGAATGCCGGCAGCAAAGTAGTGTTTGCCGCTTATGGCGAGCGCAAGCGCGAACTGGCCACGGAAGTGCCCCGGTTCCTGAGCGGGATGCGGTTTTTTACGGATCCGCAAATAGTAATGCCGGGCGTATTGAGTCTGCAGGCAGACAAATTCATTTCATATGAGCAGGCCCGCGTTTCGATCTCCGCATGGAAGGAAGAGTTGACTGAGCACCGGAACGAATGGGCAGGCATCATGCTGATCGTTCTCAGCGATGACAGCGCATTCACTGCCGCCAGTCTCCGCAATTTTCTTTGGGTAACCTTTACCCGCTGCAATCCTTCCCACGATATTGATGGGATAGGGGCTTTTGTTGAAAATAAACATTGGGCCTGTACGGGGCCGATGATCATCGATGCCCGCATCAAGCCGCATCATGCCCCTGTATTGGAGAAAGATCCTGCGGTAGAAAAAAAGATCGACCGCCTGTTCGCCCGGGGCGGCAGCCTGGAAGGAATATGAGTTTGTATATTTAGGCTGCCCTTAACTAACTGTTGGGGCAGTTTCGCATCTAACAGATAAAGGCGCTATGACAAGATTGCTCAAAGAACTCCGCAACAGGAATCGTGCACTGTATTATTTCGGCTGGCTTAATCTTGTCGGTGTGTTAGTATGCGTGGCGATGATGCAGCTGTCCGATATCCAGGTGCTGGGGATCAATGCATGGATCAAGCCGGCAAAATTCTTTTTCTCAACCTGGGTATTCGTCTGGAGCATGGGCTGGCTGCTGGCTTACCTGGGAGAACCCCGGAAGATCAATTGGTACAACTGGATGGTAATACTGGTATTCAGTTTCGAGAACCTGTATATCCTGTACCGCGCTTCCCGCGGCGAACTTTCGCATTTCAATACCACAGCTTCCGGTTCAATATTGTTCGGTTTAATGGGCGCTGCGATAACGGTATTGACAGTCTGGACCGGCTATTTCGCCTACCTGTTTTTTCACCGGGAATTTCCACTGCTCAAGCGGCATTATCTCTGGGGGATCCGTTTCGGCCTGCTGTTTTTCGTGATATTCGCCATCGGCGGCCATGTGATGGCGGGCCTGCAGCAGCACACGATCGGCGGACTCGATGGAGGTGCAGGACTTCCTTTTCTGAACTGGAGCACCCAGCACGGAGATCTTCGTGCGGCCCATTTTCTCGGCATGCATTCTCTTCAGCTGTTGCCGCTGATGGGCAGGTATATCAGTCGCAGAAGTATTGTTACGGTACTGTTGTCGATCGTTTATTTCCTGCTGGTGACAGCCGTTTTTATCCAGGCGCTGAGCAGCAAGCCGCTGATCGAGTTTTATCTTGGGTAGGGGGGTGAATGGTCAATGGTGGAGGGATATTAATTAGTGGTCCGCTCAATTTCAGGTAGATAGTCCATGGTCCATAGTCCATCGCGCAATCAACTATGGACCATGGACCATCGACTATGGACCATTGACCATCGATTTTCACCCAACGATTAGCGCGCATCACGACCGCGCAGAAAGCCTGTTTTATTTAATTTGAATAAGATATGAAACGTTCCAGGTCGTTCTTTCGGATTGCATTTTGCTGCATCTCCATACTGTTTATCAGTGCGACAAAAGACCAGCCTGCAAACCAACGAACGGTGCTGCTTGAATTGTTTACCAGCCAGGGTTGCAGCAGTTGCCCGCCTGCGGATGCACTGCTCGGTGAATATGCGGGCTCGGGTGATACGCATGTTATCCCGCTTTCTTTTCATGTGGATTACTGGAACAGGCTGGGCTGGAAGGATCCGTTCAGCGCTGCAGCATTCAGTGCAAGACAACAGCAATACAGCCGGCATATGCATCTGGACGGCGTGTATACCCCGCAGATCGTCGTGAATGGCAGAACCGAAACCGTAGGTAATAATCGCAATGCCGTACAGCGACTGGTTGCGCAGGAAAAAAATACAGCCGCCGACGCATCACTCACCATAGACGGGATCAACGTCAGCGACAAAGCCCTCGAATTCCATTATCATATATCGGGCGCCGCAGCCGACCAGTTGATACAGGTTGCACTCGCCCAGAAAAAACTGACCACGGATATACGCGCCGGCGAAAACTCAGGTGTAGTACTTACGAACTATAATGTTGTTCGTGAATTCACTACAGTTCAGCCCAATCCACAGCAAATAGCTTCCGTTCCGCTGCCAAACGGATTTAAGCGGCAGGAGTATGTACTGGTTGTATTCCTTCAGAACGTCAAAAACCTGACGGTGACCGCTGTTACGGCCAAGACATTTTGACCCGTTTCTGTTAAAATAGGCCCAGGCATATACTTAAATAGCGCTGTTTTGCGTTAAAATCTGGGCAGATCGGGAAAAGGAACGTTAAAAGTTGCAATCAGGTATCATCACGGCACAGAACCTGTTCCTATTAAATTGAAAGTATTTCCTAAGTAAAACTTGTTTTATGACAAATGTCAAAACACTTGGGAGTAAGATAGCTGAATTCAGTCTGTACACACTCCTGATCTTCGCGATCCTGATCCTCATTAATTGGGGTAACAGGCAGATGGCTGCCAGAGCAGGTACACCCACAGCAACCGCTGTTTATAAATCAACGCCTACTACTACGGACAGCAGGAATAGTTAGCGGTCACGCTCCGGCGAATTTGCTTTTAGCGGTCTGTTGAACAACCTTAGTCTGAAAAATAACTCCGACTGAATAGGTATTCTGTTGTTTCCCCCATTATAGAAATCGATGAAAAAAATGCCGGCCCTGAATCCCATCTGCCAATTCGCTTTTTCATAAACCGCCTGCGCATTAACCCTGAACTGGTGTTTTCTGAAATATACCCAGCTGCTATCCTGTAGCGGGCCATAAAAGCTTGTTTGAGTGATCGTGCCCGAAGGATCGGTAGGCGTATTTTTCTTTTCTGTGATCCGGTCCGTGCGGAGATTGGCTTTACGCCACGAATAGTTCTCTATCCCTCCGCCCAGCCACCAGTTCTTTCCAACATGCTTTTCATACCGGAACCCTATCGAATAACCGAATACTTTGCGCAACACCAGCTGGTCTGTGATCGTTGTCAGTTGATCAACCGGCTGGAATTTCGACGCATAAGGTTTATCGGGCAAAACCATCGTAGCGAAAGGATGGAAATCGAGGCTGAACCTGTTCTCATCCGAACGGAAACTTACCCATACAGCGGGTAACGCCGATCTGTAAACTGCATTGTTGCCATCCGGTCCTGAAAAATACCGGTCCGCACCGTTCAGCGGTATTTGAAAATTCCATTGCAGTCCTGCTTCCACACTGCCATGCCTGCCGGACTGTGCTTCAATTGCCGCCATGTTTTTCGCCGTATCTGCCGGCGGCGATTTCTTCGCTGGTTCCGGCACTGTTGCTTTTGCTGGCGCAGGCACTATTGAAGTATTGACGGCATTCATGGTGCTATCTGCCTGTTCCTGTCCGTTTTTCTGAGGGGTCTGTTCACCTGAATTGAACCCTGAGAACTCATTGTTTGGCTTTTTTCTTTTGCGCCCTGATAAAGAGCGGGAATTTGATGGCGAACCAACAGTAACTGAAACACTGTCTTTCCCGTTCGTTTTAGGTGCAGCAACGCTGAATTGCCTGCTCGTTTTGGAAATTATATTCCGGTCTGCAGAATTCCGGCGTGTATTGTTCCTTAACAACAGCGCAATGCCGGCAACCAGCAGCAGCAGGCCGAGACCGATAATGCGTCTGCCGGTCTGGCCCCCCGGTCCTTTTCCAAAAGGGATGGGCGCTAAACCGTCATCGTCTTCCTCCAGGCGCCTGCGCATATCGGCCCAGGCAGGTTCCACGGGCGGCACATGGAGCGAGGGGTCAGACTGGTCGATATGGTTCAGGTCATTCAGGTCCATAATCAGTTGGAATAATGTTTTTTAAAGACTTCCCGAAGTTTGTTCCTGGTTTCACTCAGGTGCCATTTAACTGTTCCGTCCCGGATCCCCAATCGTACGCTGATCTCTTTGATCGAATAGCCTTCGAGATAGAACAGCGTGCACACAACGCGTGTAGCGGGCTGCAATGCATCGAGCAAAACATAGATATCCTTCTGCTCCAGTTTTTCCAAAGGATTGGTTCCGGCGATCTCTATACTGTCATCCGGTACCGAGGTAAACCATCGTTGGCGCGGCAATTTGTCGAGTGCGGTATTGCGAACTACCGTATAGGCCCAGTTGAAAAATGTTCCCTTGCCCGGCTGGTATGCGCTGAGGTTCCGGAATACTTTCAGCATCCCGTCATTCAATGCCTCCAGCGCATCCCGGTCATCGGGAAAAAAACGCCGGCACAGCAGGAACAGCGGACGGTAAAATCGCTTGTACAATTCTTCCTGCGCATTCCTGTTATCGACCAGGCAGCCTTGTATCAGTTCGTCGAGTTCCTCCAGTATCGGTTTTATTTATAGTAATAAGATGTTTTGAATGTTTTATTAGCCTGCGAACCGGCGACAATAGCTGCACTGACGGGTTTCCCGTCGGTCCGGTACTTATAGCTTATCCAGTTTGTATCGGATAGGGCGGTGGGGAACGGATAAATATTGACCTGCCTGGTCATATTGTTCGGTGAGATACGGTCAAGCCAGCGCAACTCATAGTTGATCGCATTGTTTGCAAACAACGGGTTTACGGCCGAATCATAATCGAACAGGTAGGTGATGGTAACCCTGCCATTATCGGGCAGAGGGGTATTGTAATTGGGAGCATATTCCTGTCTCTTGATGATATTGCCGCGACTGTCGTAGCTCCATGTATGGTAGACAGTAAGTCTCCGTGGCCCCTGGGAAACAACCGTATAGAATAATGTTTTGTTCACCCGGCCATCGCTGTCGTATTCGAATACGGTGCTGTCAATACCGGCATGCAGGGTGTAGGAGACTTTATTACCAGTAGCCGACTGGTAAAACACATAGGTTGCGGACCCGGGTTGGG
>Ga0213876_10001540_pt1 | contig 14243 bp, 10 predicted proteins | sample BarmaccomBMRX_R9_FD_160113 | JGI IMG/M metagenome (GOLD analysis project Ga0213876, IMG submission 160113) | Root-associated microbial communities from Barbacenia macrantha in rupestrian grasslands, the National Park of Serra do Cipo, Brazil - RX_R9 | ecosystem: Host-associated > Plants > Roots...
CAGCTCGCTGTAGATATAGTTGTTCGGATTGAGCCACCACAAAGGCTGTACATATTTGGCCTTATTGCCCAGGTTGATATTCAGGTGGGCAGAAGCATAATTCAGGTAATCGTTGGTTCCTGTATTGATACCATCCAGATCGCCATTCAGCGGGTTGGTGATCCTGTCTTCGAAACCGATATTCACTTTATCGGAAAGCTTATAAGAGAAGCCCGCACCATAGGTAAGCGCATGGTTCACCAGGAAATTACCGGAGCCCAGATCATCTCTTTTAGGCCTGATCGGTGCATTGATATAGTTGTCTTTCGCGCCGCCTGTATTTGCCTGACTGAGCAGGTTATTAACGGCGTTCTGGATATCCTTTGTTTTAGCGAGATAGTTGATCGTTGTAAAATCGAAAGGTGTTGCACCATTGCCACCCAGAGCGATACGGGTGTCGACATCAGAATTCAGCAGCGCATAACCGCCGAATACGTAAACATCCCATTTCGGATTACCCCGATAATAGCTGAGGGAATTCAGGGAGAACATGATATCCAGGGTTCCAGACCAGCTTACGTTCCTGTAATTAGGCGTGAATGCCCGCAGTGCAGTGTTCGTCTGGGTAGGATAATAGGCCCCATAAGGACCATAGCTTGTAAAACCGTGGTAGGGATTGGTGGGCGAAAGGAAACCATCTACCTTATCTGTGGTCCACAGTTTGTTGTCGATACCCGCACTTTTCTGATACAACAGACCGCCACGCAAAGAAACCAGGTGACCCAGTGCTTTGCGGAATGTAAGTCCCGCGCCGTAGCCGAACTTATAGTTTTTTACTTCACCCACTACACGTGAGTTACCGAGAGAAATACCGAGTTCCCACTGGCTCCGGGGTTTCGCCGGGTAAGGGTACTGGTTGTTCATGAATTCATTGTGTTGGGGAAGGTGTTTGACGGAAATTTTCGAAGTGTCTTTCCAATCCCAACCCCAATCTGTCTGGGCCAGACCTACCGACTGTATCAGCAGGGCCAGGGCCATGATGAGGATGTACTTTTTGCTTGCCATAAAAAGTGTTTGTTGATGAATAATTAAAAGAGCTAGACGGAAACATGGCAAAAATATACATTATGAGGATAATGCACAATTTTTACCTGAAGATTGCCTTCGGTTAATTGCAGGTAATGACCGCAATACGTCAATTAACGCTGCTTTACGGAGGCTTATTGTATGTTTCTAGCCTTATATTGCAGCATTATTTCAGTTCATGAAGATTGCCAAACAGGTTTTAGCCGAAGAACTTAGGTTGTTCGAACTGCATTTCAAGGAAGCAGTCCGCAGCCGGGTGGCTTTGCTGGACCGGATCATGCAATATATTGTTAAACGAAAGGGCAAACAGCTCAGGCCCATGTTCGTGCTGCTGAGTGCGAAACTGGGAGGAGAAGTGAACGAAAATGCCTATCGCGCAGCTTCTCTTGTAGAGCTCGTACATACGGCCACGCTCGTACACGACGATGTGGTAGACGACTCGCTGGAAAGAAGGGGTTTTTTTTCGGTCAATGCCCTTTGGAAGAACAAAATAGCGGTGCTTGTGGGGGATTACCTCTTGTCAAAAGGCCTCCTGCTCTCACTGGGCAACCGCGATTACCGGGTGCTCGAAATTTTAACAGAAGCTTTTAAACTCATGAGCGAAGGCGAGCTGCTGCAATTCGAAAAATCGCGGAAGCTGAACCTGAATGAAGATGTCTACTACGAGATCATCAAAGGCAAGACCGCTTCATTACTTGCCTCTGCCTGCGCTGCCGGCGCAGCATCCAGTTTCGAAGACGCCGCCGATATCGAAAAAATGAAATTATTCGGTGAAAAAGTGGGCATGGCTTTCCAGATCAAGGACGACCTCTTCGATTATGGACGGATGGATGTAGGCAAGCCCACCGGCAACGATATCAAGGAAAAAAAACTTACCCTTCCCCTGATCTACACCCTGAACCATTGCGATCCAGCGCTCCGGAAAAAACTGATCTACATTGTAAAGAACCAGAACACCCAAAAAGACAAAGTCCGTTTTGTGCTAGACCAGGTAGAGAACTGTGGCGGCATCCGTTATGCAACTGAAAAAATGTTCAGTTTCCGCGATGAAGCCCTCGCGCTCCTGCATGAGTTCCCCGACTCCGATGTAAGAAGAGCCCTCGAAGATCTTGTCCGCTACACGACCGACAGAGAATACTGATGCAGAAAAGATGGAAAATATTGCAGGCAGCCGAAGACAAGACCGCTTCGCTGCACGAGGCGTTGAAAGTGAGCCGCACGCTTTGTGGCATACTCGTGCAACGCGGCATCGATGATTTCGACAAAGCGCACCGGTATTTTCGCCCGCAGCTCAGCGATCTGCACGATCCCTGGCTGATGAAAGACATGGACAAAGCCGTGGACCGTATTCTCAGCGCATTTGCGGGGCAGCAGAAGATACTGGTATTCGGCGACTATGATGTAGATGGAACTACTTCGGTGGCGGCGATGTTCCGTTTTTTGCAGGATGTGTACGACCAGGTGGATTTTTATATCCCCCACCGGTACCGGGAAGGCTATGGGGTTTCCAAAGCCGGGATCGACTATGCAAAAGAAACAGGCTGCAGCCTGATCATTTCGCTCGACTGCGGTATCAAGTCTGTGGAGCTGATCGCCTATGCCAAAGAACTGGGGATCGATTTTATTGTCTGTGATCACCACCTGCCCGGCAAGGAACTGCCGCCCGCCGTTGCCATTCTCAATCCCAAACAGGCCGATTGCAACTATCCCTACAAAGATCTTTGCGGCTGCGGCGTAGGGTTTAAGCTGATGATGGCACTGGCCGCGCAGATTGGTCTGCCTGCTTCTTCCTATCTGGATTATCTCGACCTGGTGGCTACCGCCATTGCAGCCGATATCGTTCCCATCACCGGTGAGAACAGGGTGCTTGCATTTTACGGCCTGCAGAAAGTGAATGAAGACCCCTGCGCCGGCATCAAAGCATTGATGCAACTGGCAGGCATGCAGAAACACATGCATATCACCAGCCTGGTGTTTGTGATCGCCCCGCGCGTAAATGCGGCCGGACGGATGGACGATGCGCGCAAAGCGGTGCAGCTTTTCGTGGAGAAGGATCACGCGCAGGCGCTCGCATTTGCTGAAATGCTGCATAGCGACAATATAGACAGACGCGAGGCCGACAGCAGCATTACGGGAGAAGCGCTGGCGCTGATCGAGAAGGACCTGGAACATCCCAAACGAAAAACAACTGTGGTTTACCAGGAGCACTGGCACAAAGGTGTGGTAGGCATCGTAGCCAGCCGGCTCATAGAAACTTATTACCGGCCAACCATCGTGCTTACCCGCAGCGGCGAATACATAGCCGGCAGCGCCCGCAGCGTGGCAGGCTTTAACCTTTATGAAGCCATTTATGCCTGCCGGGATCACCTGCTGGGCTATGGCGGACATTTTGCAGCAGCAGGTATGACCTTACTGCCCGAAAACGTAGAAGCTTTCGCGCAAGCATTCGAGCGTGAAGTGAGCCAGCTGATCACCGAAGAACAACTGATCCCCGAGATCGTCATCGATGCAGAGATCAGTTTTTCTGAGATCAATACATCTTTTTATAATATCCTTTCACAGATGGAACCTTTCGGACCGGAGAACATGCGGCCTGTATTCCTGGCGAGAAAAGTGATGGACTATGGCTATTCCAAAATTGTAAAAGATCAGCATATCCGCTTTGTGCTGAAGCAAAACAATATCAGTTTCACAGGCATCGGTTTCAATATGGCAGCTAAATTCCCGCTGCTCCATTCGCGGAAACCGCTTGACATCGTATTTACTTTGGATGAGAATGAATGGAACGGTGAAAAAAGTCTCCAGTTAAAAATGATCGATATGCGGTTATCCGAACAGGAATAACCTTCAGATCTTCAGTACCACATCGCCGCCTACCGGGTACCCGGTACAGGTGAGCACCCTTCCCGCCGCAAGTTCTTCGTCCAGCAACACATCATTGTGCCACATCCAGACATTTCCCTCCAGGCAGTCGGCAGAACAGGTACCGCATTGTCCGGCCTCGCAGCTGTACGGCACCGGTATGCCAAGTGCTTTCGCCGTCTGCAAAATGGTTGCGGGGTATTGTACTTCAAACCGGTGAGTTATCCCGCCGATAACGGCAGTGACCATATGCGGCAATGCATCGGGCGGTAATTCCTTGATAGCGGGTTTTTCTATATGGAAGATCTCCTTCCTGATCGAATGCTCGGCAATACCGCTTGTTTTCAGCACAATGGATATCGTTCGCATATACTCCATCGGCCCGCAGAGATAGTACAGGGTATCCCTGCCATATTGCGCTGCAATATTTTCCACGATCGATACATTCAGCCGCCTGAGCGGTCGCAGACCGCTGAACAAAAAATCCAGCCGCAAACGATCAGGGAATTGCTGCTGCAGGGCAAGCAGCGCATCGTGAAAAATAGTACGCTCCGGAGAAGAGTTGCTGTAAACCAGTACCAGCTTCAGCGCCGCGTCAGTGTGAAGCGCTGTTTTGATCAGTGAGAAAACCGGCGTGATACCGCTGCCGGCTGCGAAGAAAACAAGCTGCCGGTATTCAGCCGGTTTTTCAGGCAGTACAAAGAAACCGGTGGCGCCGATCGTATAAAGGTAGTCGCCTGGTCTGGCGCTATCTATCAGCCACCGCGACCAGGCTCCGTTCGCAACCCGTTTAACGGTGATCTGCAGCGGCTCATCGAGCACCGGCGAAGATGATATCGAATAACTCCTGCGGTCCTCTCCGCCACCCGCTTTCCGGAATACCAGTGTCAGGAACTGGCCCGCGCGGTAATCCAGCTTCTGCGCCGGATCGAGGATAAAAGATTTGGTGTCATTCGTTTCCTGAACGATCTCCTGTATCCGCAATGCCAAAAGAGAAGGATCCGACATACCGGCTAAATTAAACCCTCCCGCATTAGGCGCAAAAAAAAGCCGCCAGCCGGCGGCTTTCAGATCTGTTATAAAATTTATGCTTCGGTCAGTTTTTTCCCGGGCTGTAACAATTCCACACTCCTGTTGATGAAATTAGTCAGGTCGTTCCCTTTCAGCAAACCCTGCGACAGCAAAGCGAGATCGGCAAGATTGCGGACGTGTTTACTCTGTGTTTCGCTGTCCGTTTCTTTCAGCAATGTTTGGTAAATGGGGTGATTGCCGTTGACAGTAAGCGTTACCTCATCGGGCATCTGCGAATAAAAAGCTGTCATACCGCCGCCAACCGCGCCCATATCCTTCATGCGGCGCATGAACTCTGGCCTCGTAGCAACCACCGGCGCCGTTTCAGGACTCAATCCCTTGATCTCGGTTGTCACATGCAGATCGGCAATGGACAAGGTGAACAGCTCTTTCAGCTTCGCTTCCTCCTCTTTGCCCAGCACGCTTTCGGTGCTGTCCAGTTTATCGATCAGGTTGTCTACGATGTCGGCGTCTACCCGTACAAAACTTACATTATCCCATTTCATCTCCATGGTGTTGATGAAAGCCGCATCGACCAGTGTTTCCATTTTCACAACAGTATAGCCTTTAGCCCGGCAGGCCTGGATATAAGCATCCTGCTGCACCGGATTGGTGGTATAAAGTATCACCTGCTTGCCCTCTTTGTTCTTCTGCAGGCCTTCGGTCAGGGTCTTGTATTCATCGAGGGTATGGAATTTTCCGTCGGTATCTTCCATTACGAGGAACTTGTTGGCTTTCTCCAGGAATTTATCATCGGTCATCATCCCGTATTTCACGAACAGACCGAGGCTTTCCCATTTTTCTTCAAGCGATGCACGCTCATTGCGGAAGATCTCATCCAGCTTGTCGGCCACTTTTTTGGTGATATGCGCATTGATCTTTTTCACGTTGGGATCGCCCTGTAAATAGCTGCGGCTTACATTCAGCGGAATATCAGGACTGTCGATCACACCCTGCAACAGCATCAGGAACTCAGGCACAATATCCTTCACTTCGTCTGTAACGAATACCTGGTTGCTGTACAGCTGGATCTTGTCTTTCTGGATCTCATAGCTCTGCTTGATCTTGGGGAAATACAGTACCCCGGTAAGATGGAAAGGATAGTCCACATTGAGGTGTATCCAGAATAAAGGCGTTTCATTGAAAGGATATAGTTCCTTGTAGAATTTCTCGTAATCCTCTTTGCTCAGATCGGCGGGTTTTTTGATCCAGATCGGATCGGTATTGTTGATGGATTTTTCTTCGCCCTCCTTTTTTTCGCCCGCTTCGCTGAAATAGATAGGAATGGGCAGGAATTTGCAGAAGCGCTGCAGAATGCCCCTGATCCTTCCCGCTTCCAGGAATTCTTTGCTGTCTTCATTGATATGCAGAACGATCTTGGTGCCGCGCTCATTGTAGTCGATATCGTAGAGTTCAAATTCCGGGCTTCCATCGCAGCTCCAGTATACGCCGCTGGCATCGGCTTTATGGCTTTTGGTATAGATCTCCACTTTATCGCTCACCATAAAAGCGCTGTAGAAACCCAGACCGAAATGCCCGATGATATTGGCGTCCTTGTATTTCTCCATAAACTCCTCGGCCCCGCTGAACGCCACCTGGTTGATGTATTTGTCTACCTCTTCAGCAGTCATACCCACACCCCTGTCGATGATGCTCAGCGTTTTTTCTTTGGCATCCAGCACCACATCTATCCGCAGCTCGCCCAGCTCGCCTTTTGCCTCGCCGATGGACGAAAGCGTTTTCAGTTTTTGCGAGGCATCCACCGCATTGCTCACCAGCTCCCGCAGAAAGATCTCATGGTCACTGTACAGGAACTTCTTGATGATCGGAAAAATATTCTCGGTCTGTACCCTAATCTGTCCTTTTTGCATACAGGTTCATTTTGGGTGCAAATGAACAAAGAAAATACCAAACCGTTGTTGCTGACAGGATGACAAGCGTTTTACCCCAGCCGCAGGAAATTCTTTCAGTTGCCGGCGATCCTGATATTGTCCAGCTGAAAAGTCGTGGTCCGTTTATCCACCGCCGAAGCAGGATCGGCCCCCTCGTACCTGAAAGCCAGGTAAATCGTGCCGGAATAGCCGCCCAGGCTGATGCTGCCGGAACCCAGCCAGGCGCCCGGCCCGGCCTGCGTTCCCTTCGACACCGTAGCTTTAAGCGCTGTCCATTTGGCTTTCCAGGGTGTATTGCCCCCATCATAATTGGACGATACATAGATCTGCAGGGTTGCGCCATTATCGAACCCGTCGCGGGTGGTAAAAGTCAATACCTCATTGGCCGAATTGCTGAGGTTTACCGGCGGCGATACCAGCCAGCTTACCACCGCGGCCTGGGCGCTTGCAAATGCGCTGATCTCAGCGTACTGGTTGCCACCCGCCTGCTTTACCTGGTATTTTATGGAGCCGGACTCAGGCAGGTTTTTCCAGCCGCTGAGCTGAAGGTCCGTATTCGCCGCTGCCGACTCAAAATCTTCCGCGAACAATAATTTAGCGCCGGCGCCGGTACAACGCAGCCCGTTAAACTGTACATCTGCCGTATCCCGGATCATGAGTTGCTTTTCGGTCCGGAATACGCTGTAAATGGCCGTGATCACACCATTTCCCCGGGGTGTTTTTACGCCTGCGAAATCCGCAAATCCGCTGGTACGCAGGTAGGCGCTGGAGCCATTGCAAGACCGGATGGTGCGGTTAACAGATACATGATTGATCACATCTGCATATCCCTTGCCCGTATCCGATGGTGGCATTTCAACCGAAGGTATCCTTACCAGACAACTCTGCAGCGAGTCGCTGAGTTGTTCAATGGATATGTTTACGGCGGGCAGCACGTGATGCCGGTCTTCTTTTACAATATACCGGCTGAATAGCGGCTGTGGTATCGCCCTCAGTTCGGGGTAGGCCGGATCGCTGCGGTCAACCCCGGCGCCCAGTTGCACCATTCGCGCATAATCCCCGAGCCAGAGATCCTTGAGCCGCACAAAGATCTTCAGGCCTAGCTGGTAATCGGCATAGAGCGAAGATCCATCGAGCCGGATCGTAATACCTGCCGTACTATCCTGGATAACGATCTGTTTGTAAAAATTATCGCTGCTGTCATTGGCCACAACGATGCCGGCGATCACCTGCTCATCCGCTACCTGTTCGAACCCGCCCATAAAATGCATATTGCGAAGCTGCCGGATGCTGATGGTCGGCTTTAAATTGGCCGCACTGAATACCGGCGGCTCATCAAAATGTTTATTGCAGCAGATCGCCGCCGCAACCATGACCATTAGCCAGCTGATCGATCCATATGATCTCAATCGCTTCATTACCTTAAACTTAAATTGACAGAATATTGCAGACCGCCTGCATAAAAGAACTTAGGTGGGAATTTGCCTGGCTCAGCGGGATCGAAACGCAACTGCTCGAAACCACCGGCCAGCAGCTTCTGGTTATTCAACAGGTTGCTGATGCCTGCATACAAAGCGAGTGTCCGCCGCTTCGCGCCCATTTTCAACCTGAAGGAATTGCCGGCCGAAATGTCTACCGTATACTGATCGGGCAGCAGGGTCTGCTGCAATATCGTATTCCACTGCACAGATCCCGGCATAGCCGATTGCAGCACAGTTTCCGTTCGCCTGTAGGGATTCAACTCTATCCACTGCTTCCTGAGATAACTGGCAGTAAGGTTGAGGTAAAAATATTTGGGCGACTGATACGCGAAACCCAAACTGAATGCCTGCTGCGGCATTCCGCCCAGATTATAATTTTTCAGGTAGATCGTACCGCGTTCGGTGATATAGTCGTCATTGTCGATGCTTACTGCAACAGAAGGGCGGGCATTGTAATAATAACGCCCTATCGCTGCTACGGCATTCAGACTAAGCGTTGGATGGATCCGCAGTTCCATCCCTGTTTCGATGCCAACGTGCATATGTCCGATCCCCGACAGCGCATAGTTCACAAAACTCCGGTAGCCGTCGTGATAAAAACTGAGCACATTCATTTCATCGGAAAACTGCGTCAAGTATCCTGTAAGTCTCCATTTGACTGAAGGCGCATTGAGAATATAACCCGCTTCGGCGGATATAATTTTTTCATTGTTTACGCTTTCCTGTTCCGTATCCCTGGTTTCGGGCGAAAGAAAAACATCGCTGAACAAAGGAGCTTTCGAAAGCATCGCCCCATGCAGGTAAATGTATTTGCGACCGCTGAGCTTCCAGGTTAAACCGGCTTTGCAATGGTATTCGCCGAATTCCTGCAATACCGATCTCCCGAATGAGTTGTCGGGAAACAATCCGGTCCTGATCAGCCCATCACGCAGGAAATTCGTATACCCTGCCTGCAGGGCAATAAAAGCATCGATCCGTTTTTTCGTCGTGTTCAACTGTACCCATCCGCTAAGCTGTGTTGTGAGCGAAACATAATTGTATCCATACCGGTCGCCTTTTTTCAGAATGCGGTTCGGGTGCTCAAGGTCGTTCTGGATAACCGCGCCATCCCCTTCGGCAAACTGGTTCCAGTCTACATAATACTCCCCTCCCAGCAGGTCTTCGATCCTTTTATAAAAATGATTGCGTTGCCATTGCACTGTAAAACCGGAAACAAGGTGCAGGTCTTTTGCAGGCAGACTATTATAAACACAATTTAATACCAGCCTTTGCAAAGCCGTTATTTTGCGCTGCAGGATATAATGCGATCTCAATCCTCCGAAAATATTCCCGCTGATGCCATCCGCATCCCGCGTGATCGCAAAACTATTCCTGTTCACTTCATACAACCGGTTCCAGTTGATCTGCAGCAGGGATGGGTCCGACTCATACAGTTCGGTCAGTCGCATCCGCAAGACAGAATCGTTCTGGTAACTGGGGAGATATTTGTAGTAATCAGGTCGCGGATCGGCCGCATTGTACCAGTCCAATGCTGTGGCAGTTTTCTCGCCGGCCATGATCCCCGCAGACAATAATAATGCCCGGTGATTGTCGATCCGATGATCGAAGCTGAATATGGCTACCGGAATATGCGCGGCAGACTGGTTCGCATTCCTTTTTTTGCCAGACAGGTAACCCCAGTTGGGATTGTATTGCGCAGACCGGGCCAGATCCACGGTTTCCTGCAACACTGGGGAACTGCGGTCATTCTTTGTGATCGCGCCAAAGATCACCATCGACAGTACATCGTCGTGGATCCTTTTATCGATGCCCAGGTAATAGCTCGCCCCGCTTAATCCGGCGCCCGGCACCATTCCTTCTTCCGCATAGCGCATACTGCCGCTGAAAGAGGAATTCCAGCCATGCCGGATCGCCGAAGGCGTATACGTAAAAGAGATCCGGTGCGTATACGAGCGGTTTGAGAATGAATACCCGATCTGCGTCTCCTGTTTTTGTTTGAATGCGCGCATGTCGATAAGCGTGGTGCTCCCGGGATTGCCCATATCCATATCGCCGGCGCGCAGTCCATTGACCGACTGCATATTTTTTGTAACGTCATTCAACCCGCTCCAGTAAGCCCAGGGCGTCTGTCCATCGGCAGCACTCTGCATAGGCAGACCGTTGATCAATGCAGCGGACCAGCGCGCATCATACCCGCGCGGCCTGAAACGAAGCAGGCCAAAATGAAATGATGCGGTATTGCTGAACAGATCGCGGCTGGCGGATAAAAGCGAAGGAAGATACTGGATGGACGCATCTGCTTTTTCATTTTCAACCGCCAGCACTGGAAGCTCATCTGCAATACCATCTTTCCATTCGATGGTAAGCGAATCAGGCGGCAGCATTTTCTTGCTGCGGGCCACCGGCTGCTGCGCCTCCGCGAAAAAGCCGGACAATAAACAGATACAGAACCAGGCCAGTCTCATACAGGATCGTTGATGTGTTGGCCCGGGAATTACAAACGATCCAAAACTATTACGCGTTTTGATATCCCGCAGTATCACCGTGAAACTTTACGGTAAATACGCTATTGCATCTATGAGACAGACGGTAGGTTTGATACTTGAATCGAACCTGATCAAACCAATTGAACGGCAGATCATAAAAATCTCAAACTGCAATCTCACATCCCATCATGAGAACTTTATTACTGCTCGGCATCCTGTTCTTCGCGCTGAAACAGAACGAGCGGCGACAGGTATGCATCGTTGCTTTTTATAACCTCGAGAACTTCTACGATACCGTAGACAATCCATTGGTGAACGACGATGATTTTACACCCAGGGGAGTTAAACATTACGATACCCGGATCTATCGCGACAAAGTAAACAAGCTGGCCTCGGTGATCAGCCTGATCGGCACGGACGTAGTGCCGGAGGGTTCGGTGTTGCTGGGTGTGGCTGAGATCGAGAACGATACGGTGCTGAACGATCTCGTTCATCATCCGCTGTTGCAGCCGAGGCATTACCGCATTATCCATTTCGATTCGCGGGATGCGAGAGGAGTAGATGTAGCGCTGCTCTACAACCCCAAATATTTTGTGCCCGAAGAGGCTGAGAAACTATTCGTGCAGATTCCGGGCAACAGCAAAGAGGCATTTTATACCCGGGATATCCTGTATGTAAAGGGGTTGCTGAACGGCGAGCTCATCCATATTTACGTTAACCACTGGCCCAGCCGCCGCGGTGGCGAAGAGCGCAGCGCACCTGCCAGGGATGCAGCGGCAGCGGTCTGTAAAAAACATGCGGACAGCATCCTGCAAAAGAATACCCGCGCAAAGCTCATCATCATGGGCGATCTGAACGATGATCCTGACAGCCGCAGTGTAACCCGCATACTCCGGGCCAGGGGCGATCAGCAAAAACTGGGGCCCGGCGATCTCTTCAACCCCTGGCTGGAACCCTATCTGAAAGGCATAGGCACCCTGGCCAACCGCGACAGCTGGGGGTTGTTCGACCAGATCATCCTGTCGCCGGCCTGGTTACCCGGCCACACCGGAGCCGATTCGGGGCTGCTTTATCGCCATGCCACTATTTTTGCCCGGGATTTCATGAAAGAGGACCGCGGCCGCTACAAAGGCTACCCCATGCGCACCTGGGACGGGAACACCTACCGTGGGGGTTATAGCGATCATTTTCCGACATTTGTTACCTTAGAACATATAATAAGAGATTGAAAATCAGGCTAAAGCAGTTAAAGTGATTAAAATAAGTCCTGCGATTGGTCAACTCACTCTGCCTGATTTACCCACTTTAACTTCTTTAACCTATTTAACCTCTTCCCGTACCCGGAAATTCCCTTCTTTTCCCTACCTTCGCAGCCCCAAATCTGTTTTGGCAGATTCTCCACGCCGTTGGCGTGGTGTCCAATGGGTAAAACCAATTTATAATTAAAACATCAGTAATGAACAATTACGAACTGATGGTGATCTTCACACCGGTACTGTCTGAGGAAGACTTCAAAGCCTCTCAGAAAAAGTATTCCGATATGATCACCGAAACGGGTGGTGAGATCATTCACAGCAACCCGTGGGGACTTAAATCACTGGCTTTCCCCATCCAGAAAAAGACAACAGGTATTTACTGGATCCTCGAATTCACCGGTCCTGGCGATCTGAACGAAAAAATGAAGATCCAGATGCTGCGTGATGAGCAGGTAATGCGTCACATGATCACCCGTCTCGATAAATACGCCGTCGAGTACAACCACGTGAAAAGAAATGGCGGATTTGCAATGCAAGACAAAACGGAGGCTTAATCATGGCAAAGAATGAGATCAAATACCTGACCGCCATCAAGCAGGAGAAGCCGAAGAAAAAATTCTGCCGCTTCAAAAAGTATGGCATCAAATACGTGGATTATAAAGACATCGAGTTCCTGAAAAAATTCATCAACGAGCAGGGCAAACTGTTGCCACGCCGTTTAACAGGCAACTCGCTGAAATACCAGCGTAAAGTACAGGACGCCGTTAAGAAAGCCCGCCAGATGGCGTTGCTGCCTTATGTAACGGATCTGTTGAAATAGAAAGAGAGTTATAAGTTTTAAGTATTAAGTCATAAGAAAAAAACTTACTACTCATAACTCAGAACTTATAACTCTACACTCATTTAGTAACCTTCCCTAACTCTCCGCGAAAGCGGGGAAGACAGTCTTAAAAGAAACAGACTGGGCACTTGGGACTAAACACACAATCATGCAAGTTATTCTGATCGAAGACGTAGACAACCTGGGTGGACGCAACGAACTGGTGAACGTTCGCAACGGGTATGCACGCAATTACCTGATCCCGCGCAAGCTGGCGGTAGAGGCCAACCCTTCCAATGTTAAGCAGCAGGAAGAGCGCCTGAAAGTGAAAGAGAAAAAAGAAGCTGCCATGCTGGCCGAGCTCAACAAAGTGATCGACGTGCTGAAAGCATCGCCGGTAACCGTGGGCGCCAAAACCGGTACCAGCGGCAAGATCTTCGGCAGTGTTACTTCCCTGCAGATCGCCCGTGCCATCCGCGACCAGAAAGGTTACGAGATCGACCGCAAGCGTATCTCCATCGTTGATGAAGTAAAAGAACTCGGCACCCATAAAGCCGCGATCGACTTCGGCAACGGCAACACCGTTGAGATAGACTTTGAAGTTGTTGCTGAATAAGCATTCATTCAAAAAAAATAACAAGCCCGCTCTTCAAGAGCGGGCTTTTTGTTTCCGCACTATTACCTGCGTTCCCTGCGGTCTTTTGCGTTCTCTGCGATACAAAAAGCGGCGTGAAGCGTGCGGCGGTAACGCAGAGAACACGGGAACCGCAGGGGTCGCAGCGAGTATCTGCCGCTTTCAAAGTTGTAACTGCAACCGCATTCCCATATTAATCCCAACAATTTCAGCCGGTTAGGCATATAATTCCCCAATTTTTCCCTCAAATTCCCGGTCTTGCACAATTCCAAAATTTCCCAACCCAAAATTCCAAAATCCCGCCAAATCCAATATCTTCGGTAAGTCCAATGGCAGTTCTTGCATCTCCGAATGTGTTTAGTAAATGCTTCAGGGTTCTTGGTTACTGTTTACCCATTGGTTTTTTTCACTTAATCAAAAAAGAACATGAACATTTACGTTGGTAACCTGAACTGGAATATGTCCAGCGAAGACCTGCAAAATCTGTTTACACCCTATGGCGAAGTAACCAGCGCCAAGATCGTAACCGACAAATTCAACAACGACCGCAGCAAAGGTTTCGGCTTTGTTGAAATGGCTGACGACGAAGCTGCACGCAGCGCTATCTCTTCATTACACGACACTGAAGTCCTCGGTCGCAAGATCGTGGTGAATGAATCCACTCCACGCCCTGAAG
>Ga0213876_10001541_pt1 | contig 14216 bp, 11 predicted proteins | sample BarmaccomBMRX_R9_FD_160113 | JGI IMG/M metagenome (GOLD analysis project Ga0213876, IMG submission 160113) | Root-associated microbial communities from Barbacenia macrantha in rupestrian grasslands, the National Park of Serra do Cipo, Brazil - RX_R9 | ecosystem: Host-associated > Plants > Roots...
CAGCAGGGCCAGCTTGTCCTTGACCGTGCCACGGTAGGCGCGGCGGGCGGCCGCGTAGAGCTGTTCGTCCATGGCCGGGTGGCGCGTCTCCCAGCCCTCGCCGTACAGGTCGAAGTCGTCGCGGCCAGCGAAGGCCCGGATGACGCGCAGGCGGGCGCCGTAGCGCTCGCGGCCGATGGGCCGGTAGCGCAGGGCGGCCAGCTCGCGTTTGAGCGACAGTTCGCGCGGCCGGTCGAACCAGCGGGCCAGGTCGCGGGCGCGCGGCATCGCTTTGCTGCTGTTGATCATGACCATGAAGCGCCGCCGCGACCAGGGCCGGCCAGTCGGCCGCGGCGGCGGGCACGGCTGCGGAAAGTACAGCGGATGGAAGCGCGTGCCGCGGGCGACGCGGTCGCGGGCGCCCTCGAACAGGAACACGTGCTTGAACTGCGCGCTCAGGCGCGGCAAGTTGGCGTACAGCCACCAGGCGATGACCGGCGGCTCGAACGACACCAGCACCGCCGGCCGCGCCCCGCGCGCCACCAGCCGCGCCGCGTCGGGCGTCCAGTCGTAGGCCAGCAGCAGCACCTGATGGGGGTCGATGCCCTCGGCGTCGACCCGATCAGCGGTCACCAGGTGCAGCCCGCGCTCGCGGGCGGCGGCCTGGACGCGCAGCCACGGCAGGGCCATCGGCCGCAACGATGGCCGCAGCGCCTCGACCGCGCGCGGGTCGAAGACGCGATTGGCGTAAAACTCGGTGTTCCGCGTCGCCAGTGCGACGTGGACCGGGCTCACTGGAGCAGCACGCCGTACAGCTGGGCCGGCGGCCAGGCCTGGGCCGGGCCGGGCGGCTTGAGCGCCAGGCTGTGGCCGGCCACCTCGACCGAGCCAGTGACCCGTTCGAGCTGCCCCGCCGACGTGCGCCGCAACAGGATCACGTTGCCCTGCGGCAGCGGCTCCCAGTGCTCGTCCCACGAGGCGGCCGGCACCCACCAGCGCAGGCCCGCGCCGTCGGCCTGCACCCGCGACTGCCAGTCGACGAGGCTGAACAGGCGCGGCGGGCTGGTCCACTCGGACGGGAAGCGCAGCGTCTCGCCGAGCACCAGCGCGTCGCCCCACGAGTTGGTGAAGATGAACGTCGTCTCCTGGTCAGGCTGGAGCTCGTACAGCAGCACCGTGCCATCCTGGACGTCCGAGCAGCAGGCCGCTACCTGGCGCCAGAACGCCCGCTGCAGGTGCCAGCTCGTGATGAAGTCGCGCTCAATGATCACGTAGTAGCCGGCAGCCAGCGCGACGTAGGCTGCCAGGACGGCGACCCCCAGCCGCGGCCAGGCCTGCAGCACGAGCCAGGCGACGGCTGCCCCCACGACGGCCATGCCGAGGGTGGCGCCCAGGTGGACCGAGGTGCCGCGGCCGACCAGGGCCACCGGCGGGTAGTGGGTAAACGCCAGCAGGTAACTGAGGACCAGCATGACCAGACCGGCCGCGCCGACCTCGAGCGCCTCTCGCCGCCGGCCGCCGGGCCGCGGCAGGTACCACAGCAGCGCGCCGAACAGGGCCAAGGTGAGGATCCCCAGGATCGCCGTCTCGATGTCCCAGGTTGGGAGCGCCCGGGCGGGCATGATCAACATCGCCGCCAGACTGCGCGGCGGGCCGATCAGCAGTGAGCCCACGACCTTTGGCACGATCTCGCCCACGCTGCCGACCGACTCGGTCGCCCGCGACTCGCCGACCAGGAAGCGCACCATGACGGCCAGGGCGATGATGCCGACCAGGATGAGCACGTGCCGCACGAGCTCGCGCGGCAGGCGGCGGTCCCATGGCCGCAGCAGCAGCGGCAGGGCGAACAGGCCGAGGAAGCCGTTTTCGTAGGCCAGCAGCGAGCCGGCGCTCAACACGTAGGCCAGCGCCGGGCGGCGCGCCGCGTAGGCCAGGCCAGACAGCAGGGCGAACGTCAGCGACGGCTGGAGCTGGAAGTCGTGGGTCAGGAAGATCTTGGTCGTGTCGGCGGCGAACAGGCAGAAGACGGCCGCGCCCACGGCGGCGGCGGCCAGCGGCACGCGGGCACGCAGCAGGCGGTAGCAGAGGTAGGTGTTGAGACTGACCACGAGGAAGCCCAACAGGTAGATCGCCGGCAGCCCGCCCAGCTTGTCGCCGACCCACGACAGCAGGTCCGGCAAGAAGAAGCCGAACGGCCGCCCCTGGGGCAAGTGGATGGCCGTCTGCAGACGCGCCAGCAGATACGACGGGTCCTTGCCCATCGCCTCCGAGATGAACCAGTAGTCGTCCTCGTACAGCCCGAAGTCAGCAAAATGATGGAACTGGGCCAGCCAGGCCAGCGCCGCACAGAGTACGAACGCGAGTGCCCCCTCGTGCTGCGCCGCCCGCGCCCGCCAGGTCGCGGCCAGTCGCCCGGCAGCCGTATCGGCTGCCACCGGCGTCGCCACCGTCACCCGCGGCGCCCGCGTCGCGCGCTCATCGCCGGGCACCTTCGTCCACTGCACGCGCGCCCCTCACCCGCGCTGCCGCGCGGCCTCTCCCCGCAGGGGCGAGGCGGAACGGGCTGTCCGCCGCTCGGTGCACCTGTGCCGTTGCTGCCCACCGCGTCAGTGCGTTGGATGCGCTGGCGGTCGAACCGCCTCGCCCCACCGGGGAGAGGCCGCGCGGCAGCGCGGGTGAGGGGCGCGCGTGCGGGCGCCGCGAGCCGGGTGCGGGGCGGCGTCGGCGGACCCATACCGCGGGTGCGGGGCGTTGCGCGTGGGCTCATACCGCGCGGGCGGCGAGGGCGACGTTCCAGGTGTGCTCGGTCGCCTCGGCCTCGAAGTCGGGAAAGCTGCCCAGACGCAGCAGCTCGAAGCCGGCCTGACCCACCAAGAGCTCGAGCTCGGGCCCGAAGAAGTAGCGCATGGTGTGCTGCTCACGGACCTCGGCCAGCACCCGCTGGGCGGCGATCCGCCACACGTGATAGTGCACCCGGCAGGCGTTCTGCCGCACCATGAGCTCACCGGAAGCCACCCGGATCACCTGCCCGCCGTCGCCGTCCGCGACGACCTTGATGCGCTGCGACGGCCGCTCGCGCAGGACCGCCGGCCCGTACCAGACGTCACAGAACAGCAGCCCGCCCGGTCGCAGGTGGCGGCGGGCGGCCCCCAGCGCCGCCTGGACGTCGGCATTGCCAAGCTGGTAGCTCAAGACCCCGAACAGCAGCAGCGCCGCGTCGAAGTGCTCGTTGCCCAGGTCGAGCGAGCCGATGTCCTGGAGCTCGAAGCGGATAGTGGCGCTACGGGCCCGCGCCAGGTCCAGCATGGCCGGCGAGCGATCGACGCCGGTGACCTCGTAGCCGCGCTCGGCCAGGGGCACGGCGTGGCCGCCGGTGCCGCAGCCGAGGTCGAGTACGCGCCGCACCGGCCCGGCACCGTACTGGCGAATGACGCGTTCGACCAGGTCGCATTCGGCCAGATAGTCCTTGTCCTCGTACAGCGCGTCATAGGCCGCCGCGTACGCAGCACCGAAGACGGCCTGGCTCACACGAGCACCTCGCGCGTTCCGCGTGACTGGCTCAGCCGAGCGTCCCGCGCACCACGTGGCTGGCTCACACGAGTGTCTCGCGCACGATGTGGCAGACGCGGTCGATCTGGTCGTCCTGGAGGGCCAGGCCGGACGGCAGGTACAGCCCCTGGCGGGCGATGCGCTCGGCCACCGGGTACGTCTCGCCCTCGAACAGGCCCCGCTGGCGCAGGACCGGCTGCTCGTGCATGCCCAGGAAGAACGGCCGCGTCTCGACCCCACGCGCAGCGAGCCGCGCGGCGAAGGCGGTGGCATCGAGTCCCGTCACCGTCTCATCGAGCACCAGGCCATTCATCCAGTACACGCCCCGCGCCCAGGGCTGCTGGACTTGAAGCTGCAGACCCGGCACGTCGGACAGGTGCTCGGCGTAGCGCTGGCCGATCTGGCGCTTGCGGGCCACGATCCGGTCGATGCGGTCGAGCTGGGCCAGGCCGAGGGCGGCCTGGAGGTTGGTCAGGCGGTAGTTGAAGCCGAGTTCGTTGTGCAGGAAGCGCCGGCCGGGCTGGAAGGCGAGGTTGCGCAGCCGTCGGGCGCGCTCGGCCAACCGCGGGTCGTCGACCAGCAGCATGCCGCCCTCGCCGGTGGTCACCAGTTTGTTGGCGTAGAAGCTGAAGCAGGAGGCGGTGCCGAGGCTGCCGCAGCGGCGGCCGCGGTACTCGGCGCCGTGGGCCTCGGCGGCGTCCTCGATGACCGCCAGGCCGTGCCGCTGGGCGAGTGCGAGGAGCGGGTCCATATCGACCGGGTGGCCGTAGATGTGGACGGGCAGGATGGCCCGCGTGCGGTCGGTGACGCGCCCTTCGAGTTGTCCGACGTCCAGCGTCCAGGTCGCCGGGTCGCTATCGACCAGGACCGGGATGGCGCCGGCCAGCACGACCGGCGTGGCGCACGAGATGATCGTGAAGCTGGGCATGATCACTTCGTCGCCCGGCTGCAGGTCGAGCAGGGCCAGCGCCAGGTGCAGGGCGACGGTGCCGTTGGCCACGGCTACCCCGTGGGCGCGCCCGCAGTAGGCCGCCCAGCGCGTCTCGAACTGCTCGATGTGCGGTCCGGCACCGCTGATCCAGCCGGAGCGCAGCGCCTCGGTGACGAGCTCGACCTCGCGCTCGCCGAGCAGCGGCTCGTTGACCGGGATCGTCGCCTGGGTCGTGGTCGTCTCCTTCAGAACCGCTCTTTCTCGGCGCCGCGCGGATACGGTCCCTGTTTGATCTCCAGCAGGACCGTGTCGTCGAGGACCCGGAAGCCGTGGCCGCCGCTCACGGCGATCAGGATGTCGCCGGGCCCGAGTGGCCGCCTGGCCACCAGGCGCCGATCGGCGGCGTAGACGTCGACCTCGCAGCGGCCGCGCTGGACGATCAGCACCTCGGTCGTGCCGACGATGTGGCGTTCGATGGGCAGGTGGACGTGGCGCGGGATCTGGCTGCCGGCCGGGTAGACGACGTGGCCGACCTGCAGGTTGCAGTCGTCGGGCGTCAGGAACGTCGTCTCGGTCGGCGGCGCCGCACTGCGGATGAGGTAGGCCAGCACGGCCTGATCGCCGCTGGTGTCGGTGATTGTCTCGATCACGCGGCGACTCGCAGACCGGCCAGGCGGCGGACGACCTCATCGAAGGCCGGCCGCGGATCGAGCTGCTGATCGAAGAAGGCACACGCCCGCCGGCTGTAGACACCGGCCTGGTCGGCCGCCAGCGCCGCCAGCGCCTGGCCGATCTGGCTGGCGTCCTCGACGGCGAAGCCACAGCCGGCGGCCGTGATTTGGGGCGCGATCGACGTGGCCGCGTTGGTGATCACCGGCAGGCCGGCCCGCAGCACGTGGGCCAGCTTACCCGACGACAGGCCGATTGTTTGGATGTTGCGCTGGGTGAAGGCCGAGTCGAGGCTCGGGACGTACAACGCCAGGCCCACATCGGCGCCATCGACCAGGTCGTCATAGGCCTGGCGCGGCACCGGCTTGAGCGAGAAGTGCACTCGCCGTGGATCGGCCCGTGCCCGCAAGCGCTCGACGTAGGCCGAGGCCGCGGCGTCGTAGCGGGTGTGGATGACCAGCACCCACGGCGAAGGCCACTCGGGCACGCACGCGACGATGGCCTCGATGCCCGTCCAGTCGCCCAGGCTGCCGGCGTGCAGCGCCACGCGGGCCTCGGCCGGCAGGCCGAAGCGTTCGTGCCACAAGCGCGTCGGCCGGCGGCGGGCCGGCCCGAGCGGCGCGTTCGGCACCAGCACCAGGCGGTCCCACGGCAGCCCGTCGTCCTCGGCCAGCAGGCGCCCACGGGCGGCATCCTGGACGACGACGAATGGCGCCCGCTGGGCCAGGGCCCGCTCGCGGTCCTTCTGAGCGCGCTCGGCCGCCGTCTGGAGCTCGTAGGACAGCAGCAGCTCCAGTGAGTAGTAGGCCACCGGTGCCCCGGCCGCCAGCGCGTGCGCGAGCTCGAGGCCGTCCGGGTCGACGCCGATCAGGCAGTCGTAGGCCACCTGGCGGGTCGCCGCGCGCGTCCGCGCCAGGCGCACCAGGCGCGAGCCGTGGGCCAGCCCGGCGCCCAGCGCGGCGTAGCTGCGCCCCAGCGGTCCGCGGGCCGCCCGCCGCAGCCAGCCGAGCCGCCGCACCGCGCCGCGCACGGTCGCGGGCGGAGGGGCCGCCAGCCCGGCGGTGCCCAGCGAGCAGAGGTGGATGCGCTGGCTGTCGAAGCGCGGCAGCGGCTGGCCGGCCTGGGTGATGGTGAACAGGTCGACGTCGTAGCCGTGCTCGGCCAGCAGTTCGGCGGCCACGACCAGGCACGGCACGCTGTCGAGGGTCGCCCGCGGGTAGACGAGGCCGACGCGCCCGGCACTCCTCATACGGCCGCAACCGGCGTGGGCAGACGGACGCCGAGGCGCTCGAGGATGGCGGCGACCTGGCGCTCGGCCGAGCGCACGTCGTACTCACGCCGCACCAGATCTAGGGCCGGTCCGCGCAGCGCCTCGCCCACTGAGGCATCCTCGAGCAGCGAGAGGATGGAATCGGCGAAGGTCTCGGGCGTGTCGGCCAGCAGCAGGTGGCGGCCGTGCTCCACGGCGAGACCCTCGGCGCCGAGCGTGGTCGAGACGACCGGCGCCCCGGCGGCAAACGCCTCCAGGATCTTGAAGCGGGTGCCCGACTCCCAGCGCAGGGGCACCAGGGCGGCGGCGCAGGCGCGCAGATAGGGCACAATCGACGGCACCTCGCCGGTCACGTGCACCCGCGACGAACGACGGGCAGTGACCACAGGGGCCGGGTCGCGACCGACGAGGTAGAGGTGCGCGGCCGGCTGGCGCTGCCAGACGCGGGGCATGACCTCGTCGAGGAGCCAGTCGACGGCGTCGACGTTGGCCGTGCCGCGCGAGAGCGAGCCGGCGAAGACGAGGGCCGGCTGCTGCGCGCTCACGCCGGCGCGTGTCTCGGCCGCATACGCGTCGACATCGATGACGTTGTGCAGCAGCATGACTCGCTCTGGGTCGCGCGCCAGCGCCCGGAAGTAGGCGGCATCGACGTCTGAGACGGCCGTCGTCACGTCGACCACGGCCGCCCCCTGGCGCTCCTCGGCCTCCTTGGCCTGGCCAGCCCGCTGGATGCGCGCCTGCTGCAGGGCGTCCGGCGCAAACGGCAGCTCGCGCAGGATGAAGCGCGACCAAACGCACTCGGTCTCCAGCACCAGCGGCCGGCCGAGGCGAGCCTTGAGCGGGATCAGGTCGTAGGAGATGCCGCCGAAGCCGAGCCACAGCACGTCCGGCCGCTGCGCCGCCGCCCACGCGGCGAGGGTGTCCAGCAACGTCGCGCGGGCCACAGCGTCAGTCGCCGCGCCGTGGTCATCGGCCGTCTGCCTCGACGCCACCGCCGTTGGTGCTGTGGTGCGCCGCGCCTCGAGGGCTGCGAGCGCGCCCCGCAGCCCGCTGCGCACAGGCTGCGGTAGCAGCGCCCGCAGCAGCGCGCGCGGCCCGCCGGGCAGCGGCTCAGGTGGCGGGAAGACGACCTCGCGGCAGAAGCCGAGCAGGTGGGCCCGCGCCGCCTCGCGATCCGGCGTATCCGGTGCCTGGGTCACGTACAGGCTCACGTCGGCCCAGCGCGCCAGCGCCCGCAGCGTGTAGTACGTCCGCAGCCGTGGCCCGCCCAGCGGCGGATAGCCGAAGATCGGCGTGATGTACACCACATGTGGCCGTCGCGCCTGCGCCATCAGGCGGCTCCGAAGGCCTTGAGGACGCTGCCGGCGTGGCGGGCGGCGCCGACGAGGCCGCTGTTGGGGCGGGCTTCGGCAAAGCGCACACGGGCTTCCTGGAGCGCGGCCTGGGCGATCGACGGCCGGCCGACGCCGGGCGGGACCGCATACCCATACGCGCCGGCCCGGTCGGCCGTCGCCCGCGCCACCAGCCAGGCCTGGCCCGGCGTCATGCGCGAGCGCCACACGCCGGCCCGGTTGAGCAGCACCCCGCTGCCGACGTCGCGCTTCCACGTCTCGCCCCGCCCGACGTTGCGCGCCGCCTGCTGGCCGAACTCGTCGAGCATGGCCGGCTCGTAGTCCAGCCCGACGAAGGCGCATAGCCGCCGCACCTCCGCCTCCGGTTCGCGCACCAGCCGCTCGTAGACCACCGTCACCAGGCGCTCGGGGTGGGCCGCGGCGTACGCCTCGGCCGCGCCGACCGACTCCATCCAGCGCGCGGCGTGCGCGATGACCGAGCGCGACGACTGCCACGGCACGCCCAGCAGCGAGCTGGTCACGTCGATCGGATCGCGCACGACGTTGACGACGACGGCATCCGGGAAACAGGCGCCGATCCACTCGAGACACAGCACGTGCAGCGGCGTCTTCTCGATGGCCCGCTGACTGGCGCCGTCCGGCGGCCGGAAGTGCTCGACCAGAGCGACGAAGACGTCGAGGGCCGTGAGCGGCGGTGCCGTCTGGCCGAGGCGCTCGGCGAGCGCGGCCCAGAAGTTGCCGAGGTCGGGCAGGTCGGCCTCGGCCTCCAGCAGCGCCCGCGCGCGGGCCAGGTCGCTCGCCTCGAGCGGGTCGTCCGGCAGGCGGCCCATCTCCGGCAGCACGTATGAGAAGAAGTGCGTCTCGGGCAGCGAGAACGCCTGCGAGCTGGCGCTCAAGATGCACTGCACGAGCGTCGTCCCCGACCGCGGGCAGCCCACCACAAAGATCGGCCGCACCAGGGCGGTGGTCACGACCGTACCTCCCTCAGCCGGCTCGCGCCCGGCGGGCGGTCGGCGCCGCCCCTCACCCGCGCTGCCGCGCGGCCTCTCCCCGCAGGGGCGAGGCGGTTTGGTGCCCACGTGCCAAGCGCACTGACGCAGTGGGCGGCTACGCCACAGTGTGATCCACAGGCGGACGGCGCGTTCCGCCTCGCCCCGCCGGGGAGAGGCCGCGCGGCAGCGCGGGTGAGGGGCGAGCGCACGAGCAGTACGCGGTGGCGTGGGGTGAGGGGCGCGGCGCTGACTGCGAGCCGGCTGAGGGGCGCGCGGCGGGCAGTCGACACGCTGCGGCACTGTGCGTCGATCACTGGGCAGCTCCGACGGGGACGTCCAGGGCGGCCTCGTCGTAGACCTGCCAACTGGCGCGGACCAGGACGGGGCCATTCAGCTGATGCGGCAGGTAGCCGCTGCCGAAGAAGTCGCGCGGCTCGACACTGAAGCTGGCCACGTGCTCGAGCAGGTCGAGCTGCCGCTCGCCGCTCAGGCAGCCCAGGGTCAGCAGGTACTCGCCCGGCACCAGTGGCATCTCGTCCAGGCGACACACCACCCGGCCGGCCCGCGGCGCCCACTCGGCCAGCCCCAGTTGGGCCCGCGTCTGGAGGAAGAACAGCGGCATGCCCAGGCCGTTGGAGACGATGAGGCCAAAGCTCGGGTTGGCGATCTCGCCCGACGTCTCATAGCTGAGGTGGAACTCGAGCGCTTCGCCGCAGCCGATGGCCGAGACCGGCGTGCCGTCGGCGGCGCGTAGGTCCAGGCTGGTGAAGACCGGCCGCAGGCGCGGGTCGAGGCGCGGCACCGCCCGCAGGTCGACAGCCGGCCGCGGCTCGGCGCGCGAGCCGAGATAGGCGCCGATGCAGGTGGCCGGATCGCCCTGTATGGCCACCTGGCCGCCGTCGATGACGATCACCCGCTGGCACAGTTTCTCGACGCTCGGCAGGTTGTGGCTGACGAACAGGACGGTGCGGCCCTCGCGGGCGACCTCGCCCATGCGGCCCAGGCACTTCTTCTGAAAGGCCGCGTCGCCGACGGCCAGTACCTCGTCGACCAGCAAGATCTCCGGTTCGAGATGGGCGGCCACGGCGAACGCCAGGCGCAGGTACATGCCACTGGAGTAGCGCTTGACCGGCGTGTCGATGAAGCGTTCGACCTCGGCGAAGGCCACCATCTCGTCGAAGCGGCGGGCGATCTCGGCCCGCCGCATGCCCAGGATGGCCCCATTGAGGTAGATGTTCTCGCGGCCGGTCAGCTCCGGGTGGAAGCCGGTGCCCACTTCGAGCAGGCTGCCGACGCGACCGCGGACGACGGCACGCCCCTCCGTCGGTTCGGTGATGCGCGAGAGGATCTTGAGCAGCGTGCTCTTGCCGGCTCCGTTGTGGCCGATGATGCCCAGCACCTCACCCTGGGCCACCTCCAGCGACACGTCGCGCAGCGCCCAGATGGTCGTATCGGGCGCGCTCGCCGCGCGTAGGCGGCGCCAGGGGGCGCCGACGGTGCCGCTCAGCACGTCGCGCAGCGAGCGGTAGGCCTCCCGCTGGCCGATGCGGTAGCGCTTGCCGAGCCGCTCGGCCACGATCGCCGGCGCCGTCACCAGCGGATCGGCGCCTCCCGCACGTACTGGTAGCGGTTGTTCTCGAGGCGCGGCAGCACCAGGCCACGCGCCCGCCGCAGCAGCCGCGCCGCCCGGCCCGGCAGCCAGCTTTCGAGGATGGCGCAGGCGCGGAAGAGCGCCACCGTCTCACGGGTCACCGACGTGTTCTTAGAGAACGCACCGTAGTGGATGAAGTCACGCCGGAAGCGAGCTGGCACACAGCCGAAGCGCAGCCCCTGGTCGCGCAGCGACTTCTGGAAGTAGGCACAGCTATCCCAGCAGTTGCGCTCGACCGGCGCGCCGGCGAGCATCTCGCGATGGAAGGCCATCGACACCTGGGAGCGCGCAAAGGCCGCGCGTTTGTAGACACAGAACCAGGTGTGGTTGCGCTCATTCAAGATGATGGTGTTGCCACTGTACGGCTCGTGAACGACGCCGGTCGGCGAGTGATCGGTCGAGTAGCCGATGAGATCCGCTTCGCCGCGCAACTGAGCGAACATGGCATCGACGAAGCGCGGCCTGAAGATCTCGAAGTCGGCGTCGACGGTAGCGATGTACGGTGTATCGAGTTTGCGCAGTTCGCGGTCCCACAGCGGGTCGCAATACTCGAACGGCCCTTCGAGCGCATCAGACAGCACACGCGCGTTGATCGCCTGCAGATCGGCATCATGCTGCGCATTGCGGGCGATCTCGACGTAGGCGAAGCGTTCCCAGCGCGGGAAGTAGTACGCCTTCTGCTCGGGGAGTAAATAGTTCGAGTAGACCAGCAAGCTGAAGTCGAGGTGCCCGCGCAGTTTTTCATAGCTGCGCACGGCATAGTCGGCGATCACCGCGTCGCGCGGCGTCACGATCATGAAGAACGTTACCTCAGGCACGCGAGGCACGCTGGGCGACCACGAAGGTGCTCTTGCCGACCTGGTGACGGCGCTCGATGTGGAGGCCGGCTGCGCCGAAGACGCGGTCGATCGTCTCGGGGGCGTGGAAGGTGTAGACCGGCGCCATGTCGGCCGGCAAACGCACCAGGTGCTGCCAGCCTTCGGACGTACTTGGATCGATGTAGTCGACGATGGCGTAGCCGCCCGGCTTGAGGACCCGCGCGAACTCGCGCGCATAGGCCAGGATGACCCCCAGCTTGAGCTCGACTAGCGTGTTAGCCGAGAAGATGGCGTCCAGCCAGCCGTCGCGCGCAAAGGGCAGTGATTGGCCGTCGCCGAGGTGGGCAGAGACGGCCGGGGCGGCGCTGAAGTAGTGGCTCAGAAAGCGCACCATCCACGGCGAGGCGTCCACCAGATGCAATTCGCCGTGCGGCAAGCGCGCGAGGATGTGGCGCGACCAGCGGCCGGTGCCCGGCCCGATCTCGCACACGATCGACTGTGGCTCCAAGTAGGGGAACAGGACCTCATCGAGCGTCGGCCGCGGCAGCCGCCAGCCGAGGTGCTGCTCCTCGTAGTCGTTGACGTCCAGGCCCAGGCGGCTCGCCTCGGCCAAATACCCGGCGAACCCCTCCGGCCGCTCGCTCAGCACCCGGTCGCGCACCTCGTAGCCGAACGGCCGCAGCACGCGGCTGGCGCCGACCTCGACCACCGTCCGCACCAGGCTGGTCACGGCGCCAAGGCGATGGCGGCCTCGTCGCCGCTGGCCGCGCGGACGTAGCCCGCCTCGACGAGATAGTCGAGGATGCGATGGGCGTTGGCCTCGGCGCTGTGGGCGAGCGTGTCGAGTACCAGTTCGGCCGCCTCGGGCGCTTCGTACGGGTCATCGATGCCGGTCATGTGCGTGGTTTCGCCGCGCCGCGCCTGGGCGTAGATGCCCTTCGGGTCGCGCCGCTCGCACTCCTCGAGCGGCGTATCGACGAAGACCTCGACGAAGCGGTCGGCGCCGACCATCTGGCGCACCTCGTTGCGCGTCGCCCGATAGGGGCTGGTGGCCGCGCACACGGCGATGCCACCGTGGCGCACGATCTCGCTGGCCACGAAGCCGATGCGCCGCACGTTGGCGTCGCGGTCCTCCTTGGAGAAGCCGAGCCCCTTCGACAGGTGCGTCCGCACCACGTCGCCGTCGAGCACGCTGATCTGGCGGCCGTGCTCCAGCAGCAGCACCGTCAGCACCTCGGCGGTGGTCGACTTGCCGGCCGCCGACAGCCCGGTGAACCACACGCACACCCCCTGGCGGTGCCGCGGCGGGTACGTCTCGGCCAGGATGGCCGCCGTCTCGGGCCGCGTGAACCAGTCCGGTAACAGCCGGCCGCGATTCAGGAACGCCTCACGCACCTGGGTGCCCGAGATGCTGGCCGTGCGCGACCCGGCCGGTACCTTGTCGACCTCCTCGTAGCGGTCCTCGTCCGGCAGGTAGACCAACTCCTGGAACGGCACCATCCGCACGCCCAGTTCGTCTTGGTAGCGGGCCACGACCTCCTGGGCGTCGTACGGACCGTAGAACGGCTGGCCGCGCGAATCTCTGCCCGGGCTGGCGTGGTCGCGGCCGACGACGAAGTGATTGGCGCCGTAGTTGCGTCGGATCAGTGCATGCCACAGCGCCTCGCGCGGGCCGGCCATGCGCATCGCCAGCGGCAGCAGCGCCAACAGCACCCGGTCCGGCGCGTAGTAGCGCTCCGTCAGCGCCCGGTAGGTGCGCACGCGCGTGTAGTGATCCACGTCGCCCGGCTTGGTCATGCCTACGCTCGGGTGCAGCAGGAGCGTGCCGTCGACGGCCTCGGTGGCGCGTTTGGTCAGTTCCTCGTGCACGCGATGCAGCGGGTTGCGCGTCTGGAACGCCACCACGTTGGCGTGGCCGCGCGCGGCGAGCGCCGCCCGCACCTCGGCCGGCCCGAGCCGCAGTTCGCGGAAGTCGTAGCGCGGCGGCAGCCGCAGCACGCGCAACCGACCGGCCACGTTGAAGCGTCCCCAGCGGCCCATCTCGGCCACCAGCGGGTGGCGGACGTCGGTCGTGCCCAGCACCTGGCGGGCGATCGCCGCGGGGTCCCAGGGGTAGATCTCCTCGATGGTCAGGACGGCCAGCGGGTCGTTGTTGGCCGAGCGCAGGGCGACCTCCGCATCCAGATGCAGGCCGTCGGTCGACTCGACCGGCAACGTGATCGGGATCGGGAACAGCGCGCCACCCTGAAGCCGCATCTCGGCCACCACGCGCTCGTGGTCGGCCTGGCCCATGAATCCGTCGAGCGGCGAGAACGCGCCACAGGCCAGGAGCTCCAGGTCGCACAGCGAGCGCTCGGAGAGGCGGATGCTGGGAATGCGGCCGGCGGCGTCGGCCAGCGCCGCCCGTTCGTCGTCGTTGCTGACCAGTAGGTTGACCAGCCGGCCGCCGAAGGGCGCGATCGGCTCGCTCCTCGTCTGGCTCACGCGGCGTACCGCACCGCCACCCGCTGGCGGCTGCCGACGAGTTGGGCCAGCCGTACGCCCGCGAACAAGCCGACCAGCGGCAAGGCTGGCGTCGTGAACCGTTCATCGACGGCAATCAAGACGTGCACCGCCGACAGGAAGACCACCACGCCGAGCAGGCTCAGGGCCAAGCCCTGGGTGCTCGGCTCGCCGAGACTGCGCACCGCCTGCCACAGCGCCAGGAGCAGGAGCACCAGTTCGGCCGCCCAGATCACGTAGCGGGCCGTGCTCGGCAGGTGCAGCGCATCGGCCTGGCGCACCGGCGTGTGGCCGGCCCAGATCAGCACCGGCGCCAGCAGCAGATGATTGACCAGATACTGGCGCAGGTTCAGCCGGATGTTGTCAACGGCGAGGCCGAGTGTCTCGCCCAGCGGTCGCTCGTAGGGGCCGCGGGCCTGCTCCATGTAGCGCTGCGACAGCTCCGGCCGCGGGCCGACGGTACTCGCCTGCTGGATGGCCTGCTCGCGCGGCCCGGGCGCCGT
>Ga0213876_10001542_pt1 | contig 14209 bp, 10 predicted proteins | sample BarmaccomBMRX_R9_FD_160113 | JGI IMG/M metagenome (GOLD analysis project Ga0213876, IMG submission 160113) | Root-associated microbial communities from Barbacenia macrantha in rupestrian grasslands, the National Park of Serra do Cipo, Brazil - RX_R9 | ecosystem: Host-associated > Plants > Roots...
GCCTCCCATCCCGGTATCGATTTTATCTCGTTCACCGGCAGCCCCCAGACCGGGACCTCGATCCAGGCGGCGGCCGCACAAAACCATATCGGCGTGACCCTCGAGCTCGGCGGTAAATCCGCGCAAGTCGTGTTCGGCGACGCCGATCTCGAGAGCCTTGTGCCGGTCGTGGTCAACGCCATCATCCAGAACGGAGGCCAGACCTGCTCGGCCGGCAGCCGCCTCTTGATCGAGCGCTCGGCCTATGAGCGCGTGGTCGAGTGCGTGGGCAAGCGCTTCGCGGCTTTGCGCGCGGGCCCCCCCGAGCGCGATCTCGATCTGGGACCCATGATCAATGCCGCCCAGAAGCGTCGGATCGAGACCTATCTCGCGGGCGCCTCCGCCGACCGCCTGAAGACGCTCGCGACCGGCACTGTCGTGAAAGACGCGCCGAAGGGTGGCTATTACGTGTCCCCGACGCTCATCGGCACGCCGCCCGAGAACCACAAGATCGTGCAGGAAGAAGTCTTCGGCCCCGTTCTCGCGGCGATGACGTTCGAGGATGAAGCCGATGCCATCCGCCTCGCCAATGGTACGCCTTACGGGCTCGTGGCCGGCGTCTGGTCACGCGACGCAAAACGCGCCTTGCGCGTGGCGCGAAAAATGCGCGCAGGCCAGGTCTTCGTGAACTCCTATGGTGCCGGAGGCGGCATCGAGCTTCCCTTTGGTGGCTTTGGCCGCTCCGGTCATGGACGGGAGAAGGGTTTCGAAGGCTTGCGGGAGTTCACGACGACGCAGACGCTCGTGATCGCGCATGGCGAATGACGCAAGCCGTGACGAATGGCGGCTAAAGCCGCGTGGATCGTTCGCTCTTGAGAAGTAATCGGCGGAGCAAGCGCATTTTTGTCCTTGGTTATCGCTCGTGGTATCGAGGCCACTTGTCCAGTGCAACTCGTGACCGATGCCAACTTCTTTCGCTCATGCCCGCGAAATGGGCCCCAGCTCCGCGTTCCCTCACGAGTCTAGATTGCCGCTTCCGCGGGAATGAGCGGAAGGAGATGTGAGCTCGATGCTACATCCGTCTTTGTGGATAGGCGTCGGTGCGGTGCAAGGCACGCCAGATCCACAGCACGATGATCGAACCGAGGAGCGCCGCGAGGAAGTGATCGAGCGAGTTGCGCAGCCCGAAATGCGCGAGGGTAGCGAGTTCCGAGCCCACGTAAGAGCCGGCGATGCCGATGAGGATGTTGGTGAAGATCCAATGGCGCGAGCCGAGAATCATTCCGGCGATCCAACCCGCGAGACCTCCAATGATGATGAGGGCAAAAAAGCCCATCGGTTGCGAATCTCCGACGAAGGCGACTGGCTGATCCATGATCCACTCCTTGTCCGGACGAAGATGTGATCATAAGCCGATTGTTCGATACCTTGCCAGAGTTTACATTTCTGGTTCAGACAAAATACAGCGTCATTTATTACCTTCGGTATTCTTCAGGGCGCGGTAGGTTCTCGACCCGTCAAGCTTGTCCCATGGCCAAGGCGGAAGCGAGGAGCGCATCGAGCCGCGAGAGATCGCTGTAATGGCACAACAGCACACCCGTCGTTTTCGACAACGCTTCGGCCGAACGGGTGAACCCCGCATTCGAGACGACCGCCGCGATCGTGGCGCCGTAATGCTTTCTCGCCGTGAAAGCTTCCTGAACCGCCTTGTTGCCGATGGCCGAGCGGTGGAGCTTGCATTGCAGCACAACGGTGATGCCGTCCTTCTCCGCGATAACGTCGGCGCCCTGATCGCCTGAGGTGCCGGTAGCGCGCGCTTTCCATCCCGCGGCGTGGAGGGCCATCGAGCACCAATGCTCGAACTCGGCAGGCGACAAATCCTTCGCCATCGCGAGCGAGGCCTCGAGCTCCTGCGCACGTCGCGATACGGGCGCCGCGATCAGCTCGTCGAAGAGAGCTTCGCGACGAAAGGCGATGGCGCCCCGCTCGGATGTGCTCAACTGCGGCATCACGAGCTTGTCGATGAAGTAGCGATATTCCTTGCTCCAAGGCTTCTCGTCCACAAGGCCGTAATGATCCGTCTTGACAAGCGTCAATCGCCGTCGCGCCAAAGTCTCGAGATGAATGTCGACGAGACTTGCGATCTTGCGACGCGCGGCAGCGACATGGCGCAATGCGCGCAAAAAGGCGAGAAGGCCCCAGAAGCCGACAAGTCCAAGAGCAATCGATATCAGGGCTGGCGTGTTCGCCATTCGAAGCCTTTGCTGCCGCGCGTGTTCTTGTGTTGTTCTAACGCAAAACCGTCAGCGTACCTAATCGCCTGCGTCCTCGAACGGTACAGGCAATTGGCGTCGACCCATGCTTTCGAGCTGACCACCGGGGCTTCGGCCACGCCTTCACTAGTCGCGCGCCAGCTCGGCTTTCAACTCCTGGCGCCAGGCTTCTTCGAGCGTGGGGACATCTTCCCGGACCAGTTTCCACATGACGGGCGCCGAAATGGTTTCGTAGCTGTGGCGCAGGACGTGGCCGATTCCAGCTACCTTCGTCCAGGGTATATTCGGGTGGCGTGCTTTCAGATCGTCGGTCAAATGGCGGGCTTGCTTCCAAAACTATTTCAACTCCGCGCTGGACCAGCCACTGCCTTTGCCAATCCTTTTCGAAAGATTTCGAGGGATGTAGCGCCGATGACCTCTCGGACACGTTCAATGGCTTCAACCATGTCCGTCAGGCGAGGGACAAGGGAGCGGCGAGGCGGCATTAAAAAATCTGCAACGCCGACGCCTCGATATTTTGCCGTAACGTTCTATGGAGGCTGTCACGGGTCATTATGTCGGTCGGGCGACCAAGGATTTGAGCGGCGGCTTCCTTTACGTCCATCAACTCAAACATGCCCAACTTGCCTTTCCGATAGTCGAAAAAAAGGTCGACGTCGGATTCCTCACGCGCTTCATCGCGCGCCGTGGATCCGAACATGTAAAGATGTTCGACCCCAAGACGCTTCAATTCGGCGGCGTGGGCCTTAAGACGGCTTATTGCTTCATGACGTTTCATGATTCCAACATAGCATGGACCCGCATGACATGAAATTTCCTGGCTGAACGGGGCGGGACGCTGTTTTGGCGACGTCGCGTGTTCGGCGCTGTATCGAGCAGCCCTTTCATGTAGTTTCTTGGGCGATCGGCGCTTTTGCGCGGACGAAGCCAACTTCGACCGGAGGACGCCATGAACTGGGAAGTCTTCATCACCTGCGCGGTCACGGGATCAGGAGGGTCGGTTTCGCGCAGCGAGAAAATTCCGATCACGCCGCGCGAGATCGCGGGAGCCGCGATAGAAGCGGCAAAGGCGGGCGCCGCGATCGCGCATATTCACGTGCGAAACCCCAAGAGCGGCGCGCCCTCGCGCGATCCTGCGCTTTATCGCGAGGTCGTCGAGCGCATCCGCGACGCGGGCACGGATGTCGTGCTCAATCTCACGGCCGGCATGGGCGGCGATCTCGTGCTCGGTGGGCCGGAGACGCCATTGCCGCTCGATTCCGGCAAGACGGATATGATCGGCGCGACCGAGCGCCTCGTCCATGTGGAAGCGCTCCTGCCGGAAATCTGCACTCTGGATTGCGGCACGATGAATTTTGCCGAGGGCGACTACGTCATGACGAACACGCCCGCCATGCTGCGCGCCATGGCGGGACGCGTGCAAGCGCTTGGCGTGCGTCCCGAGATCGAGGTCTTCGACACCGGTCACCTCGTGCTCGCGCGAAAGCTCATCGCGGAGGGCTTGATCGACGATCCCGTGATGATCCAGCTTTGCATGGGCATTCCTTATGGCGCGCCGGATGATCCGACGACGCTGATGGCGATGGTCGCCAATCTTCCGCCCCGCTGCGTGTTCTCGGCCTTCTCGATCGGACGCATGCAGCTTCCTTATGTCGCCATGGCGGCGCTCGCCGGCGGCAATGTGCGCGTTGGACTCGAGGACAATCTCTATCTCTCGAAGGGCGTGAAGGCCTCGAACGGCGACCTCGTCGAACGCGCGGCCAAGATTCTTTCGGCGATGAATGTGCGGGTGCTGACGCCAGCTGAGGTCCGCCGCAAGCTCGAGCTTCGCGGTGCCGTGAGCGCGAGCGTTCAATGAGCTCGATCAAGCGCTGTGCCGTCATCGGGGCTGGCGTCATCGGCGCGGGATGGGCGGCCCGCTTCGTTCTCAACGGCCTCGATGTCGCGATCTTCGATCCCCATCCCGAGGCGGAGCGGCGGGCGCGTGCGACACTGGACAACGCGATGCGGGCGCGCGAGCGCCTCACGCTCGCGCCGATGGGAGAGCTTGGCGAGCTCTCGTTCGTCGCAACGCTCGCCGAGGCCGTCCGCGATGCGGATTTTGTTCAGGAGAATGCCCCCGAGCGCGAGGAGCTCAAGCGCGAGCTCTTGCGCGCCATCGACGCCCATGCGCGGCCGACCGCACTCATCGCCTCGTCGACTTCGGGGCTGCTGCCGAGTCGGCTGCAAGCCGGCATGGATCGACCCGGCCGTTTTCTCGTCGGCCACCCGTTCAACCCCGTCTACCTTTTGCCGCTGGTCGAGCTTTGTGGCGGCAGCGCGACGGATCCGGCCACGATCGACGCGGCGCATCATTTCTACGCGTCGCTTGGCATGCACCCCCTTCGCCTGCGCAAGGAGATCGACGGTTTCGTCGCCGACCGCCTCTTGGAAGCGCTCTGGCGCGAGGCCCTGTGGCTCGTCCAAGACGATGTCGCGACCGTTGCGGAAGTCGACGACGCGATCCGTTACGGGGCCGGGCTCCGCTGGGCCTTCATGGGCACCTTTCTCACATATCGGCTCGCGGGCGGGGAGGCAGGCATGCGCCATTTCCTGGCCCAGTTCGGGCCTGCGTTGCAGCTTCCGTGGACAAAGCTCATGGATGTGCCTGAGCTCACGCCAGACTTCATCGAGAAGCTTGCCGCGCAATCGGAGCAGCAGGCCGCGGGAGCCTCCCTCGAGGCGCTCGAAAGAAAACGCGACGATTGCCTCATCGCGATCATGCAGGCTTTAAGAGCGCAGGATTTCGCGTCCGGAAAGACGCTCGCGCAGTATGAAGAACGGTTGTTCGCGAAGCCCCAACTCGCGAAGAGTGGCTCGGCCTCACCCGACGTTTCGAAGCCGCTGCGGCTCCATGAAGGCGTCGTGCGAACCGAGTGGATAGACTACAACAACCACTTGACCGAGAGCCGCTATCTGCAGGTTTTCGGCGATGCATCCGACGCGCTCACCTCTTTGCTTGGCGTGGACGCGGCGTATCGGCGCTCGAACGGCAGCTTCTTCACGGCCGAGACCCACATGATCCATCTTCGCGAGATCGCCTGCCTCGAGCCCTTCTTCATCACGACGCAAATTCTGCACGGGGATGAAAAGCGCGTCCACCTCTTCCATCTCATGCATCATGCGCGCACGAACGAGCCCCTCGCGAGCGCCGAGCAGATGCTCCTTCACGTCGATGCAAAGACGGGCCGCGTGTCGCCGGCCTCATCCGAGGTCCAAAGGCGCCTTGCGTCGCTCACCGAAGCTCAGGCCAAATTGCCGCTGCCCCAAGGGGCCGGCCGCGCCATTCAAAAGCGGAAATAGATGAAGGCGGCAGGCGGTCCGCGTCCGACCTCGAGAAAGCAATAGACCGCCAAGGTGGCGAGCGCGACGGCCATCCAGGGTGTCGGACGCAACCATCGATCCTTGATTTCATGCGCGGGCGGAATGAGAACCGAGGCGGCCGCGCCGATGGCGAGAACGCCGACACCTTTCAGCCCGCCAGCGAAGCCGTAAAAGCCCGCGAGCGAGCCGAGGATCGATGCCGCCGTCGCGAAATTCGGGGATCGGAAAAGCACCCAGCCGGCGATCACGAAAAGCAGGGTGACGAGCCAGCTCGCGAAAGCCGGCATCGGGCGCTTCAGCCAAGCCCAGGCGTGGCAGATGATGAGGCCGCAGCCGTGCCAGAGGCCCCAGGCCACATAGGTCCAACCGGCGCCGTGCCACAATCCCGCAAGTCCCATGGTGACGAGTGTCGCCATGAGATAACGGGTAGCCCCATGCCGGCTGCCGCCGAGCGGGATGTAGAGGTAGTCGCGAATGAAGCGCGACAGCGAGATGTGCCAGCGTCGCCAAAAATCGCGAATATCGAGCGCGAGATAGGGGCGACGGAAATTCTCCGGCAGAACCAAGCCGAACATCAAGGCGATGCCGATCGCCATCTCCGAATAGGCCGAGAAGTCGAGGAAAAGCTGAAGCGAGAATGCGAGCGTCGCGGTCCAGGCTTCGCCGAAATCGAGCACGCGATCGGTCGCGGCGGAAAAGAGCGGGTCTACGAGCCTCGCGAGGCGCGAGGCAAGGAGCACTTTCTTGGCGAAACCCAGAGTGAAGAGGGCAAGTCCGGCCGAAAAGCGAAAAGCTGCCCCGTCACGACGCGGATCGAGCTTGAATTGCGGGATGAGCTCGTTGTGGCGCACGATCGGCCCGGCAATGAGATGCGGGAACACCATGACGAACAGCGCGAATTCCCTCAAAGGATAGATCGGCGCTTCGCCCCTCATTCGGTCGATCAGATAGGAGATGAGCTGGAAGGAAAAGAAGCTGATGCCGATCGGGAGCACGACACCGGCGCGCGGCAAGTCGATCCCGGTGAGCGCCTGCGCGCTGCCGATGAGAAAGTCGAGATATTTGAAGGTCGCGAGCGATGAGAGATTGAGGACGATACCGATGACCAGGAAGCCTCGCCGCCCGGTTCTTTCTTGCGCAAGCGCGAGCGCATAGGTCGCGAGGACCTGGCCGACGAGAAGCGGGACGAAGCGGACATCCCACCAGCCATAAAAGAAGAGCGAGCCGGCGAGCAGCACGCTCTGTCGGGTCGCTGCCGAATTGGCGGCGAGATAGTAAAGGGTCAACAAAGCCGGCAGGAAAAGGAGAATGAACTCCTGCGAGTGAAAAAGCATTACGCGTCAGTTCCAGGAGTGCTGGAATTCACCACGCTCGACCGCGGCGGTGCCCGGCTTGCGCAACGCGCCTGCGATGTCGTTCTCGATCATGCGTGAGAAGAACGCGCGGTAATGGTTGGGATCGACGAAGTTGCTGGTCTCGCGCGCCGCCGGCGTGTCGAGGAAATAATCGAGCAAGCGCCAGTTCGGATGGGCGCGAACGCGCCGTTCGAGCGCGTGTTTGCAGGTCTTGATCTCGCGCCATTCCAGCGTGTTCTCCTGAGGGAGGATCGAGACATGCGCCGGCGGAACGACGAAGACGATCATCGTGCTCGAGGGCAGGCCGTCGAGCGCCTTTTCCATGAGGTCGATCGCGGGAAAACGCTCGTCGGCGAGAAGCGCGGGGGACAGATCGGTCGCGGGAGGCTGGACAGGCGGTGGCGGGCCCACGAAGGCGAATTTGACCTCCTCGAAAACGGTTCCGCTCGGGTCGGATATCGGTGTGAGCCCAAAGCTCGCCTTGATGCGCCTTGCACTCGAGCGCAGCATCGAGGCGCTCATCATATGCGCGACGTAATCGAGGTCTGAGTCGTAAAGCCAGAACGGGAAGGGGGCGGTGAGCGGCAATGCCGGGTCACGGTCGCAAATCGTTCCGTCGGCGTTGATCACCATCGCCGCGATCTTCGCATGATTTCGCTGGAACCATGAGATCATGGCGGCATCCTCGCGCTTGCGTTCGGCGGGAACGGCGAGTTGCACGAAGGAAAATCCGGTCGCCGCGCTCAACCTCTTCGGCTCGAGCGACATCAGATGCGAATTGCCGATGATCGCCGCATTAAAGCGCGGGTCGCGCCCGCGACTGACATTCACCACCCGCCCGACGCTGTCGATCGGCCCGGAAACGGTGAGCTTCGGAAAACGTCCGCTGTCGAGAGGATCGACCGCGATGAGGAAGGCGAAGACGGCCAAGAGCTCGGCGAAGAACACCGCAACGAAACGGCGCGCGAACCGACGCCATTGCGCCTGGGCGGGACCGAGGGCTTGCGCGGGCGCTTGAGGCACCAGCGTTTCGTCCGTCATTCGCTCCTCGCAAAATCGACGCCCCGTTGCACCGAACGCGGCATAGCGTGAGAAGTAAAAATTGGCCAGCCTTTAGAACATGACACAACACGCAAGAAAAATCAGTGGAGTGCAGTCCTTTTGCAGCGAGCCGAGGTGGCGGCGTGCAACGTTTTCCACTCATCCCCGCGCATGCGGGATACAGTTGTTTCGGGGCTATGCCGAAGATATGGATTCCCGCATGCGCGGGAATGAGCGGAGGTGGATCGGGCGTTCGCGGGCACGTACGGTCTCTCTCGTGACGAGAATCGATGTTGTTGGGAGGGTCCGATGGACCGAACGGTTCACGTCATGATCACGGGAATCGTCCAAGGCGTCGGTTACCGAGCCTTCATCGAGAGGCAAGCGCTTTCGCTTTCGCTGTGCGGCTGGGTGCGCAACCGTCGCGACGGCTCGGTCGAGGCGGTGTTCTCAGGGGACGCCGCGAGCATCGATCGCATGCTTGCCGCCTGTCGAAGCGGCCCGCGCCTCGCCATGGTCGAGGAGGTGAGTGTGACGGAGCGGGCCGCCGACGGCGAGTTGCGGGAGTTCGACGTTCTGCCGACGGATTGAGGGAGCTATGTTTCAATCAAGAGCAACTAGTCCAGATATTTTTAGGTTAGACGCTATATAACGTTTATTCTAGATAATTTTTTTACATTGGCCGAAGCTATAACCGATCGCCATCTTGAAACTGATCTGTGACGGTATCGCATGTTTGGCAGAGGTATTTAACCCCTATCGGAATTAGAGTTGCGTGACCACAGGTTGCACAATGCTGATCCAAAAAATGATTAACATGCCGCGTATTATCCGAATTTGTCCTAAGTTCGTCTGCCAGCTTATTAAGTTTAGCTGCCCCTTCAGCGCGGCGAATTTGCTCAGTGGGATCCTTAAAACGATATTCCGCTGCTTCAAGACTCACGCCAAAGTGGACGGCTAAATCCTTTGGGGACTGAAATTTCCCGGTCTCGCTTTCCGGAATGAGAAATTCTGACGCAAATACTTTGGCTTGGTGTTCTGCCGATTGATATGCGGGGATAAATTCATGAACGTTATTTCCTAAAGCGCGCCGGGCTTTTGGCGCACCGGGGTGCATCACTGCGTGGCCTAGCTCATGAGCTAGGGTCATACGTGGCCGGCCCACCCCTAGGCGTGCATGGTCGTTGACTGTTTTTCTTGCTCGGATTGTTATGGCGGAGGATGCGTACGAAGTAAGGCCGTCATTGAGGCCCATCTCATGATCTGGGACGACCTCGAAATTTAGAGGCTTTTCCCCGGAAAGAGTCATAACCTGTCCACGCCTCAGGCAAGCTATAATGTCGACCTGCCAGTCCTTCCGAAGGCCAAAATAGCTATGGGTTTGAGCCGCGATTTTTCTAAGCTCGAGATTGGAACGGCCTTTTACCAGATAATCGTCCGACATTCGATAAGCCCTATTCCAAACTCATAGCTTTATGTTCCTATCTTAGCTCTAATCTAATTCAGCATTCAACTATTCCAACTTAACTGCAGCCCGTCGTTGCGCCGCAGGTCTCGCATTTCAGGCAGGTGCCGTTGCGCACGAGGGTGAAGTTCGCGCATTCCGGGCAGGCCTCACCCACATATCCCTTGGCCTTCGCCTCGGCGCGCTTCACCGCCTCGGGCTTGCCCATCGCCTCGCCCGAATGGGGAAGCGGCGTGTCGAGTGCAAGCGACGCCTGTTCGGCCTGAGGTGCCGCCTCGTAATGGGCATGTGGCTCTGAAAGCTCGCTCTTGAGAGCCGCTGCGCCCTCGATCGCGTAAAGGAGCGCACCGCGCCCGTCGCCGTTCGTGCTGCCGCCCCCCTGCATCATGCGCTCGCCGCGCCCGCGCGTGAGCCCCTTTGAGACGAAAGCCGAAGCTGGAGGCGGGGAGGGCGGAGCCTCGTCGCTCGCCGGGAGCTTGCCTTGCGAGACGCCACCGCCGAGCACGTCATTGCCGATCTCGGAAGGATCGACATGGGCGAGGTCGGTGCGGTCGAGGTACGAGATCGCAAGTTCGCGGAAGACGTAATCGAGGATCGAGGTCGCGTTCTTGATCGCGTCATTGCCTTGCACGAAGCCCGCAGGCTCGAATCGCGTGAAGGTGAAGGCATCGACATATTCGTCGAGTGGCACGCCATATTGGAGGCCGAGCGAGATGGCGATGGCGAAGTTGTTCATCAGAGAGCGGAAGGCCGCGCCTTCCTTGTGCATATCGATGAAGATTTCGCCGAGCCGCCCATCCCCGTATTCGCCGGTGCGCAGATAGACCTTGTGGCCACCGACCACGGCCTTCTGCGTATACCCCTTGCGGCGGTCCGGAAGCTTCTCGCGCTCGCGCACCTTCTTCTCGATGATGACACGCTCGACGATCTTCTCCGCGAGTGCGGTGGCGCGCGCGGCCGCGGGCTGGGCGAGAATGGCTTCGAGCGCCTCTTCCTCGTCCTCCTCGTCGGCGACGAGCGAGGCGTTCAGCGGCTGGGAAAGCTTCGATCCGTCGCGATACAGTGCATTGGCCTTGAGCGCGAGACGCCAGGAGAGGAGATAGGCCTCCTTGCATTCCTCGACCTTCGCGTCATTCGGCATGTTGATGGTCTTCGAGATGGCACCCGAGATGAAAGGCTGGGCCGCCGCCATCATGCGGATATGGCTCTCGACCAAGAGGTAGCGCTTGCCGATGCGCCCGCACGGATTGGCGCAATCGAAAACTGGGTAATGCTCCTTGCGAAGATGCGGCGCGCCTTCGAGCGTCATGGCGCCGCAGACATGGGTGTTCGCGGCCTCGATCTCGGCTTTCGAGAAGCCGAGATGGGTGAGGAGATCGAAGCTCGGATCGTCGAGCTGCGCCTGTGGCACTTCGAGCTTTTCGTGAAGGAATTCAGCTCCTAGCGTCCATTTGTTGAAGACGAACTTGATATCAAAAGCCGAGGGCAGCGCCTTCTCGAGGGTGGCCAGCTTCTCATCGGAAAAGCCTTTCACCGCAAGCGTGGAATGGTTGATCGCGGGCGCCTGGCGAAGCGAGCCGTGGCCCACCGCATAAGCCTCGATCTCGGCGATCTCGGAACCGCGATAGCCGAGCGCCGCAAGCGCATCGGGCACCGCGCGGTTGATGATCTTGAAATAGCCTCCGCCGGCGAGCTTCTTGAATTTCACGAGCGCGAAATCGGGCTCGATGCCCGTGGTGTCGCAATCCATCACGAGGCCGATCGTGCCCGTGGGTGCGATCACCGTCGCTTGCGCATTGCGGAAGCCGTGACCTTCGCCGCCGGAAAGCGCCGCCTCCCAAGCGGAAACGGCATGCGCGACAAGCTCCGCGCCATTCGCGCCGAGCCTCGCACAAGCCGCATGGTCGAGCGGGACCGGGATCGTTGCGAGCGCCTCGTAGCCCGAGGCTTCGCCGCGCGCCGCGCGCGCATGATTGCGCATCACGCGCAACATCGGCTTGGCGTTCTTCGCGTATCCCGGGAAGGGGCCGAGCTCGCCAGCCATTTCGGCGGAAGCCGCATAGGCGATGCCGGTCATGATCGCGGTGAGCGCGCCGCAAAGCGCGCGCCCTTCAGGCGAATCATAGGGCAGACCCATGGTCATCAAGAGGCCCCCGATATTCGCGTAGCCGAGCCCGAGCGTGCGATAGCGGTAGGAAAGCTCGGCGATCTCGCGCGAGGGGAATTGCGCCATCGTCACCGAGATTTCGAGCACGAGCGTCCAGAGGCGACAAGCATGCTCGTAAGCTTCGACGTCCAAGTGCTTCGCGTCGCGATCGTAGAACTGCAGGAGGTTCAGCGAGGCGAGATTGCAGGCCGTGTCGTCGAGGAACATGTATTCCGAGCACGGGTTCGAAGCTCGAATCGGCCCCGATGCCGGGCAGGTGTGCCAATCATTGATCGTCGAGTGAAATTGGATGCCCGGATCCGCCGAGGCCCAGGCGGCATGTCCGATGCGCTCCCAAAGATCGCGGGCCTTCAGCGTCTTCGTCACCTTGCCGGTGATGCGGGCCTTGAGCGACCAATCTCCATCGGCTTCGACCGCGTTGAGGAACTCGTCCGTGACGCGGACGGAATTGTTCGAATTCTGGCCGGAGACCGTGAGATAGGCTTCCGAATCCCAATCGGTGTCGTAAGTGTCGAACGCGATGTCCGTGTAGCCCTGGCGCGCGAACTGGATCACGCGTTTGACGTAGCTCTCCGGCACCATGGCGCGCTTGGCGAGCTTCACCTCGCGCTTGAGCGCCGGGTTCTTCGCCGGGTCGAAGCAATCGTCGCCCGGGCCCTCGCAATTGACGCAGGCGCGCATCACGGCCTTGAGATGCTTCTCGCAGATGCGCGACCCGGCAACCAGGGCTGCGACCTTCTGCTCCTCCTTCATTTTCCAGTCGATGTAAGCCTCGATGTCGGGATGGTCGGCGTCGACTACGACCATCTTCGCCGCGCGCCGCGTCGTGCCACCCGATTTGATGGCGCCCGCCGCGCGATCGCCGATCTTGAGGAAGGACATCAGGCCCGACGAGCGCCCGCCACCCGAAAGCCGCTCGCCCTCTCCGCGAAGCTCAGAAAAATTCGAGCCGGTGCCCGAGCCATATTTGAACAGCCGCGCCTCTCGCACCCACAGATCCATGATGCCGCCCTCGTTCACGAGGTCGTCGGCGACCGATTGGATGAAGCAGGCATGCGGCTGGGGGTGCTCATAGGCCGATTTCGACTTGGTCAAGCGGCCGGTGTTGAAATCGACATAGAAATGGCCCTGGCTCGGGCCGTCGATGCCATAGGCCCAATGCAGGCCCGTGTTGAACCATTGCGGGGAATTGGGCGCCGCCATCTGCCTTGCGAGCATGAAACGCATCTCGTCGAAGAAGGAGCGCGCATCCTCCTCGGCCGAAAAATAACCGCCTTTCCACCCCCAATAGGTCCAGGCGCCGGCGAGCCGATCGAAGACCTGCTTGCCCGAATGTTCCGAACCGAAGCGCTCGCCTTCACTGACTGCTTCCAGCGCGTTTTCGTCCGGAACCGAGCGCCAAAGCCAGGAAGGGACGTCGTTTTCCTCGACGCGCTTGAGCTTCGTCGCGACACCCGCACGGCGGAAGTATTTTTGCGCCAGCACGTCGCACGCCACCTGGCTCCACGCTTCGGGAACCTCGATGCCGTCCATGTGGAAGACGACGGAGCCGTCCGGATTGCGGATTTCACTCGACCCTGCGCGGAACGGAATATCCGCGTAAGGAGATTGCCCAGCCTTCGTGAAGCGACGTTCCACCCGCATGGCATGCCTCATTTTTCCGGGCAAAATAGCCCGCTGCGCCCGAAGACGCGTTGACCCGAGATTGTCGCTGCTTGACGCCGCGCCTTGAGCCGTTGATCGGCCTTTCGGCGGGAACCCCTACGAGATTTTAGCCCTCAACTTCCGGTGCCCCACTGATGCTGGAAACGGCTTATCCGGAAGCTTCGGGCGGTCTCGCGCCCAGGTCTTGAACGATGCCAGACGAGTCGGCACGCGTCAAGCTATTGTGGCTGATATTCGGATCAACGACTATATGTGGGAAAGAGGTGGATAACTTTCAATTTGGACGCAAGCGACTCAGCGCAAACCTCAGCCCCCGTTCAAGGATTTGTCGCGAGAAGGTTGGCTCATCCGACGACGAGAAAAAAATTAACCCCGTTTTGGAGAACCTGACGCGGATCGAGACGGATCCTCCGGCGGCCCCTGCTCCTCGTGCGGTCAAAGGCCATCTTGCCGTCTGGAAAGTGCCGTTCACGCGTCGATAACCGCCCCGAGCCGGACGCGAGCTCCGAAAGCGCCGATTCGCCACGCGCATCTTTCGGCTGCCGGGCGTACTTGGGGGCACAGTGGCGTTTGTTCGCGTCCGGCGAATCACGGCCGGCACGGACACAAACGAAATCCCGCGTCCCGGCGCTCACGATGAGCACCGAGACGCAGGGTCAGGCGGGCAGTGGGCCTCGCCCCCAAAAAGATTTGAAGTCAGGTCAGAGCTTCGAGTCCTCGATAGCTTGCGCGAGGTCCTCGTATTCGTTGCAGCCGGTGCCGCAGATCGCCTTGATGCTCGAAAGCTCGGACTGCGCCTTGTCGAGCTTGCCTTGCACGATATAGGCCTCACCGAGATATTCGCGCACCTGAGCGTAGCTCGGATCGAGCGCGACCGACTTCAGGTAATAGCCGATCCCCT
>Ga0213876_10001543_pt1 | contig 14183 bp, 11 predicted proteins | sample BarmaccomBMRX_R9_FD_160113 | JGI IMG/M metagenome (GOLD analysis project Ga0213876, IMG submission 160113) | Root-associated microbial communities from Barbacenia macrantha in rupestrian grasslands, the National Park of Serra do Cipo, Brazil - RX_R9 | ecosystem: Host-associated > Plants > Roots...
ACCCAATGGTACCGTCACGTTGAAGACGAGCGAACCGCCGCTTTGGTTGTAGGTGCCGATCCCGATGATGCTTTGCGTCGGCTGCAGCACGATCTGCCCGCCCGTGAGGTTGAGCACATCGCCATTCGTGATGCCGGCGCCGATAATGCTGCCGGCGATCGATCCGGCTTGCTGGTTGATCGTGGTCGGCCCGCCTTCCCCGGTGAGGTTGATCGCGGCGGTCGAGCCCGTGATCGTGCCGGTGTTGGTGATCGAGCCCGCCACACCGCCATTGGTGATCGCGATGCCCGTGCCGCTCTTGGCGCCCGTCGCGCTGATCGAGCCCGAGTTCGTGATCCCTCCCGAGCTGATCGTGCTGGCATCCACCTCGATGCCGAACGCTTGCGCCGAACCGCTCACATTGATCGTGCCCGAGTTCGAGATGCCGCCCACCAAGGTGCCCGCTCGTGCTCCCGCTTGCGTCGAGCGTTCCTGAGTTCGAGACGCCGCCCACGATGGTGCTTTGCATCACCTGGATCCCGACGCCCGTATGGGCGCCGGTGGCGCTGATCGATTTCGTGTTAGACACACCCGTGTCCGTGACGTGGGATCCCGCAATGAGGATGCCCGCCGCGTTGTTCGAGGCCGACACCGTGATCGCACCCGAGTTCGAAATACCGCCCGCGAGCGTACTGTTGTTGAGCGCGATGCCAGCCACATTCGCCGCGCCGCTCAGATTGAGCGTGCCGGAATTAGAGACCCCGCCCGAGATGTTGCTCGCGGTGTTGTTGATCGCGGTGTTAGAGATCACGGCGATGCCGACGATAACTTGCGTCGCCCCGCTTAGCGCGATCGTGCCCGTATTCGTGACCCCACCCGTGACGTTGCTGCCGACTGTCTCGATGCCGAATTGGGAGGGGCCGCTCGTCGCCTTGATCGAGCCGGCATTCATGATGCCGCCTGAGACGGACGCCGCCGTCGCCACGATGCCGACCGCGGTGTCGCCGTTCGCACTGGCGCTCAGTGTGATTGAGCCCGCGCTCGTGTTGATGATGCCGCCTGAGGTGATGGCGCCGCCATTTACGCCGATGCCGAAGGCAGAACCCCCGCCAGTCGCTGTGATCGCGCTCGCATTCGAGATGCCGCCGGCAATCATGGTCATGTTGGTCGCGATGCCGCCGGCCGTAAACGTCGCTGTGACGTTGATCGCGTTCGTGTTCGAAATGCCGTTAGCCGAAATAGTGCCTCCATTAGTAAGGATGCCAATGCCGGTACCAAAGGCGCCAGTGCCGTTTGTAGTGATCGTCCCGCTATTGGTAATTCCAGCTCCGATGGTGCTGTTGATCGCAGCGAGTGCCGCGGTTGCCGCTACCTGGTTGTTGCCTAGATTAGCCCCCGGAGTGATCGTGCCCGCATTGGTGACGGCGCCCGTCACCGTCGTGTTGGTGATCACGATCGAGGTTGTGACGTTGCCTGCCCCATTGGTGACCGTCATTTGTGGTGTGGTGATGTTCTGTCCCGCTTGCACGGGCGTCGCCATGAGAAGCGCCGCGACCGAAGTGGTGGCGAGAAGCGCCGGCGCGTGAAAGGGCGCGAAGCGGCGGCGGGAAGCGGCGGGAAGAATCGGCATGAAGAGGCCCCTTTTGGTCGACCAGTAGTCCGTTTCGCGGGCCTCGATCCTTAACCGAATCTTAGCCGAATCTAATTGCTCGTAAAGCTTTCGCAGGCTAATTAGCTATCGAGCGAATTGGCCCCGTGCAAGCGAATGTGACGCTTGATAGGCCAAATCGCGACGCAGTGTCGCATTCGTGCCACAGTTGCCGACCCTCTCAACAGCACACTTCGCCGTGGCTAAGTCGTGAATCCCAACATTTTGCCCACTTTCATCGTGGGCAGCTTTGTGGTTGACCGTAGCGAAAGCCAATGCTCCCCTGATCGAGGCCGATCAGGAACACGTTTGGCATGGAAACCGGGGCACAAGAGCTGCTGAGCGAGATCGCCGATTTCTGCCGGGCGAGTGGCCTGGCGGAAACCACCTTCGGCCGCGCCGCCATCAATGACGGGAAGCTCGTCTCGCGCTTGCGCAATGGAGGCCGGATCACCGCCCAGACTTTCGAGCGCCTGCGCGCTTTCATGGCGCGAGAGGGAGAGCATAACGGCGCGGCCCGTCCGCTCGTTATCGCGCGCAGCGCAAAACGAGCATCCCGAAGCGTGGAGGCTGTGACGGATGTGGCACCCATGCCGGATCCGCAGCGCAATTTCCGCTTCTTCGACAACCGCCAGAAATATCTTCTATTCGTCAACACCTGCAGCGAGAAATGGGTGATCGCGAGCCGCGTCTCGCTCGAACTCGCCAATATCCACCCGAAACCGCCAGCGGTACGCCTCTTCGACGCGGGGATGGGTGACGGCACCGTCCTGGCACGCGTGATGCGCGCTGCCCATGACCGGTTCTCAACGATGCCCTTTTACATCGTCGGCAAGGAGATCAGCCTCGAGGACATCCGTCTCACCTTGCAGAAGATGGCGGATCGCTTCTTCGAGCACCCGGCGACCGTGCTCGTGCTCACCAATCTCGCCTACGCGGATGCGCCCTGGCTCGCGGTGAAGTCGCTCTCCGCCGCCTCGAGCCTCGTCTGGCATGAGGTCGTGCTCTCCGGCAACTCGGCGCACAGCTTCGAGCGGCAGATCACCGCGCTCGAGCCCTTTCTGGCGGAAAATTGGAAAGCCGGCGTCAGCCGAAAGACGGGCAATCCCGTTTATGAGCGCCCGGTTGTCCTCGTGCTCTACCGGCAGGACCATAAGTTCCTGCTCGATTCGATCATTCCCCGTCCGGGCGGCACAACGGCGAACTACGATCTCGTCATCGCCTCCCAGCCTTATCGGGCGCGCGCGCCGCTCGACTTCAAGGCAAGGCGCGTCATCGCCCCGCTCGCGAAAGCGCTCGGGCCCGGCGGACGGCTCATCGGCATCCATTCGCACGGGAACGATCCGGGGATGGAAATCATTCGGCGCGTGTGGCCGCAGGACGACCCCTTCACCACTGATCGACACAGCCTGCTCAGGGCGGTGAAGCAGGAACTCGGACCGGCCGGGCGCGAGCTCAACTTCAACGCTTATGCGGATCGGCGCTCTCTCTTTCGATACGAGATGCACACGCTGCCGAGCGAGATTGGCGGCTCGATCGGCACCTCGACGCTTTTCGCCGCCTGGAACGCGGCGATCTATGTGGCGCAAGTCGAGGATGACCGGTTGGGACCCGTGGTCGCCAACCGGCAATATCTCGAAGCGACCCAAGCCGTGCTGCAGAAACACAACGGGCTTTGGTTCAACGATGAATCCTACGTGATCTCGCGGCGGCGCGATTGAGAGAAGACCGACGCCCGCCCAGGACGTGAAGGCAGACGAAGATGAACCTCGGCTCGAACCTTCCGACGAGCGACGCCGCAACCCCGGCCAGCGGAGCCGCCACGCGCATCGCCGATTTCATGCAGCGCACCTCGATCGAGGCGACGCGGCCGACGCAAGCCGATGCAGAGGCCTTGCGCGAGGCGTTGCCCAAGGGTGCGAAAGTCTTTCTGAGCGCAGTCCCCAAACGCCCGCTCGACGAGGTGATCGCGTCCGCTCGCGTCATTCGGGCTGCCGGCCTCACGCCGGTGCCGCACATTGCGGCGCGTTCGTTCCGGGACATTTCGGCGGCATCCGAGCTTCTGGCGCGGCTCAACGGCGAAGCGGATGTGCGCGCCGTGCTCGTCATCGGCGGCGACCTCCCCTCTCCTTGCGGCGAAATCATGAGCGCGCAGCAGCTCATCGAGACTGGGGTTCTCGGGCGCCGCGGCATAGAGCGCGTCGGCATCGCGGGGTATCCCGACGGCCATCCGCGCATGAGCGACGAAGAACTCGAATCGACGCTGGTGACCAAGGTCGCGGCGGCGCAGAGCGCCGGGCTCGATGTCCACATCGTCACCCAGTTTTGTTTTGAGCCGCGCGTGATCCTTCGCTGGCTCGAATGGCTGCGCCGGCGCGGCCTTCACCTTCCTGTCGACATCGGCCTTGCGGGGCCGACGAGCCTGATGACGTGGCTGAACTACGCGCGCCGCTGCGGGGTGAGAGCCTCGGCCGAGGCGCTTGCCCGAAGAAGCGGCCTCGTGAAGCATATGTTCAACGCGGTCGCGCCGGACCCCATCATCCGCGCGCTCGTCGAAGCGCTTTCCGCCGATGACATGGACGAGATATCGCCGCATCTCTTCTCCTTCGGCGGTCTCGGCGCGACGGCGCGCTGGATCGCGGGCGCGGCGCGCGGCCCCATCACGCTCGACCGGGATGGCGGGTTCATCGTGACACCGCATGCCGAGTGAGCACGTCGTTCCCGGCCGAGCGGCCGAAAGCCGCGAGGAGAAAGGAACCTATCTTCCTTTGGGTTCCTCGCCCCTTCCCTGGCTCGTTTCACTCGCCTCGCCGGGGATGACAAGGGCGCTGGCTCGCTCGCCTCTCAGGGGACGCCACACAACCTTGACAAGTCTCAGGCTGCGTGCGGGGATCGCTTCCTCACCTCATGGAGGGATGGACCGCGGATGGAGCAGGACGGCACCAAAGGCGGCGAGGCGCAAAACCGCTACGCAAATGGTCTTGCGGCGGGACGCCTGACGGGCGTGGAATACGCCGATAACTTCGCCGATCTGCATCCTCCGCTGTCGACCCACGAGGCCTTCGTCGAGGCGGAGCGGTGCTATTTCTGCCACGAGCCGCCTTGTCAAAAGGCGTGCCCGACCGGCATCGACATCGCAATGTTCATTCGTCAGATCGCGGCCGGCAATGCGCTGGGCGCGGCCGCGACGATTTTTTCCGCGAACGTGCTCGGCGGCATGTGCGCGCGCGTCTGCCCCACCGAGACGCTTTGCGAGGAAGCCTGCGTGCGCGAGGCCGCGGAAGGCAAGCCCGTGAAGATCGGCCTCCTCCAGCGGCACGCGACCGACGCGATGATGGGGGCGGGAAGACAGCCGTTCGAACGGGCACGTTCCACAGGAAGGCGGATCGCCGTTGTTGGGGCGGGCCCCGCAGGCCTCGCCTGCGCGCATAAGCTCGCCGAACTTGGTCACGAGGTTACCCTCTTCGAGGCCAAGGATCGACTTGGCGGCCTCAACGAATACGGCATCGCAGCCTATAAGACAGTCGACGGCTTTGCCCAGAAAGAGGTCGAGTTCGTTCTCTCGATCGGGGGCATAAAGGTCGAAACTGGACGAAAGCTCGGCACGAATCTCGAGCTTTCCGAGCTTCGGCGCGACTATGATGCCGTTTTTCTCGGCATCGGCCTCGCAGGGGTGAACAAGCTTCGGCTCGCCGGCGAGGAAAGCCTCAAAGGCGTGAGCGACGCGGTCGAATTCATCGCAGAGTTGCGACAAGCCACGGACCTTTCGCGTCTGCCGGTCGGACGCAAGGTCGTCGTGATCGGCGGTGGCATGACCGCGATCGATGCGGCCGTGCAATCGAAGCGCCTCGGCGCGGACGAGGTGACGATCGTCTATCGTCGCGGTGAAGCCGAAATGAAGGCGAGCGGATACGAGCGCGAGCTTGCACGCAATGACGGCGTGCTGATCCGCCATTTCGCCGCCCCGAAGACGCTCGAAGGCGAGGCCGGGCGCGTGACCGGCGTCGTGTTCGAGCGCGTGGCTCCCGGCAACGGCGCGCTCGCATCGACGGGCGAAACCTTTCGGCTCGAGGCGGACATGGTGCTCTCGGCGATCGGCCAGATCTTCATCTCCGACGGGTTCGGAAACGCCCAAGGCCTCGACATCGCGGGCGGGCGGATCGCGATCGATGAGGAACGTCGCACCTCGGTGCCGGGCATATGGGCCGGCGGGGACTGCGTCGCCGGTGGCCAGGACCTCACGGTCACTGCGGTGGAGGACGGCAAGCAGGCCGCGCTCTCCATGCATCGAGCGCTTGCGGGTAGCGAGCGAGTAGCGAATAGCGAGTAGTGATGCGCATTCTATTCGCTACTCGCCATTTCGCTATTCGCCATCATCAATGAGTGGAAACGACGATGGCCGATCTACGCACGAATTTCGCAGGCATCCTTTCGCCGAATCCCTTCTGGCTCGCCTCCGCTCCTCCGACCGACAAGGCTTACAACGTCAAACGCGCCTTCGAGGCGGGGTGGGGCGGGGTCGTCTGGAAGACGCTCGGTGAGGACGGCCCTCCCGTCGTCAATGTGAGCGGTCCGCGCTACGGGGCGATCCATGGTCCCGACCGGCGCGTCATCGGCTTCAACAACATCGAGCTCATCACCGACCGTCCCCTCGACGTGAACCTGCGCGAGATCAAGCAAGTGAAACGCGATTGGCCGGACCGCGCGGTCGTCGTCTCGCTCATGGTGCCTTGCGAGGAAGCGGCGTGGAAGAAAATCCTCAAGCCTGTCGAGGAGACAGGTTGCGACGGCATCGAATTGAATTTCGGCTGCCCGCACGGCATGTCCGAGCGCGGCATGGGGTCGGCGGTGGGCCAAGTGCCCGAATACATCGAGATGGTGGTGCGCTGGTGCAAGCAGAACACGCGCATGCCCGTCATCGTGAAGCTCACCCCGAACATCACGGACATCCGCTACCCGGCGCGGGCGGCGAAGCGCGGCGGAGCGGATGCGGTATCGCTCATCAACACCATCACCTCGATCATGCAGGTCGATCTCGATCGCATGACACCGGCGCCGCATGTGGACGGCAAAGGCACGCATGGCGGCTTCTGCGGGCCTGCAGTGAAGCCGATCGCGCTCAACATGGTGGCGCAGATCGCGCGCGATCCCGAGACGCGCGGTTTGCCGATCTCCGGGATCGGCGGCATCACCACCTGGCGAGACGCTGCCGAATTCATCGCGCTCGGCTCAGGCACGGTGCAGGTGTGCACAGCGGCTATGACTTACGGTTTCCGCATCGTCACGGAGATGATCTCCGGCCTTACGGATTGGATGGACCAGGCCGGACACGCGACGCTCGCGGACTTCGAAGGACGCGCCACGCGCAATTTCACCGAATGGGAGCACCTCAACCTCAACTATGTTGCGAAGGCGGTCATCGATCAGGACCTTTGCATAAAATGCGGGCGCTGCTTCAGCGCTTGTGAGGACACCTCCCATCAGGCGATCGCCGCCACCGTCAACGGCGAGCGCAAATTCGTGGTCAAGGACGAGGAATGCGTCGGCTGCAATTTGTGCGTGCTCGTCTGCCCCGTCGAGAACTGCATCACCCTGGAACACCGCACGCAAGGCATCGACCCGCGCACAGGCGTCCCCTACGCACAGCCGCCTCTCGATTGGACCAAGCACCCCAACAATCCCATGGCGAAGCAGGCGGCGGAGTAGACGATGGCCGATCTCTCGAATATCCGCATCGATGGCGGGCGGCTCTGGGATTCGATCATGGAGATGGCGAAGATCGGAGCGACACCGAAGGGCGGAAGCAAGCGGCTCACGCTCACCGATCTCGACCGCGAAGGCCGTGCGCTCTTCACCTCTTGGTGCGAGAAGGCCGGATGCGGCGTCGCGGTCGACGAGATGGGGAACATCTTCGCGCGCCGACCCGGTACGGAGAATGGTCTTGCGCCGGTGATGATGGGCTCGCATCTCGACACACAGCCGACGGGCGGGAAGTTCGACGGCGTGCTCGGTGTGCTCGGGGCACTCGAGGTCGTGCGCTCGCTCAATGACCTCAAGATCAAGACGAAGCGCCCGATCGAGATCGCCAATTGGACGAACGAGGAAGGTTCGCGATTCGCGCCCGCGATGGTGTCCTCGGGCGTCTTTGCAGGCGTCTACACCAAGGATTTCGCCTATGCCTGCGAAGACCAGGAAGGCAAGAAGCTCGGCGAGGAGCTCACGCGCATCGGCTTTAAAGGGGATGAACCGGTGGGAACCCGGAAAATCCACGCCTTCTTCGAGCTCCATATCGAACAAGGACCGATCCTCGAAGCGGAGAATCTCGATGTCGGCATCGTGACGCATGGACAGGGTCAGCGCTGGTACGAGATCGACCTCACCGGCTTTGAGAGCCATGCGGGCTCGACCCCGATGCCGCGGCGCAAGGACGCGCTTCTGGGCGCGGCGCGCATCGTCGAGCTCGTCAACAAGACGGCGCTCGCGCAGGCTCCGCTCGCCGTCGGCACCGTGGGCATGCTCAACCCATATCCGAACTCACGCAACGTGATTCCAGGGACGGCCTTCATCGCGTGTGAATTCCGCCATCCCGATGACGCGGTGCTTTCGGTGATGGATGCTCGGCTGCGAGAGGGCGTCCAGGCGATCGCCAAGGAAATCGGTCTCAGCTATGAGATCCGCCAGATCTTCTATTATCAGCCGGTCGCCTTCGACAAGGAGTGCGTTGCCGCCGTGCGCCGCGCCGCCCAGCATTTCGGCTACACGCATCGCGACATCGTCTCGGGCGCCGGGCACGACGCCTGCTATATCGCCCGGGTGGCGCCCACTTCGATGATCTTCACGCCTTGCGTCGATGGGGTGAGCCACAACGAAGCCGAGGACATCAAGCCCGATTGGGCGACGGCCGGCGCCAATGTGCTGATGCACGCCGTCCTCGAGAAGGCGGAGGTGGTGGGATGAGCAATGGTTGTGCCCTACGCCGCCCTCATCCGCCGGCCGCTCACGCGGCCGGCACCTTCTCCCGCGCGAAGAGCGCGGGAGAAGGAGTTATTCCTGGAGGAACGCGATGTCTCTTTTGATCAAGGGCGGCGACATCGTCGCGGCGGACCGCACATTCAAGTCCGATATCCTCGTCGAAGGTGAAAGCATCAAGGCCATCGGGACCGGCCTTTCAGGCACGGATGTCGTCGATGCCTCGGGCTGCTTCGTCATGCCCGGCGGCATCGACCCGCACACGCATCTCGAGATGCCCTTCATGGGCACGACATCGGCCGATCACTACGAGAGCGGCACCAAGGCCGCGCTCTCCGGCGGCACCACGATGGTGGTCGATTTCTGTATTCCGACGAATGGCCAGCCACTTCTTGAAGCTTGGGCCGAGTGGGACAAGAAATCAAAAACCGCCTGCACCGATTATGCCTATCACATGTGCATCACCTATTGGACCGAGAAGGTGCGCGACGAGATGGCCGCCGTCGTCAAGCGGGGTGTCACCACCTTCAAGCATTTCATGGCCTACAAGGGCGCGTTGATGGTGAATGATGACGAGATGTTCGCCTCCTTCCGCCGCTGCGCCGAACTCGGCGCCATGCCGCTCGTGCATGCCGAGAACGGCGATGTGGTGGCGGCTCTCCAAGCGAAGCTTTTGGCGGACGGAATCACAGGTCCCGAAGGCCATGCCTGGTCGCGGCCACCGGAGGTCGAAGGCGAGGCGGCGAACCGCGCCATCATGCTCGCCGACATGGCGGGTGTGCCGCTCTACATCGTGCATGTCTCGTGCCGCCAGGCGCATCACGCGATCGCGCGCGCCCGCGCCGAGGGAAAGCGCGTCTATGGCGAGCCGCTGATTCAACACCTTGTCCTCGACGAGAGCGAATACTTCAACAAGGATTGGGACCACGCGGCACGGCGCGTGATGTCGCCGCCCTTCCGCGACAAGGCCAATCAGGAAGATTTGTGGAACGGCTTGCGCGCCGGTTCCTTGCAAGTTGTCGCGACCGATCATTGCGCCTTCACCAGCGAGCAGAAGCGTTTCGGCCGCAATGATTTCACGCGCATCCCGAACGGCACGGGCGGCCTCGAGGATCGCATGCCGGTGCTCTGGACCTACGGCGTCGGCACGGGACGTCTCACCATGAATGAATTCGTCGCCGCGACCTCGTCGAATATCGCGCGCATCCTCAACCTCTATCCGAAGAAGGGCGCGATCTTGCCGGGCTCGGACGCCGATATCGTCATCTGGGATCCGAAGGCCGAGAAGACGATCTCGGCGAAGACGCAGATGTCGGCGATCGATTACAACGTCTTCGAAGGCGTGAAGGTGAGCGGCCTGCCGCGCACCACGATCTCGCGTGGCGAGGTCGTCTATGACGGTGGTCAGATGAGCGCCAAGCCAGGGCGCGGCAAATTCGTCGCTCGGGCCCCCTTCCCCGCCGCCGCACGCGCCTTGACCGAGTGGAAGAAGATCACTGCCGTGCGGAAGATCGCGCGCTGATGCTCGAGAGCATTCCCAAGGCAGAGAGCGGCGCCGAGGCGCGGGCCGCGCGCGTCATCGACATCTCCCGCTTGTCGCTCACCTTCGAGACTTCGGACGGTCCGGTCGAGGCGCTTTCCGGGATCGATCTTTCGATCGAGCGCGGCGAATTCGTCTCGCTCATCGGACCTTCGGGATGCGGCAAGACGACGTTGTTGCGCGTGATAGCCGATCTCGAGACGCCGACGAGCGGCAAGGTCATCATCAACGGGCTCACGCCCAGTGAGGCAAGGCTCGAGCGCGCTTATGGCTATGTGTTCCAGGCGCCGGCGCTTTACCCCTGGCGCACGATTGCGCGGAACATCGCGCTTCCGCTCGAGATCATGGGATTTTCCAAGGAGGAGCGCAAAGAGCGTGTCCAACGCAATCTCGACCTCGTGAATCTCAGCGGCTTCGAGAGGCGATTTCCCTGGCAATTGTCGGGCGGCATGCAGCAGCGCGCCTCGATCGCGCGCGCTCTCGCTTTCGATCCCGACCTCTTGCTGATGGACGAGCCCTTCGGTGCGCTCGACGAGATCGTGCGCGACAAGCTCAACGAGCAGCTTTTGCAGCTTTGGAACAAGACGCGCAAGACGGTCGTCTTCGTCACCCATTCCATTCCGGAGGCTGTGTTCCTCTCGACGAGGATCGTGGTCATGTCACCGCGTCCCGGCCGCATCCATGATGTCATCGAATGCGGTTTTGCCCGCGACCGCACGCTCGAGGTCCGCGAAACGCGCCAATTCCTGGAAATCGCCAATCGCGTCCGGCACGGATTGCGCGAAGGCCATTCCTATGTCGACTGAGCGCGGCGCGCCTCGCCTTCTTCAACGGCTGTCCGCCGGCAACGCTTTTCCGATCTTCGTCGTCGTATTTTTCATTCTCATCATCTGGTATGTCGCCGCGTTCTTCATGAATCTCGACTTGCAGCGCGACGCTTTCGCCAATGCCGATCAAGCCTATTCCACGAGCGATCTCGTCGAAGGTACGATGAGCCAGGATCGTCCGCGTCTGCCTGCCCCGCATCAGATCGCGGCGGAGATCGACAAGACGGTATTCGAGCTCTCGCCCTCGTCGAAGCGAAGCCTCGTCTACCATGGCGCGGTAACGCTCGAGGCTACGCTTCTCGGCTTCGCCATCGGCTCGGCTCTCGGCATGCTGCTAGCCGTGATGATCGTGCATGCCGCAAGTCTCGAGCGAAGTCTTATGCCATGGATCATCGCCTCGCAGACGATCCCAATCATCGCGCTCGCCCCGATGATTGTCGTGATCATGAACCAGTTCGACGTGACGGGGATCGTGCCGAAGGCGACGATCTCGGCCTATCTTTCATTCTTCCCGGTCACGGTCGGGATGGTGAAAGGCTTGCGCTCGCCTGATCCGCTGCAGCTCGATCTCATGCGCACCTACTCGGCCACGCGTTTCCAGACCTTCTTCAAGCTCAGGGCGCCGGCGAGCGTGCCCTTTCTCTTCGCGAGCCTCAAGGTCGCAGTCGCCGCGAGCCTCGTCGGCGCCGTGGTCGCGGAGATGACCAAGAGCGAGGATGGCGGCTTTGGCGCGCGGCTTCTTGCCGGTTCTTATTACGGGCAGACGATCCAGATCTGGGCGGCGCTCTTTGCGGCAGCCTTCTGCGCGGCGATGCTCGTCATGCTCGTCGGCATGGTCGATCGCGCCGTATCGAAGCGCATGGGATACGTGCGATGAGCTTCGCTGAAGCTTCAGCCGCCGAACACGTGCGCTCGATGAGGGGCAAGCAGCGGGCCTCCCGTCTGAAACGTTTCGATGGTCTTGCTCTTGCCTGTGGCCTCTCGGCGCTTCTCGCCTTCTCGCTCATGAACTCCGATGGCGCAGAAAAAGGCCATCTGCTGTCGGCGGCCGGGCTCGTGCTTCTCGTCGCTGGCGCGATCGCGAGCCTCAATCGCCGCCGGTCCCAGTTCCTGCTCCTGCTGACAGGGAGCGGGACCGTGCTCACCGCAGCAGCCCTGATCTCATCGCTCGCGCCGAACGCCGAAGTGCACGCGCCATCGGCCCTCATCGCGGCCATGGTCGCAGTGTGGCTCGGCGCCTGGCGGTTGGTGAACGCGGTCATTGCCGCGACGCCCGAACGAGGGCCCTTGCGGACACTGTGCAACCTTGCCGTCCCGGTGATCTTCGGCGCGACGATGCTTTTTCTGTGGGAAGTCATCGTGCGGGCGTTCAATGTGCCGCATGTGATCTTGCCGCCGCCCTCGGCCATCGCCCAGCGTTTCGCGAACTCGTTGCCGACGCTCGGCGTCGACTTCCTTCAGACGCTCCGAGGCGTCGCTGCCGGCTACGTCATCGGCTCGGGCGCCGGGCTTCTCGTGGCCATCCTGATCGATCGCGTTCCCTTCCTGCAGCGCGGACTTCTGCCGCTCGGCAATCTCGTCTCGGCCTTGCCGATCGTCGGCATCGCGCCAATCATGGTCATGTGGTTCGGCTTCGACTGGCCCTCGAAGGCCGCGGTCGTCGTGGTGATGACCTTTTTTCCGATGCTGGTGAACGCCAATGCAGGACTTGCCGCGGCGGGCGCGATGGAAAGCGACTTGATGAAGACCTATGCGGCGGGCTATGGGCAAACGCTCACCAAGCTTCGGCTGCCCGCGGCCTTGCCCTTCATCTTCAACGGCCTCAAGATCAATTCGACGCTTGCGCTCATCGGGGCGATCGTCGCGGAGTTTTTCGGCACGCCGATCACCGGGATGGGCTTTCGCATCAATGCCGAGGTCGGGCGCATGAATATCGACATGGTTTGGGCAACGATCCTCGTGGCGGCGCTCTTCGGATCCATCTTCTACGGGTTGATCGCGCTCGTCGAACGCAAGGCGACATTCTGGCACCCGTCCTATCGCCAGAGAGGGTGAGGCACGGCGAAAGGCGCCGCAACAAAGGAGAGGTCATGATGAAGAAACTGGCACTTTGCCTCGCGGCGGCGGCAAGCCTCGCTGCCGTCTCGTCGGCGCAAGCGGCCGACAAGCTGACATTGCAGCTCAAATGGGTGACCCAAGCGCAATTCGCAGGCTATTACGTCGCCAAGGACAAGGGGTTCTACAAGGAAGCCGGGCTCGACGTGACCATCAAGCCCGGCGGGCCCGATGTCGCCCCGCCGCAGGTGATCGCGGGCGGCGGCGCGGATGTGATCATCGACTGGATGCCGTCGGCGCTCGCTTCGCGCGAGAAAGGCGTGCCGCTCGTCAACATCGCCCAGCCCTTCAAGCGCTCCGGCATGGAACTCACGTGCCGAGCCGACACGGGCATCAAAACGCCCAAGGACTTTCCCAATAAGACGCTCGGCGTCTGGTTCGCGGGCAATGAATACCCCTTCCTCGCCTGGATGGCGAAACTCAACCTCAAGACGGACGGCTCGCCGGGCGGCGTGAAGGTGCTGAAGCAAGGCTTCAACGTCGACCCGCTTTTGCAAAAACAGGCCGATTGCATCTCGACGATGACCTACAACGAATATTGGCAAGTGATCGACGCCGGCATCCCGGCCGACAAGCTCGTGGTCTTCAAATATGAGGACCAGGGCGTGGCAACGCTCGAGGACGGGCTCTACGCGACGGAGGACAAGCTCAAGGACCCCGCCTTCGTCGAGAAGCTCGCACGCTTCGTGAAGGCATCCGAGAAGGGCTGGGAATGGGCGCGTGAGCACCCGACCGAAGCCGCGAAAATCGTGCTCGAGAATGACGCGACCGGCGCGCAGACCGAGAAGCATCAGGTGCGCATGATGGGCGAGATCAACAAGCTCACCTCCGGCACCGACGGCACTCTCCAGGAAGCCGACTACACGCGCACCGTGAAAGAGCTTCTCGCGAGCGGCTCGGACCCCGTGATCACCAAGGAGCCGACCGGCGCCTGGACACATGCGGTCACGGACAAGATGAAGACGCTGAAGTAAGGGGGGAGGAAAAGGCTCTTGTCATTCCCGGCCGAGCGCGACGAAGGCGAGCGAGGAAAAGGGAAACCACAACCCCCATCGCTTCCTGGACCCCCTTCCCGAGGCTCGCCTTGCGAGCCTCGCCGGGGGTG
>Ga0213876_10001544_pt1 | contig 14174 bp, 11 predicted proteins | sample BarmaccomBMRX_R9_FD_160113 | JGI IMG/M metagenome (GOLD analysis project Ga0213876, IMG submission 160113) | Root-associated microbial communities from Barbacenia macrantha in rupestrian grasslands, the National Park of Serra do Cipo, Brazil - RX_R9 | ecosystem: Host-associated > Plants > Roots...
CGTAGAGCTTCGGGACCATCTCGCCGGCGATGACCTGCGAGACGGTGATCAGCAGGTAAGCGATCACGACCGAAATCGCGACCGAAGCCGCGTGCCCGAACGCACCACCGAACGCAGGCTCGAACAGGTGCGCGAGCGCCGGCTCGCCGAGAGCACCGATCCCGATCGAGGCCATCGTGATCCCGACCTGGCACGCTGAGATGTAGTCGCTGATGTTGGCGATCTGCGTCAGCGCCAGCCGTGCGCCGCGAGCGCCTTCATCGGCGAGGGTCTCGAGGCGCGGCCGTCGCGAGCGCACGAGGGCGTACTCCGCCATCACGAAAAACGCGTTCACCAGGACGAGGACCCCGGTGAGGATGATGAAGAGCGCCTTCAACAGCGCGCCCGCGCGTGGCAGCCCGGGAGCGTGGTGCCGCTACTTCGGGGTGGGTCGTCGTTCATGCCAGCGACCCGGCGAAAGGTAGCAGCCGCGGCTGGCGCTCCGGCGGAATCGCGCTCGCGCCGAGGACCCGTGACGATCGCGGGGCTAGAGGTCACGCGGCGTAATCACGCCGCTCTTGAGCGCAAGCTCGACAAGCCGGATGCGCTTCTGGTTCTGCGGTAGGTCCTCGATCCCGAACTTCGCGAACAGAGCCCTGAGATGCGTCTTGACCGCATCGACACTGAGATAGAGCTCCTCGGCGATCTGCTGGTTGGTGGCAGGAGTGAGGAAGCCGCTGCTGTCCTTGAAGGGCCGGCACAGCGCGATCAGGACCCGACGCTGTGCGTCGGACAGGCTGGCGCGGTCGAGCACGTGCGAGGCGACCTCGGTCTCGGTCGACTCGCCACCGAGGGGCTGGCGGTACACCGCGAAGGTTCGCCCGAAGCGGATCACGTCCTGGTCGTGGAGACGTCGCCGTCCGACCACCCGCTCGCCGTTGACATGAGTCCCGTTGCGCGACAGGCCGTCGTCGGAGACCGTCCAGTGCTCGCCGATGCGCTCGAGCTCGGCGTGTAGCCGAGAAACCTCGGTGTCCCAGTCGATACAGATGTCGCTCGGCGTCCCCCGACCGACCGTCACCTGGTCGGTCCCGTCGAGCTTATGGATCTGCTGCTGCCCGCCACCATCGCGGTAGACCAGGAAAGGGAACCCCAGCCGCTCCGCCTCGATCTGCGCTTTCAGCTCGAGCGGGGTCTGGAGCGGCGCCTCGTCGTCCATCAATGGGCGATCGTATCCGCCGCCTCACTCAGCAGTTCGGCCATGGTTTTCTAACCTCCTTCGCCATGCGAATCGTCAGCCTGGTCCCCTCCGCAACCGAGATGCTGTTCGCGCTCGGGCTCGGGCCCGACCTTATCGCCGTCACGCACGAGTGCGACTATCCGCCGGCCGCGCGCGAGTTGCCGAAGATCACGCGTGACGTGCTCCCTGCCGGCTTGAACACGGCGCAGATTGACGCAGCGGTCAAAGAGCTGACGCTCGCTGGCGAGTCCATCTACGAGCTCGACGTGGAGATGTTGCGCGACCTGCGCCCGGACCTGATCGTCACGCAGGCGCTGTGCGCGGTCTGCGCCGTCTCCTACGACGACGTCCGCGCGATCGCCGAGGAGCTCGATCCTCGCCCGCGCGTCGTCTCGCTCGATCCCCACACGGTGGGCGAGGTGCTCGGCGACGCGCGTACGCTGGCGCAGGCCACCGGCCGCAAGGACGCGGCCGTCGAGCTGGTGCGCCAGGCTTCCGCGCGGATCGACCGCGTCCGCGTGGCCGTGCGCGGAGCACGACGTCCGCGCGTGGCCGCGCTCGAGTGGCTTGATCCGCCGTTCGTGGCCGGTCACTGGACTCCGCAGCTGATCGAGTACGCCGGCGGCGAGGATGTGCTCGGCTTCGCTGGCGAGCACTCGGAAGAGCGAAGCTGGCCGGAGGTCGAGGCCGCGCAGCCGGACGTTGTGATCGTGATGCCGTGCGGCTTCGATGCCTCCTTCGCGCATCGCGAGGCCGAGATGCACCGCGACCGGCTGGCAGCGATCGGCGCCGGCGAGGTGGTAGCCGTCGATGCGGCCGCCTACTTCTCGCGGCCGGGGCCTCGGATCGTCGACGGGCTCGAGTTGCTCGCCCACGTCCTGCACCCGGACCGGGTGCCCGACGCGCCGGGCGACGCGCTCACGGTCGAGCTCTAGCGCATCCGCTAGCCGTGAAAGCCGATCCCGCTCGGAGCGAGCCCGTGACTGCCCGCAACCGCCACGGCGCCGGCGAAGCTCACCAGCGCCACGAGCAGGCAACCGGCCAACGCGAGCGTCTGGTTGCGCCTGCGCTCGGCGATCTCGACGACGAGGGCGCCGGTGATCAGCCCGCCGATCAGGCCCCCGAGGTGCCCGCCGATCGAGATGCCGCTCACCGTGAGCGAGAAGACGATGTTGATCAGCAGCGTGATCCCGAGCCCCGACTGCCAAATCGGGATCCCTCGGTTGCGGGCCACGACGATCAGCGCGCCAAGCACGCCGAAACACGCACCCGACGCGCCGACAGTGACTGCGTGAGGCTGTAGCAACAGCGCCCCAAAGGACCCGGCGATCAGCGATACGAAATAGATCGCGGCGAAATTGAGGCGGCCGACAGCGGGCTCGAGGATCGTCCCCATCACGTAGAGGAAGAACATGTTGAGGGCGAGGTGGAGGATCCCATCGTGCAGGAACCCGGCGGTCACGATCCGCCAGTACTCGTGCTGGTGAACGATGGCCGGTCCGAACAGCGCCCCCTTGTCGAAGACCTGGCCGCCCCCGCCGCCACTGAACGGCGCGCCGGCTGCCGTCTCGGCCAGGAACACGATCACGTTGATCGCGATCAGCGCCTGCGTGACGACCGGGGCGCTTGTGGCCGTGCGCAGCGTCTTCACCTGAGTGCGCTCACGCGCGCACTCGGGACAACGCATTCCGACCGGCGTCGGCGTCATGCAGTCGGGACAGATCGGGCGCCCGCAGGAGGAGCACGAGACTGCGGTCTCGCGATTGGGATGGCGGTAACAAACGGCCATGGCGATGACGCTAGCAACGCATCTTGCCGTCTTCGTAAGGGACGGCGATGAGTGTTTCAGCGCTTGGGCAGCACCCGGCGCGCCTCCTCGCCGACGTCCTTGAGCGTCCGCCGGGCGAGGTCGAGCAGGTTCGAGGACTGCTGCCGCCGGGCCCGGTGTTGCTGGCGCACGCGAAGCCCGACGAGAGCCGTGCCCGCCGTCGCGCCGACCAACGTCGCGGCCACCGGCCGGACCCAGTTGCGCGGATCGCGCATCGCCGAGAGCTCCCACGACTCGAGCTCATCCTGGGCGAGCTCGGTCAAGTTGATCAGCGTCAGCTCCAACCGATTGACAAGGTCGGCCGGCGGATCCACCGGGCTGAGCGCCTCCCGCAGGAGAGCCTCGAAGTCGGTAGCGCCCGAGCTCATCCCGGCGCCTCCACCGTCGCCTCGGCTGCGGCCGGCTCGGCGACGATGCCCTCGAGCTGGCGGATCGCGCGGTGCAGAAGGACTTTCGTCGCCCCATCGGTGCGGCCGAGTGCGCGCGCAATTTCGCGGTTGTCCATCCCGAGGGCGAAGCGCATGATCAGCGCCTCGCGCCGGTCCTCGGGGAGTTGCTGGACCCCGGCCAGAATCGACTTGAGCTCCTCGCGTCCTTCTACGAGCGATTCGGTCGTGTGTGGCGCCGAGATCATCCCCGCGTCCTCGATCGTCGACTCCGGCTTTCGCGAGCGATCGCGATAGAAGTTCGCCGCCAGGTTGTGCGCGATCCGAATGAGCCACGGCCGCAGCGGCCGTCCGTTCGATTCGCGCAGAGCGCGCTCGAAGTGGCGGTAAGCCTGGAGGAACGTCTGCTCGGTGAGGTCCTCGGCGTCGTGGTGGTTGCCGACCCGATAGTAGCTGTACGAGTAGACGTCGCGGAGGTGCGTGCGATACAGCTCGGTGAAGCGAGCGTCGAGCTCGGCCTTGCTCTTCGGTGTCTCGTCGGCCACCGCACGGGAAGGCTACCGTCGCCTAGGCGGCACGCACCGCGCGGGTTCGCCGGCGCGGCGTGGGTCGGGTTACCGTGGCGGTCCAGCGCTCGGGGTCGATCCGTCCCTCGATCAGCGCAGCGAGGCCGTCGAGCGCCGGCGTCTCGAGTTGGGCTGTTCGCGCAACATCTCTCAGAAGTGGCACTGCGTCGAGCGCTTCCGCCACGTGCCCCAGCACCATCCCGATCTCCCGCGGGGGTACCCCCTGGCTCAGCAGCTCGCCGGCACGGCGGTTGCGCGAGCTCGTCGCGCCGACCGTAGCCACGAGGTCGCCCGCTCCGGCGAGCCCGGCGAATGTCTCAGGCCGGCCGCCGCGCCTGGACGCGAGCGCGTCGACTTCGGCAAACAGTTTGCCGGCCGCCGCTCCGGCCACGTTGGGGCCCGCTCCTGATGCGGCGGCAGCGGCGAGGGCGGCTACGTTTGCCGCACAGCCGGCGAGCTCGACGCCGCTCACGTCGCTTGTAATCGTCACATCGAGTGCGGCGGCGGTGAACGTATCCGTGAGCTGGTTCGCAAAGCCGCGGTCGAGCGAGGCCAGCACGACTGACGCCCCGTGCTCGAGCACGTCGTTGGCATGGGCGGGGCCGCCGAGGGCGGCGACTGCCCGGGCACGACAGCGTTCAGCCGCGAATGCCGACGGCAGCGTGCCCAGCGGCGGCACGAGACCCTTCGAGAGGACGAGCAGGCCCGCGCGCCGCGGGATGTTTTCGCCATGCGCAGCGAGTACAGCCGGCAGAGACCTCGACGGTACGGCGAGGCACACGAGGTCGTGCCCGCCAAGTTCGAGCTCGGCCGCGCGTGCAACCCGAACTCGCTCGGGCAGCTGCACGCCCGGTAGGTACGCCGCGTTCTCGCGCGCATCCGCGAGCGCTGCCGCCTGCTCTCGGGTGCGGCAGCCGAGATCGACCTCGAGCCCCGCGCGCGCCAACGCGATGGCGAGGCTCGTTCCCGAGCTGCCGGCACCGATGATCGTGGCCCGACGTATTGGTGGCAGGCCTCCCAGCCACTCCCATTGCAGCATGACGCACGGCCAGATCCGGTCGGTCACCGCGCTTGCGAGGGCGGGCGAGGCGCCGGGCACCTGCGGGAACCGCAATGGTCGGCCCGCGCGGATCCGGACCTTGCGCGGGCGGATCCTCCAGCCTTTGCGGACGTCCTCGGTCCCGATCACCGCCACCGGCACCACGGGCGCACCGGTCTCGAGCGCCAACCGCGCTACTCCGCGCTTGGGCTGGCCCAGGGCGCCAGGGCGGGTTCGTGTTCCCTCGGGAAAGATCAGCACGATCTCGCCGCGCGCGAGGATCGCCTTGGCCGTGCTGATCATCTCGGCATCCGCGGCCCCGCGGTCAACCGGAAAGGCGCCGAGTGCGCTCAGGAGCCACGCCATCCAGCGGTACTTGAAGAGCTCCTTCTTCGCGATGTAGTACATCGGCCGGCGGACCATCGTCGCGATCACGCACGGATCCATGAAGCTACGGTGATTGGCCGCGATGATCACCGGGCCTTCGCCCGGTATGTGCTCGCGCCCGATGCGGCTGTAGCGGAAGTACATGTGGAAGATCGGCTGCAGGATCGCGCGCACGATCCAGTAGACGATGAGGTTGGCGCCCCTCTCGCGCGCTCGCTCATGCAGCACTTTGTGATCCATCGCACAGCGGGGTACCCGTTCTCGCGGGGGCCGTTACAGTTGCAGGGGGTGAGTGCCGCGATCGACCGCACGCGCACGCTGAGAGGAGCCGTCTGCGGCGCCGTCGCCGCGGCGGTCTGGGCGCTTCAGCAGCCGCTCGACAAAGTCGTTTTCGCCAGCCGCTACGACGACGTCGAGCTGCTCGGTAAGGCGCTGACCCGTGGCGAGGGCTGGTATCCCGTCGGACTCGCGCTGCACATGCAGAACGGGGCCACGTTTGGAGCCGTGTACGCGAACCTCGCGCCGGCGCTCCCCTTGCCGCGCGTCGCGCGGGGCCCAACGCTCGCGTTAGCCGAGCACGTGAGCCTGTGGCCACTCGGACTGGTCGTTGATCGATTCCATCCCGCGCGCAAGGAGCTGCCGAGGTTCGCGGGCAATCGGCGCGCCTATGCGCAAGCGGCATGGCGGCACCTGCTGTTCGGCCTCGTGCTCGGCGAGCTCGAGCGGCGCGTCAACGCGGGGCCCGAGCCGGCGCCGCCGCAGCCCGAACCCGACTTCTCGAGTAACGGTCACGGCAGCCTGGATCACGCGGTCACCGTGTCCGAGCCCGGCGACTGAACGCCGCAACTCGCGCCAATCGTTCGCCTCGCCGCTAAGGGGGCGGAGAAGCGTCGGCGGCGCTCGACGACCTGGCATTCGTCACGGCGACCCGAACCACACTCGACGCCCGGCCGGCGGCTGACCGACGCGTGCGACACTGGACGCGCGCCGCCCGCCTAGCTCAATTGGCAGAGCACTTGATTTGTAATCAAGGGATTGGGGGTTCAAGTCCCCCGGCGGGCTTGAGGATTTCGCAAACCGTGTCCCCAGTAAGTCCGGGGCGTGCCGCGGACCGGCGTGGCCGCACCGGATCGCGCGTGCGCATTGAGCGCAGCAAGATTCCCCAGCGGGAGCCGGCGGCACTGGCGACCTCCAGCACTCCGATTGCAGGTAGCGCTCCCAAAGGATCCCGAAGTGATCAGTGGCCCTGAGTTCGCTGGACCGACGGTTTCGGTTTTCGATGCGACTTAGATATCGAGCTTGCCGCCCACCTCGAACATCTCGACCGCGACGCGCCGACCCGCCGACCCGGACTGGGGAGGATCCATCCCGCTCAGGGTGGCGTCGCCCTAACCACCGCACGACGATCTGCCAAGCCACGAGCGCGCGCGAGCACGGAAGCGGATCTGTACCACGGCCAACGACTGAGTTGCCGGGAGCGAGCCACTGGACCTGAGATTCTCTTTCCTTGAACGCTCCGGCGCCGTAGCATTAGTTTGGGCCCGCTGGTCTGGCTCTTGAAATGAACACAGTCGAGACGGTCACGATCCTGTTCACCGATCTGGTCGGTTCGACTGAGATGTCATCGCGGGTCGGTCCGGAGGCCGCCGAGGCGCTGCGGGTCGAGCATTTCGCATTGCTGCGCGAGTCTGTTGCGGCAGCTAGCGGGCGGGAGGTCAAGAACCTGGGGGACGGCTTGATGGTCGCGTTCGTGAGCGTCGCCGCAGCGATCGATTGTGCGGCGTCGATGCAACAGCGGATCGAGGTGCGAAACCGGCGGGCCGAGCACAAGCTTGAGGTGCGGATCGGAGTTAGCCTCGGTGAGGCGACTCGCGATGCAGGCGACTACTTTGGGCAGCCGGTGATCGAGGCGTCGCGGCTGTGTGAAGCGGCTGCCGCAGGGCAAGTCCTGACCACCCAGCTTGCACGTTTGATGCTTGGGAGCCGTGGTGAGCACTCGCTGTCCACACCGCGCGCCGTGCAGCTCAGGGGCTTCCCTGATCCGGTCGAGGTCTGCGAGCTCCTTTGGGAGCCGTTGCCGAGCCAGCGAGTGGCCCTGCCGATGCGCTTGCAGGTTCTGCCTGAGACTGGATTCGTCGGGCGGGAGGCCGTCCGCGGGCGCCTTCGGGAGCTGTGGCGGCTGGCGGGCGACGCCGAGCAGTGCAAGCTGGCACTGATCTCAGGTGAACCCGGGATTGGAAAGACGCGACTTGCGATGCACGTCGCGATCGAGACCCGTGGTGAGGGCGCGACCGTGCTCTACGGGCGGTGTGACGATGAGTTGGGCTTGCCCTATCAGCCGTGGATCGAGGCGCTGCGGCACCTCGTCGACAGCGCGCCTCCGGAGCTGATCGAGGCCCACGTCGAGCGTTACGCTGGCGAGCTTTCGCGCTTGGTCCCGGAGCTGTCCGTGCGGGTCCCTGGGCTCGCGGACCCTCGTGCGTCTGACCCCGAGGTCGAGCGCTATCTGCTGTTCGGGGCGGTCGTCGGCGTGCTCGAAGAGACGTCTCGCGCCGAGCCGGTCGTGCTCCTCCTCGACGACCTGCACTGGGCGGATAGGACAACTCTGTCCCTGCTAAAGCACGTGGTCAGGTCCGACAGACCGATGCGCCTCCTGGTGCTCGCAACGTTTCGCGACTCCGAGATTGGAGCTGGTCATCCCCTCACCGAGTTGCTGGCTGATCTGCGTCGCGAGGACGGTGTGGAGCGGGTTGAATTGGACGGACTCGAGCCTGCCGAGGTGGTCTCGTTCATCGAAGCCGCCGCTGGGCACGAGCTGGCTCGCGATGGCGTGCGCCTGGCGCAGGAAGTGAGTCGAGAGACCGACGGCAACCCGTTCTTTCTTCTCGAGATGTTGCGCCATCTCCAGGAGTCGGGCGGCGTCGTACAAGGGCCCGATGGACGCTGGACCGTGAGCCGCGGGCTTGGCGAGCTCGGCCTGCCAAGGAGCGTGCGGGAGGTGGTCGGACGAAGGATCCAGCGGCTGGGGACGACGGCCGCTCACGTGCTCAGTGCGGCTGCGGTCATCGGCCACGACTTCGACCTGGAGCTGCTTGCGCATGTCACCGACCGGGGCGAGGACGAGCTACTCGAATCACTCGACGCGGCGGTGGCCGGTTCTGTCCTGCGCGAGAGCGCACAGGTCCCCGGCCATTTCACCTTTGTTCACGACCTGATCAATCACACCCTCTATGAGGAACTCGGTCGCACTCGCCGCGCCCGGCTGCACCGGCGGGTCGCCGAGGCGCTCGAGCAGCTCTGCGAAGATCGTCCCGACGACCGGCTGTCCGAACTGGCGTATCACTGGTCAGTAGCGACTCAGGTGGTCGATCTCCCGAAGGCGACCGAATATGCCACGCGGGCAGCCGAGCATGCCTTGGCGCAACTCGCGCCGGCCGAGGCGCTTCGCTGGTTCGATCTAGCGCTCGAAATCCGGAGCGGCACTTCGGCCCCGGCCCCGCGTGACCGCTGCAAGCTGCTGATCGGTCGTGGAGAGGCGCAGAAGCAACTCGGCGAGCCCGCCTACCGCGAAACGCTGCTCGAAGCGGCGGCAATCGCACGAGCGCTCAAGGACTCCGAGCACCTTGCCCGGGCGGTGCTGGCGAACACTCGCGGGTGGACAAGTCGTATCTTCGCCGTCGATCAAGAGCGTGTCGACGACCTCGAGTCGGCGCTTGCCGCGCTTGCCCCAGACGCGTCTGAGCGCGCGCGTGTGCTTGCCACGCTCGCCTCCGAGCTCTCGTTCTCACCGGACTTTGGGCGCGTACGGGTGCTGATCGACGAAGCTCTCTCGCTCGCACGCGGGGGTCCGGATCGCCGCGAGCTGGGCCTCGTTCTCAGCTCTGTCCTCAGTGCGCTCCTGAGAGCCCCGATGCTCGACGAGCGGTGGACGCTGAGCGCCGAGCTCGTCGCCCTCTGCGATGTGATCGAGGATCCGGCGCTGACCTTCATGGCCGCCGCATGGCGCTTTATCGCGGCGCTTGAGCGGGGCGAGCTTGGCGAGGTGGACGGGTGCCTCGAGCGGATGCGTGGGCTCGTTGACGCCATCGGGCAGCCGTGGATGCGCTGGGTAACGCTGTTCTTCGGCAGCTCACGCGCCCAGTTCGTCGGGGACATCGAACAAGTCGAAGCGCTCGCAACACAAGCGGGGGTACTCGGTACCGAGACTGGGCAGCCCGACGCGCTCGTGATCTTCGGTCTGCAGCTGCTCTACGCGCGTCAGGAGCAGGGACGGCTCAATGAGGTGGTGGACCTAGTCGCGGAGCGTGCGAACGACAACCTCGACGTCCCCGCGCTCCAACTGACGCTCGGTTTCTACTACGCCGAGCTGGGGCGGCTAGAGGAGGCGTCAGCACTGTTGCACGCCGCTGCGCCAGACAACTTCGCGGTAATCCGCATGGACGCCGCGTGGCTGATGGCGATGGTCCGTGCGGCGGATATCGCTGCACGCGTGGAGGCCACGGGGCCAGCCGAAGCGCTGTACGAAATTCTGTTGCCGTTCCGGCGACACATCGCAACGTCAGCTGCCGTTGTATATGGCTCGGTCGAGCGAAGCCTCGGGCTGCTCGCTGCTCTGCTGGACCGTCCCGACGCCGCGGACGAGCACTTCGCGGCTGCGGTCGACATCCACACGCGGATTGGCGCACAACTCCAGCTGGCTCGGACGCTGCTCAACTGGGGTCATGCCCGCGTCGCACGCGGCGGATCGCTCGACACCGAGTCGGGGCGAGCTCTGCTGGATTGCGCACTCGGCCTAGCACAGGCACATGGCGGCTCTGCTATCGAGAGCGAGGCGCAAGGACTCCTCGAGGCGGTTTGAGCGCCGGTGCTGAAGACCGAGAGCAGGCGCTCATCGGTCAGATGCGTCGAACCTGCCGAGGCTCACGCGATCCGCGTACATCTCCAGACCAGTCGTGCGCTGTCCGGCGGCGACGGCCTCGTTGACGACGCCCATCCGGGAGAACGCCTCCAGCGTCCGGGCATGCACGACCACCGCCCGTGATTCGGTCGTCGGCGCCGTGAGCTTGTCGATGATCCGCACTGGCACCTCGCGGCGCGCGAGCTCGCAGGCCAACGAGTCCCATCGGGCCAGCGCGGACAACCACGACCGCGGTCGATTCGCGCAACGCTTCCGGCCTGTACCCGACGCAGCTCCACATAGGTGTCGGGCCCGTGGTGCAGGGTGTTGGGGAGAAGTACGGGGGGACCTGCATCTCGAACTGGGCGTGGCCGTGGCTGGCGTCGCTGCGAAGAAGGTCGCTGCGACTCCCGATCTCCAGGCGCAGCCTCTCCCTCGGCCCGAATACCGGTGGGTGGGGGGTGAGGCTGAAATGCAGGGTGACCGGTTCCCCGGGGTGAGAGGCTCTAGGTTGCCCACGTCAATCGCGATTTCCGTCGCGGTACTGCGCGCCTCGTCAAGGCGTCGTCTCGCAGGGCTGATCGCGCCGAGCGAGAGCAACGTGTATCCGGCCGAGCCGTCGACGCGCCCGGTGCGGGCGATGACATAGGAATCGATCTCGTTGCAGCTGAAGCGGAGCTTCGCGGTCACCGGTCACGAGAACTCCGTGGCTCATCGATCGGGAAGTCGTACACGACCGTCTGATTCGTCACATCGGCGAATTGTGGTGTCACGGGCGAGCCGATCGGTGCGGCGGCCCAGGCGCTCACGCCATTCGCGGCTCCGAGGTTGGTCGTGAGCGTCGGACGATTGCGGAATCGACGGTGGGGTGCAGGCGGACGCCGTCGCTGCCGGGGATCGCGAAGCCGGCGGCTGCGCGGTATTCGTTGGTGCCGTCGGTCACCTAGCGGACCGCGGGCTGCTGCGCGTAGCCGTTCTCGGCACCTTGAACGTCGTGATCGAAGAACGCGAGCGCCTCGAGCTGCCAGTGCATGCACGGGAGGTCGTATTCGGCGGGGGCCGATGATCAGCCACTTGCGATCCGGCGGTGTCGCCGCATTCTCGAACAGGTCGCAGGGCCGAACTGGTGGAGGTTCAGGTGTCCGAGGTTTTGCACGGCGACGAAGGGCACCTGAATCTTGACCGGTCCTGATCGGGGCCCGGCAGGATTGGGTTGGTCTCCCGCGTCTTGCCGTCGATCGCCAGGTGCGCGAAACAGCTCCTTGTACGCCCGCGTTCGGGGCTTCTTGATGAAGGCGTTCTGGATCCGAACGAGGCGCTTCTGAATCTGCGGCCACCACAGCGGCTTCAGCCTCGAGTTGAAGACGTGAGTCTCGATCCATGACCAGGCGCGGGGGAGCAACGAGGGCGATCGTAGGTCGGATGGAATGGTCGCGATCGAGCCCACTTTCCAGGCGTAGCGCATCATCGCCAGGCCGACGATCTGGCTGGCGGCTAGCGGTCGCTAGCTTCGCCGCAATGCCAAAGCGTGTCGCGAGCCATGTCCCGAACTGAGCAATTCTGACCTGCCGCGACCTGCGCTCGCTGCTCTCAATCACCCGTACTTGCGGCAAATGCCTGTAAATGGGCGGTTTGTAATCAAGAGGTTGAGGGTTCAAGTCCCCGGCGGGCTCCTCTGTAGCTTCTAATAAGGCGTCAGCTTCGAAACGGGGGTGTGAGCATGCGGTCGGGAATGCAGCAAGCCGAATCTGCCGAACCGAGCCGGCATCCGGTGGGCAGGCTCGTGTCGGTGAACGTCGGGATGCCAAAGGATGTGCCGTGGCAGGGGAAGACCGTGTTCACCGGCGTCTTCAAGGACCCTGTCATCGGCCCTCGTCGGGTGGGCAGGCTGAACATCGATGGTGACGGGCAGGGCGATCGGGCCGGTCACGGCGGCGAGCAGCGCGCAGTGTTCGTCTACCAGCTGGACTCCTATCGATACTGGGAGCAAGAGCTGGGCCGTGACGACTTCGTCCCCGGGCAGTTCGGCGAGAACCTCACGATCGAGGGACTAAGCGATGACGAGGTGTGCATCGGCGACCGCTACCGAATCGGCTCCGCCGTCTTCGAGATCACGCAACCTCGGGTCACCTGCTACCGCGTCGGCATCCGCATGAACGACCCGCGCATTCCGGCCTTGCTCGTCTCACACCACCGGCCCGGCTTCTACTTCCGTGTCCTCGAGGAGGGCGAGGTCCAGGCAGGAGACGAGATCATCAAGCTCGCGTCTGGTCCGGAGGGAATGACCGTCGCCGAGGTCGACGCGCTTCTCTACCTGCCAGGCCATTCGCGGCAACGGGTGGCCCGAGCGCTGCGGATTCCCGCCCTCAGTCCGGGCTGGCAGACGTCGTTCCAGGCGCTGCTCGCCGGAGATGCGGACGGCGGAAACGCCGGCCTGGTCGCAGCAAGCCCTCCCCCTGCGTGGACCGGGTTCCGCCGGCTCAACGTGAGCGCGGTGGCGAGAGAGAGCGATTCCGTGATCTCGATCAGCTTCGCGGATCCCGGTGGCGCGCCGCTCCCACCGGCGCGCCCAGGGCAGTACCTCACGCTACGAATCCAAGCTGATGAGCAAGGGCGGTCGCTGCTGCGTAACTACTCCCTCTCCGGGCCGCCCGGTGCCGACCGCTACCGGATCAGCGTCAAACGTGAACTCCAGGGCGTTGCCAGCGATTACCTGCATACCCGGGTGGCGGTTGGCGACACGTTCGACGTCGCGGCACCGAGAGGCACGTTCATCCTCGACGAGACCCAGACGCCAATACTGCTGATCAGCGCCGGCATCGGGGCGACTCCGATGCTCGCCATGCTCCACGCGCTGGCGAAGGAGCAGTCCAATCGGGAGATCTGGTGGCTCCACGGCGCCCGCAGCGGCCGCGATCATCCCTTCGCCGCCGAAGCCCGCGCTCTGCTCGCTTCGCTTCCAAACGCGCGGACCCACGTGTGTTACAGCCGCCCGGACCACGACGACCTCGAGGGCCGCGACTTCGACAGCGCTGGCCGCCTGGCGACACCGTTGCTCGCCGACCTCGACCCGCCGCGAAATGCCGAGGCGTATATCTGCGGGCCAACAGCGTTCATGGATGACATCAGCGGCGGCTTGGCTGCCATGGGCATCGGCGCCGTCCACATCCACACCGAACCGTTCGGCCCGGCACCAAGCGTGACTCCCGGCATTGCAGCCAAGCCCTCGCGCGCCCCGCACCCACCTCCCGGCCGACCCGGAAACGGCCCGACGATCGAGTTCGCGCGCAGCAACCTCGCGATCCCCTGGAGCGGGGACTATGCGAGCGTGCTCGAGCTCGCGGAGGCCTGCGACGTCCCGGTCCGTTGGTCGTGTCGCACGGGTGTCTGCCACACCTGCGAGACGACGCTCGTCACGGGCACCGTCGACTACAACCCGGACCCGGTCGAACCCCCAGAGGGCGGCAGCGTGCTCATCTGCTGCTCACAACCGCAGAACGACGTAGTGATCGACCTATGAGTGCGCTTTCTAAACCAGCTGGCGGATCGTCTCGCGCCTGAGCGGGTAGTCCCTCCAGGACAGATCCAACCACCAGCACGCTCCGCTCGGTGGCCGGGCCGGGGCAACAAAGGAGTCAGCGATGAGCGAGTACGAGGATCGCGAGCAGGGCCAGCAGGGCGGCGGGTTCGACGAGCAAGGAGGCGGCGGCGGCTTCGGCGATGAGCAGTCCCGCGGCGAGCGAGGCGGCGGCGGGTTCGGCGACGAGCAATCCGGCGGCGGGCAGCGGGGCGGCGGCGGCTTCGGCGACGAGCAGTCCGGCGGCGGCGGCGGGGGGGGCGACGACGACGGGC
>Ga0213876_10001545_pt1 | contig 14169 bp, 11 predicted proteins | sample BarmaccomBMRX_R9_FD_160113 | JGI IMG/M metagenome (GOLD analysis project Ga0213876, IMG submission 160113) | Root-associated microbial communities from Barbacenia macrantha in rupestrian grasslands, the National Park of Serra do Cipo, Brazil - RX_R9 | ecosystem: Host-associated > Plants > Roots...
GTCTACATCCATGGGCACGAGCGGAATCCACACCGGCCGGTAGCCGGTAATGCCGGGACTGTAGAAGCCGTCCTGATGGACGCCGCCGAAGCTGTCTCGAGGCGGATAGGCGCGGTACTGGACGATCGGCACCGGAGAAGCGGGCTCGCCGAGCAGCCGCTGGAACGCTTCCCGCACGCAGGGCCTTTCAAAAAGGCGCCGCCACACCCCGTTGAACTCCGGGGCCGTCTCCGTGAACGAGGCGCGGTCGCCGCCGGTCCAGACCCCGTCCTTGTCGGTAAGGCCCTGCTGGACCAACGGGGCCAACATCTCGTCCCGAGTCGCGGCGATGGCTTCCTTTGGAAGCAGGTCGCGGAAGAAGAGGTAACCGTCAGCCTCATAGCGCTTATCGATCAGCCCGCGATTATCGATATCCGGGCTGCTGTCCCGAAAGCGTGCGGTAGGCCGAATGGCCGACACGTTCAGGTCTTCAGCGTCTGGCAGGAATACGGTCATGGCCTTCAATCCTTAGTGCTTGGCCTGGGCTCCTCGTGGGTCTTGCTCCCTCGACGATCAGGCGATCGCCCTTGCCACCCGGTGAGCTTCCCAGATCGCCCAGCCGAGGTTGCGCGGCGTCTGAGCGTCGCCCACCAGGTTCATGTTCGGGCGCTTTTCGTGAAGTTCCTCATAGACTTGGCGCAGCGGCTGGTTGGCCGTCACCAAAACGACGGTGTCGGCCGCAATGGCCCGCACCTGGTTGTCGCCGCCCAGGTGGGGGCGGATGAGCACCTGGTCCTTCTGGATTTCGACCAGGTCGTGGCGGGTGATGCAGTCGAACTCGCCCTCCTTCAGGAAGCGCTCGTAGGCCGGAAATCCATCTGATGCGACATGCTTTCCAGGGGGGTGAGGTAGGTCACCTTCGCGCCGGCGCGCAGCAACTGCTCCACCGAAGCGAGGGCTTCGTAGTCGCCCACCGTATCCAGCACGACCGCCGAAGCGCCCCAGTTGCGAGACCCCGTGAGCACCTCGGTTGAGGAGACGACGTGCGGCTGGTCGACCCCGCGGACGTTCTGGGTCGGATAGGTGTGCTGCTGGCCGTCCATCCTGGGAACCGAGCCGGTGGCGACGATCACGTGGTCGGGGTTTTCCGCCTCGATGTCCGCCGCCTCGACGTAGGTGTTGAGCCGCACCTCGACGCCCAGCCGGTAGATCTCCTGCTCCAGCCAGACGGCGATGTCGCCGATGCTGGAGCTGTAGGGCGCCCGCTTGGCGACGTTGAGCCTGCCGCCGAGGGAGGGCGTGGCTTCGCACAGCACCACCTTGTGGTTCTTGAGCGCCGCAATGCGCGCGGCCTCCATGCCGGCCGGGCCGCCGCCGACCACCAGCACCTTCTTGGGCGCGCCGGTCTTGACGATGAGGTTCTCGGAGAACTGCCGCTCGGCGCCCACCGCGGCGTTCACCGCGCAGCTGAACCGGCTGCGCCCGTGGTGGTGCTGGCCGCAGCCGATGCAGGGCCTCACCTCAAGGGCGCGGCCCTCGCGGGTCTTGCGGACGAGGTCCGGGTCCGCGATCTGGGCGCGGACCATGCCGATGATGTCGGCGACGCCCTCGCGAATGACCTGATCGGCCTCCTCCAGGGTCCGGAAGCGCCCGGCCACCAGGCGCGGCACCTTCGCCACCTGCCCGATGTCTCCCGAGGAGACCAGCTCATAGCCGGTCGGGTTGTGCATCCCGCCGGACATGGTGTCGATCTTGTAGTAGTCGCCGCGGGAGATATTCACGAAGTCGACCAGCCCCTCGGCCTGCAAAGTGCGGATGACTTCCTTGTTGTCCTCCTCGGTGACGCCGCCGGGCATCTCGCTGGCGCTGAGCCGCACCCCTACGGCGATCTCGCCGCCGGTCGCCGCCCGGATCGAGCGCAGCACCTCCTGCAGGAAGCGAATGCGGTTCTCGAAGCTTCCACCCCACTTGTCCGTACGGTTGTTGTAGACCGTGGACAGGAACTGCTGCGGCAGATAGCCGTGGGCGGCGTGCACCTCGACGCCGTGGAGGCCGCCGTCCCGGGCCTTCACCCCGCACTTGGTGTAGGCGCCGATGATCTCCTCGATCATCGCCTCGCTCATCCGCCGCCCGACCTTGCCCTGCATGCCGGTGATGTCGGAGACGGCCCAGCCGGCCCCGCCCTCGAAATTGTCGTAGAGGGCGCCGCCGTGCCAGAGCTGCTGGAACACCTTCATCCCGTGGGGATTCACCTGCTCCATCAAGCGCTTGTAGTCGCCGACGATGTTGTCGGCGAACAAACCGAGCTCGAAGAGCTTGCTTGAGGGATGGACGCTGGACGCCTCGAGAATGGAAAGGCCGCAGCCGCCCCTTGCGCGCGCCGCGTGATAGGCGATCATGTCGTCGTCGATCCGCCCGTCGCCGCTTATGTTGCTGCTGTGGGCGGTGCGCGCGATGCGGTTCGGAAGCTCGATCGGGCCAACCCGAATGGGCTCGAAGACCTTCAGAAGCTCCATATTTCCTCTCCTCTTTTGTCTACTTCACGGTAAGTCTGCTTGCCCCCGATTACAAGCGGCGGCATGGGGCAGAATCACGCGTTTTCCATGGTCCCACTGGCGTGGCGGGCGGCGCGATAGCCGAAGATGCACGAGGCGCCGACGCTGGCGCCCGACCCCGGGTAGCAGCGGCCCATCACCGAGGCGGTGGAGTTCCCCGTCGCATAGAGACCAGGGATGGGGACGCCGTCCTCCTTCAGCACCCGCGCGTGCTCATCGGTGAGCACGCCGCCGAAGGTCCCGACATCGCCCGGCACCAGCTCGACGCCGTAGAAGGGCGGCTTTTCGATGGTCCCCAGCACGGCGCTCGGCTTATGGGTCGAGTCTCCCCAGACGAGATCGTAGGCGCGTTCTCCGCGGCGGAAGTCGGGGTCCTTGCCGGCGCGGGCGCCCTCGTTGAACCGCGCGACGGTCGCTTCCAGTCCGTTCGGGTCGATACCGCACAGCCTCGCCAGTTCGGCTAGGCTGTCGGCGCGCTTCATGTAGCCGTTTTCGAACCAGCTCCGCGGGGTGATGCCGGGCGGCGCGAAATGGTCGAACTGGCCCCAGGGGTAGGCGCCCCGGTGCCGCTGATCGAAGACGAGGAACGCCGGCACCGCGCCGACCCGGTACATCGCCTGGCCGAACTCCATGTAGGACTCCACCTCGTTGGCGAAGCGCCGGCCATGCCGGTCGACCGCGATCAGATGCGGCTTCGACATGATCCAGTTGGCGTGATAGGCGCGCGGCTGGCCTTCCACATAGGTTCCTGGCGTCCAGATGGTGGCGTCCATAAGGTCAATCTTCGCACCGAGCGCCACGGCCATGTTGATCATCTCCCCGGTGTCCCCGGGATTTGAATTGGTCCACTTGGTGCTCGAAGGTTGTGGCTGATACTTCTTGCGCATCTCGGCGTTGCGGGCGAATCCGCCAGCGTTGATCAGCACCCCCTCGCGGGCCCGGATTCGCCACGGCTGTCCGTCCTTCTCGGTCACCACGCCCACGACGCGACCATCCTCCTGGACGAGCTCGCGACAGGGCGAGTTCAGGCGCACCTCGCCCCCCGCCTTCAAGACCGCCTTTAGCATCTGGCCCTGAAGGGACGTGCCGCTCACCTTCAGGTCCTGGTTGAGAAGGCGCGCCTTGGCCGTGCGGGCCGCAACTCGAACGGCGGTTATCGCTCCGGACAGCGAGCGTTTGGCGTTGAGCAGTTTGACCCCTTCCATGGCCTGGATGGGGAGCTTCGTGTAGGGGCTGCGTCGGACAAGGTCCTTCCAGGGCCCCAACTCGTTCATGTCGAAGGGAGCCGGCACCACTGAGCGGCTCCTGGCGACCCCCCCGGGTCGGTCATCATAGTAGTCCGACCATCCGTCCGGATAGACGAAGCGGATCCCTTGAGCCATCAGGAATTCCAGCATTTTTGGGCCGGTGGTGAGATAGGCGCGCCGGCGCTCGGGGGAGGAGGCGGGACCGACGTCCCCCACCGTCGCCTGCAGGTACGCCTGGGCGTTCTCATAGGAATCCTGGACGCCGGCGCGGCGCATGAGGCTGTTGTAGGGGATCCACATCACCCCCCCCGACATGGCCGTCGAGCCGCCGAACATATCGGTCTTCTCGAGAACCAGCGTCTCCTTGCCGATCGAGCGCAGGTAGAGCGAGGAGCTCATCGAGCCGCCACCGCTGCCGATCGCCACGAAATCCTTTGTTTCGTTCCAGTCGCCGGCCTGCGCCGCCATTACTTGACCTCCCTGGCGAACGGCCTGCCGGCGACCGCTCGCGGACCACCGCGCAAAAGACGAGGCTTTTTGGCCCGCGGGTGGCGGGCTCCGCCGGCGCGGACGGCGGCGCGAGGCCGACTGTCCCAGCGCGCACGTCCGAGCGCTTGACGCCGGAGTAGGCCACCGACTTTGTGGAAGTCAACGGCCAAGCGGCCCTCGGAGCGCCATGCCGGCCGCTCCGGCTCGCAGGAAGGCCCAAACCGTTCGCCGCCGGCGCTCGCGCTCAGATGCCGTCTCTGACGCCGCCGTCGACGTGGAGATTTGCACCGGTGATATAGTGGGCCCGCGGGCTCGCCAGGAACACCGCGGCCGCGGCGATGTCCTCCGCCCTGCCGAGGGCGGGCGTGCATACGGGCATCACCTCGGTCGCCGTTCGACGCTCAATTTCGGCGAAGTCGTCGCCCCAGCCGCGCTGTCTGGCAAGGCTGTGCATCCACTCTATCGAGATGTCGGTGAGGATGAGCCCCGGGCTGATCGCGTTCACGGTCACTCCGCTGTGGGCGACCGCCTTCGACAGGCTCTTGGTCATGTTGTTCTGAGCGGCGTTGGCCGCACAGTAGTCGGGGAGGGTGCCTGTGGGGCTGACTGCGCCGATGGTGGAGATGTTGATGATCCGCCCCCAGCCCGCGGCTTTCATCCCGGGGAAGGCGCGCTTGGCGAGCTCGGTGCAGCAGACGACGTTCCGCTGGTAGGTGGCGTACCACTCGGCGCTGGGCACGTCGAACCAGGGAGGGTTGGACCCCCCAGTGTTCGAGCCGCCAAAATTGTTGACCAGGATGTCGATCCCGCCCAGGGCTTTTTCGGCGGCGTCGTAGGCGGCCGAGACTCCCTGTTCGGTGCTCATGTCGCCGAGCGCGGCCACGGCCTCGCCCCCCGCCGCGGCGATCTCGGCGACCACCTTGTCGATCTTCTCCGCCGAACGGCCGTTGACCGCGACCCGCACGCCCTCGGCCGCCAGGGCGATGGCGGTGGCTTTGCCGATCCCACCGGTGGAAGCCGTCACCAGGGCGCGTTTGCCCTGAAGCATCATGTCCATGGTTCAAGCCTTTCTGCTGGAGGCGCCCGAGGGGCGCCGGGCGCCCCCGCGCCGGCGGTCACTGGTTGGGCAGGGTTCCAGAGGCGTGCAGGGCCGCGCGATAGCCGAACACGTACGAGGAGGCGATGCTCGCTCCTGCCCCCGGGTAGCAGCGGCCCATGACCGAGGCGGTGCAGTTGCCGGTGGCGTAGAGGCCGGGGATGAAGGAGCCGTCCGCCTTGAGCACCCGGGCGTGCTCGTCGCACAGGATCCCGCCGAAGGTGCCGACGTCGCTCGGGATGAGCTCCACGGCGTAGAAGGGGGCCTTCTCGATCGGACCCATGGTCGGGTTCGGCTTCTGGGTGAAATCGGCCCAGACCTTGTCGTATTCCCGGTCGCCCCGGTGGAAGTCAGGGTCGTGCCCGGTTCGGCAGTAGCCATTGTACCGCTTGACGGTCGCCTCGAGCCCCGCCGGGTCGACGCCAGTCATCTTGGCGAGCTCGGCCAGGCTGTCCGCCCGCTTCATGTAGCCGCTCTTGAGCCATTCGTCCGGGGTGACCCCGGGCGGCGCCATGTCCCAATTGTAGTTCGACCGGTGCTGGTGATCGAAGATCATGTACGACGGGACGGCGCCGTGGGCGTACATGGTCTGGCCGAACTCCATGTAGGACACGCATTCGTTGATGTAGCGCTGACCAGTCTTGTCCACGACGATCAGGTGCGGCTTGGCGAGGTTCATGTTGGAGAAGCGCGGCTTCGCCGCATTGGGCGGCCAGGAGGCCGGGCACCAGATGGTGGCGTCCGTCAGATCGATCGACGCGCCGTGGGCCATGGCCACGTTGATCATCTCCCCGGTGTCGCCGGGGTTCGAGTTGGTCCACTTGGTGGTCGAGGGCTGGGGCTGATATTTCGCCCGCATCTCCTCGTTGTGCGAGAAGCCGCCAGCGTTGATGAGGACGCCGTCGCGGGCCCGGACGCGCCAGGGCCGGCCGTCCTTCTCGGTAAGCACGCCGGCGACGCGGCCGCCTTCTTCGATCAGGTCGCGGACCGGCGCGTTCAGGCGGATCTCCGCGCCCTCGCGCAGCACCGCCTGCAGCATGCGGGACTGCAGGGCCATGCCGCTCGCCCGCAATTCCTGCTTGCGCATCTTCATCAAGCTGATCCGCAGGCCGACTTTCATGACGGTCAAGAAGCCCTGCAGGGATTTCTTGGCCAGGGCCATCTTCACCCCCTCCATGGGGTAGATGGGGAGCTCGCTGACGGGGCTGCGCCGAAGCAACTCGCACCACGGCCCGAGCTCCTTAAGGTCGAAGATCTCCGGCTCCAGCGAGCGGCTGCGCGCGACGCCGCCGGGACGCTCGTCGTAGTAGTCGGACCACCCCTCGCAGCGAACGAGCTTGACCCCCTTCGCCAACATGAACTCGATCATGCGCGGGCCCGTGGTCAGAAAGGCGTCGCGACGCTCGGGCGACGAGGCGGGCCCGACATCGCCGATGGTGGCCTGCATGTAGGCGAGGCCGGCTTCGTAGGAATCCTTGACGCCAGCCGCCTTCTGGAGGGGATGGTTGGGTATCCAGAGGACCCCACCCGACATGGCGGTCGAGCCGCCGACTTTCTCGGTCTTTTCAAGGATCAGTACGTCCTTGCCGATGCTGCGCAGGTAGAGGGCGGAGATCATCGCGCCTCCGCCACTGCCGATCGTCACGAAATCGCGCGTTTCATCCCATTCCATAGCCGTTTCACCCCCTCTGATCCCGAGAACGCGCGCCTGATCAGCGCCGGGCGGCGGGCGAAGCTAACAGCTCCGGCCCGATTGTCCATTCCGCCCAGGGCTGTGGTACGACAGTTTTCCCACCTTCCGGTAGGCAAGTTGAACGAACGGTAGGCTTCGCCTGTGCGGCCCGCGCAAAGTCGCCCCCGGAACTCGGGACCGAGCCGCCAGCTCCCGCGGCAGGCTCATTCCCCCGCCAAGGCCCCACCGCGCCGCCGCGCCACGTCGTCGATCTCCTCGTCGATGCTGCCCGGCGTCAGCCGGACCTCCGCGCGGTGGATATCCGCGAAGCGCTCGGCGATCTCATCGGCGCTAGGCGGCTCTGCGGAAGGCGAGAGCCAGCCTTCGCCGGCCGAAATGAACACCCGGGCATAGCGGCCCGCGACCGCGGAGTAGAGGCAGCGGTTCACCGTGCAGGCGGAACTCGCCAGGTAAGCGACCAACGGCGAGACGAAGGCGGGATCGGACCAGGGGCTCAGGGCCAAGGAGGCGTTCCGCATCATGTCGCTGATGACCGCCGGGTTGGCGCCGGCGATGCCGGTGGCGGCGGTGGGCGCAACCGCGTTGGCCAGGACCCCATGAGACTCTCCTTCCAGGGCCACCGCGTTCATCAGGCCCACGAGGCCCATCTTGGCGGTAGAGTAGGCGCCGCCGTGGCGGCGGCCGAACAGCCCGGAGCCGGAGACGGTGAAGACGATCCGGCCGTAGCCCCGGCCGATCATGTGGCGATAGGCGGCGCGGGTGGCGACCATGGCCCCGCGCAGGTGGACGGCGTGCAGGGCGTCGAAATCCTCCAGCGTCAGATCCTCGAACCAGGCGAAATGCGAGACGCCGGCGTTATTGACCAGGACGTCCAGCCTGCCGAACTCGGCGATGGCCTCGGCCACCATCGCCTCGGCCCCCTCCGGGTCGGCCACCGAGCGCAGATTGGCGGCCGCCCGTCCGCCGGCCGCGACGATCTCTTCGGCCACGCCCCTCGCGGTCGAGATACCCGCGCGATCCCTGCCGATGTCGTTCACCACCACTGCGGCGCCGCGGCGGGCCAACTCCAGCGCATGCGCGCGTCCGAGCCCATGACCGGCGCCGGTCACCAGCGCAACCTGCCCGGCGAACTCGATCAAGGCGGCATCTCCTCCGGAAAAGTAGTGGCTCGACGCTCCGGTAGGTCCCAGTTAAGGATCGACAGGCGAACGCCGGTCAGCTCTATCGAAGTCAGGCGGGAGCGGCAAGGACGAGCGGAGGAGCCGGTGGCGGGACGATTGGCTGGCAAGGTCGCGCTGGTGTTCGGCGGAGGCGCAAGCGCAGAGGGCTGGGGCAACGGCAAGGCCTCGGCGGTGCTGATGGCTCGGGAGGGCGCGAGGGTCATGGTCGCGGACGTCAACCCGGCCGCCGCGGCGGACACGGTCCGGCTCATCGCCGAAGAGGGCGGGGACGCGGAAGCCCTCGCCTGCGACGTGGCCGAGACCGCCGATGTCGTGGCCGCCGTCGACGCCTGTCACGCTCGCTTCGGGGCTCTTCACGTGCTGCTCAACAACGTCGGCGCCGGCGGCGGTCCGGGCACGGGGCTGTTCGGCCAGACCGAGGCGCATCTGGACAAGGCCTTTGCGGTGAACGTGCGGAGCGTCTTCACGGCGGCCAAACGCGCCGTGCCGATCATGGTGGAGCAGGGGGACGGCCGGATCGTCAACGTCGCCTCGACGGCCGGCCTGCGGATCATGAGCAACAGCTTCGGCCACGCCTACGCCGTCACCAAGGCGGCGGTCATCCACCTGACCCGTACGATCGGGCTCGAGTTCGCCAGCCAGGGGGTGCGCTGCAACTCAGTGACGCCCGGGATGATCGACACGCCCTATGCGTCGAGCGGCATTCGGAGCAACCTTGGCGACGCCGAGGCCGAGCGGGTTCTTCAGCGCCGTCACGCCGTCTCCCCGACGGGCGCCCAGGGCTCGCCCTGGGATATCGCTCACGCGGTGCTGTTCCTGGCCTCGGACGAGTCGCGCTACGTAAACGCCGCCAACCTGGTGGTCGACGGCGGCTTCACCTGGTCGACGCCGGTCTGGTGAACCAACGTCCCCTTCCCGGGACGCGCGGGATGAGCGAAGGAGGACGCCTTGAGGCGCTGGATGATCCCGTTGGCCGCATCCGTCTGGCTCGCCCGGCCGCCAGCCGCCGGCGCCGATCCGGCCCCTACGACAGGACCTGGACAGGGGGCGGCGCCGCACGAAACCCAAGCGGGGCCGACGCCCGACGCCAGATCGAAGACCATGGAGCGAAACGTGTCTCGAATCCCACTCCTCAAGCCTGACGAACTTACCCCCGAGCAGCGGGAAGCCTACGAGCGCAGCCCGGGCGGCAAGATGAATCTGTCCCTTCTGTTGGACCGGGCGCCGACCATATGGCCCGGCTTCAGTCAGATGGCCCAGGCGGTCTTCACCAAGCTGGCCGTGCCGCCGAAGGAGCGGGAGATCGTCGTGTTGGCGACCCTGCACCTGGACCGCGGCGAGTATGAGTGGGCGCAGCACGTCCAGATCGCCAGGGACATGGGCATCGCCCAGGACAAGATCGACGCCATCGCCAACGACCGGTTCGGCGCCGACGTCTTCGACGGCCGCGAGAAGGCGCTGCTCGCCTTCACCCGGCAAGTGGTGAAGGCCGTGCGGGTGGACGATTTCGTGTTCGACGCGGTTTCGGCGTTCTACACGCCGCGCCAAATGGTCGAGACGATCTACACCATCGGCTTCTATATGATGATCCTGCGCGTTTCCGAGGTCGCCCAACTCGAAGTCGATGCGGTCCATGGCGCGGACGTCGTTCGCGATGCGCTGAAGCGAGCCCAGGGCGGGAACTGAGCCGGGGGGGCAGGCGCGCAGCAGGTCGCGCCCCCCCAGGAGTCACCGTGAACCCACTCAGGCCGCCAAGGCGTTCCAGCGCAGGCGCAGCTCGGTGACTCCGTTGACCGAACCGGAGGTGATCTTCGGCTTGAACTTGGGGTCGAGCTCGAACTCGGGAATCCGGGAGAGCCACGTTTCCAGGAAGATCCTCAGCTCGCGTCGGGCCAGGACCGCCCCGGGACAGGTATGCGGGCCCTGGCCAAAGGCGGTGTGCCTGATTGGGGCCTCCCGATCGAAGTCCACCGTCATCGGGTCTGAGTTCACCGCATCGTCGAGACCGTAAAGGCAATTGGAGATCTGGATCAGATCCCCTTCCCTGAGGTCCACGCCTTCGAACGCAAAGTCGCGGGTGATCAGACGCGCGGTCGCCACCATGGCGTAGCGCCGGATCAGCTCCTCGACAGCCTGACTGATGATCGCCGGCTCCTCGATGAGCCGCCGCCTATGCCCTGGGTTCATGGCCAGGAAACGCGCGAAGAAGCCCAGCATTGAGGCCACGGTGTCGAGGCCGCCGAAAAGCAGCAGCATGCAGGTGGCAAGCACCTCATTGCGCTCAAGCGGCGCCCCGTCCACCTGACCCTGGATCACCGTGCTGATGAGATCATCGCCGGGAGCAGCGGTCCGCTCATCAACGTACTTGCTCAGGTATTCGGCCATTTTGGCGTTGGCCTCCACCCGGTCCTCGAACGAGGGCGAGCGCACCACGGTCTCGGCCAACGGCAACAGGAAGTCGCGGTCCGAGAGAGGAAGGTTCACCATGTCGAGGAAGACCACGATCGGCAGGACCTTGGCGAACTCCTCGATAAATTCACATTTCCCTCGGGGGGTCAGATCATCGACCAGCTCACGGGCGACCGTTCGCACCTTTTCTTCCAAGCGATTGACCGCCCGGGGCAGAAAGGCGGGCATGATGAGCTTGCGCCGCGGCGTATGGGCCGGCGGGTCCATGAAAATCAGCGACGGGTCCGGGTGCATCGGCTTGGGGATCGTGAAGCCCCGGTGGGAGAAGCGCTCGAAGTCCAACTGGATGGTGGCGATGTCCTTGGCGCGGGTGGCGACCCAGTGCCCGCCGTTTCGCGGCGTCCAGAAGATCGGCGGCATTTCGAGCTGCACCTTGCGCCAGGCGGTCTGCGGGTCTTCGTCCGCCTGGATCAGGTCATAGAAGTCGACGTCCCGCACCAACTCGGCCGGGACGTGCGCGGGCGCGACCAGTTGGTCCTCAGGCATGGCGTGATCTCCGCGCTCCGCGCCGCCGAGGCGCGCGCAGAGTTTAGGTGCTATCTGGAATTCTGCCAGTCCGTAATAGTTGGGCTCGCGCGGAAAGCCGGCTCACTCGGCCTGCGCGGTGGGCGCTTGCTTGTCGGCGACGCCTTGCAGAAGGATCTCGGTGAGTCGCTTGGCGATCTTGGTGGGGGTCCAGCCACGCCCATTCTCGTACCAGGTGCCCACCGCGTTCAGGGACCCGGCCAGCAGGAAGGTCGAGAGCACTGGATCGCTGATATTCAGGCTGCCGTCCGTGACGCCCAGCCTGAGGGTGTCGATGAAGATTTCCTGGATGTTGCGCTTATAGGTGCGCACTTCGTGCGCAAGGTGTTCGGGAAGCTCGAACTCGGGCACCCTCACGAACGCCATGCCTGTTTCCGAACACACCTGCTTGACCCAGAAATTGATCAGCCACCGCAAGCGCGCTTCAGCGGTCCGATGCTTGGACATGTTGGCCTTAATCTGCCTCAGCATTTGCTCGAGAACGCCGCGCTGTACTTCGAGAAGAATATCCTCTTTCTTGCCGATATAGTAATATACTGTTGGCTTGCTGATGTTCAGCCGTTTGGCAATGTCCTCCACCGAGGTCCGATGATAGCCTCGCTCATTGAACTCGGACGCAGCGGCTTCGAGGACCGCCTCTCGCTTCATGACGCGGGTCTTCGCCCGTTCCGCTCCCGACATGAACGGCGAAGCCTTGCCACCCTTCGCGCCTCGGGCTCCCTGCGGTTTTCTTGGCATCACAGTCTAGGTTTCCAACTCGAGCCCTGCGGGCGATTGTGAATGAGTTTTTGAGAGAACGTCGGCCTATCCGAAGGCCGAAGATCGGTCTGTCCGTAACGGAATTCCCGTTTCGGAATTAGGTCGAAAGACCTTGTAGTGGTAGGCGCGAGCCGCCGCCGCCCCCTATACTTAAGAATTGATAGAACCGCTATTACCCGCATTAGCCGTGCGACTCAACAGCAGAGTTCGTTCTGCAGTCGAAGACGCTTTGGACTCGGCTCCAGATACGGGCCAACACCCCTACGGACGGCGCAGGGCCGATTGTGTCTCGATCGGGCGAGACAACGGGAGGGTAGGATAGGCCAACTCCGGAAGCCTCCGCTACGGGATGGCATGATCAACGCCGCCAGGCACAGCGGCGGGCCTGGCGGCGCGGCTGGTCCGCGCCGGGGATTGGGGCCTCAGCGGTGGCCCTCGTAGCGGAAGCCAATGCGTTCCGGCGGGATCTCGAAGGGCCGCAGGTAGGAGACGTCGCTGCGGTCGCGCGCGACGTAGCCACTGCCGTCCAGGGTCTTGCGGCCCGCCTCGGTGAGGCCGTCGGGATTGGTGTACCATTCCATCACGCACTTGCGCGCCGCGATCCGCCATTCCCCGTTGCGCTTTTCGAAGCGGTCGATGTAGCGGCCGCCGCTGGGGGAGGCGGGCTTGCCCGGCGCCGTGGTCACGGCGATCCAGTAGGTCTCTGTGTGGGCCGTGTCGCCGTCCAGCTCGCAGCTGTGATTGGCGATGATGTGCTGGCATACGCCGCCCTGCGCCTTGAGGACCGGAAACACCCAATCCACGAACCCCTGGGGACTGACCACCACCATCCCGTGGTCGTCGATCGCATCGGGATGGTAGACGCTCAGCAGCAGCTCGGCGTCCTGGCGATCGACGCCGCGGCAGTAGGCCATCAGCTTGTCGCGGATCGCCTGCCGGTCGAGCAGCTCACGCAAGCCGCGTTCCAGGTCTTCGGTCATGGCTTCCTCCTCGTTGCAGCGTCCTAACCGCGGGGCAGGTCGAGGCCCCGCTCGGAAATCAGGTTCCGCTGGATCTCATTGGTGCCGCCGGCGATGGTAAGGCCGAAGGAGCCCAGGTAGTCGGTCATCGCTCCCTCTTCCACGTCCTCGACGGCAGGCGCTCCCTCGTCGGTCTGGCCTTCGAGGCCGGCGATGCGGACCCGGATGTCGGCCGCCTGCTGCTGAAGGGTCGAGAAGGCCACCTTCACATAGGAGGGCAATACCCAGTTGCGGCCGTGCTCTTCCTCGGCTTCGCTCAGAAGCTGACGCACGAGGCGCCGGCACGCTTGGAATCCGACGAAGACGGTGGCGAACTCGCGGCGGAGCTGGTCGTCCTCGAGCCAGGCCGCGCGGGAAAGACAGGCGCTGCGCCAGTAGCGATCGAGACGCAACGCCTGCGCTTCGATGTCGCCGAAGAACAGTACGCCGCGTTCGGCCGAGAGCGTGGCCTGGGCGACCGTCCAGCCCTGGTTCTCCTGGCCGACGAGGTTGGCGAGCGGGATCCGCACGTTGTCCAGGAACAGCTCCGCGAACTCGGCGCGGCCGGTGGATTGCTTGATCGGCCGCACCTCGACGCCTGGGGTCTTCATGTCGAGAAGCAGGTAGGTGATGCCGTCCTGCTTGCGCGCCGCGTTGGCGTCGGTGCGGGTCAAGAGGATGCAATAGTCGGCGTACATCGACATCGACGACCAGATCTTCTGGCCGTTGACCACGTAGTGGTCGCCGTCGCGCTCGCAGCGAGTGCGCAGCGAGGCCAGGTCGGAGCCGGCGTTCGGCTCCGAGAAGCCCTGACACCAGATCGTCCCGTTGGGGATCCCGGGCAGGTAGGTGCGCTGTTGCTCCTCGGTGCCGAAGGCGAGCAGGGTCGCGGGCAGGTGATTGAGAGAGATGGTGAACAGCCGGTTCATCGGCGCTTCGGCGCGCACCAGCTCGTCGGTGATGATGATCTGGTGCTTCAGGCTCAGGGAGGCGCCGCCGCACTCCTTCGGCCAGTGCGGAACGGCCAGGCCCACCTTGTGCTTCTCGCGCATCCACCACTTCTCGAACTCGACCCGTTCGGCGGCCGAGGCCTCGGCCATCCGAAGGCGCCAGTCCTTCGGCGCGGCCTTCGTAATCCAGTCGCGGACGCTCGCGCGGAAGGCGTCCAGGTCATCCAG
>Ga0213876_10001546_pt1 | contig 14169 bp, 14 predicted proteins | sample BarmaccomBMRX_R9_FD_160113 | JGI IMG/M metagenome (GOLD analysis project Ga0213876, IMG submission 160113) | Root-associated microbial communities from Barbacenia macrantha in rupestrian grasslands, the National Park of Serra do Cipo, Brazil - RX_R9 | ecosystem: Host-associated > Plants > Roots...
AGCTGCCGAACCGCACCCATTTCCGCGAGGAGATCAAGCGTGTGCTCGTGCAAACGCATGAAAGACGCGAGCGCTGCGCGATCCTGTTCATCGATCTCGATCAGTTCAAGCAGGTCAACGACACGCTCGGCCATTCGCAGGGCGACGAGCTCCTTTGCGCGGTCGCCGATCGCTTGCGCACCGTCGTGCGCGACAGCGATCTCGTCGCTCGCCTCGGCGGGGACGAATTCGTGATCGTGCAATCGCCGATGCGACGCTCAGATCAGGCGACTTCGCTCGCCAAGCGGATCGTGAGCCTTCTCAACGACACTTTCGATGTCGACGGCCACCAGGTGATCATCGGGGCGAGCGTCGGCATTGCGATCGCACCTCGCGACGGAATCGACGCGGACACGCTCCTGAAGAATGCCGACATGGCGCTCTATCGCGCCAAGGCGGACGGGCGCGGGACCTGGAGATTCTTCGAGAAGGACATGGACATCGAGGCAAAGGCCCGAAGGAGCCTGGAGCTCGACCTGCGCAATGCGCTCGCGGCCGGCGCCTTCGACGTGTTCTATCAGCCGGTCGTCAATTTGCGCACGCAGAAGATCGCGAGCTTCGAGGCTTTGTTGCGCTGGTCGCATCCCGAGCGCGGCATGGTGTCGCCCGCCGATTTCGTTCCAGTCGCCGAGGAGATGGGCATCATCGTCGAGATCGGCAATCTGGTGCTGCAGAAAGCTTGCCTCGAATGCATGAAATGGCCGGGCGAGGTCCACGTCGCCGTGAACATCTCCTCGACCCAGTTCAGCCGAAGCGACGTGACGAAGGCGGTGCGGCAAGCGCTCTCGATTTCGGGCCTCCCCGCGACCCGTCTCGAAATCGAGATCACCGAGACCACCCTTCTCCAGAACACGCACTCCACCCGCGTGGCGCTCGAGACCTTGCGCGAAATGGGAGTGCGCATTTCGCTCGACGATTTCGGCACGGGCTATTCGAGCTTGAGCTATCTGCACAACTTCCCGCTGGACAAGGTCAAGATCGATCGCTCCTTCCTCAAGGGGATCGGCTCGAGCGAACGCTCGCTCACTCTCCTGCATGGCGTCGCGCGCTTGAGCTCGCAACTCGGCATGACGGTCGTCATGGAAGGCGTCGAGACCGAGGAGCAGTTGCAGCTCATTGCCGCCAAGCCCGGCGTCGATCAAGTGCAAGGATATCTGTTCAGCCCAGCGGTGCCGGCAAGCGAAGTGCCCGAGCTGCTCGAGCCTGCGGCGGCGCAGCGCAGCGACGTGAGCAAATGGCCGCCCTCTACCGATACCGAAACGAATATCGTTCGGCTCAAGACGGCGGCCTCCTTCGCGAGGCGCCGGGGAGAAGCCGAAGGTGTGGGCGCGAGCTCGCGCGGCTCGACCACTTCCACGGGATAGGACGACGGGTCTGGCAAGTCTCGCCGCCGTTGGGCTAGACTTCAATCCATGCCCACGCTTGCCGATCCTGGAATCACCGCGAGCTTGCTGCGCTGGCATGTCGATGCCGGCGTCGACCTCGCGCTCGACGATCATCCCCACGACCGTTTTGCCGAAAGTCGTGTCCAGTCGTCCCAACGCGCCGCGCTCGAGCGCGACATTCCCCGGGAAGAGGGCGAGCATCGGCGCCTTCCCACAACGACCGAGCAGCCGCGCCGGCCTGCACCGGCTCCGGCCGCGCAGCGTGCGGCATCCATCGCACCTCTCGAGGCCGCCGAGACGGCGCGAGCGCTCGCGGCTTCGGCCCGCACGCTCGACGAGCTGCGTGCCGTGCTCGAGAAATTCGAAGGCTGCGCCTTGCGATCAACCGCGACGCGCCTCGTCTTCGCCGACGGCAATCCCGGGGCCCCGCTGATGCTTGTCGGTGAGGCCCCCGGAGGCGATGAGGACCGGCAAGGCAAACCCTTCGTCGGGCGTGCCGGACGCTTGCTCGACAAGATGCTTCTCGCGATCGGGCTCGATCGAAGCCAAGTCTACATCGCCAACATCATCCCCTGGCGTCCACCCGGCAATCGCACGCCGACGCCGCAGGAAACCGCGATTTGCCTGCCCTTCATCCAGCGGCAGATCGAGCTCGCCGCGCCGCGCCTCCTCGTCACGCTCGGCGCACCCTCGACGCAGACGCTGCTTGGCGTGAAGGACGGCATCATGCGAAGCCGCGGGCGCTGGACCCCCTGCACCATCGCGGGCCTGACCATCCCGACGATGCCTATCCTGCACCCGGCCTATTTGCTGCGCCAGCCCTCGCACAAGCGCCTCGCCTGGCGCGATCTCCTTGCCGTGAAGAAAGCGCTCGAGGCTTCCTGATTTGCGGGAAGGCGCGGAGGCGGCGGAATTGAATTCTCACCGCTCATTTTATATCGATGTCGATCTCGAAGACCTCGCCGGAGTTGGGCACCTCCTCGTATGAAAAACTGTCCGACCCGCGATAACCGACCACGGATTTGTAGTAGATGACGGCGGCCCGGGACACTTTCCCCGAGCAGGTGGGGTCCGAATCCGGGATGCGCACGACCTCGGTCTGAACCAGAAGCGCGCCGTTGATAGGCGGCTTGGTGATCACGATGCGCGGAACCACGCCGAACTTGCAGGCCTCGCCGAGCACGACGCCCCGAGTTTCGACAGGTGTTTCGACCTCTGAGACCACTTCGATCGTTTTCACGGCGGCCGAGGCCGGCGCCACGAATGCCGACACAAACAGAATGCAGAGCGGAAAAAATCGGCTCACCGAAACCTGCCTGGTCTCGAATCCGCAACCAATGGACGCATCATACGTTCAAACCACGATCGCATAAAGGAGGCGCGGCTTGCGCCTTCAATCCCGGAAAGCGCGATCATATTTTCATGTTCAAGACGTTCAATGCCGCTTTATTACCTTCGGTGCCGCTTTGAATATTTTCAATTTGTGCGCGGAAGTTGCTAAAGTGTTCGATCCCATCCAAAATTGCGAGGGAGTGAGCCATGCGTCTCGATGAAAGCGAGCAATCCGAGAATCTCGAAGATGTGCGCGGTTCCGGTGGCGGCTTCGGCGGCGGCTTGCCGATTCCGGGCGGGAGAGGCGGCCTCGGCATCGGCACGATCATCGTGCTCGGTATCATCGGCTACGCCTTCGGCATCGATCCACGCATCTTGATCGGCGGCGCCGAGCTGCTTTCGGGCGGTGACGGGCAGGTGGTGCAGCAGAGCCAGCGGGAGCCGCAAACCTCCGGGCCGCCGTCCGACGAATCGGGCCGCTTCGTCTCGGCCGTGCTCGCCAACACCGAAAAGGTGTGGGGAGACGTGCTGCCCCAGCAGACCGGAAAATCGTATCCGCCGCCGAAGCTCGTCCTCTACAGCTACGAGACGTCGACGGCCTGTGGTCCCGGCCAGCGCACCGCCGGACCCTTCTATTGCCCGCTCGACCAGAAGGTATATCTCGATCTCGGCTTCTTCGACGACATGCAGCGGCGCTTCGGCGTGAAAATGGGGCGCTTCGCCATCGCCTATGTGGTGGCGCATGAGATCGGTCATCACATCCAGAACGTGCTCGGCACTCTGCCGAAGGTCGAGGCGGCGCAAAAGCGCGTCGGCGACCGCGATTCGAACGGGCTGCAGGTGCGCGTCGAGCTTCAGGCCGATTGTTTCGCTGGCGTATGGGCCGCGAATGCGGATCAGCGCTTCAAAATTCTCGAGCAAGGGGACGTGGAGGACGCGCTGCGCGCGGCCTCGGCGGTCGGCGACGACACCTTGCAGAAGGAGACGCAAGGCTACGTCGTGCCCGACAGCTTCACCCATGGCACCTCGGCGCAGCGCACGCGCTGGTTCTCGACCGGGCTGAAGAGCGGCCAGATTTCCGCGTGCAATACCTTCAACGCCAATCCGTTATAGGTTCGCGTAGGCCCACGCCTTCCTTCTGGGCGCCGATGTAGAACAGCCGTAGATGGCCGAGCCCGATCCTCGGGACAGGCCCGGGGACGGCCATGACGGAGAAGCTTCGAGATACCCGCACCCGTTGCGGGCATCCGCACCTTGCTTCCGTGAAGCAGCAAGGGGTTCCGCTCCAGGGCCAGGCACGGCAGATAATCGCTGCCGCTCGCGGCACTTCCTTCAAAAATTGGAGGAAGATGCCTCGCGGGTTGACACTCAAACCCCTGATATTATGGGCTTGCCTTGGATGGCATGCTTGTTGCTGTCCCAAAAGCTCTCCCTCGATCCCGATCGCCCGGCGCGTGCCAGCTCTCGGCTCGAAGGTCGCATCTATGCCGGAGGATCAAAGCTTGACGCTCGCCTACGCCAATGCCCATCGCTACGCCCGAAGCCGCGAGCTCTTCGCCGAAGCCAACAAGCTCATTCCCGGAGGGGTGAACTCGACCGCCCGCGCCACCTGGTCTGGATGGGAGCCTCATCCGCTCTTCGTCGACCGTGGCGAGGGTGCCCATGTGATCGACGTCGACGGCAACCGTTACGTCGATTACCTCCTCGGCCTCGGCCCCATGCTTCTCGGCCACCGGCCGAAGAAGGTGACGCAGGCCGTCGTCGCCGCTATCGAAAAGCAGGGCACGATGTTCGCGCTTCCGGCCGCGGAGGAGACGAAACTCGCGCGCAAGATCATCGCGGCCGTGCCCAGCCTCGAGCAGGTCCGGCTCTGCAACACCGGGACCGAGGCGGTGCTCTATGCGGTGCGTCTCGCGCGCGCCTTCACGGGGCGCGGCAAGATCATTCGCTTCGAGGGCATGTATCACGGCTTCTCGGACGGCGTGTATTGGAGCAAGCATCCCCCGATCGCCGGTTCGCAGGACCGGCCGATTCCCGTCCCGCAAGGGCCGGGGATGCCCAAGGACATCGAACGCAGCCTCATCATCCTCAACTGGAACGATGTCGAGGGACTGAAGGAAGCGATCGCGCGCGAGGGTAACGATATTGCGGCCGTGCTCACCGAGCCGGTGATGTGCAACACGGGCTGCATCCTGCCCGAGCCGGGCTACCTCGAAGCCATGCGCGAGATGTGCACCAAAGCCGGGATCGTGCTCATCTTCGACGAAGTGATCACCGGATTTCGGCTCTCGCTCGCGGGCGCGCAAGGCCATTACAAAATCACGCCGGACCTCTCCATTTTCGCCAAGGGCATCGGCGGTGGCTTCCCTGTCGCCGCGATGGGCGGGCGCCGTGACATCATGGCGCTTGTCGCGCAAGGCAAGGTCTCGATGGCCGGGACTTACAGCGCCAACACCATCGCGGTCGCCGCCGCCAATGCGACCATGGACGAGCTTGCCCAACCCGGCGCCTATGACGGCATCTTTGCGCGCTCGCAATCATTGATGGAGGGGCTGACACGGATTCTTGCGGATGCGCGGCTTCCTGCCTTCGTGGTCGGTGTCGGACCCGTTCTGCAGGTGTGGTTCTCGAAGCATCCGATCAGGAATTATCGCGACGCGGCGCGCCATGCCGATCACGCGATTTTCCGCAAATGGTGGGAGGGGATGCTCGACCGGGGCGTGCTCTTCCATCCCGGCGCCTATGAAAATCTTTTCCTGTCCTTCGCGCACACGAATGACGACATCGAGGCGACGCTCGCCGCGGCGCGCGAGGTGGCCGCGACGCTCGCGCAATGATTTGCGATCACGAGCCCGCGACCGATAGGCATTGCGTAACGAAATCGCCCTTTCCGGCCGTAAATTCTCCGATCGGGGCTGATCCGTCCTTTCCGAAGCCGCTGCTTAGCCATGCGTCTCGCGAATTGGATTTTGGCCTAGCTGACTTTAGATAACCCTCGAGGAGAGGGAGCGGGGCGGAGGAGGAACGATGCCGAGGACAGGAATCGATCGCCGGGAAATGCTGCGGTTTTCGGCCGGCACAGCGCTGAGCGCGCCTTTCTTGGCCGCCGCCGGAGCGGCGGCTTTCGCTTCCGATGGGCCACCGCTCGATCCACGTCTTCCCGCCGGCGTCGGCACTGAGGCGAAGCTCGAGGCCTTGCCCGGCAAGGCGCCGCTGATCAAGCTCTCGTATCGGCCGCCGAATTACGAGTCCCCTGTTTCCGTCTTCAAGGACACGATCACGCCGAACGAATCTTTCTTCGTGCGCTACCATTTGGCCGATATTTCGAATGTGAATGCCGCCACTTGGCGTCTTGCGATCGGTGGAGAGGGCGCCGCGACGCCGTTCGAGATCGGCTACGATGATCTCAAAAAGAACTATGAGCCCGTGGAATTCGTCGCCGTTTGCCAATGCTCGGGCAATCGGCGTGGCCTCGCAAACCCGCACGCGGCAGGCGTGCAATGGGGCGTAGGCGCCATGGGCAATGCGCGCTGGAAAGGTGCGAGGCTCAAGGACATTCTCGCCAAGGCCGGCCTTAAGGAAGACGTGCTCGAGATCGCCTTCGATGGCGCCGACGGACCCGTGGTCGACAAGACGCCCGACTTCGTCAAAAGCCTGCCACTGTGGAAAGCGCTCGATCCCGACACGATCGTGGCCTACGAGATGAACGGGGAGCCGCTGCCGCATTTCAACGGTTTTCCGGCGCGACTCGTCGCTCCCGGATGGACGGCGACTTATTGGATGAAGCACCTCACGAGGATCGAAGCGCGCTCAAAGCCGCTCGACAATTTCTGGATGAAGGGAGCCTATCGGGTGCCGGTGCGGCTCTTCCCCTCGACGCAACGCTTCATCTCGCAGGAAGCCCCGGCGAATACACCGATCACCGAGATCATGGTGAACTCGCTGATCACCTCACCGCTCAGCACCGAGGTGAAATCCGGCGATACGCTCACGATCGGCGGCATCGCTTGGGATGGGGGCTTCGGCATTTCGAGCGTCGAAATCTCCCAGGACGGCGGCAAGACCTGGACGGATGCCGAACTCGGCCCCGATCTCGGCCGCTACTCCTTCCGTGCTTGGCAATTTTCGCTCGGGCGTCCTCCCAAGGGCAAGCTCGACATCGTGGCCAAGGCGACCAACGCCATCGGCCAAAGCCAACCGATGACGGCACTCTCCAACCCGGCGGGGTATCATCACAATGCGGTCGCACGTCTCGCGCTCACGGTGGGCTGAACCATGATCAAGCGAAACTCTTCCACGCCTGACGTGAAGCCGAGCTCTTCGGTGAATTTCACGGCCGGGCATCTCGCCTACGCCTTCGCGGTCATGCTCACCGCCGCGCTCTTCTGGGGTGTTGCCGCGGCACGCGCCGATGAGACCGACATCGTGCTCAAGGAAGGCCATGGGCGCGACGCGGTGATCAACAATTGCGGCGCCTGCCACAGCCTCGACTACATCCAGATGAATTCGCCTTTTCTCGACAAGGCGGGCTGGGAAGGCGAGGTCACCAAGATGATCAAATCTTACGGCGCGCCGATCGACGACGCCGACGCCAAGGAGATCGCGGCGTATCTTTCGGCGAATTACGGGAAATGACGAGGCTTCGATGTCCGACCTGCCGAAATTCGTCGAGATCAACGAGGAGGGCCCGCGCGAGGGCTTTCAGTTCGAGAAGGGTGTGATCGCGACTTCCCGCAAGGTCGAATTGATCGACGCGCTCTCGGCGACCGGATTGAGGCAGATTCAAGTCGCGTCCTTCGTCAACCCGAAGAACGTGCCCGGCTGGGCCGATGCGGACGAGGTCGTGGCGCGCTTCGAGCGCAAGCCCGGCATTCGCTACACCGCCCTTTGGCTCAACTCGAAGGGCTTCGAGCGCGCGCTCGCGACAGGACGCCTCGATGTGCAAGGATCGATCTCGCTCACCGCGTCGGAGACCTTCCTCAAGCGCAATCAAAATCGCGATTTCATGCAGAACCTCGCGGCGCAACGCGAGATCATCGCGCTTTACAAGCGCCATGGCGTGAAGGTGGATCGCGCCTCGATCATGGCGGCGTTCGGCTGCAATTTCGAAGGCGCTGTCCCGATCCCGAGAGTGCTCGGGCTGATCGAGGACATTCTCGCGCTCGCCGCCGAGAACGAGCTTTCGATCGAGACGCTTTCGCTCGCCGACACCATGGCCTGGGCGACACCGCTCTCGATCAAGCGCATGGTCGGCGCGGTGCGCGAGCGCCATCCAGGCCTGCGGCTCGGGCTCCATCTTCACGACACGCGCGGCATGGGCATCGCGAACGCGCTCGCCGGGCTCGAGGTGGGGGTGGATCTTTTCGATGCCGCGGTGGCTGGGCTCGGCGGCTGCCCCTTCGCGGCCCATAAGGGCGCGGCAGGCAATGTCTGCACCGAGGACCTCGTCTTTATGCTGCATGAGATGGGTGTCGAGACGGGCGTCGATCTTCCGAAATTGATCGAGGCGGCCGAGCTCGCCGAGGACATCGTCGGCCATCCCCTGCCCGGCTCGATCAAGGTCGGCGGACCACTTGATCGAATGCGGGCGCAACATCATTGAGTTCCGGCGAGCTTGGGGACCGAACAAGGCGGGGGCCGAAGAATCGGGACTTGGACAACGGTCCGACTTGGACAAACGGGCAGACTCGGCCAGCGGATAACTCTGCCGAACAGGTAACTTGGCCGAGCCGTAATTTGGCCGAGCCGTAAATTGGCCGAGCGGTAAATAGGCCGACAATCACAGGAGAGATGAGCATGTCGTTTACGCGCAGACAGATGGCGGGTGCGGTTCTTGTCGCCGCTTCCCTCTTATCGGGGAGCCTCGCCGCGCCCTCCCATGCGGCCGAGAAAGTGACGGTCGGCTCGAAGATCGATACCGAAGGCGCTCTCTTGGGCAACATGATCGTGCTCTTATTGCGCAACAAAGGCTTCGACGTCGTGAGCAAGGTCCAGCTCGGCAATACGAAGATCGTGCGCACCGCGCTGCTGGCCGGCGAGATCGACATCTACCCCGAATACACGGGCAATGCCGGTTTCTTCTTCTCCATGGATTCCGATCCCCTCTGGAAGGATGCGCACAAGGCCTGGGAAAAGGCCCATGAGCTCGACCTGCAGAAGAACAAGCTCGTCTGGCTCGCGCCGGCCCCCGCCGACAACACCTGGGCGATCGCGGTGCGCAAGGACGTCGCCGAGAAGAACAAGCTCAAGACGCTCGACGATTTCGCGGCCTGGGTGAAGGGCGGCGGCCAGGTCAAGGTCGCCGGCTCGGCCGAGTTCGTCGAGAGCGCCGCGGCGCTACCGGCCTTCCAGAAGGCTTACGGCTTCGAGCTGAAAGGGGACCAGCTCCTCGTCTTCTCGGGCGGCGATACGGCGGCGACCGAGAAGGCGGCGGCCGACGGCACATCGGGGGTCAATGCCGCGATGGCGTACGGTACGGACGGTGCGATCGCCGCGCTCAACCTCGTCGTGCTCTCCGATCCGCGCAACGTGCAGCCGGTCTATCAACCGGCGCCGGTCGTGCGCCAGGAAGTGCTCGATCGCGCGCCCGCGATCAAGGACGCGCTCGAGCCGGCCTTCGCCACATTGACGCTCGAGACCCTGCAAGGGCTGAACGCCAAGATCGCGGTCGAAGGGCAGGATGCGGGCCAAGTGGCGAAGGCCTATCTCACGGAGAAGGGCTTTTTGAAATAGACCCACGATCCTGCGGCGAGCATGGTGGCGAGCATCACTCGGGCCTCAAAAAAGACTCGAGCCGCAAGGGCCGATGATGCGCGCATGATCCGAAACCGCGTTCTTCTCGTGCTGGTGCTCGCGGCGCTGGTCGCGGCGCTCACCCTTGCGTTTCTCGGCTTTGCGCCCAATCGCCTCGTGAGCGGCCGCGCCATCACATTGTTCGAGGCCGCGAACGGGGCGGGCCTCGCCCTGATCGTGCCGTGCGGCGTGATGCTTGCGGCGGGAGCTTTTCTGCCGCAAAGCCGTGCGCTTCTTCTTGCCGTGCTCGCCGCCGCGCTCGTGCTCGCGCTCTTCCTTCCGCTCATCGCGGGACGCGCCGCGACAGGCCTCGTCGCCACGGCGACGCCGATCGCGCGCGCCTCGCTCGCCGGCGGCTTCTGGATCATGGAGCTCTCCGCGGTTCTCGCAGCGGGCGATGCGTTGCGCCGCCTCGAGGCCGGCCTTGCGATGAAGGCCGCGGTGGCGATCGGCGTCGCGGCGGTGCTCGTGGTCGCTGGGCTCTCGGGCGCGTTCGATCAGCTCTCGCTCGCCAAGGAAGCCGCGAACCGGCGCGAAGCCTTCGCCGACGCGGTCGAGCGTCACGGCTTCCTCGTCACCGTCTCCGTGCTGCTCGCGCTCATGATCGGCGTACCGCTCGGCATCCTGGCGCAGCGCCGGCCTCGCTGGCACGGCCTCGTCTTCGGCTCGCTCGATATCGTGCAGACCATCCCGTCGATCGCGCTCTTCGGCCTTCTGATCGGGCCGCTCGCCGCGCTCTCAGACGCCTTTCCGCAACTGCGCCAGCTCGGCATATCCGGGATCGGCGTCGCCCCCGCCATCATCGCGCTCGTGCTCTATTCGCTTTTGCCGATGGCGCGCGGTGCCTTCGCGGGGCTTTCCAGCGTGCCGGCCTCCGTGGTCGAGACGGCGCGCGGCATGGGCATGACGGGAGGGCAGATTCTCTTGCGCGTCGAGGCACCGATCGCATTCCCGGTGCTCCTCTCCGGGCTTCGCATCGTCACCGTGCAGGCGATCGGGCTTGCGGTCGTCGCCGCCCTCATCGGCGCGGGTGGGCTTGGCAGCTTCGTCTTCCTCGGCCTCGGCCAGCGCGCGCTCGATCTCATGCTGCTCGGCGCGGTGCCGACGATCTTCATGGCGCTCGGCGTCGATTTCATCTTCCAGCTTCTGCTCGGCATGGCGAGGCGCACGCCATGACCGGTATTGCGTGACGAGGGCAAGGTGATCGAGCTCGAGAACGTTGTGAAGCGCTATGGCACCCGTGCCGCCGTCGACGGCATGACGTTCTCGATCGAGGCGCGCACGCTCTGCGCCTTCGTCGGCCCCTCCGGTTGCGGCAAGTCGACGACGCTTCGTCTCATCAACGCGCTCATTCGTCCCGACGACGGCATGATCCGCATCGACGGTCGGGATATTTCCGCGATGAAACCCGAAACGTTGAGGCGCGGCATCGGCTACGTCATCCAGTCGATCGGGCTTTTTCCGCATTGGAACGTCGCCGACAACATCGCGACGGTGCCGCGACTCCTGCATTGGCCGAAGTCGCGGATCGAGAGGCGCATCGACGAACTTCTGCATCTCCTTCGCTTGGACCCTGGCGAATTCCGGGCAAAATTCCCGCACCAGCTCTCGGGCGGCCAACAGCAGCGTGTCGGCGTCGCGCGCGCACTCGCGGCCGACCCGAACATCGTGCTCATGGACGAACCTTTCGGCGCGCTCGACCCGCCCACGCGCGATGCCCTGCAAGGGGAGATCCGCCGCATCCAGGCGCAGACGAAGAAGACGATCGTCTTCGTCACCCACGACATGGACGAGGCGCTGCGCCTCGGCGACCGCGTCGCCGTGATGGAGAGCGGCAAACTCGTGCAATTCGCGACGCCGGCCGAAATTCTTGCAAAACCGGCAAACGAGTTCGTGCGCCAATTCGTCGGCGGCGCCGACATGTCGATCCGCGTGCTCGCGGTCGCGCGCGTTGCCGAGCGCATGACGCGCGGCGGCACCGCGGAAGGCGAGCCCATTCGCGACAGCGCGTCGCTCAAGGAGGCGCTGACCTCGATGATGACGAGCCGGCGCGAGGCGTTGCCCGTCACCGACGAGAAGGGCGGACGTGTTGGCGTCATCCGACTCGCCGACCTCGCGCGTCTGTGAGCACGATGACGCGAGCACTTGGCATCTCGCGGCTCACCTTTGCGCTCGCTTTCGCCCTCGTGGCGCTCGTGCTCGCGCTACCGCATCTTCAGGCGCCGATGCATTGGCTCTTTCCGGAAGTCGAACGCCCCGTTTATGAGCGCGCGAGCTTCGTCGAGCTCGTCGCCTCGCATCTTGCCCTTGTGCTCGCCTCGAGCGCGGCGGCCACGCTCGTCGGCGTCTCGGCCGGCATCTTCGCCACGCGGCAAAGCGGCGCCGAGTTCGCCCCCTTGATCAACGCCATCGCGGCGATCGGCCAGACTTTTCCGCCGGTCGCGGTGCTCGCGATCTCGGTGCCGCTTCTGGGCTATGGCGGGCCGCCCACGCTCGTGGCGCTCGCCGTCTATGCGGCGCTGCCGATCACGGAAAACACGATCGCCGGCCTCACCTCCGTCTCACGCGACGCGAAGGACGCGGCCGAAGGCCTCGGCTTCTCGCGCCTTCGCCTGCTCGCCGATGTCGAGCTGCCTCTCGCCTTGCCGATCATCCTCACCGGCATCCGCATCGCGGTGATCATCAATATCGGCACCGCGACGATCGGTTCCACCATCGGCGCGCTCACGCTCGGCTCGCCGATCATCGAAGGCCTCTCGGCCTCGAACCCGGCCTATGTGCTCGAAGGCGCCGCGGTGGTGGCGCTCCTAGCGATTCTGATCGACCGCCTCTTCGAGGACGGCGTGCACTGGGCGCGCCGCCGTTCGGGCACCCTCACCTCGGACGCGCATGCGGTGGCGTGAGGGTGGGCGGGGCGCGTGCTGGACTCCCAGAAGCGCTCACCACCTGGGCAGGCCAGTGGGGAAACCGGCATTGCCGACGTGCCGAAGGGTGTATACTGTAGGTGATCAATACACATCTCGAGTGAGCGACGATGCGTACGAATATCGAAATCGACGATGAATTGCTGTTTCAAGCCATGACAGCGACGGGTTTGCCGACCAAGCGTGCCACGGTCGAAGAGGGCTTGCGGCTGCTGGTTCGTGTTCGCAAGCAGGTCAAGGCGCTTCGGGGACTCAAGGGCCTGGGGTGGGAAGGCAACCTGGACAGGATGCGACAAGGCTGCTCCCTAGACGAATCGTGATTCTCGTTGATAGCTCCGTTTGGATCGCGCATCTACGCGGTCAGCGAACGCCTGAGATCGCCAAACTGGAAGCCGTCGCAGGTCGGGAACCGCTTCTGATCGGCGATCTCATTTTACTCGAAATTCTTCAAGGCGCCCGAGATGAGGCCCATGCGGCGCGCCTCCAACGCGGACTGCGTCAATATACCCTCGTGCCACTCTTGGATCCCGAATTGGCCCCTCGTGCCGCCCGGAACTATCGCAAACTGAGAGAGCTCGGTGTCACGATCCGAAAGACCGCTGACATTATCATCGGCACATTCTGTATCGAACATGACCACAGGCTGCTGCATGACGACCGCGATTTCCTCCCCATGGAGGAACATCTCGGACTCAAATCCCTATGAGCCGATGATACAATTCGATGCGCCCTCCGCCCGCCTTGCGCCGCTGCGCGAGCGGAATTCTGCGCGTAACATGCCAACTTGTAACATCCCCATCGCATGAATCAGATCGCAAGCACGCCGCCATGACGGTCCCACCCGATCCCTACCTCGCATGCTATTGCCTCAAAGGAGCGGTCGCTTCCTCTTGCAAATCACCCGCTAAGGACTAGGTTTCTGACTAGTCTGCAAGCGGTGGAGGTGAAGGTGCGAACTTGGCCGGTGCAAGATGCAAAAGCCCGTTTCAGCCAGATGCTTGAATCCTGTCTGCGAGATGGTCCCCAGCTCGTCACCAAACGTGGGGCCGAAGCTGCCGTCCTGGTACCCGCAACGGATTGGCAACGATTGAAACAGGCGGCCAAGCCTACGCTGAAGGAGCTACTCTTGACCGACGACACACGGGGAGAGTTGAACATTCCTCCACGGGGTGGGAGGCGCCGCCGTCAGCTTCGCCGCCGTCTTGCCTGATCGTCGATGTACCTCCTCGATACGAACGTCGTCTCGGAATTGCGCCGAACGCGCCCACATGGCGCGGTCCTCGCTTGGTTTCAATCGGTGCGAGACGAAGACTTGCACATCTGCGCCGTGACGATCGGCGAGATTCAATCGGGCATCGAAATCACACGCGAGCAGGACCAAACCAAGGCGACCGCGATGGAGGCCTGGCTCGATAGCGTTGCCGACACTTACAATGTTTTGAACATGGACGCGCGGACCTTTCGTGTCTGGGCGCGACTGATGCATGGCCGGACGGATGATCTCATCGAAGACGCAATGATCGCGTCCACCGCGACCGTCCATCACTTAACCGTCGTCACGCGCAACGAGCGAGATTTCAAGAGCTTCGGCGTTCGTACGCTGAACCCCTTCGCGATGAAAACGGGCTAGCCTCGATCCACATGAGGCAACGCTCTTCCTTCTGTCGGTCGAGGGTACCTGCGGTTGCCGGGACAGG
>Ga0213876_10001547_pt1 | contig 14162 bp, 11 predicted proteins | sample BarmaccomBMRX_R9_FD_160113 | JGI IMG/M metagenome (GOLD analysis project Ga0213876, IMG submission 160113) | Root-associated microbial communities from Barbacenia macrantha in rupestrian grasslands, the National Park of Serra do Cipo, Brazil - RX_R9 | ecosystem: Host-associated > Plants > Roots...
GCCGGGTGTAAAGGGTAGGCGGACGCAGGCAGGACGTGGATCGATCCCAATAGATACACTAAGTTGTGTGAGCCCTTGACCTGCCAAAGTGTGCTTTTGCTGCCGGAGCCCGGCCAGGTGGAACACCCGTTGAAAAGCAGTGTCGAGCTAAGTGCGAGCGAAAGGAGCCCGACGAATCGAAAGAAGTGGCTACTTGGTTTTTGGTGCATCAGGACCGCCGAGGGGCGTGCGCTCGCCGCGATTGTCGTGAATGGTCAGGTTCTTTCCTACGAGGCCCATCACCCCATCAAAAGCCTCTTCCGAAATACCATGGGAAACCTTCACGCGGAATCTTTCCCACAGAAACTCTTCCATTCGCATCCATTTACCGCGGTAGTTGACCCGCTGGGTCCATGCGCAGACGGTGATAATATTCTGGAGTTGTTGTATCCGCAAAAAGAGGATGCCGGCTCCGACAACCACCAAAGTGCTAGTTGCCAAAAGTACCGTTGAAATGTCATCACGCAAATTCAGCTGCGCATCGTTGTTTGCGTTGCGTTCTGCCAGAACGGCGTTTTCGTAAGCTTGCAAAGCGAAGATCGCGGCGTGGATCTCGCTCAACAACGATCCGCTTCCCGCTGAAAGCAGCATAGCGATCGCTTCGTTCGTTTGTCCGCTCTCTTTGAGAGCGATACTTTGGCTCAACTCATCCAGTTTCTTCTGGACGTCGGTGGTTAGTCGCCCGACTTGCGCCAATTGGTGAGGATCGGCAGCCAACACCTGGCGAAGATTCAACAATTGGGCTGGTAATTCGGCTTTTGCGAGCCAAAAGGGTAGAAGGTTGGCCATCTCCCCGCTTAGAAGATAGCCTCGCTGAGCATTATCAGCTTGATCCAGCAGGTCTTGGATAACGAACAGCTGTTCGCGAGCAACGTGCATACGTCCCACGATTTCTAGTCCTAGCCCTTGATCGCGTCGGAGTTGCCTGGAAACGAAGAAAAAAAGCCCCGCGATGAGGACAGGAATTGCAATCACCACGAATATCAAAACACGGCGATTGTATTGGAGGGAACTCCCCTTCATTGGTTTCCCGGCCGTAGAGGCATTGCCGCTCACGATGTTACGATAAATGGACGCGGCCTCTGGGCAATGTAATAAATTGGCCGGGCAGTGATCGAACGTGCTAAACTCGACAGAACTCGGATGATGCAAGTTATAGCAAAAGATGATTCAAAGTCGATCGTAAACCGCGGGTTCAAAATACGTGGTTGGTTGTGGCTGATCGGTTTGGGGGCAGTGATCGTCTTATCGGGGCTAAGCTGGTACTACTTCTGGCCCCGCCAAATCGCTTCATCCGGCGGCTTATACTTTCCTTACCGTCTGCAGCTGGCGGTGCCCCGATTTGCCCAAGGCGATGAGAGATGGGCAAATGATTCTTTGGCGGGGACGCAGGGAACTATGGCTGCGGAAGGGTGTGCGGTGAGTTCCGCTGCGATGGTCCTGCAATTTTATGGTCTTGAACTAGATCCCGGACAATTGAACCAATTCTTGATCACTCACGATGGCTACACGGCGGAAGGTTGGTTGCGCTGGGAGAAGGCAGCTGATTTTCCACCCGGCAAAGCAAAGAAGGCTTATGAAGATCTTCCATCCTTTTTTCTGATCGACAGCAACCTCCTTCGGGGGAACCCGGTAATTATCCGGTTACGGCTGCCGGGAGGAGTTACTCACTTCGTTGTGATTGTTGGCAAACGGGGTTCTCACTATTTGATCCAGGATCCAGGATCCGGGGGCGAACGGGGAATCTATCCGCTCGATGAATTGACAGAGAAAATCGAAGCGCTTCGGTTCTATCAGAAGACGTCGTAGGTCCGGCCGTCTAGGTTCGAAGTTCAAGGTTCGAACGTCTAGGTGATACGCTGAGGCTTGGCACAACGGTTAACCTACAACCTTGAACATGGAATTGTTGCAGCTAGGTTCGCGGCGTGGAGCTTTCTCTTCTTAAATCGAAGATTCAAGGAGCCTGTGTTACAGGCGCCGATGCGAATTGCGAAGGCAGCGTAGCGGTCTCTGCAGACCTGGCAGAGCTAGTCGGTCTCGAGGAGTATGAAAGAATTTTGGTGGGCAACCTGGCGAATGGAGAACGATTCGAAAGTTATGTCGTTTATGGGATTAGGAATGCAGGCGCGATTCAACTGAATGGCGCGACCGCTCATTTAGGAAAGCGTGGCGACCGCCTGACGATAATGAGTTTCGGCCTGTATGATGCTGAGGAAACGGCGATTCACCAACCTAAAGTAATTTTCCTCGACGAAAAAAACGTAGTTACTAAACAGCACTAATCCAGGCTAAATAAGGCAACGAAAGCGCCGTCCATACCGTCACGGGTTGGCAGGATGCTTTTCTTGCTCACTAGTCTCAGATACGGGATCGACTGGCCGATCTGAGCCACGACTTGGTCATTCTCTTCCGGTTCGACGCTGCAAGTGCTGTAAACCAGCCGGCCGCCGCTACGAAGGTACGGAACCACGTTTTCAACGATCCGGGTTTGCAACTTCGGCATCCGGCGAAAATCATCCGGGGTAAGCCGCCAGCGGACGTCGGTCCGACGCCGGATCACGCCGGTGTTAGTGCAAGGAACATCGAGCAGGATCGCATCGAAGCTCCTGTCCGGTAGAGAAGGCGAACCCTGTAACCAATCAACCCTCATAATTGTGGTATTGGAAACGCCCAACCTGGCGAGGTTCTCGCGTAATCGAGCCAAGCGCGACGGCTCATAATCACAGGCCAGGACTGATCCGGAATTGGCCATTAATTGAGCGAGATATCCAGTTTTCCCACCCGGTGCGGCACAGGCATCTAAAACTCTTTCTCCGGGACGCGGGTTGAGAACTTCGCAGGCCAGCAGAGTGCTCGGGTCTTGAACGTAGACTACTCCAGACGCGATCCAGCTTGCCGGCAAATGGTCGACCTCTAAACAGTCGGTATGGAGCGGAGACTGCTTCGCTCCATCTGCTTCCTGGAGCAAGGTTTCTTTGGTGGCGCGCAGTTGGTTAGGACGAACGTAGATCTTGGCCGGTTCGTTGTTCCAGCGGCAGAGCCCTTCTGCCCCGCCTGAACCCAGCTCGTCGCTCCAGCGCGAATAGAGAAATTCCGGGTGAGACCAGCGAATATAAGCCGGCGCGCCATCGACGTCACAGAATACGGCCTCCCTCTCGTTGATCGCTTTTCTGAGTATGGCATTTACCAAGGACCTGGCGGGACCCGCGAGGTTAACGGTTTCATAAACAGCGGCGTGAGGTGCAACCCGCATCTTGTAGAGCTGGTAAAGCCCGAGCTGCAATACCAAGCGGGTCCGGCTATCCAGTTTTGACGGCCGAAAGCGCTCAATAATAAAGTCCAACAAAGAGCGGTTACGGATGACCCCGTAGAATGCCTCGGTGACGAAAGCCCGGTTTACCGGGGTTAGCCGGCAGCCATCCAACGCGCGGTGGAGCACATCGTCAGCGAATGCTCTGGATGACTCCCATTGCTGCAATGCTTTGAGGCAACTTTGCCGAGGATTATCACCTGCCATAACCGGTTGTTCGTTCACTCCAGCTCTCACGGTTGAGCAGCATTCTCAGAGAGAACTCCTAAAGTGTTCCACGTGACGGGTCGACCGGCCAGCAGAAATGGTAGGGATGAGCTGTCGCTCATCCTAGCCCAATCGGACGAGCACGAGCTCGTTCCTACCGGACAGTGCCTCGCCGGTAACTACACGGAGCCTCGGCCGATCCCGTGATATTGAAAATCGAGATCTCGCATTGTGTTCGGGTCGAGCAGGTTCCGGCCATCGAAGATCAGCGGTGTGTGCATCAGACGCCTCACTTCGGCAAAGTCAACGTTCTCGAACTCTTTCCATTCGGTGGCGATGATGAGCGCCTCCGCATCTCGGACGGCCTCAAGTGCAGACGAGACCAGAACGGTGCCTGGGCAGAGTTTAGACTCTCGCACTTTTTCGATTCCCTTAGGATCGTACGCAACTACGTGCGCGCCTTCCCGGGTCAGCTCGTTCACCAACTCGATTGCGACCGAGCTGCGGACATCATCGGTATCCGGCTTGAAGGTGAGGCCCCAAACGGCTAGGCGTTTCTCTTTCAGAACCCAAAGCGTATCGCGTAGTTTCTTTACAAAACGCTCTCGCTGATTCTGATTGATTCGCTGAACTTCCTTTAGAAGGTTGAAAGGCGTACCTAGCTGTTCACTAATTGCGATAAACGCGGCAATGTCTTTCGGAAAACAAGAGCCTCCGTAACCAAGGCCTGCGCTGAGGAAACTCCGTCCGATTCGTTTGTCAGCTCCGATACCGTCAGCGACTTTCTGAACGTCGGCGCCGCTGGCTTCACAGATGGCTGAAACCGCGTTTATGTACGAAATCTTAAGCGCCAGGAACGAATTGGCCGCGTGCTTGATCAGTTCAGCGCTGTTTATGTCGGTAACCATTACCGGTGCCATAAACGGTTCGTAAATCTTCTGCATCAGCGCTAACGCGCGGTCGCTGTTTGCTCCGATGACGATCCGATCCGGGCGCATCAGATCATCCACTGCACATCCTTCTCGCAGAAACTCAGGATTGCTAACCACATCGAACTCGGCGCCGGCCTTATTGTATCGCCGAATGGTATCGGCAACTTTTTCGCCTGTTTTGACCGGCACGGTGCTCTTGTCGACGATCACGCGGTAGCCCTTGAGCACGGACGCAATTTCGCGAGCGACTCTTTCGATATAGGTGAGATCGACGCTTCCGTCACTTTGTGGTGGCGTGGGCACAGCGATAAAGATGACCTGAGAGTTGTCGACGCCGTCCTGAATGCTGGTCGTGAAGCGGAGCCGGCCTGCAGCTACGTTCCGATGAACCAGGTCTTCGAGGCCTGGCTCGTAAATCGGGATGATCCCGCTCTGCAGCGTTTTTACTTTTCTCTCGTCATTATCGACACAGATGACGTCGTGTCCTACCTCGGCAAAACACGCTCCCGTCACCAGGCCCACGTAACCCGAACCAATAATGGCAATTTCCATACAGCCTAGTCTTCCAAGCGTCCCCAGTACGGAAGCTTTAGCCTCTTGTCCAGTGAAAGCTCTCGAGGTCGCCAGCTACAGTCCCGGGCTGAGATTTACCGGGAAGCCATATTTTGGGAGATCTTTGAGAGTTAGAATCAACTCCACGCCGTAAGTATTTTTACCACCGCCGTTATTGTTTTCATAAAGCCCAAGGGACGCGATCCAGCTGCTTAGATCCCGGTGGAACGTATACTTTTGAACACCCAACCGGCCAGTCGTCTGGTCATATTCTTCCAGGATGCTGAAGCCCCAGTTTGAATTGATCCTGAAGTAGACCTGCAGATAAGTGCTGTTGGTCTTTGGCTCCAGCGGATTGTGATTTAGGTAAGAGTGCAAGAGCGTCAAATCGATGTTTGGAGTAACGGTCCAGGTCAACGTCGTGTTGAACTCCCAAAATTGTTTCTTATCGATCCACGGGATCTGGGCGTACTCGGAAAGATCTAGCCAAGGCACCGGATTGAAGTGGACTTGAGCCTGGATATCGGAATAATAAGTCTGCTCATACGGATTCTTGAAATTCACATCCAAGAACGTGTCCACCGTTAGCCACTGATAGGTTTGGCTGTCGCGTCGAGTCTCGAACTTGTTCATTACGCCGAGTCTCAGAACCGACAGATGCGCGATCGAGTCGGTAGCCGTGAATTCAGGGAAATCGATCGGGGGTAAATAGGTACTTGTGAGATAGCGATCGTAAGGAAGGACCTTGCCCGGGCCAATATTCGGGGTGGAGACCCAGGAGTAATCCGCATAGGGCTGGATCACGTGCAGGAGGCCATCGAGTCCCAGCCAGTGTGCTTGTACTCCTTCGTAGATATGGGAAAGCTTGAACGAGGTATCGAAACCCGTATTAAAAAGGTATCGCGTGCCGCCCGGCTCGTAAACAACCGAGCCAAAGGGGATACCTAAGCTCGGATCTCCTTCAGTCACATTCCCGGTCCGGCTATAGTAAGTGACCCGGAACCCGGCCCTGGGCACGATGGAAAGAAATCCGAAATACATTTTCGGATAGCTTAGCTGGTGAAACGTATCAAACCGGAACGAGGAATAATCCGGATTTAAAGTCGGGTTGAAAAAAGTGCCGACCGGCTGAGCCAGCTGGTACCAGCCTGCGGTCGTGGTTGCCTCATAGAAAATCGGAGAATTTAAAAGGGGTGTCCGCACGACCTCCCATGACAGCTCCGGTAGTTTCTCTGTCGTCTGCAGGTAATCATTGACCTGGTATCGGGCGAACAGGCTCAGGGCATAGGCGTCACCCTGCTTGATTAGTTCGAGATAGGTCTGTGGTTGCGGATCGACCTGAAATTCATAAGGAAAAAAGTCCTCAAGCATGTAGGCGTCGCTAAATTTGTTTACGTCAAGCACCAGCGACGTGTCGCTTGCCAAAAAGGTGCGAGATTGAAAACTGATGCGGTACCGGCCCGCGTCCACCTGTTCTCGCCCGAGCGATGTTTGGTTGATGTTCGCCCCTTTGTCCTCGATGAAAAACGTTTTCAGCTTGAGGGTATTTTCCTGCTCCACCTCGCCAAGGTCGTAATTGATGTCAATCCCTATGGCCGGTCCTCGAAGCGAGTAATAGTTTGGGTGGATAATCGCATTAAAATGGTCAAAAAGCGGAAAGCCAATATCGGTGACAAGGTAGTATCCATACGTGCTGTTGTATCCCGGGCTGAACAACAGGAGGCTCTGGTTGTTCAACGATTGGTATAAGTATGGGAACCAGAAAACTGGAATATCTTTCACAAACACCCAGGCGTTGGTGAAGATGATCCGATCATTTGGATAGATCCGGATCCCTTTAGCTCGGATATAGTAGTCGGGTTGTGACGAATCGCTGGTGGTAAAGGTGCCGTCGTAGATCTTGTACTCATTTTCGTTAAACGAGGTCAGATTGCTCCCGGTCATCTCGAAAGGCAGCTTCGCCCCCGCAAAATCCGCCATGTATAACCGTTTCGTCTCAAGATTGTAGACGGCCCGGTCGCAAACAAAGGCGTAATCCCCGCGATAAAGCCGGACCCGTTCTTTGACCAGGACGTCGTGCGTCTCGGGATTATACTCTGCGTATTCGCAATAGATTGCCACGTCGCCGTAGTGAATGACGACGTGATTTTCCGCGATCGCGACTCCTCCTTCGTAGCGCGTCTGGCCTTCCGCGGTAATTTCAACCGGGGACTCGCTAAACTTGCCCCCCGGCTCAGTGGAGTTGAGATCCGCCAGCGGATTCCCGGAATGCGGCTGATTTGCCTGGGCGTAAAGACAGACCGGCAGAAATACTAGCGATAGAAGGACGAAGAGCCGGCAAATCATCTTCCGTTTTGGGAGCGCGAGACCGTCGTACACCGAATCGCTTCAGTCCGCGAATTGCAAGGATATTTCAGGTCTCGACAATGTTCGGCAGCTCGAACGTTCCAAAGAGGGGATGAATCAATCCTGCCCATTTTTGTTAAAGACGTCGGCTTGGACGCATCGGTGACCGATAATCAATCACCGTAGCCGGCGGGATGACGAACATGCCAGTTCCAAGCGCTGCTGACGATGTCCTCGATTCGATCGAACTGTGGACGCCAGCCCAGAATCTCTCGGGCCTTACCAGCCGACGCGATCAGGCGCGGAGGATCTCCGGGACGCCGAGATTGCTTCACCACGGGTATGTCTTTTCCGGTCACTTTCTTACAAGCGTTAATCACTTCGAGTACAGAGACACCGCCTCCGATACCTAGGTTGAAAAAATCGCTTTTTTTGACCTCCAGAGCGAGCGCATGGGCTTGGGCTAGGTCGGACACGTGGATATAATCCCGGATACAGCTCCCGTCCGGGGTCGGATAATCTGTCCCGAATATCTGGGCATGTTCACGTTTCCCTAAAGGAACTTGCAGCACGCAGGGGATAAGGTGGGTCTCGATTCGATGGTCTTCACCGAAAGCTTCAGTGGCGCCCGCCGCGTTGAAGTAGCGCAGCGAAGCGAAAGTGACACCATGAATTTCGTCGAACCAGCGCAAGATCTTCTCGAAAATCAATTTTGACTCTCCATAGGGGTTAACTGGCCTTTGTGGAACCAGTTCGTCGATCGGCACCGTTTCGGGTATGCCGTAGGTCGCACAGGTCGATGAGAAGACGAACCGTTTTACGCCATGCTCTACCATCGCGTGCAAAAGGTTCAGGCCGCAGGAGACATTATTGTAGAAGTACTTGTAAGGGTTCTGCATCGATTCGCCGACCAGCGCGTTCGCGGCAAAGTGCATTACCGCTTCCGGCTGTGCCGTGCGCATCAAGTCTGCAAGGGCCGCTTTGTCTGCCAGATCGCCTTGGACAAAGTCCGCGCGGCGATCAATGGCCTTCTTGTGACCCTCCGTCAAGTTATCGAACACGGTGACCTTGTGTCCCCGATTGAGCAGATCCTCGACGCAAACGCTGCCGATATAGCCAGCCCCTCCTGTAACAAGAATTTTCACGGGCGGATCCTAGCCTGAATATCTCATACTGTCTCGCAAGAGGTTCGGAGAGGCGGATTAAAAAATGACAGATCGCAAATGACAAATGACAGATGACGATGGCTTACTTCAGCAAGAGTCTTGAGCAAGCTCTTTATTTGTCATCTGTCATCTGTCATCTGTCATTTCTAATCCTCCTACCATGATTCATTCTACCGCTGTCATCGACCCTCGCGCCGAACTCGGGTCCGACGTGGAAATCGGACCAAACGTTGTGATTGAAGGGCCGGTGTCGATCGGGGCAGGAACCAAGGTGCAAGCGAACGCGGTCATTGTGGGCCAGGTGAAGATCGGTTCCGGCAATACGATTGGCTATGGAAGCGTCATCGGCGGATTCCCTCAAGACCTGTCGTACCGGCCGGACAGCCCCAGCGGGGTAGAGATCGGTAATGAAAACGTCCTCCGAGAATTCTGTACGATCCATCGCGGAACCAAACCCGACACTTTAACCGTTCTTGGGAATCAGTGTTTGCTGATGGTGGGCGCCCATCTTGGGCACAATGCCCGCGTAGGTAATCAAGTAATCCTAGCAAATAATGTGCTCCTTGGCGGCTACGTGGAAGTCCATGATAAAGCCTTTATCGGCGGCGCCTCGGTGGTACATCAGCACACTCGCCTGGGTACTATGTCGATCATGCAGGGCGGTTCTGCCGTTAGCAAAGATGTACCTCCGTTTGGTACCGAGGCCGGCCGAAACAGTATCGTCGGTATCAATGTGGTCGCGCTTCGCCGGGCGGGCTTTGGGTCAGGGCTACGCTTGGAGGTAAAGCGGGCGTTTCACATCTTGTATCACGAAGGACTGAATACTTCCCAAGCGGCAGCTAAAGCCGCAGAGGAGAAATGGAGTCCGGAGATTCAGCCATTCTGGGATTTTGTGAAAACGTCAAAACGAGGAATTTGTGCTTTTGTCCGTTGGAGTGAGGTGAAGGGGGATAGCGTCGCCGAGGATTAGGACGGTAGAGCGAAAAACTCGACGCGCCCAAGACGAGTTGGGTCAACGGCGTCCATTCGCGCCGGTTTTGTTATTGAGCGCTATCATTCGTTTTTCATTGACATTATGGGACTTACGCTCAAAGTCCCGATGTGTTGTGTAGATGAGAACCTTCCATGCCGTGTCGTTGGGAGTGTCAATTTTTGTAGTTGGCTGCTCCCAAAACGGAAGCCAACTCAAGAATGGTACGGCACTTCGAGGCAAAGCGTCTCTTTACAAAATCGTTCAGGTAAAAACGACTGCGTATTGCCACATAGAAAGGGCACATCGGCGATACGGGAAGAGCAACGCTGTCGATGGCCGTTTGACTGCCGCCGAGTTCAATAGCGCATCAGCGGATTGGTCGCGGTTTCCGGTTGGAACGAAGTTTCGAATCGTGGGTTCGGATCGGTTGTACGTGATTGATGACTATGGTTCGGCGCTCGTTGGAACGAATACTATCGATCTCTATATGCCCTCGCGTCGGGAAATGGCGAAGTGGGGTTCTCGGCGAGTCACAATAGAACTCCTGGAGGTGGGTTCGTATCAGCAAAGCCTGAAGATTCTGAAGCCGCGCAGCCGGATCGCTTATGTCCGGCGGATGGTTCAGAATCTTGAAAGTCAGATATAACAGCGCCCCGGCTGGAGCGCCCTTGGCTCACGCTGCTTCCAACGAAGCTTCGCCTTCTGGCACCGCTTCTAGTCCGCGCTTTTTTGGAATGAGAAAAAGCAGGATCGAGGCTACGCCAACCATGAACAAGTTTACGACACTGGCTAAAACTAAACCGTGAGCGTAATCCGCCGCTGTGGGGTGGTACGGAATCACGGAGAACGCGACGGCGCCGAGCACGGCGATACCAACCGAATTGGCGACCTGCTGAGCCGTTGATACGATCCCAGCTGCCGCGCCCGCGTCTTGCGCTGGTACACCGCTGAGCACGGTGTTGAAGAGCGGAGTCGTCACCAGCCCTCGTCCGACCCCGTACAGGAAGCATGAGAACACAAAAAGGAAGCTTTGTTTTCCGTGAATGCCGGAAGCTTCTAAAGCCAGAGCGGCAAGTGTAACCGCTAGGACAACGGTACCGACATGCAACGACTTTCTCCCCAGGTACTCATTTAGTTTACCCGAGAAGGTTGATCCCAAAAGAAACCCGAAGGAGAACGGTGCCAGCGACAGTCCAGCCTGAAACGGATTGAGATTAAGGCTGAGTTGCAGAAATAGGCAGAGCACCAGCAACATCGAGCTGTGTCCGGCGAAGTAAATGCAGGTTATGCCGATACCAACGAGAAAACCTCGGTCTTGAAGAAGGCGCGGTTCAACCAGTGGGGTTGCGCCACGCCGTGCCAGCCGGTTTTCCCAGTGCAGAAAAAAGGCGAAAAGAGGGACGCTGGCCGCCAAGGCGATCCATGCCCAGGCAGGCCAGCCAGCGTCTCGTCCTTCCATGAAAGGCAGCGAAAATAGAAAAAGCGCCAATGAAAGCAGAACCGTACCGATTGGATCCAATCGGGGAGGCTTTTCGGAATGTGACTCTCTAAGGACCAGCCAGGCTACCGCTACGGTTGCGAGGCCGATCGGGACGTTAATCAAAAAGATCGGCCGCCATCCCAAACCCAGCACATTGGCTTGGATAAGAAATCCCCCAAGGATCTGCCCTAGGATAGAGCCGAAGCCGAGCGCCGCTCCATAGATGCTGAAGGCGAGCCGCTTCGCGGAACCCGAAAAGTTGACATGAATGAACGAGAGCGCTTGCGGAAACATAACCGCCGCGGTGCATCCCTGAAGCAAACGCCAGATTACTAAGAGAGCTGCGTTCGGCGCCAATCCGCAAAGAGCGGAGATGGTGGTGAATCCGATCAATCCAATAATAAAGATCTTCTTCCGCCCGTAGATATCGCCTAGACGGCCTCCCGTGATCAGACACACGGCGTAGGTCAATCCGTACCCGGCAACCACCAGTTCAATCTCTCCGAAACCGGCTTGCAGAGAGGTGCGGATGCTGTTGATGCCGATGTTTGCGATAAAAAAGTCGATAACACCAAGCAACGGCCCCACCAGCATCACGGCGAGTGCCAACCAACGACTTACTCCGGTCGAGCGATTTGCGGCTTCCTGGTGGAGGACGGGTCGCGTCCGCGGCAATCGGCGAGCAAAGCCTCGGTCCGCCTTCTGCAGCCTTTGGACCGATAAATTGCTACTCATGACACCGAGAAGCTAAGCGACCGCTGGTAATAAATGAAATAGCTTATACCGTTATCAGTTATCTCTTTGGCAGATTTAAGTTGAATCATGGAATTGCGGCATCTGCGGTACTTCAAAGCAGTGGCGGAAGAATTAAATTTCACCCGGGCTGCCAGCCGGTTACGGGTGGCTCAGTCGGCCGTGAGTTCCCAGATTCAAGACCTGGAAAACGAGCTCGGGGTTGTTCTGCTTGAGCGGAGCCGGCGCCGGGTGACGCTGACGGCAGCAGGCGAAGCGTTTGTTCAAGCTTCGGAAAGGATCCTGCGATCAGTCGAGGACGCGTCTCGTCAGGCTAGACGGATCGGCCACGGAGAATACGGCACACTGGCAGTCGGGTTTATTGGATCGCAGAGTCACGAATGGATGCCGCGAGTGCTTAAGCGGTTTCGGACCAAATACCCGGAAGTAGAAGTGACACTGATGGAAATACATCCATCACAGCAGTTGGAGGCTTTGCTTGCCCGGACATTGGATGTGGGGTTGGTCGGACCGATCTCCGGGAAACCGCCGCCTGGGCTTCGACTCGAATGCTTTTCTGAAGAGTGGCCCTTTGTCGGAATGCCAAACGATCATCGTTTTGCCCGTCTGCAGAAAGTCGCTTTAGCTCAGCTGAAAGATGAGCCGTTCATTTTTACCTCGGAGAAAAACTCGCCAAGCTATCGAACTCTGATTTCACGAATGTGTGAGCGGGCCGGCTTTATTCCCAGGGTTGTGCAGGAGGTCGATCGGGCGCGAACTGGGGTACAATACGTCGCTGCGGGTTTCGGTATTTCTATCTTCGCCGAACATATCAGCCGCCTGCCCGCACCCGGTGTGCGCTTCGTTCCTTTGTCCGGTCCCGTCCAAAAGATGCGTTACGGAATTGCCTGGAGAAAAGGCTCCGAAGAGGTCGTAACACGCTTTGTTGACTACGTTAACCTGCAGTTCAAAGCGAAGTAGTTTGCTTGCTCATTCCGACTTCGCTTCCGAAACGGCTACCAGGTCGCATTGGCCAAAGCTACGTCGGACAAGCTGTTCTCCTACTCGTCGTCGTCCTGGAAATGGTAGGGCGGGGCTCCCGAACGTTCCGAGGACCCCAATGAAGGGCGATCGCTGTAACGTAATTTTTGCGTTGTTAGGCAGAAAACCTCGCCGAGCCGGTGTCTGCGCGTATGACCAAGCCTGCAGCCTCAAATCTTATCCATAGCAACCCCTCGAGGACGAGTACGAGCACGATTTCGCCCCTTAAATCTTGCCTGCGATCAGCCTCACGCCTACCCTCGCGTGGAAGGACGGATACGCTTAGGTCGAAAGCTCATGCGCGGTCCCGGACGACAGGAAGGCATTTCGATGGACGCGACGCCGAGACCAATCGGGGTCGAGAATGGAGCTGCAGGTTTTAGCGGTAAGCTGCGCAATTTCCCGCTACTCGATATCATTCAGATGGCATGTGTCGCCCGGCGCGATGGGCGACTCTTAGTGCGGCGTCGCGGGGAAACCGGCGAGATCGTGCTCCGCGACGGGCGTATTATGCACGCGGTCACTAAATCGAAGACGGGCGAGCCCGCGCTGCTTGATGTGTTGTGCTGGAGCCGAGGCTCCTTCGAATTTGTGCCCATAGCACCCGAGCACGTATCGCCGCGGACCATCACTGGTGGTTGGGAGCAGGTTCTAATGGACGCGGTACGCCAGCGCGACGAGCGCGAGTACAAGGAAGGTAGACGAGGAGGAGACGAAACGTTGTCGGCTCCGCCATCGTACAGAGCCTTGCGACAGACCCTAAAGTGGCGGCGGAAAAGTGAGCGGTCTGAGATTACCGAGCAGAACCCGCGGTCGCAATCGGAACACGATGCGGTGACGGAATTGTTGCAGCGCGTCGCGAAAGAGCATCGTCGCGAACGAAGGCGTCGAACCGTTGGGACGGTTGTTTCTGTGGGTTTAATCTGTGCGCTGTTTGCCGGCGGGCTTTGGCTGTTGCTCGATAAAAGTTTCCGTTTTGCGGTCTGGGAGAGCCTGATCGGCAAAGGAATTCCCCAAGGCCTGGGATTTCGAGTTGGTTGGCAGAAACATATGCCTGTCAGGATCTTGGTTCCGTCGGGACCGTTTCAGTTTCAAGACGATCGCCAGCTGGATGTCCCTGCGTTTAATATCGACTCCACTGAAGTCACGGTCTGGCAATATCAGGACTTTCTGAATGCCGTGGGAGACGACACTAGATATGACCATCCAAACCAACGGGTAGGCAAGCATCACACGAATCCGAGCTGGGAAGCTTATGCAAAAGCCGCATTTGCGGGGATCGAATTCAAAGGCGTGCGGCTTAACCCGAACTTTCCAGCTGTGTATCTCGATTGGTTTGACGCCTATGCATTTGCTAAATGGCAGAATCGGCGACTTCCCTCCG
>Ga0213876_10001548_pt1 | contig 14152 bp, 9 predicted proteins | sample BarmaccomBMRX_R9_FD_160113 | JGI IMG/M metagenome (GOLD analysis project Ga0213876, IMG submission 160113) | Root-associated microbial communities from Barbacenia macrantha in rupestrian grasslands, the National Park of Serra do Cipo, Brazil - RX_R9 | ecosystem: Host-associated > Plants > Roots...
CTCAAGAGCTGGGCCGTGACTCGCGGGCCGAGTCTCGTTCCGGGCGAGAAGCGCCTCGCGGTCCATGTGGAAGACCATCCCCTTGAATATGGTGATTTCGAGGGGACGATCCCGAAAGGCGAGTATGGCGGGGGCACCGTGATTCTGTGGGACCGTGGTCGTTGGACGCCGATCGGTGATGCGCACAAGGGCTACGCCAAGGGCCATCTCGACTTCGAGCTCGACGGCGAGAAGCTCAAAGGCCGCTGGCACCTGGTTCGCATGGGACGAAAACCGCGCGAGAAACGTGAGAATTGGCTTCTCATCAAGGGGGATGACGAAGCGGCGCGCAAACCCAGCGACCCGGACATTCTCGAGGAGCATCCAGAATCGGTGAAAACCGGGCGCGTAGTGGAAGAGGTCGCCGGTGAAAAGCCGGGATGGTCCTCGAAAACCGGAAGGATCAATCCGTCGGCTGCTGAGCCCGACCAGAAGAAGCGCAAGGCGGCTCCCGCGGATCCCTCGAAGCTGAAGGGCGCGAAGAAAGGTCCATTGCCGAAATTCGTCGAGCCCACGCTCGCGACCTTAGTGGACGAACCTCCCGCCGGCGGGCGCTTTATCCACGAGATCAAATTCGATGGTTACCGGCTGCAAGCGCGCATAGAGCCTGGTGATGTTCATCTCTTGACGCGCAGCGGCCTCGACTGGACCTCTAAATTCGGCAAGGCCCTTGCGAGCTCTTTCAAGGCACTTCCTGTGCGCAAGGCCCTGATCGATGGAGAACTCGTGGTGGAGAACGAGAACGGCGCCTCGGATTTCTCCGCCTTGCAAGCTGCTTTGAGCGAGGGCCGGCATGATCGCTTCGTCTTTTACGCCTTCGATCTATTGTATCTCGATGGCTACGACCTTCGCTCCGCGACGCTGAGCCAACGTAAGGAGGCGCTCGCCTCCGTCTTCGCGGGTGAGACTGGAATTTTGCGTCTCAGCGAGCATTTCGACGCGGATGGCGATGTCATCCTCGAACATGTCTGCCGCCTCGGCCTTGAAGGCGTCGTCTCGAAATTGCGCGACGCGCCATATCATTCCGGGCGCGGCAAGGATTGGCTGAAGGCGAAATGCTCCACACGCCAGGAATTCGTGATCGCCGGTTATGTCCCGTCGACGACGTCGCGCAAGGCCATCGGCTCGCTTGTGCTCGGGTATCATTCGGCCGGCAAGCTCGTGCATGCCGGTCGGGTCGGCACGGGCTACACCTCCAAGGTCGCCGAGGACCTGTTTCGGCGGCTCGAAAGGATCAGGAGCGCGTCGAACCCTTTCGCCGAACGCCTCAGCGCCGATGCGGCGCGTCAGGTACGATACGTCAACCCGGAGCTCGTCGCCGAGGTCGAGTTTCGCGGCTGGACCGCGGACCACATTCTTCGCCATGCCGCGTTTCGCGGCCTGCGTGAGGACAAACCGGCAAAAGATGTCGTCGCGGAGACGGTCATGGTGAAAGCCTCTAAAAGCAGCTCCAGCACGAAACGGCGCGCTCAGAAATCGGAGGGCGTCGCCGCGAGCCCTTCGTCGAACGTGAAGCTCACCCATCCGGATCGGCTCTATTGGCCGGATGTGGGTGTCACAAAGGAAGGCCTTGCGGATTATTACACGCAGGTTTGGGATCGCATGGCCTTCTATGTGGCTAAGCGCCCGCTGGCGCTGGTACGGTGTCCAGGCGGCGTCACCGAGGAGTGCTTTTTCCAAAAGCACGCCTGGAAAGGGCTCAATCGATCCATTCGTCTCGCTCGTGACCCGCAGGATCCCTCCGGGGAACCCATTCTCAGCATCGACGATCTCGACGGGCTCATCTCTCTCGTGCAGGGAGGCGCGCTTGAGATTCACCCATGGGGCTCGACCCTCGCGAAGATCGAGGAGCCCGACATGATCATCATGGATCTCGACCCGGGCGAATCCGTCTCATGGCAGCAAGTGGCGCAGGCGGCGACCGAAGTTCGGGAGCGGCTGGGGCAGCTCGGCCTTGCCGCCTTCGTGAAAACATCCGGCGGCAAAGGCCTGCACGTCGTGACGCCCTTGCGGCCGAAAGCCGATTGGGATGCGGTAAAGGCGTTCTGCAAGGCCATGGCCGATGCGATGGCGGCAGATAGCCCGGACCGCTTCGTCGCCACGATCACGAAGTCCAAACGGCGCGGCAAGGTCCTCGTCGATTATCTTCGCAACGGGCGCGGTGCGACGGCGGTCGCCCCTTACTCCACGCGCGCTCGCCCCGGTGCTGCGGTTTCGATGCCCGTGGGTTGGGAAGAGATCGGCAGCATTTCGGGTGCCGCCTATTTCACGGTCGGCAATGCGATCACCAGGCTCACGCATTTGCGTGCCGATCCCTGGACGGAGTTTCGTGATGCAGCGGTGCCTCTCCCCACCGCAAATCGGCGAAAGCGCAAGGCGGCGTGAAGCGGTCGCCGTCGATGACCTGAATCAGCGCGACTTCTTGCGCTTTCCATCGGCATCGAGACTTTTTTTCAAGGCATCCATGATGCTGATCACGTTGCTCTGCCGCTCGGATGGAGCGTCCTTCGATTTGCGCACCAGGCGACGGCCTTTCTTTTTCGCGGCGATAATTTCGAGAAGATGCTCTTGCACCGGGTCCTGGACCAGATTTGGATTCCAAGCTTGTATCTTTTCGTCGATCACCGATTCCACCATCTGCAAGAGCTTGCTTTCTACCTTTTCGCTCTTGATTTTCTTGAAGTAGAGCTTCGGATCGCGGATTTCGTCCCCATAGTGAAGCGTCCATAAGACGATGCCGCGGTCGCGCGGCTCGAGCAGGACGGCGCGCTCGCGGCGATAGAGCACGAGCCGCGAGATGCCGACCATCTTGGTGGCCTCCATGGCGTCACGGATCACCGAGAATGCCTCTTCGCCTACCGGATCGTCGGGCATGAGAAAATGTGGGCGATCGTACCAGATCCACTCGATCGAATCCTTGGGCGCGAACACGTCAATGTCGATCGTGCGTGTGCTCTCGAGCGCCACCGATTGAATTTCATCGTCCTCGAGCGTGACGTAGTCGTCATCGCCGCGCTGGTAGCCCTTCACCTCGTCGTCCTGATCGACTTCCTTTCCGGTTTCGGAATCGATGTAGCGGCTGCGCACGCGATCGCCTGTCTTCCGGTTCAGGGTGTGGAAACGAACCTTCTCCTCCTCGCTCACTGCCGGCATCATGGCGACCGGGCAGGTGACGAGGGAAAGTTTGAGATATCCTTTCCAGAAGGCGCGAGGTGTCGCCATTTTCATCCCTCCCTGACCGCTTCAACGGGGCGCTCGCAAGCGGCGCATCGATGAAAGTCGCGGAAGCTGAGCTCTTGAAATTCATAACCGGGCAATGAAACGCGGGTTCCGCTCCGGCGGGGACGGCACCCGACGATTGGGCTTCCGATCGGTAATTATTTCTTGTGAGAATACTTCTCCAACATGCTTTATTGATCCGGGATTGTCGGACGCAACGCTTCGCCGCGAAACGAGTGCCGGGGACCTCGCCCGATGTCGACCTTCGATATGGCTTCACTCGTCTTCGTCTTCGCTGCCGGCATCGGTATCGCCAATGAGCGCTATTTGAAATGGCCACGCGTCATCGCGCTTCTGATCTGTGCGCTTCTGGCTTCGCTTCTCATCATGACGATCGGCACGTTCTTCACGTCCTCCAACCTCAAGGAGCTCGCGCAGCATCGCATCGAAGCCGCCCATCTGCCGCGCATCCTTCTCGACGGCCTGCTCGCCTTGTTGCTGTTTGCTGCGAGCCTCCATGTCGACCTTCGCGAGTTGCGGAGCCAGGCCTGGGCCGTGTTCGGCCTTGCGACGTTGGGCGTGATCGTCGCGACCGCGCTTCTTGCCTTCGGCCTCTTTGCGACGTTTCATCTGGCCGGAATCAAGATGCCCCTGGCCTGGTGTTTCGTGCTCGGCGCCGTCCTCGCGCCGACCGATGCGGTTGCCGTCGAAGGGCTGCTTCGGCGCATACGGATTCCGACTTCGCTCCGCGCACTGGTCACAGGTGAGGCCCTCTTCAATGACGGCACCGCCGTCATCCTTTTCTTCGCGGCCTTGGCTGCGACGCAAGGCCAGGCGGGAGTGGTCGGTCACGGACACATCGTGTTTTCCCTCTTCGTCGAGGGCGCCGCAGGCGTGGTGCTCGGTATCCTGGCAGGTTATCTCGCCCAGCTGGCCATGCGCCGCATCCGTGATGAGAACCTCGCTGTGACGATCTCGCTCGCGCTTGCGCTTTCCACCTACCGGTTGGCCGTGGCCTTCGGCATCTCGGGGCCGATCGCGGTTGTGGTCAGCGGCATCGTTCTTGCGAACCAGCCGGCCCGCAGCTTTGCCCTCGCGAATTTGCGCGAAAAGCTCGTCGCCTTCTGGTCGCTCGTCGATGATCTCTTGAACACCTTGCTCTTCATCCTGATGGGTTTCGAGATGCTGGCCATCGATCTGAGCCCCGCTGTTATCTTGCCGCTGCTTCTGGCAATCCCTCTCGCCTTCTTGGCGCGTCTCGTCAGCGTCTGTGCCCTCGTGCCGCTCTTGCCGCGCGGCTCGCAGGAGAAGTCGCGCGCCATCGCGGCGCTGAGCTGGCTGGGCCTGCGCGGCGGCATTTCGATCGCTCTGGTCCTGAACCTGCCCCCCACGCCTTATCGGGCGGGGCTTTCGGCGGTTTGCTACGGCGTGGTGATCTTCACGATCGTCGTGCAAGGATTGTTGACGCCTCGCGTTCTCAAGGCGCTCTACGGGGGAAAGCTCGAGCCGGCCTTGTCACCGCCGGGCCTGGAGAACGCAAAAGCCACCCGAACGTCCCGTTGAGCTTCACGCGGCGGGAGCTCCAGGTGCGGCGTGGGACGAAGGCGAGGGTGAAGAAGCGGGCGTCCCCGCGGGCGCAACCGAGGCCTTGCGTCTCGCAACGCGCCATTCCTCAAAGCTTTGCACCAGCACGAAGAAAGCCGGCACCGCCAGGACGGCCAGGCAAGTCGAGGCGATCATGCCGCTGAATACCGTGATGCCGATCGAGGCGCGCGCGCTCGCACCCGCGCCGCTCGCGACGACGAGCGGCGCCACCCCGAGAATGAAGGCGAACGAGGTCATCACGATCGGACGAAAGCGGGCGCGGGCCGCCTCCACGGCGGATTCCAGGATCGGGCGACCCTCGGCGCGCATCTCGCGGGCGAACTCGACGATCAGGATGGCGTTTTTCGCCGAAAGCGCGATGAGCAGGACGAGGCCGATCTGGACGTAAAGATTGTTTCCGATCTTGATCGCCAGAAGCACCAGCACCGGACCGACGAGTGAAAGGGGCACGGCGAGCAGCACCGAGATCGGGGCAAACCAGCTTTCGTATTGTCCGGCAAGCACGAGATAGACGATGAGGAGCGCGAGCGCGAACACGAGATAAAGCTGGTTGCCGACGATCTTCTCTTGATAGGAAATGCCGGTCCATTCGGAACCGACTCCACGCGGCAGCGTGCGGGCCGTGATCTCCTCCAGAAGCTTGATCGCCTCGCCCGAGGAGAAGCCCTGCGCCTGCAATCCGGCGACCGTTGCCGAGGGATAGAGATTGTAAAGGCTGATGAGCGAGGCGCCGAGCGTCGGCGTGACGGTGAGCAGCGTGCCGAGCGGGATCATCGCTCCGTCCGCGTTGCGCACCGTGAGCTTCGCGATGTCCTCAGGCCGCATGCGGAATTGCGAATCGGCCTGGACGTAGATTTGGAAGACCCTGCCGAAGGCGTTGAACTGATCGACGTAGCTCGAGCCGAGATAGCTCGCGAGCGCATTGAAAACCTGATCGGTCGTGACCTTGAGGGTCTGCGCCTTCACGCGATCGATCTCGACCCGATATTGCGGCACGGTGGCGCGGAATGGCGCCATCACCCGCTGGATTGCCGATTGGCTCTCGGCGGCTCGCACCACGCCATCGGTGCTTGCTTGGAGCTTCGCCAAGTCGAAGCTTCCGTCGCGCAACTCGATCTGCATCGAAAAGCCGCCCGCATTGCCGATGCCCTGGATCGGTGGCGGCGGAAGCACCAGGACACGCGCCTCGCCGACTGAGCCAAGCTCACGATTGAGCTTCGTGTAGAGCGGCAGCAAGCCTTCCTTCTTGCCGCGTTTGCCCCAATCCTTGAGCATGATGTAGGCAACCCCGGCGTTGGCGAGGGTCGCGTTGTTGTCGAGCGCAGAGACGCCCGAGATGGTGATCACCTGCTCGACGCCGGGAGTAGCCTGCGCGATACGAGAAACCTCGTCGAGCGCCTTTTTCGTCCGCTCCAGCGAGGCGCCATCCGGAAGCTGCACGGCGGCAAGAAAATAGCCTTGATCCTCGATCGGCAGAAAGCCGGTCGGCACTCGCGTCAAGCCATAGACCGCCGCCGCGATCACCACGAGCGAGACGATCACCGTGAGCCGGCTATAACTCGTGATATGCCCGACGAGCCTCGTGTAGCCGCGCTCGACCCGCCCATAGCCGGCGTTGAAAGCGCGATAGAAGGCGTTGCGTCTTTCGGGTGGAACCGGCCGGCGCAGCCAGAGCGCGCACTGCGTCGGTTTCAAAGTCGCCGCGTTGACGGCGCTCAGCAGCGCCGTCGCCGCAATCACGAGCGCGAATTGCGCATACATCCTGCCCGTCAGGCCGGGCAGGAAGGACGCCGGCAGGAACACCGCCATCAGCACGAGCGTGATGCCGATGATCGGACCAAACAGCTTGTCCATGGCGCTGATCGCCGCCTGTCGGCCCGACATGCCTTGCTCGATATTGTGCGCGGCGCCTTCGACGACGACGATGGCGTCGTCGACCACGATGCCGATCGCGAGCACGATCGCGAACAAAGTCGAGAGGTTGACGCTGAACCCGAGCGCCGCCATCGCCGCGAACGCGCCGATGATGGTCACGGGAACGGTCGTCGCCGGGACAAGCATGGCGCGCCAGTCCTGCAGGAAGAGCAAGATCACGATCAGGACCAGGACCGCCGCCTCGACCAGCGTCTTGTAGACCTCGGCGATGGATTGGCTCACGAACTTGGTCGTGTCGAACGGGATGCCGTAGACGATGCCGGGGGGGAAATCGGCCGCCAGCGCCTTCATCTTGGTGTCGACCTCATGTGCCGTTTGGAGCGCATTGGCGCCGGGCGACTGGAAGATCGCCAAGCCCGCAGCCGGCGTGCCATTCAGTTCGAAGACCTGGCCATAAGTCTGCGCACCGAGTTCCACACGGCCGATGTCGCGCACACGGGTGATCTCGCCCGAGCTTCCCGTCTTGACGATCACGTCGGCGAACTCGCGAGGCTCCGAAAGCCGGCCGGATACATCGAGCGTATATTGGAAAGCCGGTTGATTGGGCGAAGGCGGCATGCCGATCTGCCCGGCTGTGACCTGTTCGCTTTGCTGCTGCAACGCCTGGATCACGTCCTGCGCGTTCAAGCCCCGCGCCTGCATTTTCTCGGGGTCGAGCCACACGCGCATCGAATATTGTCCGGCGCCGAATACCGTGACGTTGCCGACGCCCGGCAACCGCGCGATCTCATCTTTCAGTCGCAACGTGGCGAAATTGCTGAGGTAGAGGCTGTCGTAACTCGAGTTCGGCGAGGTGAGCGTCACGATCTGCAAGATCGCCGTCGATTTCTTCTGCACGTTCACGCCTTGCGCCTGCACGGCTTGCGGCAAGGAAGCGAGCGCGCTCGACACGCGATTTTGCACCAGTACTTGCGCGAAGTTGAGGTCGGTGCCGATCTGGAAAGTGACGGTGAGCGTGTAGCTGCCGTCCGCGGCGGCGTAGGATTGCATGTAGAGCATGCCTTCGACGCCGTTCACCTGCTGCTCGATCGGCAGCGCCACGGTGTCGATGATCGTGCGCGCGTTGGCTCCGGGGTAGCGCGTGGTCACCTGGACGGTCGGCGGCACGATGTCCGGGTATTGAGCGACTGGCAATGAAAACAGGGCGACGCCGCCGATCACCAGCATCATGAGCGCAAGGACATTCGCGAGAACGGGTCTCTCGATGAAGAACTTGGAAATCATTTCGCTTCGCCGATGTCGCCGGAGCGCGCCAGCGTTTGCGGCTCGGCGTCGACCTTCTGGCCCGGAACGGCCCGCGCGATCCCCGCAACGATGACGTTGTCGTCCGCGTTGAGGCCTTGCGTGACCACGCGCAAATCCCCGAGCGTCTGTCCGGTCTCGATCTTGCGTTGCTCGACGAGCCCGTCCTTGCCCACCACGAGGAGATAGCGCCCGCCCTGATCGTTGCCGATCGCGATATCGGGAACGAGAAGCGCGTCGGGCGTTTGCGAGAGCGGCACGCGAATCCGCACGAAATATCCAGGCAGCAAGACGCGATCCCGATTGGACAGAACCCCGCGCACGCTGAGCGTTCCGGTCGAGGGGTTAACGCCGGGGTACGCGTAGTCGAGGGTACCTTTGTGCGGATAGCCTGTCTCGTTCGCGAGGCCGACCTCGACCGGGATCTGCTTCAAGTCCGTCTCGGTCATGCCGCGCTGGCGGACGCCGGCGCGCAGGCGCAGCACGTCCTGCTCCCCCACATTGAAGTTGACGTAGATCGGCTCGAGCTGGACGACCGTCGCGAGCACGGTCTGGCTGCCCGTGCCGACAAGCTCGCCAATCGAGACCTGGCGTGCCGTGACGATGCCGTCGAAAGGCGCCTTCACTTGCGTATAGCTGAGGTTGATCTCCGCCTGTTTCGTGTCCGCCTGCCGCTGCCTCTGGACGGCGATCGCCGAATCTCGCGTCGCGGTCGAGGTTTCCAGAGTGGCCTTGGAAGCGAAATCCCTGCCTTGGAGCTCCGTCTGGCGAGCGTAATCGGCTTGCGCTTGGGTGACCGTCGCATCGGCACCTGCCTCGGCCGCCTTGGCTTGCGCCAAGGCGTTCTCATACGAAGCCGGCTCGATGACGAAGAGCGGCTGGCCGGCTTTCACCATCGCGCCGTCGGTGAATTTGATTTCCTGCACGAAGCCGGCGACCCGGGCGACGAGGTTGGTCGAATTGACAGAGGCGAGATTGCCGCTCGTTTCGAGGTATCGGGTCACTTCCTGGCGCAAGGGGTGGGCCACCGAGACTTTCGGCGCCGGCGGCGGGACGTAACGATTGTCGTTGCACGCCGCGAGCGAGAGCAAAGTCGCCGAGATGACGATGGTTCTCATGCGCCCTCCTCGCGCCTTTCGCGGCTCCGGTGCCGACCTACCCGTGCATATTTCTTTTCGGCGTTTGCGATCGACGCCGTGATCCCTATCGCCGGCGCGCCGCCATCAGCACGGCTTGGCAACGCGGCGACAGCGAGGCCGCGTTCTCTCGCAGGCAAGCAACCACACGGCCGCCCCCTGGCGGCACGCCGCCGCAAAGCGCGCGATAATCGGGGCCACATGCCCCTCGAAGTACGGCGATCTCTTGCCGCGGCGACATGGGTGGGAAGGCACGGGCCGACGGCGCAACGGGGGCGGCCGGGGCGACCTCCGCAGGGCTCGCGCTCGGCGCCGCAGAGGGAGATGCCGGTGCCGCGGCGCTCGGCGAAGCGGCCCCCCCACCAACCGCGCTGACGGCGCTTTGGCAGGCGGCCGAAAGCTTGCTCATATTTTTTTGAAGGCAGTTCAGCGACGCCATGCCTCCCGTGGGAACGCTCGCGCAATGGGCGCGGTAATCCGCCGCGCACGAAGATCGAATAGCGCCGATCTGGGCTTGCGTGGGTTGCTGCGCGAGCGCCGGCGTCGCCAATGCCAAGACAAGAACGAGGAACGGCGAACTCAGGCTGCGGCTATGATTCATTGTCTGACACCGTCCGGCTTGAGATATTGTCGCGTTGATGGTGCGTGGCCGCCACCCTCCTTCACTGCTGGGCGTGGGCATCGACGACTTTGCGGCAAGCTTCGCTCAACTGGTCACGCTGCTGGGAGAGACAGGCGAGAACACGACCGCCACCGGGTTTCGTCCCCTTGCAGAGTTTCTGGAAATCGGCCCGGCATGCCGCACGTTCGGCAGTTGTTTGCGCGAATGCGCTCGTCGTTAACAAGCTTAAGAACAGAAAAACGCCAAGCCCGACGCAGCGCATGTCACCCTCCCGCCAATCGTTTTGTCTGCTCAGCAAGGTCAACCTTTCGATGGAGAAATGTCAAGCGTGGGATCGACTTGCTGCAGAATAATAAAACCATCAAATGCTGACTACGAAACTAGGTCCGCGAACATTTTTCGAGACAAAATTCTTGCGAAAGCTTTCCACGCATGTGAAGTTCAACATACGGCGCTGACGTGTTCCGGTCCATGGCTCCAGCCGTCGATGAGGGTCGGGGGATGTCGATGACCGGTCAACCCCGAACGTAGGAGACGAGGATGAAGCGCTATCTTCTCATGGCTGCACTTCTCGGAGGCTATTTCGTCCTCAGTACCGGCGATGCCAATGCAGTTGTTTGCGCGCGGGGCATCTATCGTGCCGGATGTGCCGGGCCTCGCGGTGCGGTCGTGACGCATCGCGGTTATTATCCCTACTATCGCCACGGATATTATCGCCGCCCCTATCGTCGGGGAGTGGTCATCTACCGCCGGTAACCGACAAGAACCGAGACCTTCGTTGCCGCTTGGTGGTCTGCGAGACGCCGTCTTATCTTGCGCTCGCGGTGTTCGGGTCGCGTGCCCGGCCCGCGGCCGCTTGCCGGTTCGGAGGCGCTTTGTTACCCTGCACCCTCCTTGGATAGGTTGCGGCCAAACTCTGCTCGGCAGAGGAAAACCATCACATGGCGGGGATTTTAGACTTAGCGAAGAAGCGGCACAGGCTGCTTGCGGCGGCCGGAGTCGGGGCCGTCTGCGTCATCGCGGCAGGCGCGGCGTGGTACTCCGTTTTACCTAACTTCCAGTTGCCGCATGCCGCTACCGGATTCATGGCGGGCGGGCCGGCGCCGACGGGCACCAGTTCCGCCGAAACGCCGTCCCCGACGACAAAAAGCGTCAATGCAACCGATGTGGCGGGCGCGCCTGCGGGCGCGATGCCTTCTGTCGCACCCGTGAACGGCGCCCCGAACGGCGCCCCTTCGATGGATGCCACAGCTAAGGCGAACGTCCCCTCGGATGCCACGCAGCAGCAGCGCCCCGAATTCGACATCGTTCGCGTCGAGCGGTCAGGTGAAGGAGTGATTGCCGGACGAGGTGCGCCGGGAGCGACGATCATGCTCAAGGATGGCGACAAGGAACTCGCACGCGCGGTCGCCGATGCCAATGGCGAGGTGGTCTTCCTGCCGCCGCCGCTGGCGCCGGGGGAACATGCACTTACGCTGCAGTCGACGCTTTCCGGCGCCGATACCGCCTCGCAAAGCGTGAAGGTCGTCGTTCCGAAGTCGGGCCAAGAGGCCGTCAAGGTCGCGCGCGCAGCGCCTGATGCGTCCGCAACCTCTGTTTCGGATGCGAGCCCATCGAAACCGCAGTCGAGCCCCGCACCGTCGGGGTCCGCTTCGACGAAATCTGCCCCGGCCGTGGCGATACGCTCTGCCCAAGCCGAAGAAGGCGGGAGCTTCTCCGTGACCGGGTCGGCGCCTCCTGGGAGCCAGAGCCGACTTTATCTGAACGGCGCCTTCGTCGGAAAGGTGATTGCCGATCTGAATGGGCTTTGGTCGCTCAAGGTCGAGAAAGGCATGCAGCCCGGACATTATGCGGTGCGAGCCGACGAGGTCGAGCCGGAGAGCGGCAAAGTCATTGCTCGCGCTGAAGTTCCCTTCGATTTCCCGGTCAAGGCTCCAGTCGCGACAGCGTCGGCGCCGGCGGAACAGCCTTCGAATGCGAGCGTGGCAGCTTCGACGGCTCAGCCGAAGGCGCAGCAGCCGGCGGCGCCCAGCGTGATCGCCAGCGCCACGCCAGGGCCGGCGGTCGCGGTCGTCAAGGAAGTGCGGACCACAACGGTGGTTCGCGGTGACAGCCTGTGGCGGATCAGCAAGAAGATGCTCGGACGCGGGACGCGCTACACGCAGATCTACGAGGCCAATGCGAGCCAGATCCGCAATCCGAGCCTCGTCTTCCCGGGACAGGTCTTCGTCCTGCCGAGCGATCCGGGTTGATCAAAGCGTCACGACCTGTCCCGAACGGATCGACTCTTCGGCCGCGAGCACGATCCTGAGGCTTTTCACCGCGTCCTCCATGGACGCACCAAGTTCGATATCCTCTTCGATCGCGCGTAGAAGAAAGCGCTGCTCGCGCTCGCAAAGTGCATCGTGGTCCGGCTCGTCCGACATGTCGATACGTTCGTCAGGACGCGACATGTCGCTGTAGTGGCGCAGGATCTGATTGGTCTTGGTGTGAAGGTCGATGTCGTCCGAGCGCCCGGCAGCCGTATGATCGCCCATCACGATCGACACAGACCCTTTCGGGCCGAACACGTCCTTCACGAAGAAGGCGGTCTCGCTGATCATCGGGCCCCAGCCGGCTTCGTACCAGCCGACCGAGCCGTCCTCGAAGACAACTTGCAATTGCCCGTAATTGTCGGTCGCGACCTCATTGGTGAGACGCGCCCCGATGGCATGCACGCGGATGGGTTTGGCCGGGGTCATTTGGCACATCACGTCCACGTAATGGACGCCGCAATCGACGATCGGCGGAAAGGAGCTCAGCAGCCTTTTGTGCCAAGCCCAGGTCTCGCCGTTGGATTGCTGATTGAGATTCATGCGGAAGACGAGCGGCGTGCCCAACTCTCGCGCGATCTCGATGAAGCGGATCCATGACGGGTGGTGACGCAGGATATAGCCGATCACCAGTTTCCGCCGGGTGCGCCTTGCGGTCGCCACGACTTTCTCGGCATTCTCGACGCTGTCCGCCAAAGGCTTCTCGACGAACACATGGGCGCCCGCCTCCATCGCCTTGATAGCGAAATCGGCGTGCGTGTCCGGAAGCGTATTGACCGATACGACGTCAGGCTCGAGGCGAGTGAGCGCCTCCTCGAAGTTTGAGAAGGTTGCAGCTGCGGCTATTGGCTCCGGCAGCTTGCGGGACGCGATGCGCCGCTCGCACACACCGACGAGCTCAAAGCCGGGGATTCGCGCATAAGCAAGCGCGTGGCTCATCCCCATATTTCCGAGGCCGACCGCAAGCACCCTCTGCCTCGCCATGGCGCTCTCCTCTCCATAACTGCGCGGGACGGCCTCGAGCCGGGGGCCATTTTTACACGGCGGCTGTCATCGCAAAAGCCTTCAACTCTCCCGATCCGGCTTCGCGACGGGCGTGATGGGCGCCTCATCAGGGGGCGCGCATAGGCGAAATGCTCCTCATGAAAATTGACCTGGCCTTCCAACGGAGACTTGGTCTAATTAGCCCCGATTGACGGGCGCGAAGGGCCCGAAAGTCGAGCTCAGCCGGACAGCGGATCTCATCGGCCTCCCAGCGAAAGGCACAGAGGATCGCATTCCTGCTTTCCCGATCTTGACGGAGTGCAGCGTGATGAGAGCAACGAAAGGCTTGCCGACTGCCTTGACGATCCTCGGGTTGGCGCTTGCCGGATTAGCAGGCGCCCTCATTGATCGCGAACCCGCGAAAGCGGCGGGGCAGCCGGAGGATTTGCCGGCCTGGGCCTATCTTTGGGCTCCCGACTTCCCATTGCCGCCCGCAGACGATCTTCCTCGCCACGTTCCAGAGAGCAGCGCGAGCTTCACGATCAGACAAGAGCAGGATCTCTTCTTTTCGCCCGACTGGCATCCCGCCGATCATCCGCCAATGCCTGAAGTGGTCGCCCATGGGGTTCCGCCCGGGGTGCGCGCTTGCGGCGCCTGCCATCGCGCGGAGGGAACCGGGGGGCCGGAAAGCGCGAGCCTCGCCGGGCTGCCCGCCGAGTACATCGTGCAGCAAGTCGCCGATTTCAAAAGCGGCGCGCGGAAATTCTCCGTGCCGGAGGGAACCTTCAAGCTCATGATCGAGACGGCGCGCGCCGTGAGCGACGACGACATTCGCGCCGCCGCGAACTATTTCTCCGCCCTTGTGCCGAAGCCGATCATCAAGGTCGTGGAAAGCGATGTGGCGCCAAAAACCGAGATCGCACGCTTCTTTTTCATGGTCGATCCGAGAGGCGGCAGCGAACCCCTGGGGCGGCGGATCGTCGAGGTCCCGGTGGATTTGGAGCAATTCGAGTTGCGCGATTCGCGCTCGCAATTCATCGCCTATGTCCCGAAGGGCT
>Ga0213876_10001549_pt1 | contig 14150 bp, 10 predicted proteins | sample BarmaccomBMRX_R9_FD_160113 | JGI IMG/M metagenome (GOLD analysis project Ga0213876, IMG submission 160113) | Root-associated microbial communities from Barbacenia macrantha in rupestrian grasslands, the National Park of Serra do Cipo, Brazil - RX_R9 | ecosystem: Host-associated > Plants > Roots...
TCTGGTCGTTGAGATCCTGTCGCCGAAGACCCGGCAACTCGATCTGGTCAACAAAAAGCGGGTTTATGCTCGGCTCGGCGTAAAGGAACTCTGGATCATTGATCCCGAACCCGGTACCATCGCCATTCACCGGTTTGTGCAAAACCAAACGGATCCCGTGGGGGTGTTGTACCCGCATGACACACTTACCACTTCCTTGCTACCGGGATTTTCGGTCAAGGCTGCTTCGATTTTCCGGCGGCCATGATCGGCACGAGGTGCAACGGGGTTCACCCGCGCCGGGATCAGGTTGTAACCGGTTAACCTGGCCTTCGCGCTCCGGAGCGGCAAAAAGACCGGCGCGACCATGAGGCGGCGTCACGACACCTTGACGGCCTTGCTCCGGAACCGGCTGACCGTCTCCGGCTGGGCGACCCGGCAGCTTATCGGCGGCAGGCCGCGCGCCAGCAATTCTAAGTCGGCAAGCACCAGGCGTCCGATTTCATGGAAAGCTTCCCGGATGCCGCCGGACCGGTGGGCTGAGAGGAGCACGTTGGGCAGATCGCGAATCGGGTGGTCTTTCACGAACGGCTCGTCGGGAAACACGTCCGTCGCCACCTTCAGCCGCCCTGAACGGGCGGCGGCTGTTAATGCCTCAAAGTCCACCACCCCCGCCCGGCTCATCAGGATAAAGAGGCCGCCGGGCCGAATCAGCCCGAATTCACGCTCGCCTAGAAAACCCTGGTTTTCCGTCGTAACGCTCGCGAAGACAAACACCGCGTCGGAAGAAGACAGCACCTCGTCCAGGCTCGCCGGCGTGCAGTCGTGGAGCAGGATCTCGCGCTCCGGCAGCCACGGGTCATAGACTTTCACCGGGCAACGGAACGGGCGCACCAGCGGCCGGAAGGCGCGGGCCAGGTCGCCGAAGCCGATGATGCCCACGCGGCAGCCGGTAAAGAGGAACGAATCCCGGTTGCTTTGCAGTCCATAAACTTCGTGGCGTTCGCGAAAGGCGCGGTCGTTCCGGCTGACGTCGCGCGCCAGGTCAAGGCCGAAAGCGAGGGCCATTTCGGCGACCGGGACCGCAAAGGCCGGGCTCGCGACGAGGACCCGGATGCCGTGCGTGAAACAGTAATCATAGTCGATATTAGGCAGGAAGTTACCTTCCACGTTAAAGATGGCCCGCAGCCTGGGGGCACGTTCCAGCCGTTCCCGGGGCAGGTCGGTCTGGCCGATCAGGATCTCGGTTTCGGGCAGGGCCTTTTCAAGCATCTCGACGGGCATGGGACCGGCGTCAAAGACCGTGAGTTCGGCCACCGTCGACAGCTTGCGCCGGGCCTCCGCATCGAAAATCATGTCCATCGTGCGCGGCTGGGGGTCAATGAGGATTTTCGGTGTATTCATAGGACCTGTCTCCTATCTTAACAGACCGCTCCCAAACATTACCACCTTTCCAAGCGGGAACGCGCTTATCCCCGGGTCCCCACAAATTCATTGTTTGATAACTCCCGCCGGTTATGGTTCCCGAAATGTCCGACGTGAAGCATATTTTGATCACGAACATTCAGCTTTGCATGCGAACCGGCACAGAGATCGTAACTCGGGATCTCGCCAGGGGATTTCAGTCGCTCGGTAAGCAACCGATGGTTTACAGTCCCTCTCTCGGAGCCATCGCGGAAGAGATCGCCGGCGCCGGAATCCCCGTCGTCGACCGGTTAACCGACCTGCCGGCGGTGCCCCAGATTATCCACGGGCATCACCACGTCGAGACCCTCATGGCCTTGCACGCCTTTCCAACGGCTCCCGCAATTTTCGTCTGCCACGATCGGACTGCCTGGCATGACTACCCTCCCGTACATCCGCGCCTGCGGACTTATGTGGCGGTAGATTTTAACTGTCGCGAGCGATTGGTAGAGGAAGCATTCATCGGCGAGGAATGCGTACGAATCATTCCTAACGTGGTGGATCTCGCGCGGTTCCGCTCGCGCACTCCATTACCGAAAAAGCCGGCGCGTGCGCTGGTCTTCAGTAACTATGCTGAACCGGGCGGTTGGCTGGATACCGTGCAGGCAGCCTGCACCCAAGAATCGCTTGCAGTCGATGTGATCGGCTCCGGAACGAACCGCGGAACGCATGTTCCGGAGGAGGTTCTGGGAAAATATGACTTGGTTTTCGGCAAAGGGCGGTGTGCGTTGGAGGCCCTTGCCACCGGTTGCTCGGTCGTGATCTGTGATTCTCGCGGACTTGCCGGCCTGGTGACGACAAAAAACGTGCGAGCCTGGCGGGATTGGAATCTCGGCGCGCGCTTGATGACGCGCTCATTACTCGTCGAAAGCATCCGCGAGGAAATTCACCGGTATGACCCTGACGACGGCGCCGACGTTTCGCAGTTCATCCGTGAGACCGCGGGACTGGAGAGCGCGCTCCGAGCATACCTCAATCTGTACGGCGAGGCCGTGCAAGCTCAGCCTGAAAATCTTTCCTGGCCGGAGCGTCTCCGGCTGCAACTGCAATCGCGCCAGCAACAGCGGGACAGAGCAGCGAGCTCTTCGCCGATGGTCGTGCTTCAGGCCTCTGATGTGGAGAAGCTCCGCGTCGTGCTTGATGCCACTCCGGCCGAGGTCGGGTGCGCAGGCCGCTTCACCGTGCGAGGCCATTTGCACAACGGCACCGCGCACGTTCTCTCCAGCATGGGCGGAAACCCGGTGGCGTTCAGCTACCATTGGCGGGAGACGCGCACGGACCATATGGCGGTGTTCGAGAATCCTCGGGCCCTCTTGTCGATGCCGGTGCCGCCCGGATACACGCTGCCTTTCAGCATGACGGTCATCGCTCCGGAGAGACCCGGCACCTACACCCTGGAGTTCACGCTTCTACAGGAACGTTTGGTGTGGTTTGATGGCCTTGCGCCTCAATTTCCGGTCAGACGAGAGGTTTTCGTCGTCGAAGCCCCCTCACTGGTTTGGCAGTCCTGGACCTAAAACAAACGCGTTTCGACTCCGCGGCCTGCGTCCGCGGCGGAGTTCGACATGGGCGGGGCTTAACCCGACTGAAGCGGGGGCGTTTGGCCTGTGAGTGGTTCAGTCGGGTTTCGGTCGGCCGAGGCTTTCGCTTGCGGCCGCCCTCCAGCGGGCGACCGCCAAGTCACCCCCGCGGGATGCTGCGACATGCAGGGCCGTAGAGCCGGCTTAGAAGAGGGGCGGCGTGCCCTCGATACGGACCGCCTGGAGCTCGTTGGGGTCGAGACCGAGCAACTCCAGGATGGTTGGGGCTATCTGCGTCGTTTCGACGGGCGCCGTAACGGCCGTACCGCCAGCCGCCCCGGGCCAGGCGACCAGGATGGGCACATTCCGATCGTCGAGGTGATCACCGCCGTGCTCGGCGATCTTGCTCTGGTGGCTGGTGTAGACGACCCCATACTGCGCGATGCCGATCACGTCGGGCACCCGAGGATCACTCCGATCGACGCCGATAAGCTGCGCCGCAGCGGCGCCGGCGTAGACCTGTAAAAGACCGGCAGACGTGACGGGCTTGCCGTCGATGCTTGCGGACGAATCATTGTAGTTTAGGAGGAACTGGCGCGCGAAGTCGGTGGCGGCCTCGGACCGGTCGTTGAGCCAGAGGAGCATGCCGTCGTCATCGGTCCCCAAAGCTACCAGTGGTGCGGCGCTCGAATTCCCGCCCTGGTTGGAGCTGTTCCACGCAGCGTTGAGGGCGGCGATGATCTGGCCGTCTTTGATCCGGTTGAGGGCCGCGGGGTTCATCGGCGACTGGCCGTGCTTGGCCGACACGATGATCGCGGTGCGCTCGAGAATGCCGCGCCGCGCGAGGGCGCTCATCATGCTTCCCAGGGATTGATCGACGAAGTCGAGCGCGTTGCTCAAGACCGGCCCGGGGGTCGCGCCATCGGCGAGGTAGCCGCCTGTAGCGGTTCCCGACAAATCACCCTCCGTCCTGGAAGTAGGCAGCTTCTGGGCCGTCGAGACGCTCTGGAAGTTCATGCCAAAGATCGCCGGAGTCCCCGGGTCGCCGGAACCATCGTGGTTGTGACCAGTGATCCAGTTAAGGACGGCCTGAACCTTGTAGTTGTCGTACTGCTGGGTCGCGAGGTTGTCGGTGGTCCAATCCGGCTGACTCGCGTCGGTCGGAGCGGCCGGGTTGGCGCTGCTGTTGATTTCGGGAGTAAAGTAATCATCAACCCCTTTCCCGGACGGACCGGACAGGATCAGGTAGGCGGGGTGCTTGTCGGACCACGCGGTCCGCAAATGGTGCCGGTGGGCCACCTCGAAAATCGTGTTCACCTGCAGGTATTGGTTGGGGTAGAGCGGCTGGCAAGTCGAGGGATCGACGGGCAGCTTCGAGGGATCAATCACGTTCACGGGGTTGCGGGTCATCTGCAGAATGTTGGCCCAAGGATCATTGCCCGGGGCCGGCACGATGCCCTGACCCGCGTCGAGGGCGCCTTGATTTTTGTCGATGGCCTCGAAGTAGGTGACCTCGGTGCCCGGCGCGATCCCGGCGCAGTCCGTGGTCCCTGGTGGGAGCAGCGCATGGTTCCAGGTATCGTCATAGTAGATGCCGGAGCTAGAAGGATTGCCTCCCGTCACTTGGCCGACCATTCCCGGGAAGGAGTCCGAGGGAAAGGGCGTGCTCGCGTTGGAGTAGTCGACGCCCTGCGCCATCAACGCTGCCATCGTGGATTTAGGGTGGGTCTGGACGTACCAAGCCAGGTCGGACTGATGCATTCCGTCGACCGACACCAGCAGCACGTGATCGACCCTTCCGCGGTTGCCGCCGTCGCCATAACCGCCGGCCACCGCCGGACCTACCCACACAATGCCGGCAACGGCGGCAGCGAGCATCGCGGGTGTGCACCGGAGTTTTTGGGGTCGCGGACGGGAGAATGCGCAGGTCTTATTTGCATCGTTTGACCGATTGGTAGGCGATTCGGTTTTCATAGGAATCTTTTTATTTTTCCTGTCGTCATGTCTCGACCCGAGCCGTCCGGTGGTGCTGATCCGCTCCTTTGGTTGACGGCGCGCGTTAGCCATTTCCGGGGGGAAGTTTCTGGCTGACTGGACCAAACCGTGCGTTGGAAGGCAACGCGGCGATTGTAACAATCTCTTGACAAAGACGGAGCGGGAGGCCGCGGCAAAGCGGGGGCTCGAAGCCCGACCGGCTTAGCCAGCGACCGCCTTTTTCGGATGGGCTGCGGCGCTTTGCACCGCGGTTCAGGCATTTCGAACTTTTTTCTTCCCGCCGGGCGTTCAGATCACGCTTGCTTAAGGCCTAGACTCGCCCTGAGTCGTTCCACGAGCGGTCGAACATGACGGTGGAAACGAATTACGTCGGGAAATACCCCCTCGCGCACACGCTGTTCGCCGAGCACCTCATAATCAGGAGGTTGCCGGAACATAGCTTCCAGCGGCAACCGGCAGGGCGCGGGGAAATAGACCTCGCGACGAAACGGAGCCTCGCCGAACCTGTCCAGCGCGCGTTGCAACTCGTTTCGCAATTCCTCGTACCCATGTGCCGCCGCTTTTTTGGCGGCGAACTCCGCGTCGTCCAGATTCATCACCACAGCGTCGTCTTTCCTCGCGAACGGAACGACCCCAGGGGGGCCATCGAGGAAGAATCCGTGATTTACAATTCGTCTGCCGGTCTCCCGCGCGAGCAGGTCTGTGGCCGCGTCGAGCATGAAGCGACAGAGATCGTGGCTCGGGCTGAACCCTTCCAGGGCATCTCCCGCGACCAGCGTGACAAAATTCTCCCGCAGCATCGCCGCCAGGCGGATCGTCCATTCGACAAAGGGTGTGACTTCCCCGGCCAAAATTATTCCGTAAATTGCCGTATCCGAAATCTCTCCCATCCAGCAACCCTCCCGGCAGTCATTCTCCCGCAGAATTTGTTGCGTTCTCGCGATCCGGGGTTCGCCTTGGCTGCCGGACCCGTCCGTCAAGATTGCAACCTTGGGATGATAACGTCGCAAAAATCCGAACGCACGAAGTTCGTGACCCGGATGCGCGATGACAAGGGCAGCGGAAACAGGCATGGCAGTCGTTGTGGTTTGATGCCTGACACAAACCATAGTCGTGAGGGCGGTTCCAGGGGAAGGTCAAAATGGCGTCACCGCTTCACTTCTTTGACTCTGGATTCAAGAGCCAACCTCGAGTTCCGCGACAGGCGTAAAACCGGAATCCTCGTGAATTGAGCACCGCGCCGGCCGGCCGCCGCGCAAAAGCCGGTAACACGCGGAAGAGCCGAGCCCGCGACTAGCTTAACTACTCAGTTGGGCGAGGCACCCTCCGCTTCCTGCAGTTCGGCCCGGACGGCGTCTACCATCATTCGGGCAACGTCCGCCATCCGGTACCTCGGCCGCCAGTTCAGGATGGCGGCGGCTTTGCCGGCGTCGCCTCGTCCAAACATGAGTTCCGTGGGACGATAAAGGTCGCCGTTAATGACGAGGTGATCCTCCAGTTTCAGGCCGGCGTGCTCAAAGGCCACCCTGGCAAACGTCTCGAGCTTTTCACTTTGGCCGGTCGCAATTACGAAATCCTGCGGTGTGTCGATCTGGAGCATCCGATGCATGGCATCGACGTACTCAGGCGCCCAGCCCCAATCCCGTCGGATTTCGACGTTTCCCAGGACGAGGGATTTTTGCCGGCCCGCGGCGATCCGGGTGGCCGCCGCTACAATTTTCTTGGTGACGAACCGCTCCGGCCGGAATGGGGACTCATGGTTAAAGAGGATTCCCGAGCAGGCAAAGAGCCCGTACGCTTCCCGATAATTGGCCACTTGCCAGTAGGCGGCGGATCTGGCAACCGCGTACGGACTTCGGGGATGAAACGGTGTATTTTCGTCTGCCGCCTGTCCGTGTAAATCCCCGAAACACTCGCCGGAGCCTGCGTTGTAGAAACGAATTGGTTTCCCGGTAAAGCGGATGGCTTCCAGGAGGGTGAGGGTCGCGCCGTAAATGCTTTCCTGCGTTTCGACCGGCTGTTCAAATGATAACGCAACTGACGATTGGCCCGCCAAATGATATACCTCCTCCGGTTCAAACTTGAACAGAACTTGGAGCACACTGCGAAAATCGTTCAAAGCAACGGAGGCATATTGGATTCGGTCCCGGATTCCCAGCCGATGAAGGTTATGGAAAGTGGCAACCTGGGCATCACGCGACGCGCCGCAAACCCAGTAACCTTTGTCCAGAAGCAGTTTCGCCAGATAGGCACCATCCTGGCCGGAGATACCGGTGATCAAGGCCCGTTTCATACAACGCTAGGTAATCAACAATGCAAATAAGCGCAATATGGAAGGAAACATCAACGCGGATCGCTTATAGGATCGAAGAAAGTGATGCTGTCTGAGTCCGGGCGCGAATTGCTGGCTTGGCAATCATCAATCCTTCTTTGTTAAGAGGAGAGTCAATGCGTGTGGAACCGTTTCCAGGTAAACCTTGCCATTCATGCGGCCGGGATCGGCCCGTACGGGTGGGCGTTGACCTAACCCCAATGCTCCCCGGCGCGGCCAACGGGGGCATTAAATTCGCAATTCTGCAACTTCTGGAAGGTCTGCTGGAGCGTTATCGCGATCAGATCCGGCTTACGCTGTTTGTGCCCGAAATCACCCGCCAGGAACTTGCGGCGCGTTTTGAAAACCGCACGGGGTTTCACTGCACTCGCGCCGGGCGACGACGGGGTTCTCTCTTGCGGGAAGCTTGCCGGGAGGTCCGAAGCCAGTCGATCATCCGGCGACTCGCGAGGCGCGAGAAACTCGATGTGCTTTATTCCCCGTTCGGCCGTCATCTGCCGGTTCCGGCGAACGTCTGCCTGGTTGCCTTGATTATGGACCTGCTGCATGAAGACTACCCGAAAAGTCTTACCTGGAAGGATCGTTTTTGGCGCCGATTGAACCTCAGGAAATTAGCTTTCAGCCGCGCCCGGTTTCAGGTACCGTCCGAGTTCACCCGGCAACGTCTCAAGGCTGTATACCGGATTCCGTACGCACGAACCTTCCGGACGTACTTGCTGATCCATGAGCGGCTTGGCCCCGGACGGAGATTTCAAGCCGCGCCATTCTTTTTCTACCCTGCAAGGCCGTGGAAGCACAAGAACCAGCAAACCCTCCTGCGCGCTTTTCGGCTTTATCGGGAACGGGCCGGGACCGATGCGTGGCGTCTGGTGTTGATTGCAGGCGACGATCAACGTGCGGCTAACCTCAAACGACTGGCCGCTGAGTTGGAACTGAGCGACCACGTGGATTTTACCGGAGACGTCAATGAAGAGCAACTGGCCGGTTACTATCGAAGCGCTGCAGCCCTGGTGTTTCCATCGTATTACGAAGGATTTGGGATTCCGTTACTCGAAGCCATGCATTTTGGCCTGCCGATCATCTGCGGTCGCGGCGGCAGCCAAACGGAAGTTGCGGGTGCGGCAGCGCTTTATGTTGACGTTGACAGTGTTGAAGAACTCGCCGGGGCGATGCGGCGGATTTCGTGCGACGCAGATCTGCGACAACGCCTGGCTCACTGCGGTCAGCGGCAATTGGCCCGGTTTGTCTGGCGGTCGGAGGTGCAAACGTTGGCGGATGCGTTCAGACAGGCTTCGGATGCACCCGCCGGCCACCCGGGCGGATGTGTAATTCGCCAGATTTTCCTGGTTGGGTTTGACTTGATTTATGCCTTGGTGGTGGTATTAGCGGCGGTCCGTGATCTGGCAAAGCCGAAAAACCGGGGCTCCCCCACGGGCTGAACCGTCCGCTAAGCAGCGAATCCATGTTAACAGGACTGATCGCATATACAAGGACTGCCCTCCTGTACCGCCTGTTGCGAGGTCGTTGGGTGACTCGAGAGGCTTTGCAACAATTCTCCGGCGATAGTCCCGAAAACGTCGCCTGGAAACTCCTGTTGAGTGCAGAAGGACTGGAACGCTGTTGCAATCTCAGTCTTGAACTTCATCTCCATTTTATTCACAACGCTCGCCTTAAAGTCGTTCGCACGTTGCTTCCACCCGGGGATGTCATCCTTGATTTAGGGGGTGCCTATTCACCTTTGTACCGGATGGGTTACCCTCACCCGTTCAAGAAACTTGTGCTGATTGATCTTCCTCCGGAACGACGGCACCAGGAATTCAGAAGGGTTGAACTCGAACGCCACAGCCGCGGAGGCGAGATTTCGATCTTATACGCCGATATGAGCGAACTTTCAGGCATCGACGATGGCAGCGTCGACCTGGTTTGGGCCGGTCAAGTGATTGAGCATTTGTCGCCTGAGACCGGCCGCCGCATGAGTCAGCACGTCTTTCGAGTGCTGCGTCGTGGTGGATCCTTTTGCCTCGATACGCCAAACGGCTTACTCTCGTCGATGCATGCAGCCACCGCCGGGAAAAGGATGATTCACCCCGACCATAAGATCGAGTACGGGCCATCCGATCTCCGTCGCATGCTAAAAGCCTGCGGCTTCGACATCGCCGTCGAGAAAGGCCTCTGTCACATGGTGCGCACGTTGCGGTCCGGACAATTCTCGTATGAAGACTTCATTTTTGGAAATCCGATTGCTGATGAGGTCGAAGACTCTTACTTGCAGTATTATCAATGCGTGAAACCCTGACGGGCATGGTAACGGCGCAAGCGCCGATGCCGAAAACGCAGTGCCGTGCGAGGCGGGTGCGCAATCAAGGGGTCGTATCTACCTTGAAATGCGCTTTGCGCGAAGTTCGAGGCCCGCCCATTTGGCCCGGACCTGACTCATGGCCGGGGCATGTGGTCCGCGCCAGGCCACCACTTGTACCATCGAGCGTCGAGCACCATTTTAATCAGCTGACGGCTGCTCTCGCACCAGGTCAGCCATTTGATTCCGTGAGGCTTGGGGATCCGTTCGCCGAGAGCCAGCCAGGTGCGCAGGGCATCGGCAAGCCTGTCCGGCTCGCGGCCATGGAAATAGTACGCGTGTTCACCGGCTACTTCCTGAAAAACCGGGATTGCCCGAGCAATAATTGGCAGCCCGTAGCAGGCGGCTTCAATCAGCGGCAGGCCGAAGCCTTCCCCCTCTGAGGCGGCGAGCAGTCCGCGAGCACGGCGGTAGATCTGTTCGAGCAACTCATCGCTTGCTGCCTGGAGCCAGAACAGGCGCGTGCCGTGTTGGGGGTGCACACGGATTTCCGCCGCAAGGTCCTCGATCATCCATCCCTGGTTGCCGACGATTACCAAACTTGCCTCGACGCCGTCTGCCCACAGGCGCTCCAGAGCCCGAAGGGCCTGACGGTGACCTTTGCGCGGTTCCAAAGTGCCTACCATCAAAAAGGCGGGATAACGTGCAATCCTGGAAAAAAGCGCCGGCGCATCCGGCGGAAGTTCCGTGCTGGGCAGACTGGCGCGCAGGTCCCCGCCCAGATGAGAAAAGCCGATCGGGAACCGGCGGACGGGCGGTGAGTCCGCGCGAGCCAGCCAGTCATAAAGTTCGTCGGCAACGGTGCGCGAGTCACACACGATCCCGTCCGCGATTTCGACCAGCGCGCTGAGCCAGTTAGCCATCAGCGGCCCGACGGCTGGAAGAAAGACCTCCGGCCGAAGCAGAGGTAGAATGTCATAGACCATGAACACGGTTCGTAATCCCCGGTGGCGCTGCTTCGAAAACCAGCCTTTCAAGGTAGGTAAGACGTCAGGGCACCAATCGATTCCAAGGAACAGATCGCCTGAGCCCACCTCCACCGGATCGTCCTCCAGGCCCGCGTCGGGTAGATCAAGGCACCGGGATGTGAACCGGCGAGCGTAAAGGTATTGATCAGCAACCGCTCGAACCGGCTCGACCCGATACTTGTCCGGCGGGTTTGCGATGATGGCCATCGCCATGGCTCGAGTCACGCGCTGGATGCCGGTCCGGAGATCCGACGCCGCAACGTGCGTCACGTCGATCAGGATCTGGGGCCGCCCAAGCCGCTCCCGGTTGCCCGCAATTGCGACGGCGGTTGCCGCCAGGTCCGTGGCGGCCGGCCGAATCGGCGCGAGATAATGCCCGATCGCCTCCACCAGCGATTGCTCCCGCGCCGAGGGACTGTCTGCGTAGAAGTGCTCGATTGCCTCCCGGTAAAGGTCGGCCACGCGTTCCGGGTGATGCGTCCTGCGCACGTACAGCTGACCCTCGACGACGAGTTTCTGCCGGAGGTAGGGATCGGATTTCATCAAAACCAGCGCGTCGGATAACCGGGCATCACTGAACTGGTCCGGAAGCTTCAGGACCACTTCGTCAGGAAGCTCCGGTACCGCGCCGTGCGCGTTAACCACGAGCGGCACGCCGCCGCGTAAACAGTCGAAGATAGCGGCCGAGGTCTCGCCCCTGCTGCCGGTTCGAAGTTGTACGGCGATGTCGGCGGAAGCCAGGTAATCGCGGTATCGATCCTCGTCCACGTAATCTGTGATCGTGATCCGCGAACCTGCCTCACACTGCGCAATCCGCTCCAAGAGCCGTTTACCATAGTCGCCGCCCTCGTTACCGCCGACGAAAATCAATCGAGACGTCTCGTCCGCTGCAAGCGGTGAGTCAAGCCAGGCGTTGAGCAATCGATCGTTGAGTTTGCACGGTGCGATCCAGCCGAAGCTGCAAACGAGGAAGGCGCTGTCCGGTAAACCCAACCTCGCACGCGCGGCTTTACGTTGGCAGGCCTCAGGAGGAAAAGGCAGGAAGTCTACCCGGCGGAAACGCGTGGCCATTTGCTCTCCATAACACTGCCGGGCGTAGTCAATGGCGTGTTGCGAGTGAACGATCACGCCGACGCTCTCCTGCAAGACCTGCGCGTTGCACGGGTAGGCGTTAACCGTTTCGGCCGGATTCTCTTTCAGGTGGTCGAAGCATGAGAATCCATGCGCTGCATAGAGCGCGTTGACGAAGGCATTTCCGGCGTAGCCGGTCTCCTCCATCCACTTTAACAGCGAACTCAGGTAAAAGTCGTGCAGCGTCACCACGCCAGGGTGCCGGGCCAGCAGATCGAACATGTGTTTGTGCGCCGGCGAGTTCCCGAAGTGGTAGAGCACGCGATCAAACTTACCCGCGTTCAGTTCAAACCATCGGATGTCGCGAATGGCGAATCCGGCCACGACCCATGGGTCGGTGACTTCGGCCTGATCCACGATACAGGTGATTTCATAGTGGCGGGCAAGGTACGGCAATAAGCGGGCGGCGTAACCGGCAATCCCGCTCCGGACCGGAGGTAAAGGCGAAAGGAAGGCCAATCGAAGGGGACATTTTCCATCGGCAAATGAGACTCTCGACCCACGTTGCGCCTGCGACTTTGCCGCCAGCGCTTCGAACGACTGCAGGGCGGTGGCGGCGCTGGCGTTCCAGGTAAACGCCCTGGCCCTATCTAAGCCCCAAAGGGAGAGGCTTTGCCGGAATTTGCTATCCGTTAAAACTTCATTGAGCCGGGTTGCAATCTGTTTCGGCCGGTGCGGGTCAAACAACGCATCCTCACGGTTGATGATCTCCGAGACGCTCGTAAGGTTGGAGCCGATCACCGGGGCTCCACAAGCCATGGCTTCAACCGCGGGAAGTCCGAATCCTTCATGAAGCGACGGCAACACAAAAGCGATGCAGGTGCTATAAAGCAAAAGGAGTTGTTGGTCTGACACGTACCCGACGCTGATTACTTCATCGTGCGCCAATTCTCTCTTACGTTTCAAAAAGGCAAGGCGCCGGACCTCGTCGGGTTGGAGGTCGCCGATGAGCGCCAACTGGCAAGCCGCTCTCACGCATTTTGGCAATGACGAATATGCTTCGAGAAGTCCCTCCAGGTTTTTGCGAGGTTCGAGGCCTCCCGCGTATAGGAGAAACGGCCGCTGCAAGCCAAAAGCCGCCATCAACGATGCTTTGTCTTCGGTGGAGACTTCAACTCGTTTGAAAAACGGAGACACGCCAGCCGAAATGTTGACGATGCGTTCATCTGGGATTTGCAGTGCTTCAATCGCCTCGTTGCGCGACGCCTCAGAGATCGTCAGGATCAAATCGGCCCGCCTGAGCGACTGCATACGCCGCGCGTAAATGGCCCTGAAGGCGGGGCTCTGCAGGTATTTTTGCGGGTTCAGCAAAGGGATTAGATCGTACAAGGTTACGGCGGTAGGCACCCCGGCGTGCAACCGGCCGATCGAGGCGACAACCTCGTTGTGAAATCCCTCGAATAACGTTGAGGCATGCACGATGTCGGGACGCAAGCCGGCCAGAAAATTTTCGCGCACCAGTTCTGCCGCGTGCGCGCGCCAAGCGTTTGCGGGGTCAAGTTCAGCGACCGGCCCAGGCAATTCGAAAATGCGAATTCGCTCCGGAGGAACCAATCCGGCAAAGGCGTCACGGAGCGGATCAAGGGACTCCGGGAAGCGGCCGCTCAGGGCCAGCCAGACTTCGTGCCGCCCTGCTCCGGCGACGATGGCTTGCGCCAGGGCCAGCGAGTATCGGCCGATTCCGCGAAAGCGGCTATCACTTTGTGCGCCTTGCAGGTCCAGAACAATTCTCACCGGATATCAGTTGACCTCCTTGCTCCTGGTCACGGCAGCCTCTAACCTGCGAAAGATCGGACGCGCCGAGGCCGGCAAAACCGCTGAGATATCGGCGTCCATCCCGGTATTCGGCCCCGCGCCGCCGGTGCGGCTGGAGGCGGCAGAGCGGGCCTCGGACGGGTGGTCATCATCGGCAGAAACATCACCGGCCGCAGGCATTGCCGTGCCCGGAATGACGTCGTGAAGAGAGGCGGCCGTGTTCGGGGATAACCGCACGAACCTGGGCACGAGAGCGGCAAGCGGCGGATGGTTCACTAATACCCGCCTTCCCAGGGCCCGTAGCCCGCCCCCGGTGAGTTGATCACCGGCGACTCGAAGTCTCTGAAAGAGGCGCCGCATCATTCTGGACTGACTGGTGAGTTCTTCGCCCAAACGCCCGATCATCACGTCTCTCATGTTCGTTTCTTCAAGTATCGTCAACCCGTGCAGCGTCCTGCCGGGACCCGGTTGCACGGGTAGTTTCCTTTTCATAAGCGGAGACAACCTCCGGGGTCGGACCGAACATTTCGATGCGGCCGCGCTTCAGCCAAAGGCACACCTGGCTCATCCGCCGGACGTGCCCCAATCCATGACTAACCACGATCGCCGCGTGACCCTCGTTGATGATTTCCTCGATGCGCTTGACACAT
>Ga0213876_10001551_pt1 | contig 14145 bp, 7 predicted proteins | sample BarmaccomBMRX_R9_FD_160113 | JGI IMG/M metagenome (GOLD analysis project Ga0213876, IMG submission 160113) | Root-associated microbial communities from Barbacenia macrantha in rupestrian grasslands, the National Park of Serra do Cipo, Brazil - RX_R9 | ecosystem: Host-associated > Plants > Roots...
GCAAATTTCTGCGGATGCGGCAGGGTTTCCTTTACGTTATAAAGGATGATCACCGAACCGAGTGCAAAACATGCAGACACATAGAACATGATATTGTAAGAGTAGGCCCCCACGAGGTAACTTCCGCCTACAGGACCAACAGAAGAACCGAGCGTATACCCGATGGCCAGTGCTCCGAGCGCTTCGCCCCGGCGCGATTCGTGTACTACATCGGCGCCATAGGCAGAGGTTGCGGTCGGTTTAAATCCCGTTGAAAATCCATGAAAAAAACGGAGCAGCAGAAACCCGCTCACGGTGGTGAGTACGGGATACAGCAGGCTGCAGATCACGCAGACCAGTGAGCCGAAGATCATTACCGGTACCCGGCCAACGGTATCAGTGAGTTTACCGCTGAATGGCCTCGAGATGCCCGCCATCAATGTAAACAGTGCGATGATCAATCCTTTGTATTGCGCTCCGCCTAATTGCGTGAGATAGGCTGGCAGCTCGGGTATCATCATGCTGAAACTGCAACTGAACAAAAAATTGCTGAAGCAAAGCAGGCCGAACTGAAAATTGAAATAAGAGGTATTCTGCGCCTGTGATCTGTTTGTCATCTTTGCAAAAATAATGAACCTGTTGGGGAGGGTGGGTTAAATTGGTTGAAGGGGTTAAATAGGTTAAAGAGGGTAAATTAAACGAGGTATAATAGGCGGTATTGATGTGTTAAAAACTTTTTGGAGGACTAGGGCCGGCTCAACTATCTTTGCACATGGCAACAAGAAATAATTCTTCCTCCTCCACTTCCGGCAGATCCAGGGTCTCCGGCGAGGGTCTCACCTTCGATGATGTACTGCTTGTACCTGCTTACAGCGCCATTCTTCCCCGCGAAGTGGATATCCGTTCAAAGCTTACCAGAAACATCGTACTGAACATTCCTATGCTCTCGGCTGCTATGGATACGGTTACAGAAGCCAATCTCGCCATAGCCCTGGCGCGTGAGGGCGGGCTGGGCATCCTGCACAAGAACATGAGCATAGAAAAACAGGCAGACCAGGTTCGCAAAGTAAAGCGCAGCGAGAGCGGCATGATCATCGATCCGGTGACCCTGCTGGTAGATGCCACCATCGGCGATGCGTTAAGGCTGATGAAAGAAAACAAGATCGGAGGCATCCCTATTGTTGATAAAGACCAGAAACTGGTAGGTATCCTTACCAACCGTGACCTTCGTTTTGAGGACGACAAACGGCGCAAGGTAAAAGAAGTGATGACCAAAGAAAACCTGATCATTGCTCCCGAAGGCACCGACCTGAAAAAAGCGGAAACGATCCTGCGCCGCCATAAGATCGAAAAACTCCCGGTAGTTAACAAACAGGGCAGGCTGATCGGCCTGATCACCTATCGCGATATCCTGCAGCTGCGGAATTATCCCAACGCCGTAAAGGACAATCTGGGCAGGTTACTGGTAGGCGCTGCACTCGGCATTACCCAGGACCTGCTCGACAGGGCTTCAGCGCTGCAGTCGGTGGGTGTGGATGTAGTAACGCTCGACAGCGCCCATGGTCATAGTCGTGGTGTGATAGAAGCATTGAAAGTGTTGCGTAAAAATTTTAAACAGTTACAGATCATCGCAGGCAATGTAGGCACGGCGGCGGGCGCCAAAGCGCTGGCCGATGCGGGAGCCGATTGTGTAAAAGTGGGTATCGGCCCGGGCTCCATCTGCACTACGCGTATCGTAGCGGGTGCGGGCGTTCCCCAACTCACTGCAGTGATGGAAGCCAGCCAGGCGCTGAAAGCGAAAGGCATTCCGGTGATTGCCGACGGAGGCATCCGTTATACAGGCGATATGGTGAAAGCGCTGGCCGCAGGCGCCAACGTTGTGATGATGGGCAGCGTATTTGCAGGCGTGGAAGAAAGCCCGGGCGATACGATCATTTACGAAGGGCGCAAGTTCAAGGAATACCGCGGCATGGGCAGCCTTGGCGCAATGAGCCAGGGCAGCGGCGACCGCTATTTCCAGGACGTAGAAGAAGATCTGAAAAAATATGTTCCCGAAGGTATTGAAGGCCGCGTGGCCTATAAAGGATTCGTGAGCGAGATCGTATACCAGTATGTGGGCGGACTCCGCTCGGGAATGGGTTATTGCGGCGCGAAAAATATCGAGGCATTACAGCAGTCGAGCTTTGTGAAGATCACGAATGCGGGCATGAATGAAAGTCATGCACATGATATCGATATCACCAAGGAGGCGCCTAATTACAGCCGGAGATAGCCTGTGAACGCCCGGCGCTTAATTCTGTATCTTTCACGAAAATTGCTGTGAGAAAAATCTGCGGGCTTTTCGTTTTCATTTTTTCACTCTGTACATTTTCATTTGCACAGAATAGTGGCGGTCGTTTTAGGATCAGCCTGCTCACCTGTGCGCCGGGCGATGAGCTTTACAGTATTTTCGGCCATACCGCGTTGCGCATTACCGACAGCGCTGCCAACAGCGATCTTGTCTACAACTACGGCACTTTCAATTTCGACGACCCCGATTTTTACAGCAAATTCGTGCGCGGCAAACTCGATTACTCTTTGTCGGTAGCTTCTTTCCCCGATTTCATTTCGGAATTTCAGGCTACGCATCGCGATGTGACAGAGCAGGTGCTGAATTTAAGCGATATCCAGAGAACTGCGATCAGCAATGCCCTTCGTGTAAATATGGAAGGCAGCAATCGTTATTACAAATACGATTTCCTGCGCGACAACTGCACGTCAAGGGTCCGGAATCTATTGCTCAATTATGGAAACCTGCACATAACGAGACCGTTGGTACCAGCCGGCACCTCCTACCGCAACCTGATCCACGAATACCTGGACCGCAGCAATATGAACTGGACCAAGTTAGGAATGGATCTGCTGATGGGCGCACCCGCCGATCAGCCGCTATCGATCCGTGAATCCATGTTCCTGCCCGATTACCTGATGCATGGCGCGGATAGCTCAGGCGGCCTGGTGGCGGAACGGCAGGTCATGCGCTTCGGCAGTGCACCTGAAAAAAAAGGCTGGCCCTGGCCCCTCATCACGCTCAGCTTTGCGGCGGCTTTTATTTTAATCATTTCTTTTTCGCGCAATAAGAAAGCGGTCGCATTTACCCGGATAGCCGATACCGTTCTGTACCTGATCACCGGCCTGATCGGCTGCCTGTTGCTGTTTACCTGGTTCGGCACCGATCATGCCTCATTCAAATCGAATTATAACCTGTTCTGGGCGCTGCCCACGAATCTCCCGGCGGCCCTGCTGATGCTGTCGAGGCCCGCTCTGCTGCGAAAATATTTTGTGGTCACATCGCTGGTATACGGATTGTTGCTGATAAGCTGGTACTGGCTGCCGCAGCAACTGAACCCGGCGCTGGTACCGTTGGTGCTGTTGCTGTTCCTGCGTTCGGTGCAACGTCTAAAACCCTGATATGCTCAAGACGATCCCGTATGACGATGCCGTGATTTCCTACCGGACGGAGGGCAATGGCCATGCTGTGGTGCTGTTGCATGGCTTTGGTGAGGACAGCCGGATCTGGGACCAGCAGATCGGATTTTTAAGTCCGCATTGCAGGCTGCTGGCGCCTGATCTTCCGGGGTCGGGGCGATCCTCGTTCTGGGAGGCCGGCAACAATGCGGGGATCGATGGCTATGCAGCGATCCTTCATTCAGTGCTGCAACAGGAGAATATCAGGCGCTGCACGATGCTTGGGCATAGTATGGGCGGCTATATCATGCTGGCATTCGCGGAAAAATTTCCTGAATTGCTGGACGCGATCGGACTGATCAATTCCACCGCTTTTGCCGATAGCGAAGAAAAAAAGCAGACCAGGGCCCGGGCCATCGAAACGATCGGCGACTATGGCGCCGCAGCTTTTCTCAAGACCACTATCCCTACTCTTTTTGCTACTGAATTTCGTGAAAAATATCCGGAAAAAGTTGCGGCGCTGGTAGCAGCGGGCAGCAGTTTTGAAGCCAGGGCGCTCCAGCAATATTACAGGGCAATGATGGGCCGTCCGGACCGGACCGGGATATTGAAAAGCAACCCGCTTCCGACGCTGTTCGTTATGGGTACCGAGGATACGCCCGCGCCGATGAATGATGTGTTAAAGCAGACCCACCTGCCCGACAAATCGTATATTCATGTGTTGCAGGGTGTCGGGCATATGAGCATGTGGGAAGCTCCGGATGCCCTGAACAATATCCTGCTCGACTTTATCAACCAATCTTAAGTGGCCGGGATGCGGAGATGGTTTTTTATAGTGTTGCTCAGTTGCTGCTGTATCCCTGCAGTGGCCAGGCATGTGGCCGGTGGGGAGCTTTATTATGAATACCTTGGTCGCGGCGATATTGCGGCCAGCAGTACTTATAAGATCACGCTTCGCCTTTTCAGGGACTGCATCTCTACAGGCCCTTTGCTTGAAAATGAAAAACCTTTTGTGGGTGTGTATGAGAACAACTCGCTCATTAAAAGCATCAGCATGCCGTTGACCGAGCCCGTAACTACCATTTCGCTCAATACCGGTTCATTTCCATGTTTGGTTGGCGCAGTTACTGTTTGTTATGAGGTAGCCTATTACAGTGTTACAGTAGTGCTACAGGACAATGTTGCGGGATATACCTTATCACGGATTGGTTGCTGCCGGGTAGATAGCATTTCCAATTTATCCCAGAGAACCAATGTAGGCAGCAATTATGTTACAAGAATACCCGGATCGGGAACGTTGGGCACGCAGCATAATAGTAGTCCGCAATTCAATGTTCGCGACACCGCTTTGGTATGTGCCAATAGATCCTTCAGGCTTGATTTTGGTGCGGTTGACGCCGACGGCGATTCGCTTACCTATAGTTTTTGCGATGCTTACACTTCTCCCGGTGCAACCAATAACAGCGTTCCCACGCCAGGCCTGACCCTGTTGCAATTGCCTTATGCCGCACCTTACAACGGGAGCTCCCCACTGGGTTCGCGCGTTTCGATCAATCAGGTCACCGGCATTATCAGCGGCATTGCTCCTCCCCAGGGGAAATATGTGGTAAGCGTCTGCATAACGGAATGGCGCAATGGCAGAGCTTTCACCGAGCACCGGAAAGATTTTATCCTTAAAGTGCAGGACTGCGATATCATAGAAGCGGTTTTGCCAGACAAAATCGTGCAGTGTAAGGATTTCACAGTGCATTTCGAAAATCAGTCCACTTCCTCTTCTATCATTTCGTATACATGGGATTTTGGCAACACCGGCGCGCCGAACAATAGTTCAACGAATCCCACGGCTGACTACACCTATCCCGATACCGGCAGTTACAACGCATCTTTGCATGTAACAGGGCCGCGGGGTTGCCAGGGAGACGCTTTTACCACTGTGATCGTATATCCCGGATTTACGGCTGCATTTTCTATTACGGGAAGCTGCTACCAGAACCCTTACCTTTTCACCGATGCTACTGTTACCAAATATGGGTTCGTTAACAGCTGGCGCTGGAATTTCGGCGATGACACCACAATGGCCGATACCTCCAATCTGAAAACAGCTTCCTATAAATACGGGTATTCTTCAACCAAGAACATCAGCCTGGTGACTACGAGCAGCAAAGGCTGCATCGACAGTGTGCGCCAGGACCTGGTGGTGCGCGATAAGCCAAGCCTGCTGCTTCCTTTCAAAGACACCTTGATCTGCAGCATTGATACGCTGCCGATACCGGTGGGTAATTCAGGAACGGTATCCTGGCTTCCCAATAAAAATATCATCGGCGCCAATACCTCGAGGCCGCTGGTCTTTCCAAAGGATACGACCAGGTACATGGTAACAGTGAATGATAACGGTTGCATCAATACGGATACCGTAACAGTGAATGTGCTGCCCTTTATCACCGTGGATGCCGGCAAGGATACGGTCATCTGTACAACCGATACCGTAAGACTGCGGCCGGTGAGTTATGCACTTGCCTACCAATGGACGAGTTCTTCCGGTGAGATCGTTGCCTCGCAAAAATTCCCGTTGGTGCGACCACTGGTAAACACGACGTATTCGGTGATCGCCAATCTCGGCAAATGCCAGGACCATGATACGGTCAGGATCAGGGTAGTGAAATATCCGACAGCTGCTGCGGGGCCCGATACTACGATCTGTTTTGGCGACCGGGTGCAATTACGGGGAACGATCAAAGCCTCCTCATTTTCATGGTCGCCGGCGGCTTCTTTGACATCGGCAAATATCCTCAACCCTATCGCCGGGCCGTCGAGAACCACGGCTTATGTACTGCGGGTAACCGACACGCTGGGTTGTCCAAAGCAGGTGACCGATACCGTGATCGTGACTGTTGCTCCCACTGTGGTCCCGAATGCGGGCCGTGATACTTCCGTTGCGCCCAACCAGCCGCTACAACTGGTAGCCACCGGCGGTTTGCAGTATAGCTGGACGCCGCCTACCGGTCTCAGTGATCCGAATATCGCCAACCCCATAGTGACCCTGGGCGAAGATGTAGATTCAATCAAATACAGGGTGCGGGTGTACAACAGCGGCTCCTGTTTTGCAGACGATGAAGTTATGGTGAGGGTATTCAAATCCGGGCCCGATATCCTGGTGCCCTCCGCATTCACACCCAATGGTGATGGGCGTAACGACGTGCTCAGGCCCTATGCGATCGGGATCACCGATTTCCATTTCTTTAAAGTGTATAACCGCTGGGGGCAACTGCTGTTCAGTACGAGCGAGCTTGGCAAAGGTTGGGATGGCACATTTAACGGGGCCAGTCAGCCAAGCACTACCTATGTATACCAGGCCGAAGGCATCGACTATTCGGGCAAGCGGGTATTCCGGAAAGGGACGGCAGTACTGATCCGATAATTTAATATAAAAAAAATGAATATAATTTAAAATAAATATTAAATTAGTGTAATAAATCTTTTCCTATGAAAAATTTTACACTAACTGCGATTATCGCATCGGTGCTGCTATTGCTATTGCAGCCCGAGACCTCGGCCCAAAAAACGCGGCCCCAACTACCCAAAAAAAATCCTTTGATCTTAACCCCGATCCGGCCTCCGGTGGTAAAAAAACAAATTAACAGCGGAGGAGGTGGAGGTGGAGGCGAAGAAGATCCCGGACCGATTGAATGCGTTGAAGCGGATCCCGGACCTAATAAGACCATCTCTTGTGGCAATTCAACAACTATTGGCGGAACTTATAACAGCAATTATTCCTACTCCTGGTCGCCATCCACCAACTTAAGTTCTGCCTTCGCCGTCAATCCGACGGCTAATCCCAAAAAAACGACTACCTATACGCTCACAATGACGCCGATCCCTAACCTGATAACCAACGGTAGTTTTGAAAGCGGTAACTCAGGCTTTTCTTCCGATTATTCCAATGGTATAAGTACCGGCAATTATACGTCTTACGCAATCTCAAGCGCGCCAACCGCTATTTACAACTGGTGGTGCATGACACCACCTACAGATGGCAATAATATGCTGGTGGCGGACGGTGCGACATCTGCAAACCAACGTGTGTGGTATCAGACCATCTCTATAACCCCAAATACCTACTATGCTTTTTCAGGGCAATTCCTTAACATTTTTAATAATAATGGGATTAACGATCCCAATATAGTTGTTAAGGTAAACGGTACTACGGTAGTAAATTCCTCTTTGCCTTTTGATGGATGCAACTGGTCCGTTCTTAGTGGCGGATGGCTCTCCGGTGCGTCAGACTATTCGGCCACGATTGCCATATACAGCAATCCAAGCGGGAGCGATGGATATGGCAACGATTTTGCGATCGACAATTTGATGTTCAGTGTGGCTTATTGCCCGATCACGTCGGAGCAGGTTACGGTAACCGTGACAGACGTGCCAACGATAAGCCCCGCCGGCCCGGTAAACGTTTGCTATTATTGGGAGCCCGGGTTCACTCAAACTTTAACTGCGAGCATTTCATCCAATTTACGTTGGAATATTAACGGCAACGAAATACCCAACCAGGCAGGAAGCGTTCAATCAGGAAGTACAATTGACATCACTACGAATACCTTTGCCCTGGATCACTCGCAAAGTCCCAAATTGTTTCCGGTAAAACAATTTTCAGTAACCGATCTGACAACCGGTTGTACTTCCGACCCGGTAACAATAAATGCCATCATGATGCCGGAGTTTGACTGGTGGGATAATCCTCCTAGAGCTTCAGCATCATTGTATGGAACCGGTTTTAGCTTTACCAATTATAGCATTACTGATAGCTGGGTAGGCAACCCATTGGGATACGGAAGCGGTTCGAGCCTTTCCTGGGCTATTGTATCGCCATCCTCAGTTACGGCTCTCAGTTCCACCTCGCAAAGCCCGTTGTCTGTCTATTTTCCGAATATTGCAAGTTATCCCGACGCTGGTGCCGCTGGCTATTTTACCTACTCGCTTACGATGAGCGGCTCAGATTATGGATGTGTCAACACCACGGATGTTGAAGGCTTTTACATTGAAGATCTGGCCACTATCAAACACCTTTTTCAGAAACTGCCAGTTACACCTATAACTACAACCACTCTCCTGGCGGACCCGATCTCCATACCTTTGGATCTGCTCGTGTTCCCTAATCCCACCAGGAGGCAGTTCACGATTTCATCGATCGATGATTTTGAAAAAGTGCAGGTAATAGCACCTTCAGGACAACTGCTAAAAACGATAAATGCAAAGGGCAGGACCAGCCAGCTAAACGCCGAAAATTGGCCTCCAGGAACGTATCTTTTAAAGATATTTTACCCTAAATCGGTTAAAATCCGAAAACTGGTAGTTGTCAAATAGTAATTCAATAAAAAGCCCCGGATTACCGGGGCTTTTTATTGAAGCAGCGATTGTTCTTTTTTCCGGCTCTATAACTTGTTGTTAACACGTTAAATAAGGTATTTGTTGTTGATCAAATCATTAACAACTGTATTTTCACGTCCTGGGGAGCCGAGTTGAACATGAAGAAACTGATACTGTTTTTCGCAGTTGCCTTTTTCTGCGGGCAAGCTTCGTTTGGGGCACACCTGAAGGGGGGATGGATTCAGTATACTTACCTGGGGCCCGGCGCTTCGGCCAACACTTCCAAATACCAGATCACAGTAAGGCAATATCTGTCATGTAACTCCACCGCCATGCAGCGTGATGCGGATGTTTACTTAGGCATCTTCAACGGTTCCACCAACCAGCTGATCACCACACTTACGGTCAACAGGACCAGCACGGAAACCACCAATAAAACAACGTATAGTCCCTGCCTGAGTACCAAGCCGCCTGTTTGCTACATTATCGATGTCTATTCGACCACTATCGACCTTCCCAATACGGCCGGAGGCTACACCTTAACGGTACAGCGCTGCTGCCGTATAGTAAATATTGCAAACCTCAGTTCGCCCTCCGATGACTATGGCATCAGTTATACGGCCAGGATACCGGGCACCATCAGCGGCAATACCTATTTCAATAACTCAAGCCCGGTGTTTGCCCAGAAGGATACGGTAGTGGTATGCTATAGTTCGCCCTTCTCGCTCGACTTTAGCGCAAAGGATGCGGATGGCGATAGCCTTTCCTACATGTTCTGCAGCGGGCTGCATGGCGGCTTCAATAACAGGAACGACCCTTCGGATCCGCAGGCATCCCGCCCTAATCCACCAGCCAATCCACCTTATACCGAGATCGTTTACTCAAACGGATACAGCGGTTCTTCACCGCTGGGATCCCGGGTATCTATTGATGTGAATACAGGCATTATTTCAGGAATCGCACCGGATATAACCGGTGATTATGTAATTGCGGTCTGTGTAAACGAATTCCGCAATGGCATCCAGATAAGTTCAACGAAGAAAGAGATCCATGTGGCCGTGGCCAACTGCACGGTATCCGCGGCCTCACTGAAGCCGACCTATATTACCTGTAATGGAACTAAATTGACCTTCGAGAACCAATCCACCAGCTCAAATATCATTTCGTATGCATGGGATTTCGGGGTTCCTAACCTGACCTCGGATACCTCCTCCAGTCCTTCGCCAACCTACGACTTCCTGCAGAGTGGCAAAGACAGCGGCACTTACACAGTAAAACTTAAAGTAGCATCTGCATCCGGATGCCAGGATTCTACAACTGCAAGGGTATTGGTTTACCCCGGCTTCAAAGCAGATTTCACCGTTACGGGTACCTGCTTTTTAAATGCCTACCTTTTCAAAGACGCGACCACATCCAAATACGGCACAGTGAACAGCTGGCGCTGGAACTTCGGCGATAGTACTACGCTCGCAGACACGGCCCGCAGTAAGGATTCTGCCTGGAAATATGCCTCTGCCCGCAATGTGCAGGCTACTTTGATCACAACGAACAGCAAGGGTTGTATCGATACTGCGGTCAAAACACTTTCGGTGCTCGACCGGCCGAAATTGAATCTTCCATTCAAGGATACCCTCATCTGCAGTATCGACACGCTGATGCTGAAAGTGAATATCGCCAGCGGTACCGTGCTATGGACGCCGGCGAGCGGTCCAAACCAGAACCGGATCCTGAATGCCACCACCGCTACCCCGCTGGTCTTTCCCACAGATACCACCAAGTATTATGTAGCCATCAACGACAATGGCTGCGCAAATACCGATACCGTTACGGTGAATGTGCTGAAACTCATTTCCGTGGATGTGCGGGATACCGGCATCTGCCGTACCGACACGTTTCGCCTGAGACCCACCAGCGATGCATTGAGTTACAAATGGAGTTCTTCGAACCTGAACGAGAAGATCGATAATACCAAGAACCCGCTGGTACAGCCCATGGTCAATACACAATATAATGTGCTCGCCAACCTCGGCAAGTGCCAGGCCAGGGATTCGATGCAGGTAACAGTACAGCCTTACCCCACTGCTTCGGCCGGGTCGGACGTAACGATCTGTTACGGCACCCGCGTGCAGCTTGGCGCTTCGATCGTAGGTTCGGTGTTCTTCTGGTCGCCCACCAGCTCGTTGATGAACGAAAACACGCTGACCCCGATCGCCGGTCCTACAAAGACCACCGCATATGTTCTTACTGCAACCAACAATGTAGGTTGCCTCAAACCTAAAACCGATACGATCGTCGTAACCGTTATCCCCCCTGTGAATGCAAATGCGGGGCATGACACTACTGTTTTACCGGGTCAGCCGGTGCAATTGCAGGCATCCGGTGGGGTGGATTATGCCTGGCGGCCTGTTACGGGACTGAACAATCCATTCGTCGATAACCCGATCGCCACACTGGATAATACGATCGACTCCATTGTGTACACGGTGCGCGTGAACGATGGCGCCTGTTATGCCGAAGACCAGGTTACAGTACATGTGCTCCGCTCGGGTTCCGACATCCTCGTGCCTTCCGGCTTTACACCGAATGGAGATGGTAAGAACGATGTGATCAGGCCTGCCCTATTCGGTATTTCCAAATTCGGCTATTTCAGTGTGTACAACCGCTGGGGACAATTGCTGTACAGCACGCCCGAGATCGGTAAGGGCTGGGATGGAAATTTTGCCGGCATTGCGCAGGCGCCGGGCACTTATGTGTACCAGACCCTCGGGTATGATCTCCAGGGCAATCGGGTGTATCGCAAGGGAACTTTTGTGCTGATCCGGTAAACAAAGAAACCAGGACACATCCTGGTTTCTTTGCGTTATAGCGCCGATCAGAACGCCTTCGGCAGTTTCTACTTGGTGATGATCAACTTTTGCGTACGGATCGCATCTGCCATAATTACCGTCACGAAATATATGCCTGTTGGCAACCCCGCCACATCGAGCGTCGTAAACGTAGCCCTCTTGTTCGACAACCTTTGCAGGCTTCCTGCTGAATTGTACAACTGGACCTTTTCAAATTGCTTACTCGACCAAACGGCAACGCTTGTCTTTGCCGGATTGGGGTATATGACTACGCCAGAGGTATTTTCCCTGGTGGCCATGCCTTGCACCGGCATTTCAACCTTCTTAGCGACCTTTACCCAGTTATTGTTCGAAAAAGTACTGTTTACACAAGCGTATCTGGTATTGTTAACCGTTAGTTCGATCTGCGTTGTAACCAGCGGGCCATTGTTGGGCAGGTAAAATTGAGTGGGGTGATAGTTTGACGGAAAAGTGAACTGGAGAGTTCGCTGGTTAGTAGGAGTTAGATAGATCACATTCGGATCGAGTACATTCCATGAGTATTGTGGTATCCATGGCGAGCTGGGGCCGCCGGTGCTGTAATCGAAAGTTTCCACCGTAAAAACATTATTCGAAGGCGTTGTTGTAAGAAGCATTTCAGGCAGCGGTACGAATGTAATGCGCCGGGATGGGGTAAGACATCCTGAACTTACTTCCGATACGGTATAGAGATGACTTTCAGGGCCATCGATAATCTGCTTGGCGAATTGCAATGTGGCGCCATTGTAGATGAAATTGCCATCTTCATACCAGTTCAGGTTGCTGGAGCTTGAGTTCGTGGTAAGTTGTATGCGCTGCCACCACTCATATTTATCACAGCTTATCACCTCGCCGTCAGTATTTTCTGTAATCGAATTTGTAGCTGTTCCTCCGGGAGGATCCCAGGTAGTTACTGAAATAACCGGCGGGTTGGGGTCTACAGTTACTGTTACCTGGGCCGTGCTAACCGGGCAATCACCCGCATTAAAAGTCAGATTATCGATAGCAATATCATTACCGCTCAAACTATTGGTTGCCGGGTTACTGTATATAGCGATAGTTGCAGTGTAATCTGAACTACCGGAATGCCAGGCCTTGGTTACTGTAACCCAGTTGCCTCCATTATAGGTCAGCGTCTGGCTTCCAAGACTGCCATTTATATCAATAACAACATGGGGATCATTGCTTCCGCTGGTACTGTAAATGTTCATGAACTGGCCCGAGAATTTATACCATGTATTGGGCGTAACAGTTACGGTCTGATACCACACCCGCTGACCACTCGTCAGTGCACCATCCGCCACAAGGGCACTGTTGCCGCTAGCCGCTGGTGTGTTGCTCCACCAATTGTAGACGTTGGATGGCCTGTACGCGATTCCGTATACCTGTGGTGTGTAAGGAACAAATCCATAGCTATAGTCGGAAGAAAAATCTGTATTGCCGGCTTCAAAATCGCCATTCGAAATCAGGTTTGGCTGCGGCATTATTGTGAGAGTATACGTTGTCGTTTGCTTAGGGCTGGCTACCGGATTGGCTGATGTCGGATTGCTAAGGCCGTCGGCCGGAGACCATGTGTAGTAGTAATTATTATTGTAACTGCCTCCAAGCGTTGTTGATCCGCCACAATTTATCGTAACATTACTGCCCGCGTCGGCAAAGTCACAGGTATAACTCTCACTTCCTCCACCGCCTCCCGAATTCATTTTTTTAGCCGGTGGCGGCGGTTGTTGCTGGCCAGGCGTTTCACGAATAGGTTTTTTTACCTGTTGCGCGTTAAGACCACCGACGAGCGCCGCTGACAGCAGGCCGCATGTAAATACCCCTAGAAACTGTTTCATACGATATGATTTTAATGTTAAAAAACATTTCATCAGGCAGCAAAGAGATTGCGGCCTAGTCGAATAACAGCGGGAGGAAAGACTTGATTCAGAATAAATCGGGGACAAATGGAGGTGGTATAAAGAAACAGAAAAAAACAACATTATTGCATTAAAATTGAAATTGAGGGCAAGCCCGCATATAATAGGTTGCATGACAAATATTTAGCGCCGGGTATTTTTTTTGCCACAGACGATTGGCAACGACTTGCGGGGCAATATGGTATAACTGCAGGAAAACCTTTGTCTTGGTCCGGCACTGGTTATTTTTTGCATCCATCACTGCAGTTCTGCTAAATTCGTGTCCTGATCTCACCGTTATGAGCCAAACTATACTGATCACCGGCGCCACATCCGGCTTCGGAAAAGCTATTGCCGAGAAATTCGCCGCCGCAAAATGGAATTGCATCCTCACAGGCCGCCGGGAAGACCGTTTACAGTCGCTGTCGAAAGAATTACTAAAGAATCATGGCATCAAAACGCTGCCCCTGGTTTTCGATGTACGCGATCGCGAAGCGGTTTTTGCAGCGTTTAAAGACCTGTCTGCTGAGTGGAATGCCATCGATGTGCTGGTGAATAATGCCGGACTGGCGCTTGGCCGGGACAGC